>Ga0213861_10002748_pt1 | contig 14866 bp, 12 predicted proteins | sample PICome_4_FD_160110 | JGI IMG/M metagenome (GOLD analysis project Ga0213861, IMG submission 160110) | Coastal seawater microbial communities near Pivers Island, North Carolina, United States - PICO131 | ecosystem: Environmental > Aquatic > Marine > Coastal | place: USA: North Carolina... | reverse complement strand
TTTTTGAGTAGTGTAAGGTAAATCACATACACTTGCGTATTTTCCTATATTTTGAACATTCATTTTAGAATAGTTAATTAAGTTGATTTAAATTATATAATTATTTAAATTATTTATAAAATTACTTTATTATTATAATTATAATATATTTTTATTATTAAAAAAATATATATTAGTTATAAAAATAATTATAAATAAAATAAAAAATTATAAATAAATAAAAAATTATAAATAAATAAAAAATTATAACTAAATTAAAACAATTAACTTATTTGAACTGATGGCTCAACATAGAATAAACAATAAGAACCATTGCTAGCAACACTACCACTTTCTAGAAAATAGCCTGCTTTTATATAATTTACTGTTGGAACAGATTTTGTATTATTAAATATAAATCCATCTTTACCAACCAGACCAATTATACCAACATGACTCACACTATCATTTCTAGTAAAATCAGCAGTAGAACTATTAGTACATTTTACAGTAGTAATTCCTTTTGTGCATACAGAACACGTTCCTCCTGCCGATGCGTCTTCAGTAGCAATACCTAGAATATTAAGTGGTGTTGTAAAAGGACTAATTGAAGAAAGTGTTGTATATGTAATAGGTTGAATTACAAGATTACTTGTAGCAGTTTCTTTAGTTATTCTCACTGCTTGACCCCTGCTTACAGATGAACCGCCAGTTTTAACAATCCATTTAGAAGTTTCACCCCATCCAGTTGTAATATTTTTTAAATTAGTAAGTGTATTTTGTGTTCCTGAAAAATCCCAATTATAAGGTAAAGGTTTAGAGTTAATTGTAATAACATTGCTATTTTGTGTTAATTCGGTGCTTGTAACAGTTAAATTACTATTCACTATGTAAGACGAACCTTGAAGACTTCTAATATTAACATTGCTTAAACTTTGTGAAATATCAACTAATGTGCTAGCAAATACACTACCTAAAGCAACAGTTGATTCAACGGCTGAATTGGCTCCTAAATTATTAAAATTAACAGCATTAGTAAAATCTTGACCTGAGGGACCTTGAACTCCTTGGGTGGCATTAAATGTAACCCACGCCGACCCATTATTCCCTTGAAAAATTGGTGGTGAAACAGTATTATTTAATCTAACTTCACCACTTAAACCTATATCAGAATAATTTACTCGTAGAGCAACATTACTACTTTTTGGTTCAATTTGATACCAACCTGCTTTTTCAGTATCTAATGAATTGGTAGCATAATTAGGATTTGTTAAAATAGAAGGTATTAATTTTGACATTTTATTATACTATTTAATGTTATATTATTTTATATTATTTTATATATTATTTTTATATTATTCTATATTATTCTATATTATTTTTAAATTATTCTATATTATTTTTATATTATTATTGTTATATATTATTTATTTTAATTTTATTCTAAATCATTTAATTCTTAATCATCTAATTCTAAATCATCTAAATCTGAATCATCTAAATTTAATTTATTATCTTCTAGAATAGATTTAATTTCTTCTTTATTTTCTATTTCTTTTATTTCTAAATCTTCTATAATTTCATCTTCTATAATGTCATCTTCTATAATTTCATCTTCTATAATTTCATCTTCTATAATTTCATCTTCTATAATTTCATCTTCTATAATTTCATCTTCTAGAATAATTTTAGTTTCTTCTAGAGTAGGTGTATTTTTAGATACAGAATTAGATTGTAATTTATTATATAAGAATTCAGCATCTTCAATAATAGATTTATCAAATCCTTTTTGTTTTAATAATTTAAGAGCAAAGTGCTTTTTACTTACTCCAGGTTTTATTTTGTAATCGCTAATAATAGTATCATTTTCATCAATTTCAATATCAAAGTAATGTTTATCTACTTTTACTTCATCCATACCTGCTAATACATCAAAATGCGTTGTAATTATATTTAAAGATTTATTTAAATGGCACATTTTCTTAATAACAGCATAAGCACCGCTCATACCTTCTTGATAATTAGTAGAAACAAAGATTTCGTCCATTATATTAAAACTAAAATCACCTTTTGTTTCAGCATTAGTTAGCATTTGTAATTGTTGATAACATCTACTCATTTCTGCTTGGAATAAACTTTCTTTACCTTGACAATCTGGAATATTTAAATAGGTAGAAATATTTACAAAGGGTGTAAAAGCAAAATCTGAAGCAGGAACAACACCTACAGTTTGACCTAATAAAATACATTCTATAACAGATTTAATATAAGTAGATTTTCCAGAACCATTTGGACCAGTGATTAATAAATTATTAAATGTTTCTTTCTCTTTTTTCTCTTCTTTCTCTTCTTCTCCTTTTTCTCCACCAACTTGAATAGGTTCATATCCTAGTTTAATATCATTATAAACAGGTTTTTCACAACATATATTCCATACAGATTTTCCTTTGACAATAGGTGTTTCACTATCTGTAATAAAAGAACATAGGTTGCGTTTATTTATTTTACTGTCTTCATTTACCCAACTGCTTACACCATACCAAACGTCAATATGTGCCAAATACTTACAGAAAGGTTGTATTATTTTTTTAGCATCTAGAAATTCTTTAAATGTTTTAATAATAATACCTTTATTTGAAAATAGACTTGGTTCGCAATTAAAGCAGTCGTGGTTAAGTAGATTTATAATTGTGGGATTTTGTAATAAATCATACATTTCATTAACAATAGGTATGATTTCAGGGTTTTCAAACCCTAATTTCATTTTAAAACATTTTACTGCGTTTTTTAACCATTTAGAAATAATATTAATACGCGAATGAAACATATTAATAATTTTATTATAGGTTATACTTGATTGAATACTATTATAAATACCATAGAGATATGAAATAATAACAAATCCTAAATAGACATAGGTGCCAGCACTTGTATTCATAAATGCTACAACCCATTTTACAATAGATATAATTACATTTTTTATACTAAATGTATTAAAAAAACTATTACCAGCACTAGCACCATTTAAACCATCAACACCACCGCCATTTAATCCTCCCATACCATTTAATCCTCCCATACCATTATGAACTATATTTTCTGCTACTTTACCTAAACCACTATTTATAATTTTGTTTAAATTTGTAAAAAAACCTGTTCCACCCATAACTAATTTTTTCATTACCGTCCAGAATGTTTCAAAAGGGACAGGAACTTTTAATACATATTTCATAAATATATAAGGTGCAAACATAAATATAAAAGGAGCAATGGCTCCATAAGCAGGACTAAATATAATAATAAAATAATAGAAGTATTTTAAAAATAGTTCATTATAGTTGAATTGTTTTAATAGTATAAATTCAAAGAAAATAACTTTATATACTTCTTCCATTTCAGGTGTATCTGTCATCTGCATGGCTAAGATATCTTTCTCTAATTTAGAACATTCTAGCAATAGTGTTTTAATTTCTTCTTTTTGTTTATGATTTAAAAATAAAGAGACTTGTTGTTGTCTATGATTTAAAATAGAAATATCAGTAGTAGGTTGTAATATAATAGATTGTAATAATGTTTTACCCAATTGTGTAGATGTTCTATTAAATTTATCAAATAAAGATGTCGTTTTACTATTGACATTACTATCTAAATTAGCCTGAAAGAACTCTAATTCATTATATTTATGTCCGTCTTTAGAATATAAAATAGTATTAGGGAATTCATTTTCAAGTTTAAGTATGTCTTTAATTATGTCTGAAACATCTACATTATCACTTGAAAATGTTTTTAATAAATCAATTATATTTTCATCATCGCTAGAGACATTATCATTATTATTACATTTATTCGTATCGTTATTCGTATCGTTATTCGTATCTTTATTAGTATCTTTATTAGTATTATTACTATCCGTATTATTTATTTTATTAAGTAGTTTTTTAATAATAAACATTAACATAATGTTAAATAAGAATAATTATATAATTAAATAATTATAAATAAGTATTATAATTAAGATATAAATGAGTATAATAAATAAAACGAAATGATAGAAAAATAAGAAATGAAAAAAATAAGAAATGAGAAAAATAAGAAATGATAAAAATGAGAAATAAATTAATTATATTAGTTATATTTCTTTAATTTTTAAAAAAATAAAACATATACTATTGTTAGTATAATAAATTTGAAATATAAATAAATAAATAACTAAAAACATATATAAATTTTTTATATATGAATAAAAAATATAATTTACAAAAAAAACCATATCTAGATACATTACTAGATATTTATCATTCTACAGATAATACTGATAGTGATAATACTAATTATTATAATGAACGTAATTTAAAACCTTATTCAACTGCTCATCTATTACTAAAAAAATATGTAGGTGAAACATTTTATAAAACAAACATTACATCTTTTAAAACTAAGTATAAATTTAATCCTTCTCTAGAAAGAATCTATAATCCTCCTTATGAATTATTACTAAAAATAAATACTTCTAATACAAATTCTAATACAAATTCTAATACAAATTCTAATACAAATTCTAATACAAATATAAATAGTTCATCATTAATAGAAAATTATATAAATAATGTTTTTAATATATCAAAAAATCATTTAAAATCAAATACAGACCCCGATACAATAAAAGCAATTATTAGCCCTTATTCAAATAATTTATTTCAAAATGGATTATGTAGTGCTTCAGCATATTATCAATTATACAATAGAACTAAACCAATTAAAAAAGTTATATTACTTTGCACAAATTCAAACCAATCATCCACATTAATATCAACTTCTTTTACTTCTATAAAATCTTATAAAAATGAAACTATAGTAAATAATAATCCAATATCTAATACATCGTTAAAAATAAATACTAAAATAATAGAAAGTTTAAAACCTTATCTAGAAATAAATGATGAACTTATAAAAAATGAAGTATCATTGTATAGTAATTTACCATTTATTGAAACAATTGCCCCTGGTGCTTCAATAATACCTATTCTAATTAGCAATTCTATGTATCTAGATACTACTAATACTAATAAAATAAGTAATGTTATTAATATATTAAAAAAATATCTAAAAAGTGATGATACTATTTTAATATCTACAAGTAATTTTACAGATACAAGTATAAATAATGATATAAATAATAATATAAATAATAATATAAATAATAATATAAATAATAATATAAATGAAAATATAAATGAAAATATAAATGAAAATATAAATGAAACTAAAAATACAAACTATAATATTAAAAAGGAAGATAATATAATATTACAATTTATATATGATAATGTAGATGGATATAAAACTCGTTGTAGTAAAATAGATGATATTTTATTTATACAAAATACACCATCAACAAGTTCATTATCATTTTATATTTTTTCTAATCTATTAAGTAATTATACGAATACAACCAGGAGTTCATCAATTTCATCAAATAGTAGTAATAGTAATGGTGATTCTGGAATAAGTATTGATTTTAATACAAACTATAAAAATTTATATTCTAGAATAACCTCTTATTATACATCATTAAATGAAACTATAAATGAAACTATAAATGAAACTATAAATGAAAACTATATAAATCAATTTACCCCAAATGATTTATTTAATAATCCATTAGTATCACCATCAACACAACCATCTATAAGTTATATAGGATTAATATTTACAACACAACCTTATTTTGAAAATAATAAAAAACGTGTGATTGATAATTCATTTACAGAATATGAAAAACATTCATTAACTTATTTTATGAAACAAGAATTTTATTTAAATACACCATCATCCATATTAAAAAATACAGTTAGTAATTTTAATACTATAAAAAATATGAATAATACTATCCGTAAAATGAATAATTTACCAATCAATAGTCCTATTTTTAAAAAACATTTAGGTATTTTTATAACATTATATAAGAAAGATACAAATGAATTGAGGGGTTGTATTGGAACAAGTGAAACAAACAATAATGACTATACAATAGAAACACATATTAAAAAATTTGTATGTGAATTATCAACTAAAACAACAAAATGTAGAGATTTAGAATTCTCTCCAATACATTATAATGAATTAGACAATCTAACATTTGAACTTACTATTTTATATCATATGAAGCCAATAAATAGTGAAGATTATCTTAATCATTTTAAATTTGGTAGTGATGGACTATTATTTAAAACAATGGTAAATAATAAACCATTATGTAAATATTCTCTTACACAAATGACATTGTATTTTAATAGAAATAATAAAGAAGTATCTAGCAACACTAATAATAATAATAATAATAAAATTTTATTAAATGAATTAAGTAATACATACTTATCTAATACTAATTTTATTTTATTTTATAATGAAGGTATGATTATAAAAAGTTATTAAAAATAAAAATATTAGATATAAATAAGAATATTATAATTATAATTATAAATGTTAAATAATAAAAATAGTAATACAAATCATAATACAAATCATGATGATGATATTGTAAATAATTTAATTAAAATTATTTATAAAAATGATAAAGGACAAACACTTAAAAATGCTATATTAGAAAAATCAAAGTGTAATATTTATAAAGAAATTGAAAAAATGAAAAACAATAAAACAAAAAAAATAAATTTAAATAATGTTAATAGTAATAGTAATAGTAATAGTAATAGTAAAAGTAATAATAAAAGTAATAGTAATAGTAATAGTAATATTAATAGTAATAGTAATAGTAATAGTAAAAGTAAAAGTAAAAGTAATAGTAATGATAATAATAATAAAACAAAAAAATTAAAAAATAGAAAAAAACTTGAAGATATAACTAAAAAATGTTTTACAAAAAAAAGTAAAATAAATAAACAACCAGATATAATTATTTCAGATACAAATAAATATAATAATAAAGACAATAGTTTTTTAATAGTTATAACAAGTAATGTGTTTTTATCTTTTAATACAAAAAAACAAACTATACCTAATAAAAAAAAACATCTTACATGGGTTGCAATTATAAATGATAATAAAGTTATTAAAAATATTATTAAACATAAATTGAATAAAGAAAAAGGATTACATAATTTTATGATTAGAATTTATTCATTTCCTAAAAATCATAGTGAAATTATTAATAATATAGAAAAAACGGTAAATACAAAAAAACATATATTAATAAAAAAATTAAAAAAAATTAAAAATTTAGAAAGAATATATACAAATAATATTATTATTATACGTAAAATGAATTCATCTAGGTCTTGGTGGTGGGAATATAATAGTTTTGGAAATTTTAATATATTTAGGGGTCTAAAACTATTAACTTAAATATGATTTTATTGTTAATTATTTATCTTTTTATAATTTTTTAATAATAATAAATATGTATATACATTAAATAATAAATAATTAATAAAAAATGATTACTAAAACTAAAAAAAATAATACTAAAACTAAAAAAAATAATACTAAAACTAAAAAAAATAATACTAAAACTAAAAAAAATAATACTAAAACTAAAAAAAATAATAGTAAACAAAAAAAATATATTAAAAACAACAGTAAAAGAGGTGGAGGTAATTTTTTAAATAAACTATCAGGACAAGTTTTTTCTAATACGGGTAAAAAAAATTTAAGTTATAGAGGTATTGGATCACAAACATTTAAAAATACAAAAAGAAGTATAAGTCGTTTTCAACAAGGCAATCAATCAAACCCAGATTTATTAACACTTATTTATAATAATAGAACACCAAATCAAATAACAATTAATAATTCAACATTAAATACTATATATGAAAGTAGTAAATTATCAACTGCTCCACACATCCAAGTAAATAATATGAACCATTTTTTACTTGTTATGATTTTACCTGGTAATGAAAACAGAAAACCTAAATTACTATGGGCTAAAAATTTTAAAAATAGGTCAAGTTCTATAGCAATTATAAATTATTTATTACCTAAACAAAAGAAACTTCCTATAGGTTCTATTTATAAAGTAGTATTTAAATTATATAGATATCCTGGAACTATAAAAGAACCATTTAAATTAGAAGATAGTATTACAATAAAAAGAAAAGTTGCTATGCAAAGATTAAATACTTATCTTATCAATAATAATATGTTAAATTCAGTAGCAATATCTTATCTAATTAGTGTTAAAAAAGACGCCCAAAAATCAATGAATAGTATATTAAAATTGACATCTTAATACTATCTACTTATCCTATTCTTAATAATATTTACTTATCATATTATCAATATATTTTTTATATATTTTATATCCTTCATAATCAGTAAAAGAATAATGTTTATTTTCTTTACTTTCTTTACTTTCTTTATTTTTTTTATTATTAAACTGATGTAAAGTATTTAATGTATCCATTAAATAAAATTCAGCCATTTTAGCAGTAATTTCATTTGGATGATAATTATTTGGATTTTCACCAAAAAATGTTGTAAATGATTTTAAATTATGTAATAATGTAGTAGGTTGTTTTAAATAATAAAAATTACCTTCATTATCTTGATTTAATTTTAATGCCACCAAATCTACTTCACTTAAAGAAGATGGATTTACAGATTTAAAAACAGCACCTATCCACCAATAATGTGTATTATTATTATGTAAAGTAGGTTGTATGGTTGTAGAAAGTTCTGGCATTTTCCATAACCACTTTGTAGATAAACCATCAGGATTATTACGATTTAGAGGATATATACTTTCTAAACCTTTAATATAATCGGTATTATAATGATATCCTAATTCTTTATATAAATCTTCAAAGTCAAATTCAATATAACGTTGATGTATATGTGTTAATTCGTGTAATAATGTTGTTTCACGTGGATTACGAAACCAATCAGCATCCATAATAATTGTTTTCTCTAGCGTATGAGGCATTCCAGATTCTAACCACGATTTGGCTTTTGCTATACTAATCTCTTTTAACCATTTAGAGACATAATTATAATAAGAGTTGTTGTTTAATTTAATTTTATCTAGTAAGTTTAATATAAATAAATCTACTTTTTCTTTTTCTTTTGGTGTTATAGTATCAAAACCACTTTTACATTTTTCATAAAGTTCATTAAGTGAATCACAACTGCGGGCACTTAAATTAGGCTGGTTCATATTTGTCATATAATCACTGTTTAAAGATACTAATTTACTAGCATTTTCCTTATCAAGATAATTTAGTGTTATATTATGGTTAAATTTTAAATGGTCAGTTGGAGTTTTATTATTTTCTGTTTCAAATGTTTCTATTTCTTTTTTTAATGTGTGTTCATCAACATCTATTTTTTCAACATAGTATTTAGTTATTAAAAATAAAATAATAGATATTATTAAAAATAATATTATAAACCAATTCATTATAATAAATAAATTGTATTATTATTTATTATAAAGTATATTATTTTTTATAAAGTATATTATTTTTTATAAAGTATATTATTTTTTATAAAGTATATTATTATTTTATTAGATATTTAGATAAATAATAATACATTATAATTTTGAGAAATTAAAAAGGAAATTAAAAATAAAATTTTATTGTATAGTTTGGTTTTTATGATTTTAGTTTAATGTAAAAAAGTTGTTTATATCTTTATTAATTTCAGTAATGTCTTCTTCAAAATAATCGGCTTTGTAATAATCTTTAATTAAATTATAATAAATAACACCCATTAATAAACCTACTAAAGCACAATAAATAGCGTCAAGTAATGTTTTACAACCAATATTAATACGCGAATAAATTGTAATTAATAATATAGCACTAAGGAAAAAGAATTTCATAGGACTAAATGTATCATTAAAATACATTTCCATAAAAAAGAACCCTATGAAAAATCCTACAGTTTGGGTAATTGGACTAGGTAATACAAAAGGAGAGCCTTCACTAGAATAAGTAAGAGCACATTGGGGATTAACAACACCTCTTAATATCATTCTATAACCAAGACTAATTAATTCATTGCCTAAAAATCCAAAGAATAATAATAATCCTCTAAAATCTTGAAATACAACACCTGACATTGTTGACCCTGCGTATAAACCTATTGGTATAATACGAACTAACGTATTAGTAAATATTTTAATAGTATCAATTAATGTTAATGACATTTTTAATTAGTTGTTAAATGTAAATATTTTATTGATTTTTTTGATTTATATTATTTATACTTATTTTATTTATACTTATTATATTTATTATAAGCATAGTTTTTATTTATTTAAAAATAATTATATTTAAAAATAAACTATAAATTAAATTATAATTAAACTAAATTATAAATTAAATTATAATTATAGTTAAATTACAATTGAATAAATCATAAAATGAGTAAAAATAATAATATTATTACTACTACTACTACTAAACTAAAACTATGCGATGATATTAATATCAATGGACGTGTTTATTTTTTACCTGATAAATATATAGAAAATAAATTTTTAGCATATGAACATAAACAATTATATAAATTCCTTTTAGCACTCTATTTAGATTTACAAATGACAACCTATAAAATCGAAAGTATAAAAAGCATTACTAAAACACATATTAATAATGGTATTATAATTATTAATAAATTAATGAGTTATATTACAACTGGGCAAGTTAGTCATATTCATTTAACGAGTTTAGAAAAAACAATATTAAATACTATACCTGAAGAATTAATTAATACTATTAATCCAAATAGTGTAGAAAAATATATATAATTTTATGAAACTTAAATGTTATATTAGTATAAAATAAAATGTTATATTAGTATAAAATAAAATATTATATTAGTATAAAATAAAATAATTAAAAATGAGTATGTTAAATCATCATGACCATTTTAGTTTTTCAATAATGCTATTATTTCTATATTTATTTTTATTTGGATTTATAATGATTATAATTAATAATAAAAAAAATCGTTCATTGTATCAACAAAAATATAAACGTAATTCTATGAATTCTATGAATTCTGTGAATTCTATGAATTCTATGAATTCTATGAATAATAATAATGACCAATCTAAACAAAATTGTATTCCTTCACCAACCCGTATTGGTGATACTATACAAATGACAACGTGTCCTACTTAATAACTAGCATTGCCTCTATATCCTAGCATTCGTTCGTGATTTTTAGTATAACTACTTGAAATGACATTATCACGTTGTCTAATTAATTCCTGGCGTTTTTCTTCTTCTTCTAATTCTCTTCTTTTTTTCATTTCATAATCACGCATTTGTTCTGGTGTCATATCATATTTAACATTACTACGGTCTTTTTTTAAATCATCTATACTATTATATGTTTTATATTTAACTTTTGAGGGGTCAATAAATGCTCCTTTACTTGTATAAGCCGTTTTTAAATCTGTATAGGCTAAATCATTTTTAGAATTACCTGTCGGTAATGCTTTACTAAAATCATTAATTTTACGGGCATAAATATCTATATCTGTAAATCCAGTAGCACACGATACTAATTCTTGAGGGTCTTTGTATTCCTGTATTGCTCCATTATCCTTTGTTGATTTATCTTTATAATTTTCAAATGTAGTATTAAATACATTTAAATTAAATTTATTACCAAACACTTCTGTAGGTTCATCTGCTTCTTCCTTCTGAAACCAATCTCCATAACCATCATCTCCAGATTCCCATAATTTATTATCTTCATAAATTTTATTAAATAGTTTAGCATCAAAACGGTCTTTTTCAACTTTTGGTGTATTATATCTATTATTATCATTCTCATTATTCCCACCATTCCCACCATTCCCATTCACAAATGCTTTATTCATACTATTATTTCCTTTTTGTTCTTCAATATAATTTTTACTTCCTACACGTAAATCATTAAAATTCCTATCACTTTCTCTATTTTTATATTTTTCTAAAAGGGACATATAGCATTTTGTCACCAGTTGAAATTTTTCAACATTGCCTCCTGCTTTATCAGGGTGTGTTTTCATTGCTAATTTTTTATAAGATGCTTTTAAATCATCTAATGTATAATTCTTATCTAGATTAAATAATTTTAAAGCATCTATATTTGCTTTTTCTAAATCAGTAAGACTTGCTTGATAATGCTGTCTTCTTTGTCTTTGTTTTTCGGCGAATTCCTGTCTTCTTCTTTCTTCTTCTAATTTAAAACGGGCTTCTTCCTCTTCGGCTTCTGTTTTATAATGTTTAGTTAAAGCATCAATAGTATTGAGTTGTTCGGTGCGTTGTAATTGACGGCTAGAATTATCTTGTGCGGTAGTCCCCTCATTAAATCCAAAATGAGATGTAGTTGTTGCGTTATTTGTATTATTTATATTATTTAGATTATTTATATTAGAATAATTTTGCCTATTATTTAAGGAATTATTGTTATAATTATCTAAGGGTGGTAATGTTGATAATTGTTGATTAATACGTGAAACTTGACTAGATGTCATCATATGTCTATATTCATTTAAAATTTTTTCTAATAATTTGCGTTTTTGTTGTGGTTTTTTATCTATTTCATTCATTAATTCTTTATTACCTAATATGGCTAATAATTTATGAGTTCCATTCTTAGTATTAGTATCTCCTGGTGTTGATACTGTTTGTTGATATTGTTGCGATTGTTGCGGTGGTCTATTGTTTCTAATATTATTACTTAATTCTGCTGGTGATATTACTGGTAGTTGTCTATTATACATATCATTATTATTATTTTGATGTGTATAGTGTTGGCGATTTTGCTGGTGATGTTGTTGATGTTGTTGATGTTGTTGATGTTGTGGTTGATGGTGTTGGGGTTGTTGTTGTGGTTGTTGTGGTTGTTGTTGTTGTGTTTGTTGATTTATCAATTGTTGTTGTAATTGCATAATCATTTGTTGATTTTCAATTGTAGATTTACTATTATCATTACCCATAGTATAATATTATAATATTAAGTAAGTTATTATAGTAAGTAATAATTATAGACTATCTTAAGTTTATAAATTTTATAGTTATAGTTATAGTTATAGTTATAGTTATAGTTTATAATAAAAAATGAAAAAAAATAAATAATAATGACGAATTTAGAATGAATTAAATTAGATATAATTAATTACATATAACTATTTACATATAACTATTTACATATAACTATTTACATATAACTAATAATAAATGATACTAACGCACATAATATACCACCCCAGATTGCGTCCATTAAACTAACATAAATATCCCATTTTTCAAACATAAAGTGATTAGTGAAATCAAAAATAGCATAGGTTAAAGAACCAAATAAGCCACCATACATTAAGGCACTACGAAATCTAGTCATATCAGATTTAGATGTATCAATATGAGGTAAAACAAATGTAATTATACCAATCGCAATAGCCATATAAACAATTAATGCTGAATATAAACGATTATCAGGGTAAGGCTTACCGCTTATTTGTAATGTTTTTTTCTTAAAAAAATCAGCATTTAAGTATAAATAAGGAGCATCAATAGCAATGACAAGTAAAACACAAACTATAAATTGTATAATATTCATTTTATGATGATTAAAATGTATTGAAAATATTTGTATATTATTATATTATTAGAATATTTTTATTAGAGATATAATAAATATATAAATATTATATAATAATATATATAAAATAATTAAATAACAATAGAATTAAATAATAAATAACTAATTAAGAACTATGGATATTGATAAAATACAACTCACTTTTAAAGAAAATGATAAATTAGAAACTATTATAAAAAAAATACCTATTTATAATATTGAAAATACTCTAAATAATAAAGTAAAACTATATTTAACCCAAAAAGCAGAACAAATTATTAACTATCACAACCCTATAATGGAATTAAATAATAATAATAAATTATTCTTTGTTTTACCTTATTTACCTAATTATTATTTTATGGTAGCCTATACAGTATTAAATGTAAATCATCCTTATTTATTTTATTTTAACTTAAATCATAATTATATTAATGTTTTAATACCTTTAGGTAAAGATTATAAACAAGCAAATATAAATGATTATAATGAAATTATTAAAACTCTTGTCTTTTCAAATGTATCTAGAAATGGTAAAAATAATTTAAATTCTAAATCCAATACAGTTTTATTATCAGCCATTTATTTATTATTGAATAATACTATTGAAATACGTAAAAATGGTATTTTAAATTCACAGTTTAATATTCTAGCCTGTGAAAATATACCTGTATGTATTACTAAAATGAATGAAATTAGTAAAATGAGATTAAGTGAAAGTGAAAAACAAGTTATGTATAAACAATATAACGAACATTATTTGAAAATTGGATTTGATTTGTTGAAAAAATATTTTAAATTATTAGGAAATAAAAATTATAGCGAAGCCTATTCTTTTTTAAAAGGTGGGGAAACAAAACATAATGATTATTATAAAAAAAGAAGATTAAATAATTATTTTAAAAATAATAAAAGTATTATAGGTCATCTTGAAATATTTATTTCATTATATGACATTTTACATATGGTGAGAATGAAATTATTAAATTATTAAATTATAAATGTTTTTAGTTTTTAGTTTGTATATTCAGTTTTATTTAGTTATTAAAATATTTATATAAAGTATAAATAAAATACTAAATTTTAATTTATTTAAGATGTATAAAAAAAATTCTATAAATAAAATTAAAAAACAACATCATACTTATAAACGAACAAAAAAACGTAGTTATGGTAAGTCTAGTAATAAAAGAACACAAAACTATGGTTATTACACTAAAAATAATAAAATAACTAAAAAACGAGTTTATAATAAAAAAAAGAAAGTGTTGGTAGGTGGGGCTGG
>Ga0213861_10002746_pt1 | contig 14877 bp, 22 predicted proteins | sample PICome_4_FD_160110 | JGI IMG/M metagenome (GOLD analysis project Ga0213861, IMG submission 160110) | Coastal seawater microbial communities near Pivers Island, North Carolina, United States - PICO131 | ecosystem: Environmental > Aquatic > Marine > Coastal | place: USA: North Carolina... | reverse complement strand
GTATAAGATTTGCAAAGTGGTTAGGATTAGAGAATGAGGGTTTAATGAAACACTATGGATTTGATGGCTCAGATCAATATAGATATGCGAGGATATTTTAATGAGTTGGGTAACAGCAGTAGCATCAGTAGCAGCAGCACAACAAGCAAGTGCTATTGGTAAATATAATCAATCAATACAAAATAGAAATGCTGAAGTTGCAGAACAAAAAGCAGAAGCAATAAAAAAACAAACTGAGTTTGATCTTGCTAGATTTGATCAACAATTTGAGCAATTAACAGGTGAAACAAAAGTAGCTACATTAAAATCTGGTGTTGAGCTATCTGGAAGTGCTTTAAATATTTTAAGATATAATGCCGAACAAGCTGAAATACAAAAAGATATTATGGATTATAATTCTAAAGTAGCACAATCACAAGCAATAGAACAAGCAAATTTTTCTCGTATGCAAGGTGTTGTTGCTAGACAACAAGGTAGAGCAGCAGCTATTGGTTTTTATGGTCAAGCCGCAGGTGCTTTTGGTGAAACAGAAACAGGAAAAAGTTTACTTCAAAAATTTTAAAAATTATGAGAAATTATAAATCAGAATATAAAAACTACCACTCTAAACCAAAACAAAAAAAGAATAGAGCTAGTAGAAATGGTGCAAGAAGAATTATGAAAAAAAAACTTGGTAACAATATATTAGGTAAAGATATAGATCATAAAGATAGAAACCCTAGAAACAATAGTAGAAGTAATTTAAGAGTAAGGTCTAAATCTTTTAACAGATCAAGGAATAAATAATGCCAAAGATACCTACATTTACAGCACAAGCAAGACCAACTGCAGAACCCACTGGTGTAACAACTAATTTACAACTTTCACCTACTGCAACTCCTGCTGGAGCTTTAGTAAAACCTCTTTCAAAAATTGCAGATTATTATGCTAGAGAAAAACAAATTAGCAATAAAGTAAAAGCTGGAGAATTATTTGGTGATGCAACTGTAGATATTTTTAATGCTGCTGAAGAAGCTGAATTAAAAATTACACCACAAGAAGGAATTGATTATTTTAATCAACAATACAACTCTATAAAAAACAAATATAAATCCCAAGCAATCAATTCAGATGTTGCAAGTTATTTTGATTTAGAATTTTCAGCTAATAAAAATAAATACGTTAATAATATATTAAGTAAAACAAGAACTAATTTAGTTACAACTAGAGTTAATCAAGTAGATCAAAATGTAAAATCTAAAATTGCTACTGCTTTAGATGGAAATAATTTTCAACTTAATGTTTTATCAGAAGATATTGTAAATGATTATAAAGGATTAGTTAATGATGGAATTATTAGTGAAGCAAACTTTAATGCTTATAAAAAAGGATTACCAAATCTTATTGAGGTAGAACAAGTTAGAAAAATAGCAAGAAACAATGCTGCTGAAGCATTTGCAATATTATTAGATACTAAAAATTTTACTACAATTCAAGGAGATGAAAGAAGAAAACTTAGAAGTGAGTTTGGTACACTTGCTAAATACCAAAGTGATTTAATTACTTCAGCTTTAGATACACAGGTTATTAATAAGTCAAAAGAATTTATGAATAAGTATGGTTCTCAAGAAACTTATGGTTTTTCTCCAGAAGAATTACAACAATATAAAATAGGAGATATAGAATTTGATAATCAATTAGATCAAGTTAATGAAAAAATAATTAATAAAAAATTTAGTTTTGATACAAATTACAACATTAATACTGATGTTATTAGTAAAATAATATCTGGAGAAGTTAAAAATACTAAAACAAAATTTTTATTAGCAGGAGAAACAGAATCAAAAAGTATTTTAGAAAGAGCTGGTGATAAAACAATTAATAACAATGATGTTACTTTTTTATCAGATGTTATTACAAGAACTAAAAATGATACTTTTAAAAAACAAGATGAACAATTTTTAAATTATTTTCAAAATTTAATACCTTTACTTCAAGGTAATACTTTTTTAAATTACTTTGATAAAGAATATAATTCAAAAGCAAGTAATCTTAGACAAGTATTACATAAAAGATATTTGCAAAAATTATCAGAAGGTTTCCAATCAAATGATTTATTGAGTTATACATCTGAAAATTATATTGCTAAAGATATAAAAAATTATTTACCTAAAACATCTGATATTAATTCTACTATAGAAGAAATGGTTAATTCAAAAAAAATTAATGTTACAGATGTAATTCCTAAATTAGAAGGAGAAACTCCACAACAATATTTTAAAAGAATAGAGAGTGGAATTGATGTAGAAGATACCACAGCAAAGGATACTTTATCACCATAATGACAAGTCTTGCAGAACAAACAAATATTTTAAATGATGCTGGTTTTTCTCAAAAAGAAATAGAGGATTGGAAAAAAGATAAAATTATTAAATTAAATTCTGCTGGATTTAGCAATGCAGAAGTAGCAGAAGAATTTGGTGTAGTTCCTGCAAACAATAATGCCAATAAAGATTATTTTAATAGTGTAAAAGCACAATTAGAAAATGAATACTACACACAAGAATCTATATCACCAGATGATGAACTGTTATATCAATCAAAAATAGATCAAGCTGATGCTCCATCTTTAAAAGAATTAGTGGTAGGTAAAGAATTTGATGGAGATGAGATATTAAAAAGAGGTTGGGGTAAAACACTATATGACATGACATATAGATTGGCTACAGAGCAAGGTTTATCAGAAGCATTTACACAAGAAGAACCAGAAGATTATACTTGGTTTGAAGGTTTATTGGAAAGAGGTTTAACACTTGGTGCAGAACTTCCTATATATGGTGGAAGTTTTTTAGCTGGAACTGGTGCAACAGGAAATCCTATAGCTGGTGCATTTACTGCTGGTGCTATTCCTGGTGCTGCAAGAGCCACAATATTAAAAGGATTAGAACAACAATCTTATGGACAACCAGTTGAAATATTAAAAAATTTTTTACAAGAAGGTATTGTTGAAGGTGCTAAACAAGGAACAATATTTGCTACTGCCGCTATTGCTCCACAATTAAAATTACCTTTTGTTGGCAAACTTGCAGATAGATATACTACAAGAGTAGCATCACAACTTACAGCATTTGAAGGTGTTGGTGCAATACTTAATGGACAACTTCCTACACTAAAAGAATTTAGTTATTCAGCAGTTATGTTTGGTGGACTTGGTTTAGTTCAACCTAAAAAAACTATGGAAACTAGAACTAAAACAATATTTGTAGATACAGGAAAAAAACCCAATCAAGTATTTAAAGATTCTATACTTGATAAAACTATATTAGAAGATGTATCATCAAGAACTTATGTAAGATCTTATAAAAATTTACTAGATAGAAAAACTGTAGAACAAAAAATACAACCAGAAAAACCAAAAGAATTATTTAAAGATGATCTAGCAAATCAAGCAGCACAAAATATTGCTTTTAAACCAAAAGTAGAAATACCAACTATACAAAGATTAAAAGAAATGGGATCAACAGTTAAAAAAAAATCAATTATAGAAGGTATTGATAACAAATATCCAATTTTAGAAGCAATGAGAGAAGCAAAAATCAATACTAAAACTGGTATTGAAAAATTAAATTTATATGAACAAGCAAGAATTATGGAAGGTATGCCAAATAGAGCTGCATATTTTATTGAATACAATACTTTAAATGGAAAAACATTATTAGATAAAGGTTTAGGATTAAAAGAAATTACTAAAGATATTGTTAAAAAAGGTAAAACTGAAACACAATTATTTGAAGCATACTTAACCAATAGAAGAGCTATTGAATTAGATGCTAGAGGTATTGAAACAGGTTTTAATATTACAACTGCAAAAGAGTTTGTAAACAAATATAAATTTCAATTTGAACAAACTGCTAAAAAAACTGATACTTATCAAAGACAACTTTTAGAATATGCAAGAGATGGTGGTTTTATAACTGCTGAAGCATTTACTGCTATGACAGAAGCCAATAAAAATTATGTTACTTTTGCAAGAGAACTTTTACAAGATGGTAAACCAGTTGTAGCAGAAGGTAGTGTAAACCCATTTAAAAAAATAGAAGGTAGTAAATTAAGAGTATATCCACCTTTAGAACAAATGATTAAAAACACAAATACGATTGTAAATGCTGTTGAAAGAAATCAAGTTAAATCAAACTTTATTGATATGGTTGCAAAATCAAAAGCCAAAGATCCTAATACTTTTCAATTTTTTAATAAAGTAAATCCTAAAACAACTAATGTTCCTAAAGAAGAATTATTAACTTTTAGAAAAGATGGAAAATTAGAAACTTGGAATGTTGGAAAAGATTTTGTCAATGCTTTTAAAACTTTAGATCAACAAGGATCTAATATGTTAATGAATTATCTTGGAGCTCCTGCAAGAACACTAAGAGCTGGTGCAATATTAATACCAGACTTTGCTGTACCAAACTTTTTTAGAGATACTATGCAGGCAAGTTTTTTAAATAAAGTTGGATTTGTTCCAATACAAGATTCCATCATTGGTGCATTTAATATTATTACAAAAGGTAATAATAAAAAAACAATGGAGATGTATAAAAAATATGTAAAATCTGGTGGTATGCAATCAACATTACTTGCAGTTGACAAACCAAATATATTTGATGGTAAGGTTTATGATATTCTTGCTAAAGGTCCAGTAAGAAATGCTGATCGAGGTATATTAGCTCCATTTAAAGCATTAACAAGATTATCAGAGGAGATGACAAGATTTAGAATTTTTGAAAAAACTTACAAAAAAGCTATTGAAAAAGGTTTGACAGAAAAACAAGCTCTTGAAAGAGGAGGGTTTGAAGCAAGAAATCTTTTAGATTATGCTAAACGAGGATCATTAGGTCAAAACATAAATAGACTTGTTCCATTCTGGAACGCAAGGGTTCAAGGTTTAACAAGATTATATGAAGCATTTAGAGATCAACCTGGAAGAACTACAGCTATGGTTGGTGCTTATGTTGCGGTTCCAACTATAGGTTTTTATATGTTAAATTATAATGATAAAGATTACAAAGAAGAACCAGATTGGATTAAACAAAATTATTATTATTTTAAAATAAATGATAAACCGTATAGGTTTCCAAAACCTTTTGAGGTAGGTACATTAGTTTCATCTGTTATTGAAAAAACTTTAGATTGGGTAAGAACAAATGAACCTCAAGAATTTGGTAAATTTGCAAAAGATTTTTTCTTTAATAATGCTAAAGGATTTTATCCTATACCTACTGTTGTAAGACCTCTTGCAGAAAATGCTATGAACTATAGTTTTTTTAGAGATGCTCCAGTAGTTCCAAGATCATTAGATAAAAATTTACCTAATAAATTTTATTATACTGAGTACACATCTGAAACATTTAAACTAATATCTAAAACAATTAATGGATTAGTAGGAGATGACAGTTTTTTTGCAACAAACCCTATTCATGCAGAAAATGTATTTAGATCATGGACAGGTGGAATAGGTAGATATGTTATAGATACTTTAGACTATGCTATAATTAAGGGTAAAATTATAGATGATCCTATAAAACCTACAGATACATTATCTAAAATTCCAGTTGTAAGAGCATTTGATATAAGAGATGTTCCTGGATATTCAGCTCAATCTATAGTTAAATTTTTTGAAGAATATGAAAAAGTTGAGAAGATAGTTAATGGTATGGATTTTGCTAAAAAAGCAGGAGATTTTGAGGAATATAAAAAATTAAAAGAAACACTAAATGTAGACGAAGTTAAATTATTAGACTATAGAAAACAAATAAAAAAGATAGATAAACAGATAAGAAATATATATAACTTAAAAGAGTTCCCAAATGGAGATATACCAACACCAGATGAGAAAAGAGAGTTAATAGATGACTATTATAAACTAATGATAAATTTTGCTCAACAAGCATTAACTTATCTTGAATTAGTAAGAGAAAAGTAATATAGGAATAGTAATATGACAGTATCTTCAACTACAGTAAAAAATTCCTACTCTGGTAATGGAAGTACAACCCAATTTGCTTATGGGTTTAAAATATTTGCGGACTCAGACTTAATTGTAATTATTAGATCAGCAGCAGGAACTGAAACTGTTAAGACTTTAACTACTCATTACACAGTAGCTGGTGCAGGAGATGCTAGTGGAGGTTCAATAACTTTCACTACTGGTAACACTCCAGCGTCTGGTGAAACAGTTGTAATAATTAGAGAAGTTCCGCAAACTCAAGCAATAGATTATATTGCTAATGATCCATTCCCTGCGGAATCTCACGAAGAGGGTTTGGATCGTGCAACCATGACAACTCAACAAGTTCAAGAAGAACTTAATAGATCAATAAAATTGTCAAGAACAAACACAATGACATCTACAGAGTTTACTGTAGGTGCAACAGACAGAGCCAATAAAATTTTAGCATTTGATTCTTCTGGAGAAATTTCAGTAACACAAGAATTAGGTACATACAAAGGTACAGACGCAACAGTAACTACAGAAGCATATAATGTTAGAGATATAATTAAATCAACTACTTCAGCTCAACTTAATAATGTTTACATTTGTATAGCAGACGCTGTAGTTGGAGATTCATTAACAGACACAGATCACTTTGAACTTTTGGTAGACGCAGTTAGTGCAGCAACAAGTGCAACAGCTGCCGCTTCTAGTGCTACTGCCGCTGCATCATCCGCAACAGCTAGTGCAACATCTGCTACCGCAAGTGCTAATTCAGCAACTGCCGCAGCTTCATCTGAATCAACCGCTTCTACAAAAGCTAGTGAAGCATCAACATCAGCATCTAATGCTTCAACTTCAGAAACAAATGCTGCATCATCAGCAACGAGTGCTGCTAGTTCAGCTACAACAGCAACATCACAAGCTAGTGCTGCAAGTACATCTGCAACCAATGCCGCTTCTTCAGCTACAGCTGCCGCAAGTTCTGCAACAACAGCTACAACAAAAGCATCAGAAGCCGCTACATCAGCTACCAATGCTGCATCTAGTGCAACAACTGCTACCACTAAAGCTAGTGAAGCAGCTACTTCAGCAACTAACGCTGCATCAAGTGCTACCTCTGCAGACACAGCTAAAACTGCTGCACAAACAGCTCAAGCCGCTGCCGAAGCCGCAGCTGATAATTTTGATGATACTTATTTAGGAGCTAAATCTAGTGATCCTACAGTAGATAATGATGGAGACGCTTTAACTGCAGGAGATTTATATTTTAATACAACAAACAATGTACTTCGTGTATACACAGGTTCTGCTTGGCAGGATGCTGCTGTAGACGCATCAAGTTTAGCAAGTAATGGATTTGCTATTGCAATGGCGATAGCTTTATAATAAAGGAGTAATATGGCACAAAACTTTAGACGATACACAAGCAACGATGTAGGAACATCAGCAGCAACTTTATTTACTGCTGACAGTTATGATACAGTAGTTGGTATATCAGTTTCAAATGTAACAACATCAGCTGTTGTAGCATCTGTATATATCAATGATGGTTCAAACGATATTTACTTAGTTAAAGACGCACCAATACCTGCAGGTTCATCATTACAAGTTTTAGATGGTGGAGCTAAATTTGTTGTTCAAGCTAGTGATGCTTTAAAAGTAGTATCAGACACAGCTTCATCTTTAGATGTTTGGGTATCAACAGTAGATGCAATTAGTTCATAGGAGATAAATGCCTTTTATAGGAAATCAACCTGCAGAAAGTTATAGTGCTTTTCAAAAGCAAGACTTTAGTACAAGTGCGACTACATCTTACACATTGGATAATCCAGTTGCTAATGCAAATGAGTTAGCATTATTTATTAACTTTGTAAGACAAGAGCCTACAACTGCATATTCTGCATCTGGCACAAGTCTAACACTAACAAGTGCTACTGCATCATCTGATGATATGTACTGTGTGTATTTAGGTAAAGCTGTTCAAACTGTAAATCCACCAAACGCATCTGTTGGTTTATCTCAACTAACTGCTAGTGGTACTAAAGACGCAACTACATTTCTAAGAGGAGATAATAGTTTTGCTACTCCAGATAGTGGATTAACTTTAATTAAAGAAACTAATGCTAGTAATGTTGCATCAGTAAGTTTTGTTCATGGAACAAGTGATGTAGTTTTTGATTCAACGTACAAAGTTTATTTTTGTACTTTTACAAATATTTTATTAGCATCAGATGAAGAATTATTTTTAAGAATATTAAGTGGTGGTAGTGCACAATCTGGTTCAACAAGTTACTGGACAGGCTTATATGGTACTTATGGCTCTCCAACTTCGCCAAATGCTTTTAATGACAGATACGAAAATGCTTTGTGGGGTTCTCCTGGAGATGTTGAAAGTACAATCCCAGTTTCTGGTTATGTTTATTTTTATAATGTGGGTCAATCATCTGCATATCCAATGGCTATGGGTCAAATGTTTATGCAAAGAAGTAATGGTAATCACTATGCAATGAATTTTTCTGGATATTATAAAACAGCTATTTCAAATTTTGATGGATTTACTTTAACTAATAATGGTGGTGGAAATATATCATCAGGAAACTTTAAACTTTATGGAGTTAAATAATGACTAGATATATTTTAGAAAATGGTATTCGTAGAGAAATGACAACAGAAGAAGAAAGTAAATTTGACCAAGATGTTATTGATACAAAAGCTGTAATAGATGCAAAAAAAATAGAAGAACAAAATCAAGAAACTAAAAAAGCATCTGGTAAGCAAAAGTTACTAGACTTAGGTTTAAGTGAAGATGAAGTCAAAGCAATGATAGGAATATAATTATGGCAATAACAAAATTAATAGCAGATAGCTTAGGAACTGGTGTAGGTGGTAAGGTTTTACAAGTTGTTACTGGAACTACATCATCTAGTACAGCAACTTCTGCTGGAAGTTTTGTAGCAACTTCATTAACAGCAAATATTACACCATCTGCAACATCATCTAAAATTGTAGCTTTAGTTTGTGGTGGAGAAGCAGATACTGGAGCAAACGGTAGAAATATGCACTCTACTATTTTTAGAGGTTCTACAAATCTTGGAAATTCAACTGCTGGAATGGTAACTGCTTATGGTGCAAGTAGTAGAGTACAAGGTAATAGTTCAGTAGGTATAGTTGATTCTCCATCTTCTACAAGTGAATTAACTTATACTTTGTATATTAAATCTGGTGGTGGTTCAGTTACTCTTAATGCTAATTCTTGTTTAACAAGTTTAATATTAATGGAGGTAAGTGGATAATGATTATAGACGCAATATTAAAAATAAATCCAAACGCAGAAGCAACTGTAACAGATAATGATATTAATAAAATCACTTGGCACAATGGAACCACACCTATTTCTAAAGCAGATATAGAAGCTAAGATGGTAGAGTTACCTACACCAGAAGATGAAGCTACTGAAAAAGAAAATAACAAAACATCAGCACAAAACAAATTAAAAGCATTAGGTTTAACTGATGCTGAAATAGAGGCATTATAATATGGCATATATAGGTAAGACACCAACAATAGGAAACTTCCAAGTCTGCGATGCAATATCAGTAGTCAATGGTCAAGCTGCATACACTATGCAAGTAGGCTCTGTAAATGTATCTCCAGAAAGTGCTAATCACATGCTGGTTAGTTTGAACGGAATTTTACAAAAACCAGGTAGTTCATTTACTGTATCTGGTTCAACGATTACTTTTGCTTCAAACCTAGTTACAGGAGATGTGATCGACTTCATTCAAATACTAGGTAATGTTCTTGATCTTGGAGTACCAAGTGATGCTACAGTTTCACTTGCTAAACTAACTGCAACAGGAACTAAAAATGCTACAACCTTTTTAAGAGGCGATAATACTTTTGCAGAAGCTGGTGGAACTAACACTCCAGCTTTTGCTGTCAGAAAATCTGCAGACCAAAGTGGTGTTGGTACTTCAAGTAACGTTAAAATTACTTTTGAAACAGAAATTGTAGATACTGATAATGCTTTTGCATCAAGTAAATTTACAATACCAAGTGGGGAAGCTGGTAAATATGCTTTTTATGGTAACATTAGAAATAATACTGGTACTGATTTTGATACTTTTCAAATAATGCTTTTTAAAAATGGAAGTGCATTTGATGATTATTATGCAATGTTTGACAATGTAAGTCAGGCATCTAACAATAGTTCATTTAGTGCAATAGTCGATTGTGCTGTTGGAGATTATTTTGAAGTTTACTGTTATCAAACTAGTGGTGGAAATTTATCTATAAGACAAAATGGAAGTCATTTTTACGGATACAAATTAATAGGAGTTTAATAAATTATGGCAAGTTTAAGTAATAAAATAAAACAATATGTAAATGCAGAAGTAGATTTTACAACTGATGTAATTCTACAAGATGACAGTAATGGTCAAGGTGCATACATCAAAGAATGGAATTTAGATATTGCTAAACCAACTGACGCACAGTTAGACGCATTAGAAACTCAAGCACAAACTTATGAGAACAACCAACAAATAATTGCTACAAGAAAATCTTTATATGGAAGTTGGGAAAGCCAACTAGAAGAAATTTATGATGATGGTATTGATGCTTGGAAAACAAGAATAGCTAAAGTTAAATCAGATAATCCAAAGGAGTAAGACATGGCTCTTAACTTTGCTAACAACAATTCCTTATCAGCAATCACAACTAAACCAAGTGGTTTAAGTGGTGGAGCATTAAACCTTATCTCTACACAAACTGCATCAAGCTCATCTACAATATCTTTTACATCTGGCATAGATTCTACTTATGATTCTTATGTGTTTAAGTTCTATGATATTCATTTAGTAACTGATGGTGCTGAATTTCAATTTCAAGCTGATACTGGAACAAACACTTCATACAATCAAACAATTACATCTACATATTTTTTAGCTGAACATAATGAAGGAGATTCAAGTGCATCACTAAGTTATCAAACTAATAGAGATTTAGCACAATCAACAAGTTTTCAAGATTTTGGAGTTGATGTGGGAACTGATAACGACCAATGCTCTGCTGGTTTTTTAAATATATTTAATCCATCTTCAAGTACATTTGTAAAACATTTTACTGGAACTTTACAACAAGCACACCAAAATGATTTATCTTTAGTTGGTTATGTTGCTGGATATTTTAATACTGCAACACCTTTGACAAGATTTCAATTTAAGGCAAGTTCAGGAAACTTTGATGGAGTAATAAAATTATATGGCATTAGTTAAATACAACAACAATAGCATAAGTGCTGTAACCTCTGCTTCTTCAATACCAAGTGGAGCATTAACACATATTAAAACTTTAACTGCTAGTAGTTCAGCAACCTTGTCATTCGTACATGGAAGTTCAGATGTAGTCTTGGATAACACATATCCTATTTATAAGTTTGAATTTATTAATATTCACCCAGCTAGTAATGATGCTGATTTTCAATTTAATATGAGTACAGATAGTGGTTCTAACTATAATGTAACTAAAACAACAACTATATTTAATGCTTATCATTATGAAAATGATTCTGGTGCTAATGTTGTATATGACACAGGGAGTGATCTTGCACAATCTACATCTGATCAAATAATTGCTGGAAATCAAGGAGTTGGTAATGATAATGATCAATCAGTATCAGGTTCTCTAATGTTATTTAATCCATCAAGCACTACTTTTGTCAAACACTTTATGACATCTACTAATGCATATCATCATGCAGATATAACAGTAAATGGTTTTGTTGCTGGTTATGGAAATACAACTTCTGCAATAGATGGTGTTATATTTCAATTTAATACAGGCAACATAGATGCTGGTACAATCAAACTCTACGGAATAAAGGATAGCTAATGTCAATTATTAAATTAAATAATCAAGCTGTAAAGAACGCAACTGCTTTTGGTTCTATAACAGGATTAGGTAGTATGATATTTATTAAAAAGCTAACAGCTAGTTCATCTGCAACTTTATCTTTTGTTGATGGCTCTAATGGTGTGGTGCTAGATGATACTTATAAGGAGTATGTATTTACATTTAATAACATACACCCACAAACTGATTTTCGTTTTTTTACATTTAATATGAGTACAGATGGTGGCTCAAATTATAATGTTGTCAAAACATCTACTGCATATTCTGCATATCATCTTGAAAATGATTCTGATGCTGGTTTATCTTATCAAACAGGAAAAGATTTAGCACAAAGTACAGATTTTCAAATATTAAATAATAATGTTGGTAATGTTTCTGATGAAAATATAAGTGGAAGTATGAGTTTATTTAATCCTAGCAGTTCTGTTTTTGTTAAGCATTTCATATCTAATGTAAATGAAAATAGTTATGACAATTATTGTATTAATACTTATATAGCTGGGTACGGAAATACACAAAGTGTAGTAAATGCAATTCAGTTTAAATTTGATTCTGGCAACATAGATGCTGGAGATATTTGCCTTTATGGTATTGCTTAACAATTAACAATGGAGTATAAATAATTATGGCAAGACATCATAATATAAATGGGAACATAGTTCCTTTCACAGCAGAAGAAGAAGCACAAAGAGATGCTGAAGAAGCACAAGCTGCAATAGACGCAACTGCTAGACAAGAAGCAGAGGATGCCAAGAAAGCTAGAATAGCATCTGCTAAAACTAAACTACAAGATTTAGGTCTAACAGTAGACGAAGTTAAAGACGCATTTAATATCTAACAATGAAGTTTGTGTTAGCTTATACGATCTGCTCTGCGATCACAGGTTTATGTAACAACACAACAGTACCACCAATACATTTTAATACCTGGACAGATTGTACTAAAGCAGGTGCGATAGCAACAATTAAAGTTACTAACGAAAATATTGAAAAATTTGATAAAGAAAAATTATATGTAACTTATTTTTGTAATGAACATAAAGGTGAAAATGCCTAAGAATACTGCTTTAGAGAGAATAGAATCACACGAAAAACTTTGTCGTATTATGCAGAAACAAACCCACCAAAAAATAAACAATATAGAATCAGAAATTAAAGATATTAAGAAACATATGTATTATGCTATGTCAGCTTTAATAGGTGGTATGTTTACAATTATAGTTATACTATTTCAAAAACTTTAACTTTGAGGTCTTTATGGCTAGAAGAAAGAAAGCAGTTACTGGTCTAACCTCAGAATTAAAAGCACAGCTGCGTCTTGCTGAAGATCCTAATTTAATAGTATTTGCACCAGTTGGTGGTTTAGGTCCAGTAGATATTGTTACTTTAAATATGACAACAGGAGAGTATAATGCTTACGATGTTAAATCTAAGAACTATAGAAAAGTTGAAAATTATGTTGCAAAAGATGGATATAAAAGAAACCTTAAAGGATCATTTATATGTAGAGGTACAACAAAAGAACAAAAGAAACTTAACGTAAGGATTATATACGAATGAAATTATCAGAGAATTTTACACTACAAGAATTAACTAAATCAGACACAGCAATTAGATTGGGTATACCTAATGAGCCTAACTCTGATCAAATAGCTAAACTACAAAACCTTTGCGAAACTTTACTGCAACCAGTTAGAGATGAGTTTGGTCCAGTAATTATTACCTCTGGATTTCGTAGTGAGCAGCTATGCGTTAAGATAGGTAGCTCAATCAATAGCCAACATAGTAAAGCTGAAGCTGTTGATTTTGAAGTTCCAGGCACAGATAATGCTGATCTTGCATATTGGATTAAAGATAATATAGAGGGTTGGGATCAAATGATCCTTGAATTTTATACCATTGGGGAGCCTTCAAGTGGTTGGGTGCATTGTAGTGTAGCAGATAAACCTAGAAAACAATTCTTGAGAGCTTACAAAGAAGATGGTAAGACAAAATACAAACCAATACTAGGAGATATAAGATGTGGTTAAGTGCAATTAAATTAGCGGTAAATGCTGGTAGTCATATTTATAAAAAGAAACAAGAAACTAAAATGATGATGGCTAATGCACAAGCTAAACACGCAGAGAAGATGGCTAGTGGTGAGCTAGAATATTCTGGTAAGTTATTAGAAGCTAGACAATCGGATTGGAAAGACGAGTTCGTTTTGGTCGTGCTAACGCTGCCAATTTTAGTCATAGCTTATGGAGTATTCTCTGACGATCCAGGTGCAGCTTCTAAGATAAAAGAGTTCTTCGAACAATTCCAACAGCTTCCCAGTTGGTTTACAAATTTATGGATTCTTGTCGTGGCAAGTATCTATGGTATAAAAGGAACACAAATATTTAAAGGAGGAAAGAAATGAACTTAAAAGATCATATCCCACATTTTGTGGAAGAGCATAAAAAAGCAATAGCAGTTGTTGTTGTTATTTTAATTATTGCAATCATTATATAGTAATGAACAATCGAATATCTACAATGATGGTATCAAGGTATAGTAAAAAGAAACCTACACTTCTTTCACAACAAACAGGTAAGAAGAAAAAGAAATATAAAAAGAAGAAAAAGTAATGGCAAAGCAAAAGTTTACACACTTTATACCTAGAGATAAACCTAAGAAACGTGGACCAGGTCAACATAAAAAGTCTATGAGCAAACATGAGAAACGTCAGAAAAATACTAATCGCTATTTGGGTCAAGGTAGATAATGATGGAGTATGCCTATATGAATTATTATTTTACAGGAGCATTAATTATTATGTTTGTACTTCTTGCTTTCTTTGGAGGACCACCTAGATGAAAGTATCAGAAAATACATCTGTTGCTATGCCAATCAAGAACATGGTTGGTATTATTATTGGTGTGGCTATGGGTATCTTTGCGTACACAGAAGTAACTGCAAGACTAACTTCATTAGAGACTTCTAGGGAACTAATGAACTCTGATCTAC
>Ga0213861_10002745_pt1 | contig 14886 bp, 19 predicted proteins | sample PICome_4_FD_160110 | JGI IMG/M metagenome (GOLD analysis project Ga0213861, IMG submission 160110) | Coastal seawater microbial communities near Pivers Island, North Carolina, United States - PICO131 | ecosystem: Environmental > Aquatic > Marine > Coastal | place: USA: North Carolina... | reverse complement strand
GGATTATAGGATTATTCATTCCTATATTAAACTTTGTTGTTTTTTACTGGTTAGTAAGAGCGGCTAAAGATACACCTGAAGCAAAGAAGTATGTAAACCCTTATGGGAAATTACCTAAATAATAGAACGGAGAAATAGATGTCATCGATTAAAAGAAAAGTACCTGTAATGGATTTTCCAGTCAGAGTAGAAACTGACGAGAATCCAGGTTGGAAATGGGACACACTTACTTATGATCAGATCTTTGCAGGTAAAAAAGTAATTGTATTTGGCTTGCCAGGTGCATTTACTCCTACTTGTACAACTAATCAACTACCAGGCTTTGAGGCTCTCTATGAGCAATTTAAAGCAGAAGGTATTGATGAAGTTTTTTGTTGCGCCGTAAACGATACTTTCGTAATGAACTCTTGGTTCAGAGAAGTTAATGTCGAAAGAGTAAAGCCTATGCCAGACGGTACAGGTAAGTTTACAAGACAAATGGGATTCTTAGTTGATAAGAGTGTTATAGGTTTTGGACTTAGAAGTTGGAGATATGCAATGATTGTTAATGACGGCAACATCGAAGCAATATTCGAAGAGCCAGGTTACAGTGATGAATGTGCAGAAGATCCATATCAAGTCAGTGATCCTAATACTGTATTACAGTTTATTAAATCTGGTACACTACCAAGTGTAGAAGACTCAGACGAAGAATAATTTTAAGGGCGGCCTGATCGCCCTTTTATTTTTCAATCCACATAATAAATACTAGCATGTCCACGAAACACATCACAGATGTGCTGTTTGTAGTTCAGGCTAGAATAAACAGCACAAGAGTACCAAGAAAAATGATTAGACCATTTGCTAGTACAAGTCTGCTCGATGTATGCTTACGCAAAATCAAAAAGTCCAAGATACCCACAGAAAACTTTATTCTAAGTGCTAACGAAATACATTTAAAAAGGTTAGCAGAACATCACGGACTCAATGTGTTTGATAGAAGTGTTAAAAGTGCTAACGAAGAAAAAGACTTAATGTCCTTATACGAATGGCACGACCAATTTCCGCAATACAAATATATTGTACTCATAAATGCATGTAATATATTTTTAAGTGTAGAAACAATTAACGACTTTATTGATACATACCTTAACTCTCCAAACGATGGACTATTTGCTGTAACAAACAAAAAGAATTACTTTTGGGATAGCAATGGAGACCTCATAACGCCATGGCCAGAAGGCTACGAATTAATGAATACAAAAGCAGTAACACCTACTTACGAAGGTGCTCATTGCTTGTATGCAAGTAAACTAGACTTAATTGAGCAAGGTAGTTTTATGGGCAAAGCACCATTCAGAAAAGATAATCCAGAAATATTTGTTATAGACGAATTTGAAGGACTAGACATAGATTATGAATGGCAATTTGAATTATATACATCGTATTGGAAAAAGTTAAATGGTTAAAGTAATAGCAGAAATAGGAATCAATCACAACGGTGACTTAGACTTATGTAAGAAAATGATTGCCGCGGCCAAACAAGCAGGAGCAACTAGTGTAAAGTTTCAAAAGCGGGACCCAGATTTATGTGTACCGGAACACCAAAAGAACATGCCGCGAGAAACACCATGGGGACCAATGACATACTTAGAGTACAAACACAGGATAGAGTTTGGCAAGACCGAGTATGACGAGATCGATCGCTACTGCAGAGAAATAGACATAGAATGGTTCTTAAGTGTATGGGATATTACCAGTTTACATTTTGCATTACTATACGGCAATAGGCTAGTAAAAATACCAAGTGCATTGGCAACTGATGAAGATTTAGTTAGGCGGGCAAGAAATAATTTTGATAATGTTATTGTCAGTGTAGGCATGTGCAACTTTAAAGAAGTTGTGGATATGGTTAACCTGTTTGAAAACTCTAGGAACTTAATATTATTTTATGCCGTTAGTGCCTATCCGGCACCACTGGATCAACTTAACTTAGACACAATAGACTTGTACAAACATTTCAAATATCCGCTAGGATACAGTAGTCATGACATAGGTGTTTATCCTGCCGCGGCAACAGTACTAAAAGGCATTAAGTATATTGAAAAACATTTTACAACTGATAAAACATTATATGGCACGGATCAATCAGCAAGTATGGAGCCAAACGAATTAAAAGAACTAGTGGATCAAGTTAGACTACTAGAACAATCACTGGGTATTAGATTTGATGTATTACCATGCGAAGAACCAAATAGAAAAAAATTAAGACCATGAAGATTGCATATTGTTTAACAGGGTTAGTAGACAGCGAGTTATCAACAATACATGGCTTAAATGATATCAGAGACAATATAGAATTAGATTTCTTTTGTCATACTTGGAATGATGATAAAAATCCAGGACAAGGTATAATTGAAAAATATCCTTTTATAGCAACATGCACTTCGACATACAAAGAATTTGAAGAACACATTTTATCTCTACCCAATATTGAAACTTTGTACAAAAAATCAAACTCTACAAAAAATATAAATCATTTTGTAAGAACACACTTAGCACAATTTTATAGTACTATAGAATGTGTTCAAATGGCTGTTAACCATGATGATTACGATATTATAATTAAATCAAGATCAAATATAAGATTTGAAAAAGGCTTAGCAAAAGAGTTTCCTAATAATGTAACTACAAATGTATTACCAGTATTACAAAGACAGCCGAACGCATGGAATCATTTTCAACAACCGGGCAGTGACGATAGACCAGATACTAAATGGGATAGTTGGCCTGAGTGCATTCAAGATGTTTCAGTAGTATTCTCGCCAGCCTTTACCTTTCCACTATGGCAACATAATGCACCGTTCCTAGATACACTATTTGGCATGGAAAGTAAGTTTGCAAAAGAGCATATCCTACAAGAGAACTTTCTTGTAAACATTATAGATAAGTTTATATACTTTGCAGATAACATAGATACACTATCAATGGAAGCCGACAAAGTTTGGTTTAAATATATTATGGACAATAGAGTAGCAATATTTGGTCTTCCTTTAGATGTATGGATGACAAGGGAGAAAAAAATAATTATATGATTGCAATATGGGGCCAAGGATCGTCAGGCAGTAGATATAAAAACATTGCTAATGATTTAGGATATACAACAAAATTATTAAAGCGACAGCCTAATGGCGACAGTTTTGATTTTGATACATTAGACTTATCTGAAATAGAAGCCGCAATCATTTGCACGCCAACAGTATTTCATAAGGAACAATCAATAAAGTTTTTAGAAAATAATATTCCTGTGCTATGCGAAAAGCCAATAGCACATACATATCAGGCTGGTAGAGAAATAATAGAAGTTGCTACCAAGTATGATACAAAGTTTATGGTAGGCTATAACCAAAGAAGTTATACAGCCTACAGAAAGTTTCAAGACCCTAGATGGGGCAAACCTACCTATGCAGAAAGCAAGTGGTGTGAATTAGTTTCCGGGTGGCATCCACACGAAGACTATAGAGAATCATATGCTGTTAGACCTGACTTAGGTGGAGGTGTACCGTTGACTTTAAGCCATGACTTCGACTGGTGGACAGGTCTTTTTGGTGACTTAAATGTATTAACTGTACACCACTCCTCTGGGGCTCTTGATGTTGAAATACCAACAAGTTATGACATTGTGTTGGAGAACAATGACAAGTCAGTTATGATAAACATGCATTTAGACTATGAGGCAAGTCCACCTGAAAGATATTACAAAGTAGAATATGAAAACGGCGTACTATTATATAATCCAATAGAAGCATATTGCAACTTTACATACAAGGATGGCAGAGTAGAAAACATATTAATTGCATCATACAACAACGAAAGAAGGATGTCTTTTGTAAATACATTTGTAAAGTTTATGGATGAGATAGCAACACCAAGCCATTTAACGGATTGGGAACTAGGATTAACTGCATTAGAACTTGCAGACACAATAGAGAATTGGAAATGAATTATAGAGTATTAGTATTAGGAAGTGGCATAATAGGAAAGCAAGTCAAGATAGCGGCTACAAAACTGGGTTATGATGTTGCAACAGTAGACATTAGGGGTGCAACATACACAATAGACTTGCGTGATCAAGAAGAGTATTTAGAAGTATTACATGACTGGCAACCAAATGTAATTTTTAATACAGCAGGAAAAGATCAAAAGTTAGGCGACAATGCCAGTCCATTGCACGAAATGAAAGACGAAGACTGGAAAAACTTGTTTGGTCACAACACAGACTTGCTGTTTAATGTAGCAAGAACATCTTTGTCTTACTTTATGAAAAGCAATAAAGAAGTTAAGAAACTAATTTTTACTCCTAGCACATATAGTTTTACTGCACCCAATCCTAATTTTTATGATGATAACTTTGTAAAAAGTTTTGCGTATGTTGGTTCACAAAGTGTCTATGTTAATCTAGTTCAATATATTGCAAGTTACTATGCTCAACATAACATAACATGTAACGGATTCGTACCACACTTAGTAATGGAAGATCAAAAAGATGTAGACACTACATACTCTCCTGTGGGCAGAACATGTAAGCCTGATGAACTACAGCCTGTATTAAAAATGTTGATGGACAAAGAGAACTCATATATGACAGGCGAATTTATTAAAGTTAATGGAGGTTGGTTATGCTAGATGTAATACAAAAGGCTATGCTAGACAACGATCCACAAGGTGGTGTAAAAAATATTATATTATGGTCTAGCAACCACGACATGGCTAAAGAATATTTTGATAATAACTTAGAAAAACAAACGGGCCACAGATGGCTAGGTCCTTTAGATGTAACACTACATAATATTCCTGTATGGAAACAAATAATACAATTTACTAGAGAAAGTCCATGGTGCTTATCCATGACACCAGCAGAATTATTTTTAGGTGATTATGAATATGGCGTGAGTGCTAACACTAAGAAAACACACGAACAACAATTTAGACTATGGCTTGAAACAAGAGAAATAGTTTTTATTCAGATTGATTTAAATACAGATATGGACAAACTACAGCATCCATATATTATTAAACATGAGCAGTGGTAACTTAGTAGCAATAGATTTTGAAATAGCAAGTACATGCAATGCTGTATGCCCTGTATGTATTAGGCGTAACCATGGCCAACTTGCTGAGTTCACACAACAATACAGAACAGTAGAAGAAGTTAAAAGAATTTTATCTGATACTGTAGAACAACTACAGCACATACAGTTCTGTGGTAACTACGGTGACCCAATGACCAATCCTGAGATACTAGACATCTGTGAATGGATAAGAAGCAACAATGAACATGTTAGTATGCGTATTAGTACCAACGGTGGCATAGGCAGTCCTAAACATTACAAGAGACTAGGACAGTTAGGCGTACATTTAATATGGGGCATTGATGGTGCTAGTAAAGAAATAAACGAACTACACAGGGTTAGAGTAGACTACAACAAAGTTATTCGTAACATGGACGAATACATTAGCGACATTAAAGACGGAACATATCACGAGTGGCAATACATTGTGTGGCAGGAAAACGCACATGAATTAGAAGATGCAGTTAAAGTAGCATACGAAAAAGGTATAGAAGTTTTTTACATAAGGCGACCTAATGGTGCTGACTGGGGTCCAGTACATGTGTACGACTTCCAAGGTGAACATACCCACTTGCTACATGGTCCTGCAGAAACAGATTTACTAGATACGCATTGGGATCTTAAAACACAATACCCAGAGTTGTTAGAACGCATACAAACACAGAATGTATTTGTAACGCCTGTGAGCAAAGCAGAAGCAGTAGTACCTCCAAAAATATCAGGCATACCATTTCCGCACAATGCACCTTACAGTGAATTACTAGATGAAGGCGAGCAGGCACTTGTTGATTCAATAACTGACCAAACATGCTTTAGTAAAAACTTTCATAAGCCAGATGACTTAACAGAAAATAAACATTATGTGTTCATAGGATTTGATAATTATGTATATCCATGTTGTATGATAGGCAGTAATGTTGCACAGGCAAAGTCTAATATATTTGAAGGTGGTCCAATTAATTCTATCCTAAATAAAATAAATACAGTTGGAGAAGAAGCATTTAGTGTCGAACACAATACACTCAAACAAGTACTTGATAGTGGTGTATTAAATACAACATACTTCGACAACTTGCAAAACAATGCAGATGCTTTTTGCAAACTCACATGTGGCAAATGTGATAACAACAAGTACAAGGTAGTATAATGAACGAACTCAGAGCAAGAGATTTTATAGATTGGGATGCCGTGTGGAATGCAGAAATACAAACACATCCTTACACATATTGTGAAGTAGATCTAATTAAACCAGAGTTTTGTGAATTAGTTTACGATGAAATAAAGACAGGCTTCTATGATGCATTCGATCCAAGTGTCCATGACAGAGACGGTGCCTTCCCTGTATTTGCTACTGGAGATATGAACAATTCATATGCAGGAGACTTACAAGATGCACTTAACACATGGGACCACTGGAACGACTGGTTTAAAGAAAAGTTAGATGTAGACTTAGGACTATCACATGAAACATGGCCAAAGTTTGGATACCAGGGTGCTAATCCTAATAGTAACTTTGAACCACACACTGACGAAATAGGTATCACAGAAGTATGGGCAAAAGGTTTAATATACTTGCACGACTCTGTAGGTACTAAAATGTATGAAAGCAGATTAGTTACACATAAAACATGGATTGATCAAAACGGTGTGGAAGTTACAAACCCTGTTCCGGATCCATACTACGAAGCAACGAACGAATATAAAGAGTCAAACGGTATTGGTAAATTATTTTTATTTAAGTGTAACAAACAAAGTTTCCATGGCACAGACTTCTCTACATTAAATCAAGAGTCAAAAAGAGTTATCCTCGCAGGCACATTCAAATAAATATTTTACATGAAATGTAGAATAATATGGAAATTTATCCCCATACCCATTTTTATAACTAACTGGATGCCAGAAAGATTCGCTGGATACCATGTGTTTGATATAGTATTAATCAGACCCGAATACGCAGACGACGAAGGACTAATACAACACGAACTAACACATGTAAGGCAAAATTTAAGAACACTTGGCTGGTCAGGATTAAAACAACTTTGGGATAAAAACCACAAATTAAATAGAGAATGCGAAGCATACGCAACACAACTGTTATATGTAGATGATAAGAATTACGATATGATTAAGAGAAGATTCGTTAATTTTATGTATTCAAAATACAATCTAGGCATGAGTAAGAACTTCATTAGAAGAAGATTTGATCAACACATAACACATGAGGTGGGTCGGCAGGGTTAGACTCCGGCTCCGATTAAAGTGATTTTTTACTTCTCGATTGGATAAAGGACATTATAATGGCAGGCAAACTATGGGTCGTAGGTGACAGTTTCTTCGCTAGGAATAGAGATAATACTGCTGGCAATCGTTTGCCAGGTGCTTCATGGATAGACACCTTTGTTGCCAATTGTAAACTAGACTTCGACTGGGGCTCTAATAGTTGGAGTCAAGGTGGCGGTAGTAACAGTTGGAGCCTGTACTGTTTATACACCATACGGAACAATCCAGACTATAACTGTGACACAGACACTATATTGTTTGGTGCTACCACAATAGATAGAAGTGTTACCAGTGCAAGTGTAGATCTAGACTTTGATGTGTCATTGGGCAAAGACAACTTGAGAGATCGTGTTAAGTGTATAACCAGAGACGAAATGCTGAGCATGGGCACACAATCACAAAAGAGCAAAGCAATCATAGAGCGTCAGTGGAATCCACTACTGTTAAATAGTGCAATAGACTACTACAGTATGAATTGGGATTATAATTGGCAACACTTCAGTCAATGTAATTGGATAGACGGTGCTATATCGGATATGCGAAGTAGCGGCAGTAACATAATTTTTCATCGTGGGTGTATGTACTTGTGGCATGAAGGATTAAGTCTGGACTGTGCAGATCAACAAACATCAGATCCACTGTACCAGTGGCGTAATCAGGATCTATTTGATGTACCCAGTTTCACTTTAGGCATAGACTCTATGGAAGATGTGTTTAAATACAACAGTCATATGTCGCCAAGCGGTGCAGAAAGATATGGCAAAATATTTGCAAAATGGTTTGAGGAACAAGCATGACAAAGAAAACAACAGATAACATGGACTCAGTTATCATCGAAACGGTCAAAGGCCAAGAGTTCACAGTAGGTGAAATTAAAAATTCCAATAGGATACAAAAATCAGCAACACCCAAACAGGATCTAAGTTGGTATGTCAAGTGGGTATCCTGTTGCTTTATACTGGCCAGCATGAGTATAAGAGGCATTCCTGAACTTGCTACTTGGGACATAAGTCTCAGTCTAATAGGCGTAACAGGTTGGATGTGGGTTGGCTTCTTGTGGAAAGACAGGGCACTGATATTACTAAACGGTGTAGGCATCTTATTGTTTGCTAGAACACTATTGCAGGACTACTTTTTGGTATGAGCAAACTGTGGATCTTTGGTGACAGTTTTTGGAGTAGGAATACTCACACGCCAACAGTAGCACAACGCACTGGCACACATCCGCAACACGATCACTTTGCTGAAGTGTTTGCCAAACACAACAATTTTGATTTCAGTTGGGGCTCTACTGCACTCAGCAATCGCGGAGCAAGTAATGATCTCATACTGTATTACTTTGACTGGGCAACACATCAACCAGGCTTTGACATAGATCAAGATTTATGCATAGTGGGACTGACAACATTTGATCGCAGAGCAGTAAAGCCTAGACCAACTGATGCTATGTGGGACTGGAACCTTGGCATAGAAAATGTTCGTGAACAGAGACTTAGCAGTAGCAATCATGACAGTATGCTTACTATACAACAAATGGAAGATACTACACCTGCAAATGCAAAATACTTTTTACAGAACTGGCATAAAGAAAATCTACACACAGAAATGAATCACATGTTATTCAACACTGACCTTGCTTGGGAAGAATACAAAAATTGCAATTACATAGATGGAATGATTACACATGCCAAGCAACGAGGCGTGAATGTAATACTGCATGAAGGATGTAGTAAAATGTGGGCAAACAGAATAACACAAACTGATGTGGAATACAAATGGCATAACATGAGTGATGCTCCTGGCTTTGAACAATATGTAACAGCAGAAAGCGAAAGGACTTATGTTAACCACATGGACTCACATGCTAATCGACAATTAGGCGAACGCCTTAGTTACTGGTATCAGTCTTTGAGATAATGCTTTTTGCTATGTTCGTCGTGTAAACCGCGACTGCCAACATAACTAACTTTACTAAATCTATCTACACTAACACGATGTATATGTTCTGCTAACACATCAGTCATCATCTCTGTAGGTATAAAGTCACTACTAAGCCAACCTTCTTCATGTAGTTTACTAAACTGTTGACTTTTTTGTAATAGCATACTTATAGATGTATGTTCTTCAGGTGATACTTTGCTGTTTACAAATATTCTATCTGGGTCATTGCTATACGGTATTGCAGTATAGTCTGGTAATACAAACTGGCACCAACTGTTTACTATCTCCGGAGTAAAACTTTCAGTGCTTTCTTCTAGTAATTGATTAACAAGTATTCTACCTATATCAGTACTGCCGCCAACAATCCACCACCCTGCATTGCTGTCTAATTCGCCCTTACTACACTCCGGAAGTTGTTGGACAGATAACTTAGCCAATCTATCTAAAACATTCAGCACAGAGCGTCTGTGTGCGTCTAAGATGCCTGTATAAGGTACATCAAAGTCTCTAAATGTGTTTCCTAATACAAACACTATAGTAATATTACTGCGAGGAAACTGTCCTTTAAGATCTAATCCTTTCAAATAGTTTTCTAGTATGTCTATACTTTCCATTGGTGATTGGCCGGGGAAGCCTAAGTTTGTTATATTGAAAAATTTTCTAAAACTGTTTTCAACACTTAGGTCACTACTTGTTACTGCATCAACATAACTGCCCTGTGTCCATTCGTCGCCTACTAATATAAGTTTGGGTTTATCCTTCATGTTCTAATTTATTCCATAGTCCTTTAGTTGTGTCTGCATTATTATATAATTCTTCTAGTCGTCTATATATCATTAGTAGTATTTCATCATCATGCAATATGCTGTGAAGCCGTTTATCTATGTTAGGTATAATATCACTCTTCACATTACTAGTTGCTGTTTGTCCTTCTAGTCCAGGTATAGGTTTTGTATCTGCAAATAACTTTTGCCCTGGATCATTAGATGGCTGAATAGGTAATCTATCAAGTATGTTGTTACGATTAATTTCCCAATTAGTTAAGTAGTGCAACAGGCTATCACTTACTAATGATAATTTAAAATGTGCTGATATCCATGTTGCATTAATTTGTCTTGGACCTCTTACTACATCTGCAAAAGTATCTGTAATACTTAACAACCATCGCGAGTTTAAATTTGGAATAATAATATCTTTATATGTATTTAAATAACTTTCAAACGGCTCACCATCAGGTTTACTGCTTCTGCGTAGTTCAACTATCATTTTTTTAATATTATAAACACACATTGGTTTACCTATATCTCTATTCCATTCTTTTGCAAGATGCTGATCAATAGTTATAACATGTCTGTTGACATGTGTAAACTCTTCTTTTATGCCTACTATGATTTCTAAATTCTCATCCATGCTTTATTATCTTTGATCTTATATAATTATTTACATGCATCATACCAAATTGAAATAATCTATCTGGATCTGAATCTTTAACTGAGTCTGGTGTAGTGACACTACCTAATGCTTTGTCTTTTAGATACTCCCAGTTAGTGTACTCTGAAAAATTTTTAAAACCTAATCTAGTAGTCACATCTTTTCTTATGTCGTCTCTTAACAGTTCTGCTTCGTTACTAGTAATCCAATCATTTTCCCATTCGTAAATATTATCTTTGTGTTCTGCTGTTATTGTGTACCCAAACTTACTTGGGTCTTTGCTGAAGTCACTTGCCCATGTATCACCTGGATATGCTGGAGCAATGCCTACAGGGTTTATGTATGTGTTATGTAATAAATCATTTTCAATTATATAATCAAACCCTTCGCGAATATATTCTTCTCTATCATGTGTTAAGCCAATCATAAAACTGCCAAACCTATATAAGTCAGGTATAGTATCTCTAAGTATTCCTAAAGTTTCTAAGTTCTTTTTGCCACCTGTGATTTTTCTAATTAACTTTCCTGCTTTGTTGTTAAGTGTTTCAATACCAAAGAACACACCTTTAAATCCTATCTCAGCCATTTGATCTATTTGATATCTTTTAGCACTAACCATATCAAGTCTTGCATAACCTGTAAAGTTAGGTTGGTAGTCTAGTTGCTTAACTGCGGTTAATAAGTTTTCGTATTTTTGATCCACTTCGTTGGTTGTTTCATCTGATAAATTAAAATGTGTAATACCATATCTGCTCTTAGCAGTTTGCAGTATCTCTACTAATTTATCTACACTTTGAAATTGTGTTTCTGCTTTCTTAAAAGGTGTATTACAAAAACTGCAATTGAATTTACACCCTACACCTAATTCTATTGTTAATATGTCTCGTGGTGTAAAACAATCGTCATCGTATAGTGTCATTGATATTGGTGGCTCTGGTATGATGTCTGGATTTTTTAACTTGTACCATATGCTGTCGTTTTCATCTTGCTCATAAAAATGTTCGCCCATGTTACCTTTGCGTAACCACTCTGGAAACATTGTTAAACTTCTACCTATAAAGTATGCATCTATAAGTCTAGGTAAGTTAGTAGCATCTCCACGAGCGTCTTCTCTTTTGATTACTAATGGACGATATATGCCGCCACCAGCAACACGAACATTGTGTCTGTTTTTCATTTCTTCTACTAATGTAACTAATGTAGGGTCTTGTAATACTGCATGATGTCCTACAGTTAAACTTAATGCCATAACATTATCAGTGCCTTCTGAATAATGATTATGCATAATGTTTCGTAAACCAATTACAAAGTCTGGATTCTGTAGCCAATCATTTATGTATTCAATATTAATTGTTTCGTAATCTTCATCACGCATACATTGTGCTACCATATGAGCACCCGGGGCTCTTGCTGTATTTTTACCACGCCTTGTTGCATGTCCGCCTGTAGTTAGTCCTGCTGGCGCACTTAATACGATTGCTCTTTTCATACTGATATTTATCGTAAATTATATTGCCTTCCAATAAATACTAGCATGTCAGTAGAATCGCCGTGCAAGGGAATTTGTAATTTAGACTTTGCAACCCACACGGTTTGTCAAGGATGCGGTAGAAGTGTAGACGATATTAAGAACTGGCGTGTGTACACAGACGAACAAAAAATTACAGCAAATAGCGAAGCACAAATTAGATTAGATGAGATAGAATATGAAAGCATGGATCGTAGGCGATAGTTTTGGCACACCTTGTCTAACAACAGACATATGGACAGAAGGCAACACAGATTACTACAACGGAATACTACCTGACGATAGTGTAGTGAAAGACACTGAATGGGTCAAACAAGTAGCAGTACATTTAGGTTATGAGTACAACACATTATTTAATTTATCACACCCTGGTTGCAGTAATGATTATATTTTGCATAACGTTGATTGGATACTAAACAACGATTCGTTTGACAAAGAAAAAGATATGATAATGATTATTCCTACTAACAGTAGTAGGTTTATGTATAGATCAGAACAACGCGGTATAAACAAAAATATATTTAAGTTTGTAAATAATAAAACACCTCACTTGAGTACAGCAGGAAGTCATGTAACAGGCGATCAAGTACTTGATGAGTTTCAAGCAATGTATCGCGATCATGATTTTGAATTTTACAAATCAGTTAGTGCATACGATAAACTATTAGCATTCCTCACATTATATGATATAGATTATATGTTTTGTCCAGGCTTTTGGGTACAGCATCGATTATCAACCATAGCAGGATACCAGCCACAGTTTATAGATATAGAATTTCCAGACTATGGCATAGGTATGTATGCAGACATAGAACATTTCCAAAAAAGCCACGACAGGTTCTTTTACATGAACAAAGGAATGGGCGAAGGCGATAACATCTATTGGGACCAACCCTTGAGTGATTTATACTCGAATCACTTTACAAATGTAGGCAACGATGCTTATGCATCTGCAGTACTGGATTATATTGAAAGTAAACGATAAATAGTAAATATGCGTTTATTCGAATTAGCAGGACCAGAAAGAGAAGGCTTTAAAAGAGTTGTTGCACAAATCAATGACTACTTTGCCAAAAATGTTGCTCCTAGTAAAGTAAACCTAGACCGGTACTATGTTCAGCAATGGCCTAAACCGATGAGACAAGCCTATGTTAAGAGTATGACAGAATTAACTAGACTCTATCAAGGACTTGCACACGATATACAACGATATACAGCAGACCGTCAAACCAAAGAAGCAGGATATAAATTCCCTGTAGTTGTAATAGATACTATTAAAAAGCAACTAGCACAACATGTTAAAAATAGTACAGTAAAGCCTAAAGACATTCATATGGCTAAGTACTCCGATGAAGTTAGATACAAAGAACAAGGAGGGGGTAGAGATCCACTAGAAGTAGAAAAAGTTATGAAAGAATTAAGTGGCAATCTAAAGGATAGTTTAAACAAACCTGTTAAACCACGAAAAGGTCAAAGCACAGAAAACCCAGGACCGGCTCCGGTACCACCCGTACCACCGACTCCACCAACTGAACCAAAGAAGCCAGGTACAGATTTAAGCACTGATGTTAAACTCAAACAGTTGGGTTATGACGATACTGTGAAAGGCGAATTTATTCCAGGTGAGAATCCAGATAGAACTAAACTAGACAAGTACGGTGAAATTATTAACGGAGAATGGACTGTAGTAAACGATGCAATGAAACAACTACCAGACTTAACTCCTAAACAACTTATGGACCTGAGACCTAAAGCAGGCGATTATGTTGAATTCACAGGCGGACCTAGAAGTAGTAGACCAGGCGAGCCTAACATTGCTAAAATTAATGGCCTTGCAACTGGCAAAAAAGGACAGCAACTTTTACGAGTTACCAGTGTTAATCAACAACCTAATCCAAGCAGACAAGGAAGAGAATTTTCACTAGATGCAGAGAGAGTAAAAAGAGAAGGCGGACAAGTCAGGTACTTATCTAAGGCAGACTTGCAAAAGAACATGCCACAACTAGATCCTAAAAAATACAGAAAGCCTGGAGCAGGCACAACAGTTCATCAAGGTACTGGTATTGGTGGTGCTATCAAGAAAGGCATGAAAGATGTCAAGCGGTTGAAAAACTACAAGTAATTAATCTAAATTACAAAACTTAATAAAATCACTATACGGTGTACGCACATTCCAATTATTATTTTGTGGGTTTACATTTGTATAATAGTTTTCGAAGTCTGAATCAAAACCCACTTGCCAAATAACTGCACCATCGTGCAATGTTTCTTTTACTACTTGCGGAGGTACTTCACGCAAATCAAATTTATATAACCATGGATCTATATCTGGATCTTGTGCAAAGAACACTTCCATTTCAGGATGATCATATAGGAAACTGTTATTCCATTCATACTTTTCATTGTATTGCAAAAAGTCTAACACTTCATTGCGAAGCATATAGTCCATGTTATCGCTTGGCTTTGGCGCACCTTGATTTACATAGCCATTGGTAACTCTAGCATAGTGCGGATGTATATTGGTTATGCCTTGTGATGCCATATTACTTAATATCATGCGAATGCCTTCGCCGTATAATGCATTTCCTACCAATT
>Ga0213861_10002744_pt1 | contig 14887 bp, 13 predicted proteins | sample PICome_4_FD_160110 | JGI IMG/M metagenome (GOLD analysis project Ga0213861, IMG submission 160110) | Coastal seawater microbial communities near Pivers Island, North Carolina, United States - PICO131 | ecosystem: Environmental > Aquatic > Marine > Coastal | place: USA: North Carolina... | reverse complement strand
CTTGCCACGCTTTTTAGCGTGGGCGGGGGATGGGTTTTCTTGAATGCGCCATTTCGGATAAACATCGCGATAACGCATTAAATATTTCCAGATTCGACAGCCCTGGGCGCGCAGCCCCTATCGGGCCATCGCCCCAAAAGAAATCCCGAACTTTGGAGGGTTCCAAAATTCGGGATGACGGTTATTTTTTTGCTAAAATCCTTGTCTTAAGTGCTGCTAACCGGGGCGCACTAGAGGTCCATCAACAACATATTCGGGTTCTCGAGCAGTTCCTTCACGCGCACGAGGAAGGTGACCGAGGTGCTGCCGTCGATCACGCGGTGGTCGTAGGACAGGGCCAGGTACATCATCGGGCGGATGACTACTTGCCCGTCGACGGCCATGGGGCGGTTGACGATGTTGTGCATCCCCAGAATCGCCGACTGGGGCGCATTCAGGATGGGCGTGCTGAGCAGGGAGCCGAAAACGCCACCGTTGGTGATGGCGAAGGTACCGCCCGACATCTCTTCCAGCGTCAGTTCTCCTTTGCGGGCGCGGTCGGCGAGGCGCTTGATCTCCAGCTCGATTTGGGCGAAGTTCAGCGATTCGACATTCTTGATGGGCGGCACCACCAGTCCGGTAGGTGTAGAGATGGCGATGGAAATATCCACGTAATCGTGGTAGATGAGTTCGTTGCCGTCGATGAACGCATTCACATCGGGCTGCTCCAGGATAGCTTTGGCGCAAGCCTTGGCAAACAAGGACATGAAGCCGAGTTTGACGCCGAACTTAGCGACGAACTTGTCTTGCACCTGGCTGCGCAGGGCCATGATATTGGTCAGGTCCACCTCGTTGAAGGTGGTGAGCATGGCCGTCTCGTTCTTCGCCTGGGTGAGGCGGGTGGCGATGGTGCGGCGCATGCGGCTCATTTTCTTGCGCGACTCGCCGCGGCTGAAGTCGGTGCGGGGCGCAGCGGGTGCGGGTGTTGGTGCTGGAGCGGGTGCTGCTGGTGCGGCCGTTTTATTTTGGGCGGCTTGTTGGGCATCGTCTTTGGTGATGCGACCGTCGCGGCCCGTACCGGCTACGCTACTTGCGGGCACGGCGTTTTCGGCCAGGATCTTGGCGGCAGCGGGGCTGGGGTGTCCGCTGGCGTAAGACGGCGCGGCGGCAGGTGCAGGTGCAGGTGCAGGTGCCGCGGGCTTTTCTTCCACTTTAGGCTTTGCGTCGGCGGGGGCGGCAGCGGCAGCCGGTGCAGGCTTACTGCTTTCCTTGACGGCGCTGGTATCAATTTTGGCTACCAGGGCGCCAATTTCCAGGTCATCCCCTTCGGTGGCCACGTAGATGAGCTTCCCGGCCGCTTCGGCGGGAAATTCGAGGGTCGCTTTATCGGATTCGAATTCGCAGATCGGATCATCGAGTTCTACGTAATCGCCATTGGCTTTCAGCCACTGGGAGAGGGTCACTTCGGTGATGGATTCCCCAATGACGGGAACTTTCATTTCAACAATACTCATGAGCGGGTAGTCATTCAGTGGTTATGCGCTGGCGGCCAACGGGTCGGCGCTTGGCGGTGGTAATCTGTTTCCAGGGCGGCCAAACTACCCCCCTGCGGACAAAACGCTACAAACTTGCAGCCTTTGGTTGAGAATACAAAATTAAGTGGCCGTTTTTTCGCGGCAAGCGCGGTAAAGGCAACTTCTACTGTTGTGTGAACAAGTTCACGACCGTTTTGGGTTGTACGGATAGTAATAAATCAGGGGCGGCAAGCCATCATTTTGTTCGTTGGAGATGTACAAATTGCCCTGCGCATCGAAACAGAGGCCTTCGGGTTGCCGGTGCAGGTCCTTGGGGAGCTTGGCGATGTAGTGGATTTCGCCGCGGGCGTTGATGACCAGGAGGAGGTTGCCTTTGGCAGACGTGAGGTAGAAATCGCCCGTCAGGGGATGCACGGCGAGGGCGGCCGGGCTGAGGTCAAAATCTTCCTTGGTGGGATCGAAGATGCTACAAATTTTGGCGTAACCAGGTTCTTGCTGGCAGTGCTGCAGGTAGCGGTCGACGGAGTCGCGCTGCAGGAGCAGCAGCGGTTCGGGCACAAACGTGTGGCTCAGCAGGTCAAAAGCGTAGATGGCTTTGGTCCGGTTGGAGTTCATACTTTGTCCGGGGCTCGACTTGCAGGCCAGCAGCAGTTGGTGGCGTTGGGGCCAGTAGCTGAGGCCTTCGATGTCGTTGTCGCTGGTCAGGAAGCCGTTGTATTTTTCGACGGTTTGCTCGTTGGTCCCTACCTGCTGGATTTCGTAGATGGTTCCCGTACTCTTCACGACGTAGATGGCCGTGCCTACCTGTTCGATGCCTTCGTAGTCACCTTCTTTCCAGAAATTCACCTGGCGGTTGAGGTGGCCCGATTGGGGGTCCAGGAAGTACAATTCCCCATCTTCGTCCTGGATGGCGAGCAACTCCCGCCCGTCGAGGGACAGCGACAGCCCCGAAATTTCGTTCAGCTCCGCATCCAGCACCAGGGTGCGGGCGGGGTGCGCCAGGTCATAGCCCCAATTAAAAAGTATTTCGTGTTGTGCCAAGCTGGAAAAAGCCAAAAGCATTCCCAGTAATGATAACCCTCCTACCCGTAGGCGCATTTGCCTTTTCATCATGATTTAATGATTTTTAGTACCGCGTGACTTGCCTTAGAAGCCCTCCGAACATTTGTTTATCTAAACAAAAAATAGCTGCGGTTTATTACGCGCTTCCCACCCAAATATTACCCAAAGTGTATCCAGAAAACCCGTTTGGCAAACTTTAACACTTTTAAAGTGTAACAATTATATGACTTCAGCGTTTCTATTTCGTCACAACAATAACTTTGCAAAGGTTCCCACAAACTAGTTTTGCCAAGGCAAAAAAGTCAACATGCTAACAATTATCATTATTACGCTCATTTACCGCTGGATTATCACCCGATTTTTCCGTAATACCCAATAGTATTTCCCGCTTTTCCGTGGCTGCTGCATGCTGCCCAGCTGCCTTCTGACTGGTGTTCTCCGAACATTTTCTCCTCCCTTACGTAGACGTCCTGAAATTATCTTCACATGACGCTACAAGAAATTACGGCCGAAGTCACCGAATCGGTCAAATCAGCTCCCATTACCGGCAAAACCATCAAACTGCAACTGGACGAAGGCGTGGTGTTCATTGACCTGCGCCAGGATCCCGGCGTGGTCTCCAACGACGATGCCGATGCCGATGCCGTCGTAACCACCACCCTCGACACCCTGGAGAAACTGGGCACCAGGGAAACCAACCCCATGATGGCCATCATGACGGGCAAGATCAAGATTAAAGGGGATATGGGGGCGGCGCTGGCGCTGCAGGCGATTCTTTAGGAAGTGGAAAGGGGGGAAGGGTGTAAAAGGTGTAAAGGTGTAAAGGTGGAAAAGTGTAAAAGTGTAAAAGAGGGGGCGGAATTGAAGTTCGAAGTCGGAAATCGGATCTTACCAAGGCGAGTGGTAAATTAATCGCTGGCAGATTGACTTGCACCAAGTCTAAAGCGACTGCCAAAGAATGGCCGATTGACGGCTGTTCACAACCGTCAAAACCTCGCGAATACGTGTATCACGCCTCCCTTCCTTTTCAAGGGAAGAGCTTGCCACGCCCCTTCGGCGTGGGCTGGGGGATGGGTTCTGAAAGGAGTCCAGACGCGCGATTTCTGCCAAGGCCAATGGTAAACTCATCGCTGGCAGTTGGCCTGCACCAAGTCTAAAGCGACTGCCCAAAAGACGAGGAATTACAGCTGGTCGACTTTTTACAATGGCCGATGGCCGACTTTTTACAACGGACAAAACCTCGCGAACACGCGCAGCACGCCTCCCACGCTTAAAAGCCCGGCAAAATAAAGTAGATCGGAAGCGACGCCTCATCGTATTTTATTCAACTTAATCACAATTGTTTTCAGCATAAAAGAACCAAAGTAAACCTACTTTGTTTAATAGTAAAGCTATAAACTCAAATAAACCAATAGGCTATGAAGACAATTTTGCCGGGCAGCTTACTGCTCCTTTCCGCTCTCCTCCTCAGCAGTTGCATGGTGATCCGCCCAGGTGAAGTGGGGGTACGACAAAAGTTGGGAAAAATCGAAGACCGCCACCTACTGGAAGGACCACGCCCTTTTAATCCGCTGACCACCTCCATCATCACGCTCCCTACCCGGACGGTGAACATGGAGATTCGCACCAACCTGCCGTCTAAAGAAGGACTGACGATTGCCACCGAAATTTCTATCCTCTACCGCCTGAAGGCCGCGAGTGCCCCTTCCATTCTGCGGGATATTGGCCGCAATTACGAGGCCGAGGTGCTGTTGCCCGTGTTCCGTTCCGCAGCTGCTGACGTCACCTCCCGCTTCCTGGCCAAGGACATGCACTCGGGGGAGCGCGCCCAGATTGAAACCGCCATCCGGGACCAGATGACGGACATCTTGCAGGTACGCGGGATCGTTGTGGAAAATGTTTTGCTGAAGAGTATCCAACTGCCCCAGGGGTTATCCCGTTCCATCGAAGAGAAGTTGCAAGCCGAACAGGACGCCCAGCGCCTGGAGTTTGTCAAGCAACAAGAACAACGGGAGGCCGAAATACGAACCATTAAGGCCCAGGGCGACCGCGATGCGGCCGTCATCAACGCCGATGCGGAGAAGCAGCGCATCGAGATCGAAGCGGCGGGTTACGCCAACGCCACCCGCCTGGCCGCCGAAGCCGAAGCCGAGGCCAATCGCCAACTCACCGAATCGCTGACCCCCGCCGTCCTGAACTTCCGTTCCATCGACGCCTTCCTGCAGTTGTCGAAATCGGAGAATGCCAAAATCATTATCACCGAAAAAGGTACCCCATTTTTGGGCGTTCCGCCAGAAATGCTGCAACCCAACAAATAAAGTTTGCAAAATCTCCCCCCGGTGCACCTGGCCAGTAGGCCGGGTGCATTTTTTTATGCCCCCGGCTACGGGCTGGCCTGCTACGGGCTGGCCTGCCGCTTTTAGCGGCACATCTTTGCGGGCAGCTGCGTTTTTGTTTCCCGATCCTGCAAATACGCTTTATCTTTGCGGCCATGAACCCCTGGATACAAGCCATTCACGACTATTGCACCCGCCATTCCTCCCCCGAGCCTGCTACGCTGCGGGCCCTGGAGCGCGAGACCCACCTGAAGACCCTGGCGCCGCAGATGCTGTCGGGGGCCTTGCAGGGGCGCTTGCTGGCGTTGCTGAGCCGCTTGCTGCGGCCGCAGACCATCCTGGAGGTGGGCACCTTTACGGGCTACGGCGCCCACTGCCTGGCCGAAGGCCTGCTGGCCGACGGCGTGCTGCACACCCTGGAAGGCAACCCCGAGGTGGCTTACCTCATCCGCAAACACCTGGCGGCAGCGGGGCTGGCAGATCGCGTACACCTGCACCTGGGCGACGCCAAAACCCTCATCCCTACCCTACCCGGCACCTTCGACCTGGTCTTTCTGGACGCCAATAAACGCGAGTATGCCACCTACTTCGACCTGGTGGCCGACCGCATCAACCCCGGTGGCCTGCTGCTGGCCGACAATGTGCTGTGGAGCGGCAAAGTAGTAGCCGGCGCCACCGACCCCGACACGCAACTCATCGACGCCTTCAACAAGCAGGTGCTGGCCGACGAGCGCTTCACCAACCTGATCCTCCCCCTGCGCGACGGATTGCTCATCGCCCAAAAACTTTAAGAAAATCTCCCCCTGGCCGGGGTTTATCCAGAATATCGTTTATCTTTCCCACGGCCAAACTACAGCAACCATGACTTTCTTGTGCATCTCCTTCTACTTTAAAGGATCCGCTTTTTTAGAAGCCTGTGCGGCGGCGGGAAATACCGTTTTTCTACTCACCAAAAAATCGCTGGAAAACAGCCCCTGGCCGCGTGCGTCCCTGTCGCAGGTTTTCTACCTGGAAGACGACGCCAACACCCCCGAAAATTTCAGCCAGATGAAGAAGGGCGTGGCCTGGCTGCTGCGCGAGCACCAGATTGACCGCATTGTGGCGCTCGACGATTTTGACGTTGAAAAAGCGGCCTACCTGCGCGAGGAATTCCGCATTCCTGGCATGGGCCAAACCACGGCCCACTATTTTCGCGACAAGCTGGCCATGCGCATGCGGGCCCAGGCAGCGGGTATTCCGGTGCCCCCGTTCAGCTCCCTGTTCCACAACGAAGACATCAACCACTTTGCCGCTACGGTAGCCCCACCCTGGGTGGTGAAGCCCCGGGCCGAAGCCAGCGCCACCGGCATCAAGAAAGTACATTCGGCACAGGAACTCTGGGACGTCGTCAACGGCCTGGAAGACAAACGCCACAACTACCTCGTGGAGCAGTTTTTGCCCGGCGACGTGTACCACGTCGACGCCATTTCCCAAAACCAGGAGCTGGTTTTTTGCCAGGTGTCCAAGTACCTGAACACGCCTTTTGAGGTAGCGCACGGCGGCGGTATTTTCCGCTCCCAAACCGTCCCCTACGGCGGCATTGAAGACGAAGCATTGCACCGCCTCACCGGCGAAGTGATGAAAGCTTTCGGGATGCAGTTCAGCGCTTCCCATACCGAGTTTATCCGCTCCCACGCCGATGGTCATTTTTATTTCCTGGAAACGTCTTCCCGCGTGGGGGGTGCCCACCTGGCCGAAATGGTGGAGGCTGCCTCGGGCATCAACCTCTGGGCCGAATGGGCGAAACTGGAAACCGCTATCGCCAGGGGCGAAGCCTACGAATTGCCGCCGGTGCGCAAGGATTGTGCGGGCATCCTCATTTCGCTGGCCCGCGTCGAACACCCCGACACCAGCAGCTACCAGGATCCGGAAATTGTCTGGCGCATCAACAAGCCCCACCACGTGGGCTTCATTGTACGGTCGACCAGCCGCGAACGCGTCACCGAACTGCTGGACAGCTACGCGGAACGCGTCTACCACGAGTTTCACGCCAGCGCACCAGTGCCGGACCGGCCGCTGGATTAAGAGCCTCAGGCAAGTTCATTGAGGGTATCCCAAACCAGGCTGCTTTCGTAGCCCCGCCCCAGGGCGTACTGGGCGGCTTTTTGGCGGGCGACGAAACCTTCGTGCCGGGCACCGTAATGGGTAATTTTCTGACTGATGATCTCCTGCAAGGTAGCCCGGTAGGCGTCTTCGTCAATTTCGGCCATCCCCTGCTTGATGCAGTAGGCCGATATTTTGCGCATTTTCAATTCCTGCTGGATCCGTATCCGCCCCCATTTTTTCACCCGAAATTTACCGCGGGCGTAGGATTTGGCGAAGCGTTCTTCGTCGAGAAAGCGTTCGGTGATCAACTCCGCCATCACCTCCTCCAGGGTATCGCCGTACACGCCCAGCTCCAGCAGTTTGGTGCGCACCTCCTGGTGGCAACGGTCCTGGTAAGCACAATAGCGCTGCAGTTTTTGCAGGGCTACGGCTTTGGTCAGATATTTGGGAGGCATGTTTTTATTGCTTAATTTTACGATACCGGAAGGTTACTTCCTGGTGCAAGATACGTCAGTAAACCAAGAGCTACGGCACGCGACCTCCGCCAGGAGGGTGTTTCCAGCCTGTATGCTGCCCTGGAAACTGAATTTATTGAAAAACACTGCTAAAACTTATTCCACCAAAACCACACTTCATGGATTTCTTAGACGTAGACAAACTAGCCGGCCTGGCCACCGAATACCTGCCCAAGGTGGTGGGTGCCTTGCTGACCCTGGTCATTGGTTTCTGGATCATTGGCCGCATTACCCACGCCATCTCCAACGGCATGAACCGGCGGGGCATCGACGAAACGGTACGCCCCTTCCTCACCTCGCTGGTGAACGTGGGCATGAAGATCATGCTGCTGCTGGCCGTGGCCGGTATGTTTGGCATCGAAACCACCTCCTTTGTCGCCATTTTTGGCGCCCTGGCTTTTGCCGTTGGCCTGGCCCTGCAGGGCAGCCTGGGCCACTTTGCCAGTGGCGTGTTGCTGCTCACCTTCCGGCCGTACAAAGTCGGCGACCTGGTTACCATTGGCGGCGGCCAAACAGGGACGGTGGAAAGCATCCAGGTGTTCAACACCATCCTGGCTACCCTGGACAACAAGCGCATCATTGTGCCCAACGGCGTGGTGACCAGCAACGTGATGACCAACATCTCGGGGCAGGGCATTATCGGGGTAGAGCTGACCTTCGGCATCAGCTACCACGACAGCATCGACCTGGCGCGGGAAATCATCCTGCAGGTAGGCAAGGACTGCCCCTACATCCTCAACGATCCGGCCCAGGGCGTGGTGGTCGCCTCCTGGGGCGACAGCTCGGTGAACCTGGCCTCGCGGCCCTTCTGCAAAAGCGAAGACTACTGGAATACTTTCTTCTACATGAACGAACACGTGAAGAAAGCTTTCGACAAAGGCGGCATCTCTATTCCGTTCCCACAGCTGGATGTGCATACCTTTCCGAAGGCTTAACCTGGCTGGCAGGGCCACGTGCCTGAGCAGCCACACGCCGGGCGTAGCGCAGCGGGTAGTAAAGACCACCGGGCCTTGCTACCCACGCTGGTTGCGGCCAGACGTTTTCTTTACCCGAAAGCTTGCACGGCGCCACCAAGGTTGGTATATTTGCAGCACTTTTTGAAAAGGGCCTATAGCTCAGTTGGTTAGAGCATCGGACTCATAATCCGCAGGTCGTAGGTTCAAGCCCTACTGGGCCCACTTGATTAAAGGTGTTTTTTGAAGCAAAATTATTTCCACAAACACCTGATAAGCAACCACTTAAAAGCACTTCTGATTAATTTTAGGGGTGCTTTTTTTGTTGTGTATTTAGCCAAAAATATCGTTTTAAAGTTTCGTTTAGTTAATTTGCCTTATTTTCTACCCTTGTTTAACCTAATATAAAAAGCCTCTCCCTTTAAAGGGAGAGGCAACTGTAATTTCGTCGATTGTATTCACAGCCTACCGCAAAACTTTATCTAGCCCAGGGTTTAGAACAAGGGAAATATTACTTAGTACTAAAGCCCCTAGTTTATTCTTTGCCCGGTATTGCACATTGTATCTATATTCATGAACTTCATTACTCGGGGTCTCTTTTGCTATTACCAAAAGGCTGTCTAAAGTTTTTTTCTTCTGCACAAGGATAATCTTTCTTTCCTCCAACTTATCCCCCTCTGCAATTTTCTTTTCTTCATAATCTTTAGCCCATTCTTGAGTTTCAATCCACCTGGCAAGACTTTTAGCTAAAAAAATCGTGTCAATGGAAATTACACTTACAAACTCTACGCTTTCGGGGTCGTGAGCTATGCTTCTAAGGTGCTCGGTAATTGTTTTTTTTGACAAGGTTTCCTGGGTTTCTTTTTGGCAGCTTCCAAAGATTAACAAGACGATAAAAATGGTCAGAAAATCACGCATTTTGTTGTGTATTTAGTTGTGAAAATAAATAATAGATGCAAAATATTATTTATTTTTATAAAAAGTAAGCGTTGAACAATACACTTTATAAAATCTTCGAACATTGGTTCCTTGAATCTACCAACAGAAAATAAGACTAATTTAGGATTACTTACATCCTCCCTTTAAGAAAAGGCAAGGTTTTGCTTTTTCTATCCGGGCTTTAACGTCTGGGTCTAATATGCATTTATATAAAGTCTTAGCGGAAAGCAGGATGTTGTCATTGACGATGGCTCCGGTGAGGTCGGCTAGGGTAAGGTCGGTTATAATAAGATTAGCTCCTCTGAGATTGGCTTTGGCGAGATAAGCTTGGGTAAGGTTGGCGTCGGTGAAGTTGGCCCCACTGAGGTCAGCCTCGGTGAGGTTAGCCCTACCGAGGTTAGCGTCGGTGAGGTCAGCGTCGGTGAAGTTGGCTGTACTGAGGTTAACTGCGCTAAGATTGGCGTTTCTTAAATAACAATCCCTTAGATCAACACCATAGACTTCAACTTTATTAAGCCTTTTTATATTTCCCACTATCCTATACATCGCTTCTTTTTCATCCCATCCTCTAAAGTCATCAATCTCCTCTTTGTAGCGGATTACACTATCTTTTTTCTCCCTTATTAGCTCATAACCAGTCAAGATAATTCCAAATAAAATTACATCGAAAACCATTCCATGAAATTCGATGGCAATATTAGCACGGTCATTAATGTCAAACCAATCTAGCACCCCTATTCGGCTCCAAATTACAGCAAGCAATACGAATGAAAAAAACAGCACCAAAGAGAAAATTTTAATCCGTCCGCTATTCATGGGTTAAGGTTTTGATATAAGTGGTAATGTTAGAAATTTTAATTATTACTATAATAGAAAATTAATCACCAAAGCTCTAATTTAGCCTTTCACTTAATCAGAACATCTAAAAACATGGGTAAAGATTCAAAAAACGTAAAAGCCTTTAAGGCTTCAAGACTCTCTCCGAACGAAAAGGTGCTTTTTTCACTGGAAGGATACATTGGTAAAATGATGGGTAGTGGTGACGATACACAACACAATGGTTCTTTTATTATTACGGACAAGCGCGTTGCGTTTTACAAGAAAGGCTTATTCACCGAAATTTACAAAGGAATATCTATCTCTAACATATCTTCACTGGAACAAAATAGCATCCTGTCACATAGAACAATAGCTATACACACTTCGGGCGAAGACATTACTTTTAAAACCAGTGAATCCAAACAAGCTTTTAACCAAGCTTATGAAATTATAGAAGAATTACGGAATAATTTAACAAGTGCAAAGAATACCCAACCTGCTAATTTAGTTTCCAATTCATCAAATGAAGTCTTCGATAAGATTAAAATGTTAGGCGACTTAATGGAAAAGGGATTAATTACCAATGAAGAGTTCCAAGAACAAAAAAAACGACTACTCGATTCTATTTAGATATGTTTTCCCTGTTCTTGGTAACCTCATTTAAATATCCTGCTGATCAACTTTAACAGGTAGCTTAAAATTGCTTTGTGAACGAATTTTTGCTAATAATTCGACTGCTGATCTAAGGTCAGCGTCGGGCACGCCGGAAAGGTCGGTATCCCTGGTTAAGCGTTCGCCGGTTTCGCCGGTTGTTCTATTAACACCAAGCAAACGCAATTTCTCTAAGCTGAATTTGCCGTATATCTCCAAAAAACGCGGGTTACCGGTGTTGTGGTTCGGGTCGTATTGGGTTATAGTATCTTCCCCTATTTCCAGCGGTGAAGGGGTTGGTGGTTTACTGGCTTCCCAGGCTTCCCAGGCTTCCCGCTGTGCTAAGTTTAGCCGGTACACTTCAATTGCTACCTTTTCCGAAAAATCATCTGCCTGTTGGGCTTGCCAGGCTTCCCGAATCCTTCTTAGGTCACTACTGATCTGCTGTTGGCTTACTCCTACCTGTTGCGCTATTTCTTCCTGTTCCCAGCCTTGCAGGTGAAGACGTGCTACAACATTACGCCGGGCTGATACCGCATTGGTATTATTTTTCCTTCCTGATATCTTACTAATTTTTCTTTGTACTTATTTAGGGGCACGAATCAAACGCCGTGCCGCCCCCGCTAACGGCGGGGCGGCACCGGGTCATCCGCTCTTAGCCCTCCTGCGTCGGGCTACCGCTGCTGCCCCTCGTCCGGGAGGCTGCGGTACAGTGGTGATGTCTACCGCCCGATTGATCAACCCCAACCGGATCCGGTCCGGATTGATGCGGTGGAGGAGATGCTGGCTGCGCAGAAACGCGTGAACACCCAGTTCCTGGCTGCCAGGGCCGCCACGGCTTGTCCTGGCGGGCAGGCAGGCGTGGGGGTTGGCCACTGCGGGATGGCTTACTTCACGTCATTAAGTACGTCATCACTATCCTCGGCATCATTTCTTACGGTGAGAACAACAACTTCACTCATCTTTTTGAAAACAGTAAAGATGACCTTGTAGGAGAAGGCTTTAGTGTAGCGGATGCGTGGTTCGATTTCTTCTGTATCTGGTAGTGGTGGATGGCTTTCTGGAAGCTCCGCGAGTTTACGTGCAGATTTTCCCTACCATGCTTCAGCTTCCTTATCTAGTTCTTCAAGCGTAATATAATCGCCACGCTCATATTCTGCCAAGGCTTCACGTAAGTCAGCAATTGACTCTTCTTTGCTTAGTGGTTTAGCCCACGGCGGTGCTGGTAATGCCATGATTTCCTCGTCACTCAACTCTTTCCCTTCGCCAGCGTAGTACTCCTCGAAGAGTGTTTCTACGAACTGGTTTAGAACACGTAAAAGCTTTTCGTCAGCTTGTTCAATACGAAGGTGTAAACGTTCTTTGATCAGATCGACGCCCATGGTGGTGACTTTGGTTTAATAAGATTGTGCTTGTATAAAGATAAACGTTTTAGATTAAAAAATAGGTTCTCAACGGATGATATTTCGCCACCGCTGTCCTGTCCTCAACTCCTCCAGGTTATTGGCTCGGTAGGCTTCGGCGCCAGCGGGTTGGCGGTGGTCGCGGGTTCAGCGTCATTTATGGCGCCGCATTTTGTTGGCCTACCTGGGCATGTTTCCCCCATGCTAAAGCATGGCGAACCAGCGTGCAGGCCTGCGGTGGGTTCATGAATTTCGTCAAATTCAAAGCTATTGCTGCTGCGTAGCGGAAACGTACAGGCTGGCTCCGCAGTCACAGACTGCTGTCGATATTTATTCGTAGACTAGTCTACGAATAGCTGGGACTCGAGGAGAAATCTAATATACGAACAAAATACAGCCCAGTCAAGTCACTTTCTTCGAACTAATTAGTAAGTTGGCCACCCTAACCCACCGCCTTTGAAAAACACGACCCCACCCAAATCCTGGAATATCCTCAGCGCCGCCGTCTTGCTGGTGCTGCTGGTGCTGGCGGCCAGCTACTGGCGGGAGCGGGCTTGGCTGCTCGACGTGGCTTTCCAGACGGTGCTCATGATCAAGGACGGGACGGTGCAGGTGCAGGTCGACCGCTTTGGGGCGGCCGTGGTGCAGGCCCTGCCCCTGCTGGGCATCAAACTGGGCTTACCCCTGCCGTGGATCTCCTGGCTCTACTCGGTGGCGTTTCCGCTGGTCTACCTGCTCTTTTTTGGCCTCATCGTCGGGGTTTTCCGGCAGTGGCAATTGGGGCTGGCCCTGGCCCTCCTTTACACCACCATGACCTACGACGGGTTCTACTGGTGCACCTCGGAGCTGCAGCAGGGCCTGGGCTTTCTGCTGGTCATCTGGGCGGGTATCCTGCACCGGCCGGCGCTGAATCAGCCGGTGCACTGGCTGGTGTTGGTGCTGGCGTTGGTGGCGCTGGTGTTCTACCATCCGCTGGTGTTCGTGCCTTTCGTGTTCTGCTGGGCCTACCTGGGCTGGCAGGAGCGCAACCTCCAACACCGCCGCTACCTCCTCCTGCTGGGGCTGCTGCTCTTCCTGGTCTGGGCCAAGGGGCACTGGTTTCCCAACTACTACGACACCGCCAAGATCGCCACCTTCCGGGAAAACCTCCAGACCTACTTTCCCAACTATTTCAGTTTTCCGGCTTACGCCAAATTCTTGCACCACAGCCTGCGCTACTGGTGGGGCTTTCCGCTTTTGCTGGCCGCAGTTACTGCGGGGCTGGCCTACCGGCGCCAGTGGTTGCCGCTGCTGATGGTGTGGGGCGCCTGCACGGGGCTGGTGGTGCTCAATGCCCTGGGTTCGCCCAACGCCACCTACCGGTTCTACAGCGAAGTCAACTACTATCCGCTGGTGATCTTCGTGGCCATTCCGGTGGTCTGCACCTTGCTGCCGCACTGGCAGAAGGCGCGCTGGTTGCTGCCCGCGGCGGTGGTGTTTTTCGCCCTTCGCCTGGGCCTCATCGCCCTGCACCACACGCCCTACACCCAGCGCTGGCAGTACCTGGCACGCACCCTGCACGCCCAGCAAAACGCCGTGGGCGGGCAGCGCTTCCTCGCCGCCGAAAGCCAGGTGGCCATGGATACGCTGGTGATGAGCTGGGGCACCCCTTTCGAGACCTTGCTGCTGTCGGCCGCCGCTGGCCCTACCCACGCCGCTACCCTCCTCGTCACCCCAGAGGTGCAGTCCTTTAGCCCCGAACAGCGCCAGGACACGACCCGCTTCCTCTCCCCCTTTCAGGATTTGTCGCTGCCGGCGCTGCAGGGGCGCTATTTTCGGTTGGCGCCGGGTGCGTACCGGGAGATTGCCCCAGGGGTTCACTGAACAGACGCCCGGACGTGGGCCCCGGATTTGCTAAAAATCCAAGTTTTGGTAAATCTTGTTGGCGTAGTTGCGGTTTGTTACCCGGATTCCCAGATTTGCTAAAATTTCAAATTTTGGTAAATCTTGTTGGCGAATCAAAATTGTCGTAGGCTGGAACCCTTAGCCTGACGGCTAAGGAATGCGAACCCGCGAAGTAAAATTTGATTTATTGATTCTTTCCAATGAGGATGCCGCCCCTCAGTGGTGCCACAAAAGGAAATTGGATACGGCGGAATTGGATAGGCTTTCGCCCCGCTAGGGCGGGGCTATCAGGGCCGCGCGCATTGGTGTTTGGTGCAGTTAAAATCTCGCTGGCGAACCTGGCAACAGGCTGGCATCTCCCTGGGACTCCTAAATTACCCGTACCAGTCCCGGAGGGACGCCTGCCACGTCTTTAGCGTGGACACATCTTTGCCAGGGTCGTCAGACCCTGGACGAGGTGCGCCTAAAAAAGAGTCCTGTAAGGACGAAAGATTTTTCGATCGTTGGTTGGTATTTTATCTAATTGTCGTAGGTTCCAGCCCTTAGCCTGAAGGCTATGGGCTGGAACCTACGACAATATACGAAAATGCTTCGCGCTGAAGCGCTACGGTTGGGACACATCTCTCCAACCTCAAAATTAGCAAGCATTTAATCTGGAATTGTTTGCGCGCCACACCATCTTTAGTAAGCGTGATATTAAAACACGTGAGTAGGTATCTATAACGC
>Ga0213861_10002740_pt1 | contig 14895 bp, 16 predicted proteins | sample PICome_4_FD_160110 | JGI IMG/M metagenome (GOLD analysis project Ga0213861, IMG submission 160110) | Coastal seawater microbial communities near Pivers Island, North Carolina, United States - PICO131 | ecosystem: Environmental > Aquatic > Marine > Coastal | place: USA: North Carolina... | reverse complement strand
CTGCAGAGCTGACGCCCAGCGCTGCGACTGCGAGAGCCGTTGCGATTACCTTGATTTTCATAGCTTTCTCCCCAATACTTAGGTTTAGTTGGATGTTCTCCGTCGACTTTTGGGAGAACCAATCTGTACCGAACTATTGGGGCCGCGTTTTCTGGTATTGTCAAGGATGTACTGTCAGATGAAACTCGATTCAACCATACAAGGCTTAACTGTGGCGTCCGCAAATGACAAAACACTCTCCGTTCCGCTACTTCAGCTATAAGCTAGTTTTCTCTGACACTAATAATAAAAAGACTGCTAACCGCGAACCGAAAAACTACTTTGTTGGTTTACTTTCCGTTTTCGTGAATAAAACCCAAGACTTATGGTGCGGTCAATATTTTTGAGATGAAACGTAACAGGCTTGACGTCATGGTCGTGACCAGTTTCGCAAGCAGTGATCAGATCGGCCATCATCTCTCCAACAATTGGTGCGTTTTTGAATTGGTTACCACTGGTCCCAATTGCCATATAGAACCCTGGCAACCCAGATTTGTCGTAGATCGGAATCCAATCATCTGACACATCATAAAGCTCGACTACGCCCTTTAGCTTAGTAGGAATTTTTAGTTCAGGGATACGTTGTGCTAGCCGCATGACCTGCAATTGCCACTGGTTAGAAAACGAACGATCAAAGTCATCAGGATCTACCCAAATGCGTTCATCACATTCTGGATCCTCGGAACCAATAAGAATGTGATTGCCACTTTCGGGTCGACAATAGACAGAAGTATCAGAGTCTGAGAGATGGCCACCATGGGTTTCAAAATCCAGTCCAATGGGAGATGGGACATGAGCAACCTCATGGCGCAGCGCGCGGGTCTTGATCGCCATGTCGTCTTCCACCCCGGCCATTGCGTTTATCTTGAATGAATGTGGACCTGCCACATTCACGACAACCGGTGCAACTATCTCTTGACCACCGTCTATCTTTACCCCTGAGACACGTCCTTGGGCTTTGCAGATCGCGGTCACTTTAGTATTTAGGCGAAATGTAGCTCCGGCAGCCTCGGCTGCACGAAGCAAATTATGGGCTGACAAAGCAGGGTCCGTAACATAGCCTCCATGCGGAAAGAACACTGCCCCATCTAGTTCTTCACCATTGGGCGAACCAAAATCTGGATCATCAAGTTTCCTTACAGGGGCAAAAGAGCTGCGCGAGACAAATGGATAGCGTGCAACGACTTCATCCATACTAAGTTCATCGTACGGACAACCAAGCTGGTCAAGGATCGACATCACTGGCACCATGTTATTGTTTAATTCACTCTTAAAAACCAGGTTACCACAATTAACGTAACGTATCAGTCCCCGTTCATCTTCCACACCAAGGTGTTCAGCCCATTTTAACCAGTAGTAATGAGACTCCCAAGCAATTGCAGCTCCATCCAGAGTAGAATAAAATGGCCGGATCAGGGCGCAGGATCCGGCAGTAGACCCATGGCCGGCTTCGCCGACTTTATCCACGCAAATTGATTTGAGACCTTTCCTTGCAAGTTCAAGTGTAATGGCTGCACCAATTACACCAGCACCGATTATAATTGCGTCATAACTTTCTTTCATCTTGTTTTCCAATTACCTAGTACATCTTTTGAATCTGGATTAGCGGCCAATAGTTACTTCAGCATATAAGACAGCTCGTAAGCGGCCGGTTTGTTGAAGGTCTCCGCCGCCAATGAAAATGATGTCGTAATTAGGCTTGGATCCCATTGCGCCAAGCAGGCTTCCAACCTCTATTTTGACCATTAAAGGCCTTTCTACTGACTTTTAGCCTTGAGTAGCTCATAGCATTTTTTCCTTTATTACTTGGCGTCCATTTGGCAACCAATTCGTGGAACTGATAAGTTTCAACGTTGATATGGGCAATGCCAGAATCCTATATTCTGAGGAACTTAACATTAATAGGTTAATCGATTAACCATTATTTCGTCAACTACTTTCAACACTTGCACAATTGAAATATCGGACATGAAATATCTGCGGTGTTTCGAAAACGATGAGTGACCCAATAGATGAAGCGTCGAAGGTCGCTTAATGGGAAACCAACAGATGAATGGCACACGTAAGGCATTAAATAATCTTCGATTGTGTTGTCAGAAACCCTCGGCAGATTGTATTGGTGGTATCAAGCGACATTCAATTTCAGATGATCCGTGAAGGTCAACGTAAAGGAAAAAATAACAGAGCCGATGAAGTGTTCGTCGACTCTTTTTTTGCGTTGGCGAAATCATTAACTCTAGAGCGTGTCGTATTTTATAAAAGTCATTTCGACCAAGTGCTGGGCGTTCGCCCGGGTGGGCGGACGCGTGCCCAATACTTGCGTATCGGGCGGATGAACGCGATCAAACGCGGCACGCTCTAAAAGGTAACTCAGGCAACCAAATGGCGATCTTGTGCCTGATTCACGAATCCGGCCGACTACAAAGCTCTTGAATTGTGGCGATAAGTTTCGCGTCTACGGCACGGTTGGTTGTATCATTGCGGTTGTTGTGGCGCCTTGCGCCCGGCAGACGCGATCCCGGAATTGCCTCGTATTTGTCAAAAAACTTTTCGCAATGGTCCTCCCAACCTTCACCGGCCAGTAGTGATGGCGAAAATGCCAGGAAAAACTCTCCCCCGCGGGGAGGGCCACCATCACCATTGTCGGCATCTTGCGCTTCAAAGCTAAACCGTTCACCGGTCGCACCAGCCGCCAAGAGTTCAACCATCGTTGCAATAGCAGAACCCTTGTGCCCTCCGAAGGGAAGCATCACGCCTTTCAAGATTGCCGCCGGATCGGTGGTTTCATTGCCATTTTCATCCAATCCAGTTCCAAGGGGGACCGAATGTCCATCTCTTGCGGCAATTGCAATATCGCCGCCTGCCATTGCGGAGGTTGCCATGTCGAATACAAATGGTGGTTTGTTTTTCCGTGGCCAGGCAAAGGCGAGCGGATTGGTACCAAATAAAGGCTTGTTTGAACCATGAGGTGCAACATTTGGCATATAACTTACACAAGCCATCCCTGCCAAATTTTGTTCGGCCAATGCCTCAACTTCTGGCCAAAGGGCGGCAAAATGATGCGTGTGGGTAAGAGTCATTACTGCGATACCGAACTCACTCGCTGCTTTCGCCAGCGCTGGAATACCTCGCTCGATTGCCAAGGGGGCATACCCATCGTCACCATTCGCGTTAACAATTACAGGTGATTTGTTGGAAATCTGCGGATCGGCGGCGCCGTTGACCTTCCCACTACGTAGGGATGCCACATATCCGGGCACCCTGAACAAGCCGTGGGAATGAGACCCGTCTCGCTCAGCAGCAACAACCGTCCGGGTCAGGGCCCCGGCGTTTTGAGGGTCGCATCCATTTTGGGTGAATGCTTCTAGTGCGAGATCATGTATCTCACTCAGCGATAGGTTTACGATGGTCATTAGAAAAGCCTCCCCAGCCCGGCAGGGATCGAAATCGAATTGTGTAGCGCAGTATTATTCATGATTTTCTTCTTTTGGTGTCTGGGCCATTGTTCATGGCTGGTGATGTTGCGGAATATCTCAATTCAACGGTCCCAAGTGTTTCGAGAACCGGTAGATGCATGCTGCGCCGAAATCAGTCTCTGGCAATGAGGGTTCTCGGCTGCCGCCAAGCTCAATTCCCAAACGCGCTGCGGCCAGCATCTTTCCATAGGTCAGGAAATGTGGAATTCCCTGCATGATAAAGCAGAGAACCGGCAATAGATCGGCATATAGCTTATCGGCCCGCTCTTCAGTCCCAGCAGTGAATTCAGCGAAAATTTCGCTAGTCTTATCTACCGTATCAATCGCCGGGATCAGCCCACTGGCACCCGCGCGCAGGTTGTCAGGTAATTCCAGTCCGCAGCGGCCATTGAAAAGCATCACGCTACTCCCAAGCTCTGACGCAACAGACTCAAGATTGACGGCGTTGCATTCCAGTTTCGCGATGGTGAAATTTTCGTGGTCATTCGCAAGCGCGATCAAGCTCTGGTTACTTAGTCCAAAGCCAAGGAATTCCGGCGCATTCTGAATCCCAACCGGGCAATCGACCGCCGAGATAATCTCGGAGAAGAAGCCCGCCAGCTTTGCATCGTCCATTTTCTGCGATGGAGGCTGAAGCATCAGTGCCGACGCGCCGCTTTGAATTGCTCGCTTCGAAAACTCAATCTGCTCGGTGATCGTATCGCCATAGACGGTCACCAAGAGCGGTTTGCATCCATCAATGCGCTTCGCGACGACTTCAAGGACCTCGACGCGCTCATCGAATGTCAGCTTCGAGACCTCCGTACCCAGCCCCAGAATCGCAACTCCGGCAGCCTGGGTGCCCAAAGCCGCATCCACCTGACGCCGAAACGGATCCTGGCGCAATACACCGCGATCGTCAAAGAACGCATAGAGCATTGGATAAATGCCGGGCGATACGACCGCAGGTGAATTGTCGCGCAATGCTATCATGTTACCTCCAAAACATTCTTCTTGTCGTAGGCTTCTGCGGCCCGACCAACGGCGTCCTCGTTCAGGGTAAATCCAAGACCAGGGGTGGACATGACCGGAATTTTCCCGGCATTTGGCGTCAGATCCGGGCTTTCGACGATGTCCTCTTGCAGAAGCTGCCACATGATCTGATTGCCATCATCCAAATTAAGAATACCTGACGCGGCTTGTATCGAGGCGCAGGTGGTAATTCCGGTCTCCCAAACACCGTGAATACACACGTTGATGTCGAACACCTGAGCTATCGCAGCAACGCGGCGGAACCCAAGAATACCTCCAGTTTCGTGCAGACCCACAGTCAGCAGGCTTACCGCACCGCTGGAGCACATCGAGTGAGCCTCCTCTAGTGTGAACACGGACTGGTCGGCAGCAATTGGGACTGAGCAGGATTGTTTCAATGCCTTCAATGCCGGAACGCCGGCAATCGCCGAAACCGGCTGTTCAACCATCTCGAGATCATACTTGGCGAGCTTATTGATCATCACCTGGGCCTCCATCAAGTCCCAGGCCTCATTCGGGTCGATGCGAAGTCGCTTGTTGCCAATTGCATTTCTAACAGCTTCGACATTGGCCATATCTTTCTCGTTGGTGTATCCGGCCTTGAGGTAAATCACTTCAAAGCCGTCCTGCGCCAACTGACCGGCATGTGCTGCAACCTCTTCCGTACTGTCTCCCTGGACAAACCCCATGAAACTCACCGTGTCATGGATCTTCCCACCCAACAAGGCATGAACTGGCAGGCCCACCGATTTGCCAAGTGCATCCCAAAGGGCCAATTCAACACCTGCAAACGCAATATTGCCTATTCTTGGATGAGATTGGCTGGCGTAGTGATGTCCAAAATTTTGCGTAAAGAGCTGTTTCATTAAATCGGCGATCTGACTGATGGGCTGCCCCAGCAAGACCGTTTTAGTGGTTAGTAAGAGCGCATGGATCGCCTCTGGGGACGTCATCGTTGGGGCGGTTTCGCCATAGCCGACGACGCCCGCATCCGTTTCGACCTCAATCAGGATTGTTGTTTGACCAAGATTCTTACCCATTGCCCAGACATAGGGCGTCTTGAACTCAGAAAAGAGCGGCGTGAGGCGAATATCTATTATTTTCATGGTCTTGTCCTACGTTAGGTTTATCTTCTGCCTAGTGTGATCGAGTTATTGAATAGATGGATGCGTCCAAGGCTGTTGGCTTGTCCATGATGAGATCAGCAAGCAACTCTGCCGACCCAGTGGCGAGAGTCCAACCCAGATGGCCGTGCCCGGTATTAACCCAAAGCCCCTTGTTGGATGTTTCACCGATATAGGGCAGACCGTCAGGAGTCATCGGGCGGAACCCAGTCCACGGCTCGCGCTTGCAACCGTCAATCATTTGCGCAAGGTTGGGGTAAACAGATTTGGTCAGGCGATCGAGTTGCCGGACTATTTTGGGGTTTAGAGTGCAATCATGCCCGGCGAATTCGGCAATTCCAACAACGCGCAATTTGCCATTTATTGGAACAACCCCGACATGCCGCCCTTCGTCGATAATGGGATGCGAAGGTAGGTCGTTGACACTGGTTGTATCGTATGTAACCGAGTACCCTTTCACGGGGTGCACCAAGATTGATCTTGCGTCTTTTGCAGCCAGTTTTCTTGTATTGGTCCCAAGGGCCAGAATGGTATTTTTGGCCCGAATATCTCCGATCGTTGTACGTGCGCCAATTACCCTGTCGCCTGACATCAGCAGTTTATTGGCTTGGCAACCAACATGTATGATCTGACCAGCCGCAACCAGGTCATCGCGGAGGGTTTGGCAGAATTTTCGCGAGTCCGCTACCACATCGGCGGAAAAACGAATTCCTCCTGCAAGCTGCGGTTCAAGCGCTTGGAGGTGTGGCTCAGCCTGAACAGTTTGATCAGGCGTTAGCGCCTCCCAATCTAGCCCAATCTCACTGAGATGACGATTGGATCTGGTCTGAGCTTCTAGACTTGGTTGGTCACGGTAGATTTTGATGGTTCCACATTTTTTGGCTTCGAATTGGTCCCTGTATTCTTTGAAGTATTCCTCAAAAACATCCATGGAGAAGAGCGCCAGCTCGAGCAATCGACGCGTATGAAGTTCGTGCAGATGCGTCCTTGAGTTCTTAAGAAAGTGCAGGCCCCATTTGAACAGGGACGGGATAGCTCGCGGATTGATCCGCACTGCGGAATTTTGTGTAAAGAGTGACCTCAAAAGCGTGGACAATATCCCTGGTGAATTCCATGGCATAGTCTGTGAAGGCACCAGCATCGCACCGTTTCCAAAATTGGCACCAAGACCGACATCCACGTTGGCCTCTACCAAGACAACCGTGCAGCCGCGTTTGGCCAAACGGTGGGCTGTTGTGATGCCAATTAGCCCACCACCGATTATGAGCGCGTCCGCCTTCACGACTTGTCCGCGATATTAGCATTGGCAGCGAAGTTAACATTGACTTTTGGAACCGGAGTTTCAGCCACGACGACCGTCGCCCAGTTTAAAGAAACAAAGTTTTGCATTCCAAACCCTTCTATTCTATAAAGTGTTTTCGTGTTGCTAGGGGCCGAAGACCATATTCGGCAGCCAAAGGGCGATCTGTGGAAAAAATGTTGTCAGTATCAGTGTAGGCATCCACGCAAATACAATGAAGATCAGTGTCGGCCAGATTAGCTTCCTGACGGGAACATTTGTAACTTGAGCTCCAAGGTAAAGAAGAGGAGCAGTAGGCGGCGTTATGTTACCCATTCCCAAATTTACTCCAAGCACTGCAGCAAAGTGGATCGGGTCCATGCCAGCATTTTGAGCAATTGGAAGGAGAAGTGAAGCACTCAGCAGAATACCACTGATATCATCCATTAGCATACCAATCATAAGCATAACCAGATTTAACATTAGAAATATCACTAACGGATTGTCCGATATAGAATAAATAAGGTCCTCAGCTATTCCTGGTATATCTTCAAAAATCAAAAAACGGCTTGCTACAAGAACAGTAAAAATCATGACCATTACCACGCCAATGGTAATTGAAGATTCCTTCAAACTTTCGTATAAAACTTTAAGTGTTAGCCCGCGATATATAAAAAAGCCTACCGGTATAGCATAAATAACAGCTACGCCAGCTGCCTCTGTAGGCGTCATAATGCCCCCATAAATTCCTCCAAGAATGATCACTGGCATTAGGATTGCAGGAGTAGCAATTGCTGATTTGCGCGCTAAAACATTGAAGAACTTATCTGGCACATCTGTTATAAGAATATTGTTATCTTTGCGGAGAATTATGAAGTTTACGATGATCAACATAATCATAAGAATGATACCGGGAACTACTGTAGCAAGGAAACATTTAAGAACAGATAACTGCCCAACCCACGCATAAAGCAATTGTGCTCCACTGGGTGGAATTAGCAAGCCAAGAGGACTTGCACTAATAACGATGGCACCGGAAATGCCCGCTGGGTATTGCGCCTTCCGTAAATGGGGCATGATAATCGAGCCGATGCATGTCAAGGTCGCCGCACCACTGCCAGAGATTGCTCCAAACATTCCGCTTGCGACTACTGATGCTGCACTAAGCCCGCCTCGAAGGTGACCAAACAATAATTCAGCGATCTCAACAATGGGTTTAGCAATTTTACCCCTCTGCATTATATCACCAGCCATAATAAAGAGGGGAATGGCTAATAATATTACTGAATTCAACTTCCAGTGGCCAGTTGCAAAGAAACCTGATGGGTCATAACCGCCCGTATAAACGAGAAGAATTAATACCCCCCCAAAGGCTAAAGGTACGGAGACACCAATCGTTAGAAGAACGCAGATTAAAATAATTGCAATCAGGATAGTCAATATGCATCTCCCTCTTGTTCAGCTTTTATTTTATTCTTGGTTTTTAATGCCTCAGCGTATCCATTAGGGCCCGCCCTTAACATCAAGAAAACAGATAGAGCATTATAAAATCCCATGAATGCAAAACCCATAAAAATGCCTAGCCGCGGATATAAAAATGGGATTTTGAGTGCGATGGTAGTTTTCCAATTGGGATAGGCGGCGATCTCATCTGAGATCATCAGCCAAGCCCAATAGATAAGTACGAAAGTTATAAATAACTCTATAATTTGGATTATAAGCTTACGAAGCCATAACAGTGTAAGATTATCAGTGATTGTATCAAGAAGATCAGCGTTGATCTGCCTGTCATAGTATGTCCCAAGCGCGCTTCCCAAAAAGAAGATCCAGAAACAAATTGGCATTAGCCATTCTTCGTAGGCGAATAGATCCCAATGCAAAATATAACGAAATATGACAACAAAGAAAAAAGTAATTGGCAAAATTGGAAGAGTTATAGCAACAAGTATTGATTTTATTTGCACCATTGCCCTAACAAATCGAACCATCGAAGAGGGCAAACCGTTGTCAATTAAAAGCATCAAAGTTCCAATTCTAATTTTAAATTGGGATGCCTGACTGCGCAGGCATCCACGTGGGAGTTTCCCAAGGCAAATACACTATTTTTCTGTAAGTGTGTCCATAATATCTTGCCCAATCATATCTGCCAAATCCGGCCATACATTGTTCTGAATATGAGCAACCAAAGCGGCACGCTCTTCAGTATTGTATTCAAGAATTTCCCAGCCCGCTTCTTTCAGCTTGTCGATAAAACCTTCGTTTCGATCCCACGATTTATCGATAGCAGCCAAGGCAGCCTTCTGCGCTGCATCTCTGATAACGTCTCGCTGTTCTTGATTTAGCTTTTCCCAGCTTTTGCCACTAGCGTAAAAAGATGATGCTTCGATAGCTGTATTCACAGGAATAAAATATTTTCCCACTCCTGCGGTCGCAAACGTCGAATAAGCCCATTCTGGTGTACAGCATATAGCACCGTCAATAACGCCGGCCTGCAGCGCTGGCAGAACCTCCGCCCAATTCATCGTCGTTGTCCGGTATCCCAGACTTTCAGTAGTTTTCTTGGCAACCTCAGAACTCCAAACGCGAATATTCATACCCTTATCACCGAAGCCGTTTGGGTCATTAGGTTTTTTATTTGCTACAATACCAATAAGTCCCTCGCCAGTGTTACCAAGGTATACCAATCCCAGGTCATCCATTATCTCAGCTAGGATTTTATTCATATTAGACTCGGGGTTTGCGTAAACTGATTTTAGCTCGTCAAAAGTAGTTACTAATCCGGGAAGATTCATCATTTCCAAACGGGGATCAGTTTGAGCATATATAAACGCTTGAACCAAATCGACATTACCTCGAATCGCATCTTCCACTAGTTCCTCACCCGATCCCAATTGAGATGCTGGAAAATAAGATATTTTAATTCCTACGCCTGCATCCTCAATTTCTTTGACCATATTTTCCACAATTTCGTGGCCAAAATGCGTTGCTGGGTAAGTACCAGCCATTTTTAATCTCACTGTGTCCGCAATAGACGCAGTTACCATCAGGCTCGATAGTGCAAGCCCCGACATCGCGCTAAGTGCGTATCTGTTGAATTTCATAGTTCTCTCCTATCAAAATTTCGCTTGTGCTCCAGAATGCAAAAAATATTATTCGATGGCGCTCGCTGAGGTTAATCGATTAACTTTTGCAAATCAAATAAAATCTACTACATGTACAGATCTAAAGCGGTTTGCCCGAAACAACTCTGAAAATCTTGACTGAGGCAACCATAACTACAGGGAAAATATAAGAATGCGGAAGCCAACCCTTAGTCAAATTGCGAAAAAGTTAGGACTTTCTACTGCAACTGTCTCTTTAGCCATGAAGGAAAACAGCAGAATCTCAGAAAGGACCAGAGCCTCGGTCAAAGAAGCACTGAGCGAGTCAGGCTATGTCTATCAGCGTTCCGCAGCAGGGTTGAGAAAGTCAAAGACCGACACAGTGGGTATCGTACTTAACAACGTGTCTGACCCCTCCTTCAGCAAGCTTCTTGGATCGATTGAACGTGAACTTGCCAAATGCGGGAAAACCATCTTTCTTTGCAATACGGATGAAAAAGTGGACAGACAATCTGAATTTATCAGGAAAATGTCTGAGTACAATGCAGATGGCATCGTCCTGGTTCCAGCGATGGGAACTCAGGCGACCGACTTGGAAGAGATGGAGAAATTCAGCCCCCCAATAGTGTGTTTATCACGAGAGATTAGTGGCTATTCCATCGACTCAGTCGTGGCTGACGAGACACTTGCGGGTTACACGGCGGCAAAACATCTGCTTAACCAAGGTCACAGACGCATTGCTGCTGTTGGCGGAACCGTCAATATTTCCCCATTCAACCGTCGCATGAAAGGTATCAGACAAGCATTTGACGAAGTGGGGCAAGAGTTTGATCATGCGCTTATTTTCGAATGCCGCCCTGTTCGTGCTCAGGGATACGAAGCAGCAGCGAGAATTCTGGATTTCGAAAATCCGCCAACTGCTGCCATCGGATATAATGCTATCGTCACTCTTGGACTGAAAGCCGGTTTGCAGAGTTTGGGAAAAAAAATCGGAGATAATTTCTCATTGATCGCGAACGAGGGGATCGATGAATTGCAACACACCCATCCACCGCTGAGTACGACAAGCATTGACCTAAAAGAGATGGGAAGAGTTGTAATTCAACAACTGCTAAGCCGTATCTCGGATCCGACAACGCCAACTAAACTCACTCTGGTTCCGACGGAATTAATCCTAACTGATAGCGTTAGCCCACGTCGTTAGAGCATTTCCTACTCTTTCGAATTGATTTAGACCAAAGACTGATGCTTTCACCCGCCATAGGGCAGGTGTAAGCGTACCTAATATCTGCGTATCGGGCGAATAAAACGCAAGGACGTAAAACCGCTGGATGCCAGATTTACAGAACAAACCAGCGCTGGTAAGGCAACCCGCTATCCATATTCGTATCTCCAAGTGCCGTTACGCCAGTTTGACCGCTCAAAAACGCCCGTAGGTCAAGTAGGCTTCTTTCGGATCCGTCCCGCTACGGATAGCCGAGCGGACCTTGTTCTCGGTGTTCATCACTTCCTCAACCTCAGCCACGATCTCTTCAGCGATTTCACCCGGGATAAGGATGGCCCCATCAATATCAGCAATCAGAAAGTCTCCAGGCTTAACCACAACCTCACCGATCTGCACAGAGACTTCAATATCATCAACAGACCATGCCCCCACTACATCGCGTGGTGTGTAGAAGCGGTGAAAAACGGGGAAACCAATGTTGCGAATGAAATTGCTATCCCGACACCCGCCATTGGTCACATATCCGCGCACACCGCGCATCTGGAGCGTCTCAGCAGACAGTTCCCCCATCATCGCGATGTCGTCGGTGTGGCCATTGCAAACTACGACATGGCCAGATGGCGCTGTTGAAAGGAAACCCGTCCAAGCCAGCAGGGCATCATCAGCACTGATCCCAGGTTTTGGTGTTCCTGAAATTGTGAAAACGGGACCAGCAAGAACATGAATATCGTCAATCGGCCGGATGTCTTTGGGCAGAACAGTATTGTCGATCCCTCTCTCGCGCAGGGCGTCATAAACTGCACCGCTGTAGCATTTTGCAAGGCGTTCGGTGAGAGCGGCTTTTTTGTCATTATCTGTCATGGGTTTTTCTCCAAATGATTTAATTTCCGAGAGTTAGTAGGTGGACCGGCCGCCTGACAAATCGAACACAGCGCCCGTGGTGAACGAGTTTTCAGGTGATACCGCCCAAACCAGCATCTCCGCGGCCTCTTCAACTCCAGCGCAGTTGAACAAAACATCCAGCCCACCAGCTTCTGCCAGTACTCGCTTGATGTCTTCTGGCTTGGTAGCATCTAGCTTCAATGCTGTAATGCCGTCATAACGTTCGAGCTCAGTAAGAGCAGTCTCATTAATGTCGGTGGCAATGACCAAGGCCCCGGCATCGGCGAAAGCCTCAGCACTAGCGCGCCCGATGCCCTGCCCGGCGGCAGTTATCAAAGCGGTCTTACCCTCAAGGCTAAGTTCATATGTCATTATATTGATCCCAGTTTCTATAAATCATTTTGAAAGAAATGGTTCGAGCCGCACGAAGGCTTCTTCGAGAACATCGACAGGTTGCGCGTAGCAGAGCCGCAGATAACCTTCCCCCTGGGGGCCGAACGCCACACCGGGCGCCAGCCCGACTTTAGTTTGCTCAAGAATTTCGACCGCCGCGGCGAAGCTATTGGTCAGCCCGTCAACTCGAAAGAAGCAATAGAAGGCGCCATCAGGCTCAATGAACTCTACCCGCGAGAAGGTATTGAGGCGCTCAGCTGAGAGTTCATAACCAGTTTGTATCTTTTCGAGCAGGCTGGCAATTTCCTCCTCGCCTTCACGCAGAGCCGTAATACCCGCTTCCTGGACAAAGCCAGCAGTGCAGGAAGTATTGAACTCAGTCAACTGGCCCAGCTTCCCCTCAAACACGGCAGGAGCTACGATCCAGCCAAGCCGCCATCCCGTCATCGACCAGCACTTTGAAAATGAGTTAACAGAGATCAGCAGATCCTCAGGCTCTGTAATTGAAAGAAAAGAAGGCGCGTGTCGCCCGTGGCGGTAAAGCCGGGTATAGACGTCGTCAGCAACGATCCAGATACCAAACCTGCGGCAATGCTCCAGCACCAGGCACTGCTCCTCGTCCGACATTATCCAGCCGGTAGGGTTGTTGGGTGAGTTAATCACCACCGCCTTGGTCCCCGGTGTAAGCTCTGCGATTAGCCCGTCCACGTCGAGCGTCCAATGACCATCCTTCGGCACAATCGTCACGCTCGTAATCTCTGCACCAGTCGCCTTGAAAGCACCGATGAGATTGGGCCAGCCTGGCTCCACTGCGACAATTCGATCGCCAGGCGACACTAGAAACTCAGCCGTTAGCATGAGGCCTTGCATACCGGAAGGAGTGACTGTGACCTGAGCGGGATTAAGACGACTACTTAGAAGTTCATTACTGTAAGTACAAATCGCTTGCCGCAGTGCCATCATGCCATTATTCGGCTGGTACATATGATTGCCGGCCTTGAGCGAAGCAATTGCAGCGTCCACAATCAGTGGGTTGGTCGACCATGCGCCTTCACCGAACCAGAGTGGCAACACGCCATCTTTCTTCATGCCAAGCTCTGCAACCTCGCGGATCTTGGAGGCTTCCAATGCCCGCGCACGGGACGAAATGGAATTCAATATTTTTGCGTCAACCATAACAAAGATGTCAGCCGAAACAGCCCGTTCTGTCGACTGTTAAATCGATTGAAATAATATGCAATATGCCTACAAACTAGACAATATGAAACTTGGGACAGGCTTGAATATCCATGCGTGATAAGATCGATGAGCAAATACTTGAAGAACTGCGCAGGGACTCACGTGTGCCCATCACCGATCTTTCGAGGAAGGTTAATCGTTCACGCACTGCGGTGCAGGCACGACTTTCAAGACTGGAGCAAAGTCAACAAATTCTTGGCTATACAATTAAGGAACCTTCGACCGCTGAAACGGGCGGCATAGGGGCAATTGTACTGATAAGCATGGAAATCCGTAGTAAAGGGGAAGCAGCAACACGCCAATTTGTAACCATGCCAGAGATTGCAAGTTGTCTAAGAGTCATAGGAGACCACGACTTCGCGCTGCTCATCAATCCCATCGAAAAGCCGCGTCTGAATTTCGTGCTTGAGCAGATCTATAAAATCGATGGTGTCAAGCGTACCAAAACGATCATGGCTCTCTCCAAAGAGTTCTAAACGATTACCAGCTTATATGGATACTAAATCAAACAAAGTTTAACTTAGACGTTTGACTTTGTCATTTAACGGCGATCTTAACCCTTCAGGGGGTGCTGTCAGACGAATGAGAACTCACATCAGATTGCAGATTACTGGCGCAGCCTAAATCTATGCGCTAAATCATTGATGCTTCTTATCGAATGAAGATTGTACGGTGGTCTTGAAGTTAGCGCATTAATTCCACTGGCCTTTGATGCCCGTATCACTGTCAGCATTACGCCACAGCTTGCCAAAGTTGTCTAAACATAGGCTTACAAAAGTCTGGCGTTACCCACCTGATGGTACAGAGCGCCTGACGGCAAATACATCAGAAAATTAAACCGCGCCTTCATCACGAAAAATGTGAGAGCAGCACCCATCACTATAAAAGGGCGGCTGTTTTTGCCCCCCCCCTCTACCATTGAAGATCTGCCAAAGTGATTTTCCCTAGCGAACCCCAGCACCATCCATAGCAAAGCCTGAAGCGCCCTTGCGATTGCGAAGCGAAAGCGGAAAACGAGCGTACAGAATCGCCGCCAAGCTGTGTCTAGCCCCCAATTTCAGAGCCACTAATTTGGGGTTTCTCTAATAAAGTGTCTGGCACAGGGGGGCGCATTCTGAGCGCATGG
>Ga0213861_10002739_pt1 | contig 14896 bp, 15 predicted proteins | sample PICome_4_FD_160110 | JGI IMG/M metagenome (GOLD analysis project Ga0213861, IMG submission 160110) | Coastal seawater microbial communities near Pivers Island, North Carolina, United States - PICO131 | ecosystem: Environmental > Aquatic > Marine > Coastal | place: USA: North Carolina... | reverse complement strand
TGCTAACTTCTCCCATGGATGCCCTCTCCTTCAACTTGTGCTGTGACGCCACGAGTATGGCACATCGCGATGCCGTCAGGGTGAGAGCGGCATCCACTCCATCTCCACCACATAACCCATTGATTTTGATCATATGAACTTCGAGTTCCAATCCCAATCGCGACAAAAAGGGTCTGGGATCCAAATGCCGCAGGTACAGGCGCCGACCAAAGCCGCTGTGATACCGAGTATCAATTTGATAACTACCGAAATAGTTGACATTCCGAGCCCGCATCCGTGGGGCCTGAGGCGGATGGCCTTATACGCGGGCAATAACCTGGGCCAGCCGAGCAGAAGCAGCGACACCTTCGATCACGGGGATCGACGCACGCGCCGCCAGCTCAGGTTCGATACGCGCCATACCTGCGCATCCTAGAATCGCACAGGCAGCGCCATCTTGGGCCACAGCCGCCTCGACTTCGTCGACAATGCGCTGGATCACGTCCGGTCCTCCCTCGTCTATGGTCAGGACCGGAAGCCCACTCGCACGAACCGAAGCACAAATCCCACGGAACCCCTGTTGGTGAATGTTCTCTTCGATGACCGGGATCGATACCGCAAGCGAGGTGATGACCGAGAACCGCAATCCAAGCAATTGAGCCATTACAAAGCTCGACTGACCTATGCCTAGAACAGGACAGCCCGCTCGGGTTCGTGCCTCGTCCAACCCGGTATCGTCAAAACAGGCGATCACTATGACATCGGCACCATCACGTCGTGCCTTCGGCAAAAGATTCAGCATGCCCGGAACCGCCGCGTCGCCATCCGACTTGCCCTGGATGGCCGCAGGACCATCGCTATTCGTCAAACCGACAATGTCGACCTCTGGCATCACGCTGCGCGCCGTTGCAACGATACTTTCTGTCATTCCCACGGTCGAATTGGGATTAATATAGGTAATCTTCATACGCCCTTCCCCGCGTCAGATCCCAGCCGCGCGCGGCGTTTTCCAAGGATCCAGACGCCCAGCAGAAAGGACGCAATGATCGCGAATGAAAAGGCGGTGGTCAGTGTCCCCAGGGCATAGATCACCGGGGTGGTCACATTGGTCGTCATGCCAAAGATTTCGAGAGGCAATGTGTTATAACTTCCAGCCGTCAGAAGGGTTCTCGCAAACTCATCGTAGCTCAGCGTGAAGCCGAACAGAGCCACACCGATCAGCGACGGCGCGATGATGGGCAGCACCACGTAGCGAAGCGTCTGCCACGCGGTCGCACCCTGATCGCGGGCGGCCTCTTCATAGCTCTTGTCGAACCGGTTGAATACGGCAAACATGATGAGCAGGCCAAAAGGCAAGGTCCATGTCAGTTGCGATCCGAACCCGCTGGTCGCCCAATGCACCTTCAATCCAAGCTGGTTGAAGATCAGACCGACCCCCAGCGAAATCAGGATCGACGGAATCACCAGAGACGTGATCGCCGCATAGAACACGAGACCCGACCCCCAGAAACGCTTGCGGAAAGCAAGACCCGCCATCACCGAAACAACGACGGTTGTCACCATGACCATGAGGCCGAGCCCGAAACTGCGCCGGAAGGCGCCCCAGATGTCGCCCACCGCCTGTTCCTGAAAGAGATCGCGGAACCAGTACACCGAGACCCCGTTCATAGGGAAGGTCAGCCCACCCTGCGGCCCCTGAAAGCTCAGGATACCGATTGTCAGGATCGGCCCATAAAGGAACAGCACGAACAGCCCGAAGAACACGGCCAGCACGTAGAAACTGCGCGGTCTGCGCTCCATCTCAAAGCTCCTTCCGGATGTTGACGAAGCGGAGGAGGATCGCGATCACGATCAGCACAGTGCAGAGCAGCACAACGGCCGTTGCCGCCGCAGACGGGTATTGCAGAAGTCCGATATCGTTCGAGATCAATCGCCCCACATTGGCGCGCTGCGATCCGGACATGAAACGGACCGTGATGAAATCGCCCATGACCAGCGTCACCACGAAGATGGTTCCGATCATGATGCCGGGCTTTGTCAGGGGAATGATCACGTGAACCAGCGTCTGGAAACCCGACGCGCCATTGTCGCGCGCCGCTTCCAGCAAAGACTTGTCGATGCGCATCATCGTGTTGAAGATCGGCACCACCATGAACAGCGTGTAAAGATGCACAAACGCAAGGATCACCGAGAAATCGGAATAGAGCAGCCATTCCAGCGGCTCGTCGATCACCCCCCACGAAATCAGCGTCTGATTGGCAATGCCATTGCGCCCCAGAAACGGGATCCACGAAATCATGCGGATGATATTCGATGTCCAGAACGGGATCGTGCAGACCAGAAACAGCGCGATCTGCATGGTCAGGCTGCGCACATGGAAGGCGAGGAAATAGGCCACGGTGAACCCGATGGCGAGGGTCAGCGCCCACGTGATGAGCGCGTATTTCAATGTCGCGCCGAACACCCGGTAGGTGACCGGCGAGCCGAAGAGAAACTCGTAATTGTCGAACTGGAACGCCGGGTAGATCGAGAACTCGGTCGCGCCCCAGAAGCTGACGATCACGATCATCACGATGGGGGCGATCAGGAACGCCAGCAGGACAAGGCTCAGCGGGGCCGCCTGAAGCCATCCCAATACATGCCTGCTTTTGATCTGCATACTCTCACCATCGGTGCGACCGGCTCGGCTTGGGTCTCGCCGGCTCCGGCCTCATCTTGCCGGATAAACTCTCAGGGGGGTCTGGGGGGCAGAATGCCCCCCAGCCAGTCGCCTCGCGTCCGCGAGGCGAAACTCCATCACGCGGCGATGAATTCGTTCCATTTGCGAACCATGTACTGGTTCTCGTCCATGACAGCGTTCCAGCAGGCCACGGCGCCCATGCGGTCGTAGAACGAGCCACCGTCGCGGGTCTCGCCGGCTTGCGCCAGCGTGTCGCCGGTGGGTGAGGTGATGACGTCGGTAGCTTCCTTGCCCTCGAACCAGTAACCCCATTCGTTCTCGGACATGAAGTTCTTGGAGGTTTCCGGAACCGCCGAGTAATAGCCTTGACGCATCAGGTAGCCGCCGACCCAGCCGGAAAGATACCAGTTGATGTATTCATACGCCGCATCGAGTTCCATGCCGGACAGCGAGGACGACAGGCCGATGCCGCCACCCCAGCTGCGGTAGCCTTCCTTGAGCGGCTGGTAGACGCAGGGGATTCCGCGGGACTTCACGGCGGTGATCGCCGGGGACCACATGGACTGGATCACGACTTCACCGGACGCCATCAGGTTGACGCTTTCATCGAAGGTCTTCCAGAAGGCGCGGAACTGGCCACTGCGCTTGGCTTCGGTGAAGATCGCCATGGTCTTGTCGATTTCTTCACGGGTCATGTTGCCCTTGTCGCCATACTGGATCTCGCCCATGGCTTCGCAGACCATCGCCATATCCATGATGCCGATCGACGAGATGTCGAGGATCGACGCCTTGCCCTTGAACTCGGGGTTCAGCAGCTCGGTCCAGGATTCGATCGGGCGGCCGATCAGATCGGGGCGAATGCCCAGCGTGTCCGCGTTGTAGATCGTCGGGATGAGCGTCATCCAGCCGGTTTCTTCGCTAGCAAAGGACGTCCCGCCGGGGCCGTCGACAAAGCCGACACTATGGGGTGCGGTGCCCTGCGCGATTGTTGACTCGGGCGTCAGCTTGCCGCTCCGGAAAATACCGACGATCTTGTCATAATTGGCGATTTTCGACGTATCCATCGCCTGCAGGTTGCCGGTCGGCCAAACCTTCTTGCAGATCCAGTACTCGATATCCGCGATGTCAAAGCTGTCGGGCTGGGTGGCCGCGCGCTGGGTCACGCTGTCGGAATCGAGAGCCGTCATCTCAAGCGTGAAGCCAAGGTCTTCCTTCACCTTGTTGGCGACATCGTTGAGGTTCGACACGCCGGTGCCGAACTGGCGCAGCACGATGTTCTTGGTGTCCTGCGCCCAGAGCATGGGTGCGGGAAGGGCGGAAGCCGCGAGCGCCGCGCCTCCGGTCTTCAGAATGGAGCGGCGGGTGTAGCCGACCTTGGGTTTTGCCATTGTAATGTTCCTCTTTTTCCAGGGGTTCGGTGTGGAGTTGGATTGGCCGATCAAGCCTGCAGGCGGTGCAGCCGCCCATCGTCCCAGCAGAGCGTCACTGCTTCGCCGGGTGATTTTGGGGATTGAAAGAACTGCTCTTCCGGAAGCAGGGCAAGAACCTCGTCCCCGCCCGACGTGGTTGCGGTCACAGCGACCGAGGCGCCTTGGTATTCGACAGCAATCACCGTGGCGGGCACGCCCCCCTCGCCCAGCGTCACGGCATCGGCGCGCACAGTGGCCTTGCCTTCAGGCAACGCGATCACGTTGTGACCTCCGATAAACCGGGCGACGAACTCGGTGCGCGGATGCGCCCAGACCTCACGTGCGGGGCCCGCCTGTTCGATCACCGCGTCGTTCATGACGACGATCTCATCTGCGAGCGCGAGCGCTTCGTCCTGCCCGTGGGTCACATGAATGAACGTGATCCCCAGCTCGCGCTGAAGTTTTTTAAGCTCTGTCCGCATCCGAATACGCAGAAAGGGATCGAGCGCCGAAAGCGGTTCGTCCAGCAACAGGACCTTGGGTTGGGTCACAAGCGCACGGGCAAGCGCGACGCGCTGCTGCTGGCCGCCGGACAACTGCGCCGGCAGCCGGTCCGCCAGATGTGTCATGTCCACCAGTTCAAGCAATTCATTGGCGCGAGCGTGTCGCGTCTCTTTTTCGACGCCCTTCATCCGCAGCGAGAACGCCACGTTGTCGCGCACCGATAGGTGCGGGAAAAGCGCATAATTCTGGAACATCATGGCGGTCCCGCGCCGTGCCGGCGGCAGGTCCGATACGTCCTGCCCATCAAGGACGATCTGGCCGTCGCTTACGTCTTCATGACCGGCGATCATCCGCAGCGTAGATGACTTGCCGCAGCCGGACGGGCCAAGCAGACAGACATAGCTGCCCTTGGCAAACACATGGTTCAGATCCAGTACCGCCACCGTGCCGCCATAGCACTTGGTCAGGTGGACAAGTTCAAGATCGTAGCCTGTTCGCATCAGGTCCCCCAGTTCGCTGCTTGATTTCACCTTGTGCAGAGCGCTGTCGGGACCGGGAGTGATTTCCGCAGGCACGAGAGCCGAAAACACAATTCGCCCGTTTTTTGAGCGCAAGCGTGAATGATGTGCGCAAAAAACGGCACAAGTTCGTATACAATATCGTACCACAAACTGTTTCGACGCCGCTAGCTTGTGCCGACCCACACGAATCGGAAAGGCTTGGAGGCACAGCAGAGCAGTGTGTCAGAACCATGAACAAGATCGAGACAAAGGGCTGGACGAGCGACACCGTCGTGGCAGACTTAGAACGCGCGATTCACGAGCACCGCCTGCCGCCGGGAACAAAGCTTGGGGAAGACGAACTGAGCGACGCCTATGGGATCAGCCGAACCATTGTCCGCGCCGCACTTCTGGCTCTGTCACACCGCCGCCTCGTGGAACTCAAGCGCAACCGCGGCGCGTTTGTCGCGCAGCCGTCGGTACGAGAAGCGCGCGAAGTGTTCGAGGCACGGTCGCTACTTGAACCACGCACGGCCCACTCCGCAGCGCTGCGGATGACCGATGCAGACCTGGATATCCTGACCAAGAATATTCGTAATGAGCATGCCGCCCTAGATGCCGGCGAAAACGGTCGTGCGCTGTTTCTGTCCGGTCAGTTTCACATTGAAATCGCTCGTATAGCAGATCAATCAACCATCGAGACATTCATCTCCGAACTGATCGCGCGCTCATCCTTGATCATCGCTCTTTACTGGCGCCGCCGTGCCGCGCTGTGCGAAACGCAGGCGCACCATGCGCTGCTCGATGCCTTTGCACACCGCGACGGCGATGCAGCCGAGCAGTTGATGAAAAGCCATCTTCTCGATCTCGTGGCATCGCTCGATCTGCGCAATGTGAGCCAGCCGCCCACCTCCCTTCGGGAAGCGTTGCAGCGATGACAAAGTTCCGCTGTCGCAACGCCACGTTGCCCGAAATGTCGATGATGCTGGATTGGGCCGCGAAAGAAGGTTGGAACCCGGGTCTAGACGACGCAAAGCCCTTCTGTCAGGCGGACCCTGACGGGTTTTTCGTGGCCGAGACCGAAGACATGGTGGTTGCTGCGATTTCGGTTGTGAACCACTCGGACGATCACGCCTTTCTCGGTCTGTACCTGTGCCTGCCGGAGTATCGGGGTCAGGGCATCGGCTTTGGTCTTTGGACCCATGCGCTGGCACATGCCGGAGACAGGACCGTTGGCTTGGACGGTGTTCCGGCACAGGAGGCCAATTACAGGACATCCGGGTTCATACTGGCCGGACGCACGTGCCGATGGACCGGGCAATTCGAACCCGTTGATACGGGCTTTGTGCTCGCTGAACCAGGGGATTTCGCGGACATCGCCGAATTGGATCGTGCCGCGACGGGCGTCTGGCGCAATCGCTTCCTCCGAGCCTGGCTTGAAAACGGCGCCACCCGAAAGACGGTTGTCTTGCGCAAGGGCGGAGCGGTGACCGGCTTTGCCACGGCACGCACCTGTCGCACCGGGTGCAAGATCGGTCCCATCATTGCACCCGATGTCCACGAGGCCGAGCGTCTGGCGCGCCAAGCCGCAGCCTCCATTGACGAAAAGCACGTGACTATCGACGTCCCGGCAAGCGCCGAACCCTTTGCAGACCTACTTGCGAAAAAGGGATTTGCGCAAAACTTCAATACAGCACGCATGTACCGTGGCACCGCTCCTAGCACCCTTGAAACGCTGCACGCTGTCGCATCGCTTGAATTGGGGGGTGGTGTCAGACGAATTCGAACCAGCCTCAACTTGGACAGTAACACTGCCCCTTATGCCGCGCCGAGGCCGCGCCACTCGGCCAAGGCGGCGGCGCGGTTGAGCTTGAAATTGTCGCGCGAGTAGAGGTGGCGTTCCTGGTTGAAGTGGTTGTGAACCGAAGAGTGGACAGCGGCGAATTTCTGCAAACATCGCATCTGTCGAAAGCGGAGCATCGCACGTTCACGTCGTCGAAACGGCAGGTGGGAGTTCTCCGCCCGATTGTTCAACCAGCGACCCGTTTCCTGCTTCAAGATGTTGCCAACGGCCTTCATAGCCGCTCCATACGACCGGAGCTTATCCGTCACCAGCACTTGCGGCTGACCATAACGCTTCATTGATTTTCTGAGGAATTTCAATGCAGCCTTACGATCCCGGCGCCTGGTAACGTAACTTTCCAGTACTTCGCCTTCGTGGTCCACGGCGCGCCAGAGATAGTGCGTCTCGCCGTTGATCTTCACAAAAACCTCATCCAGATGCCATTGCCAGTTCGACCATGCACGCATTCGGTTGATCCGGTTTCGCCGGATCTCGGCAGCGAACATCGGACCAAATCTGTTCCACCAGAACCGCACAGTCTCGTGGCTGACGTCGATCCCCCGCTCATGCAGAAGATCCTCGACATTGCGCAACGAAAGCGGGAACCGCACGTACAGCATCACAGCCAGACGGATAATTTCGGGAGAGGTCTTGAAGTACCGGAAGGGGCTAGGTTTTGTCATCGATGAAGGCTAGCCACTCGCCCTGCCCGTCTCAAGCTGGTTTCTTCTGACAAGACCCGTTGCTGCACCAAGGCGCGATACGGGTGCCGTTTCAGGAACAATGCCTCTGTTGCGGCTGGCATGGGGTCAAATTCGTCTAACAATAGTTCAACTACATTGAATGTGGTATTCAGTATGTTTCGCTTGCAGCATCGCTCCTGGCGTTTCATTGTCGGGCAAAACCGCGTTCCATTCCTTCGCAGGAGATGTGATTTGACCAAGATATCAGAGATGCCCGCTGTTGCCCGGGGTTTCATTTCAAATCTCGACTTGCCAGTCGTTGACGATCCCTCATGGACGCAACCCGTGCCCGCGAATAAGCGGCGGATTTCAATTGTCTCGACAGCAGCCGTTCATCGGCGCGGGGACAAGCCTTTTTCCTGGTTGGCCAAAGATTTCCGGGCCTTTGATAAAACGGACCGCGATCTGGTGATGACCCATGTCGCAGTGGAGTTTGACCGCTCGGCCTGGCAGCAAGACCTGAACACTATCATTCCACTTGAACGGCTTGAAGAGATGGCCGATGACGGCGAAATCGGTTCGGTTGCAGAAGAGCACTATTCCTTCATGGGGGCCGCTGACCCGGTCACCATGGAGAAATCCGCCCGCCAAGCCGCCGCGCGAATGAAGCAGGACGGTGTGAATACGGTTTTTCTGATACCTATTTGACCGTTTTGCACGCGCGCCGTGTGCGGGCTGGCTCATTACTTTGAATCCGAAGGCTTATCGACCGTTCTGGTTGGCTTTGTGCGCGAGCATATTGAAGCGATAAAACCGCCTCGGGCGCTGTTTCTGGATTTCCCAATGGGGCGCGGCATGGGCAAGCCGAATGATCCGGTGTTCCAGAAAAAAGTCATACGCGAGGCGTTTGGCCTGTTGGACACAGATAGCGGCCCGGTGATCAGCGATTTCCCAGAGGTCATCCCCGTGAAAGACGGGCGCATGGGGTATGCGCTGCCGCCAGAGCTTGTTTTGAGTGTCGAAGATATTGGCGATGTGGACGCTGTTCTGGCCGAGGTGAAGGCTGAAATGGCTGCTCTGCGACCGGATTATGAGGCTGCGGTCGCCGCACGAGGACGCACCACGGTCGGGGCCAGTGGGTTAGAGATCGAAGAGTTTGCGCCCTTTGTGGCCGGCTTCCTGAATGGGGAAATGCCCCAAAGCCCCAGAAAGGGCATGCCGGCCATTCCATTGCTGAAGCTCGTGGTAGAGGATCTGGAAGCCTATTTCACCGAGACGCGAACGCACCGCGACAGCATTGATGATCTGGAGCTAATGGGTAAATGGTTTTGGGAAGAGAGTAAGACCGGACGGATGTTGCTTTTGCTGGAAGCCGTATCGATCGCATCCGACAACAAAGTGATGCTTCAGATTGTCGAAATGTCCCTGATGGCGCCTCGTTTCTGGTCCGAGGGTCCCTTGCCCGGCACATCCGCCGCTGGGTGGTGAATTTCAGGGGCCTTTGTCACTTGGTTGCCCATTGGGGCGTGGCACTGATCATTACTCGTTTGTGTGGGGTTATAAGGGTGAAATTCCAGCGCGGTGGCGCTTTAGGCTGATACGTCCGGGTTCACCTTCGGTCACGCGGCCAATGGCGGCAGCGTGGAATGCACCGCTTTGCCTTAGGACCTCTATCACATTCTCAACAGACTGGTCTGGAACCGCGCCAAGTAATCCGCCCGAGGTTTGCGGATCGAACAGGATGTCCGCATCGGCAAGATCAATACCCATGTTAGTGTATCGGCTGGCCGCGTCACGATTGCCGGGATGCAGCGTGCTCTGGACACCTTGGCGCAGCATTGCGGCAGCCCCCGGCAATATCGGAATGCCCAGCGGGTCAATCACAGCATGGACACCCGAGGCCCTGACCATTTCTCCAAGATGCCCGATCAATCCGAATCCGGTTACATCTGTGCAGGCAGACGCCTCGTTTGCTACGAAAATGCGGGCCGCATCCCGGTTAGAGACCCGCATCGATGCGATTGCGGTCTGTAGATCGTCATTTTTGACACTGCCCTGCATCCAGCCTGCCAACAGCGCACCGGTGCCCAGTGGTTTCGTCAGGACCAGTACATCGCCCTCGCGCATACCGGACTTCTTCATCACCTGATCTTCATCGGCATATCCGGTGACGGACAGGCCAAATGACAACTCCGACCCTTCTCCGGTGTGGCCACCCACCAACCTAACGCCCGCGTCATGCAGGGTTTCACGCGCGCCTGTCAGCACCTGACGCAGGTCATCCGCTAACGCGGCCTCATTCGCAAAAGGCAGCGTCACAATAGCCAACGCCGTGCTGGGATCAGCGCCCATCGCATAAATATCGCTGAGCGCATGGGTCGAGGCGATCCGGCCAAAAAGATACGGATCATCAATGAAGGTTCTGAAGTGATCCACAGTCTGCACTGCCACCTTACCCTGCGGCGGGCGGGTCACAGCAGCGTCGTCAGGGGTTGCAAGGCCAACCAGGATATCGTCATCCATATCGGTTTGGAATTCAGAGAGTACCTGGCCCAGTATGTCGGCTGATACCTTCGCGCCGCACCCGCCGCAGCGCATCGGTGACATCTCTGTGGCACTACCCATACCCAGTAAACGGTATTTATCCATCCAGCGCTGGTCGATCCAGTTCTTCAGGCGCCAGACCCAAGCCCCTTCAACCGCAAAGGGCCCGTAAGAAGCAATCGCATTGAGATCCCCGGTAGATATCAGCGCAAGGGTTCGTTTTTGCGGCGAAAAAACTGCCGGAGGTGCCGTGCTTCGAATTCTGAACATCGTCTCAGCCAGAACCGGCCCCTGACGCACGGCATAAACACCATTCTTGGCCAGCGGAGGATCTAACGACGCGATATCACCAGCGGCGAAAACCCGCGGATCTGAAACGGATTGAAGCTGGTTGTTTACGCGGATGAACCCGGCGCCGTCCAGCGCAAGCCCGGTGTCGCGCAACCAGCCAGGCGCGCTGGCGTGGGTTGAAATCACCGTGGCATCTGCGCTCAGCCTGAACCCGTCTGAGCCATGCACCGCGTTCTGAGTGATGCGATCCACCTTCTGCCGCGTGTGGACTTGCACATTCTTGCGGCGCAGGGCGGCCCGTAGACGTTTGCGCACCGCTGCTGAATGGTTGGTGAGAATATCGGCTTTATCCGTGATGACATGGATGGTGATCCCCAAGGATTTTTGCGCGGTCTCAAGCGCTGTGCTCAATCGGTGATGCAGGCACAAGGCGACCTCGATGCCGCCCGTGCCACCGCCGACGATCGCCAGTTCAATCTCGCGGTCAAGGGCAAGCAAATCAGGTTCAAGGCGTTCCCAGCGTTCAAGAAAGGCATGAACGGGCTTGATGGCAAGGGCGTGTTCGTGCCCCTTTATCGAGGCTAGGTTCGGTGTGGAGCCGATATCAAAAGACGCTGTATCAAACGACACTGACGGACGATCAGTGCACAGCACACGTCCAGTCAGTAGATCCAAACCAACTGCGCGGGACTGATACAATCGCGCACCCGCCGCCAGCGCAAGCGGCGCAAGGTCCACATGACAGTCTTCAAATGTGTAATGTCCGGCCAAATATCCCGGTAACATGCCTGAATAGGGCGTCTCGATGTTGCGCGAGATGAGCGTCAGCCTTACGCCTTCAGGTCGGTGCATAGCGAATTAGCGTAGCACTTCGACATGGCTATGACCACCACCGACCAACACCAGATCGTGCTCAACAGGATGCGGGGTATTCATCATTCTGCCCGCTCCGCACCGGGTACGAAATGCGATTGGCGAAAGAGCGTGGGAGTCGAACCCACCAGAGACGTTGTACGCCCCTCACTGGATTTGAAATCCAGGCGCCCCACCAGGGTGCGATCCTCTTCCATACTAACCATCATGTGGTACCTTAAAAACATCGTCGGCGGAACGCCGAATGCGCCGCACATTACCGTTCCTTTCTGTGAAGCCCACCCGGTCGAAATACTCCAGAACATCTATGATAAAATTTCGGCCCAGCTCAGTCTGATCCCGATAGTCAACTGTCGTGAAATAGCCGTCGGGGCAATGTGTCGCCAACCGCTCGGCCACGGCCCCGAGCTTGGTCAGATAGGGTTTCGGGACATAGCGATTTTTGCCAATCAGAACCATGTCGCCAAATTTGCAGGCCGTTTTCAATGCCGCTTCGAGCGTTTTGACATCAACACACAGATCTTCTGCGGCATGATGCAGGCTGAGCGGCGTACCTGACTGTGGTGCCAGTTTGGGAGCCACACGTGCCAATAGCTGCTGGTCGCGTTTGGAGAATTGGATACTGTGCGACCGCAAATGAAAGCGATTGCCCCGCATGCACAACCGCTGATCCTTGGTCAGGGCGGCCAAGGCATCTTCAAGAGCAGCGACTTCGATCCGGGGGGCGAGTGACAATCGAATGTCCTTGATGCTTGCACCGGGCGACGTCGGTCTGGACAGGTGAAAGGTTTCAACGGCTTGGACAATTTTGGCCTGTAACGTTTGCCATTGTGTTTCGCAGAAAACCCGTTGATCAGGGCCTTGGCCCACACGCTGCAAGCCAAGCGCGTCAACAAGCGTGTCGATCCGGGGGGCGGGAAGATTGTGCGCAACAGAAAACGGCGCGATCAGGACGCCGGTTTCACTGACCTCAGTCCATGCACGCAGTGCAGCAAGGGTTGATGAATGCCTCAGGGCGTTCAGGGCTGCGAGCCGGGCGGGCCGGGCGCGGCCACGTTTGGGGGAAAACGGATCAATCACCCGACCACCGGCTATGGTGCGTTGCGCAGATTGATCGCGCAGCACAAAATGGTCACCATGAAGGGCGAAGGCGTCGCGCGATGCCACCAGTTGCGCCAATCCGCACGCGCCTGCGGGAATGGCACCGCCCGATAATACCGCGACTCGAGCCGAGAGGTGGTCCGCACCGATATGCAGATGCGTGGGGGTCCAGTGTTTGAGCGGACCATCTTCGCTCTCCAGCACCTGCAACTCGACGTCGATACGCCGCGTCGGGGCATACAGGCTGGACTGCATGAGCCAGTTTCCCCGCCGGATCCGGTGTTCACTTAGGCCGCGCCCAGCAATGTTTATCGCGCATCTCTCACCGGCTTTGGCACAGTTGCTTTCACTATTGTGCACTCTGATCCCGCGCACTCTGACACTGGACCCATCAGCCGAGAGTATCAGCTCGTCGCCGGTGTGGATGGCGCCGGAAAACACCATACCCGTTGCAACCAAGCCAATGCCTTTGAGTGTAAACACCCGATCAATGGCCATGCGGAAATGGTGATTTACATTCCGGCTGCGCGCCTCCTTTTTGCGCGCCCGAAGTGCTTTCATCAGCGCGTCGATTCCCTCGTTATCGAGCGCGCAGACGGGATAGATGGCAGTGCCTTCATGTCCTCCCTCCCCCAGGAGTTCGCTCACTTGATCCGTAACCTCCTGAACGCGCGCAGGTGAGACGCGATCAATCTTGGTCAGTGCGACGATGTAGTGGCGCATACCCAACAGGCCAAGTATGGCCAGATGCTCGCGTGTTTGCGGCATCACCCCATCGTCGGCAGCGACCACAAGCAAACCCAGATCGATGCCGGCGACACCGGCCAGCATGTTGCGAATGAACTTCTCATGTCCCGGAACATCGACAAACCCCAAAATCGCATCGTCATCGGGCAGACTGTGATAGGCAAACCCGAGGTCCACAGACAAGCCACGGGCCTTTTCCTCGGGCAGACGGTCTGTATCCACGCCGGTCAGCGCCTTGACCAGCTCGGTCTTGCCGTGGTCCACATGTCCTGCCGTTGCTATGATCATTGTGCCGTCAGGCCCGCCAGATTTTCAACAAAACCGTCTTCATCTTCGAGGCATCTGAGATCAAACCACAGGGCATCATCGGAAATGCGCCCGATCACCGGAACCAGCAAGCCCCGAAAGGCCTTCGCGAGCCTGTTCAGAACGGCTCCGGGGCGGCGCAGATCAGGCCGCGTTATCTTCAACGCTGTGCTTTCCAATCTATCAATGGGCAAGGCTCCGCTGCCCACTTGGGCGTAGGTCTGCGCCACCGCAACGTCGAAGGGTTGGCAACACTCCTGAACGGGGATGACCAGACGCATCGCCAAGTGTTCAATCTCTGCAGGGTCACGCATCAAAAGGCGCAGTGCCGGCAGCTCTTCCACCAGCCGCTCGGGGTTGGTGTAGAGCTGCAGAACGGCCTGCAGGGCGGCCAGGGTGAGTTTGTCGGGCCGCATGGCCCGGGTCATCGGGTTGCGCTTGAGCCTGTCGATCAGATCGCGACGGCCGGCAATGATGCCTGCCTGCGGTCCGCCAAGCAGCTTGTCACCGCTAAAGGTCACCAGATCGGCCCCGGCTTGCAAGGCCTCGGTGACGGTTGTTTCATGCGGTAGATTGTAGGGTTCCAGATCAATCAGAGTGCCGCTGCCCAGATCCGTGACAAGGGGCAGATCATGGCGATGTGCGATCTCGGCAAGGTCTTGTTCCGACACGTTCTTGGTGAAGCCTTGCATTTCAAAATTGCTGGTATGAACCTTCATCAGCAAGGCAGTTCTGGGGCCAATCGCAGCCTCAAAATCGACGTCATGTGTACGATTGGTGGTGCCAACTTCCACCAGCTTGCAGCCTGCACGGGCCATGATGTCTGGCATGCGGAAGGCTCCGCCGATCTCGATCAGCTCACCCCGTGACACCGGCACCTCTTTGCGCTGCGCCAGGCTGTTGAGCGTCAGCAACACGGCTGCTGCATTGTTGTTAACAACAAGCGCGCCTTCTGCCCCGGTTAACTGGCACAGCAGAGCTTCGGCATGCCTATGCCGATCACCGCGTTTGCCCGTTTCCAAATTAAATTCCACGTTACTTGCGCCACGCGAAACATCCACCATCGCCTGTATCGCGGATTGAGGCAGTGGCGCGCGACCAAGATTGGTGTGCAGCACAGTGCCTGTCAGATTATAAACCGGTCGGAGTGAGGGGAGCAAAATATGTTCAATCTCGTCAGACAGCAGTTGGATCAGCGCAGCCATATCCGTAGATTCACCAGCCAGCACCATAAGGCGCACCCGCGCCAAGATACCCTGCGTACAGCGTGTGACCAAGGCCAGGCCATAATCACGCACGAATTTCTGCACAGCTGGCGTGTTCACAAGGCGATCCACCGAAGGCAGATGTTGTGGCGCCTCTATGCGTGTCATCTCTACTCCTTTTAGCAGCTGCAATCCGAAAGTATTTCACGCGATCATATCTTTATAAGCTGC
>Ga0213861_10002736_pt1 | contig 14906 bp, 9 predicted proteins | sample PICome_4_FD_160110 | JGI IMG/M metagenome (GOLD analysis project Ga0213861, IMG submission 160110) | Coastal seawater microbial communities near Pivers Island, North Carolina, United States - PICO131 | ecosystem: Environmental > Aquatic > Marine > Coastal | place: USA: North Carolina | collected... | reverse complement strand
CGAGCATCAGCGTTGACACCTTCAAGGTCCTGAAGGAACTGCCACAGCTCACCAAATTGGAAGCGTCGGTTTCAGGGACGAACACTGAGTGTCTTCAACAACTGGTTGGCCTAAAAAACTTGACTTACCTACAATTGAAACGAACAAGTGTTAACGACGAATCGATGGCAGTTCTTGCTCAATACCCAAGTATCCAGCAAATCCGTGTAGGACAAACCAAAGTCGGTGACGAAGGACTCAAGTACTTGGAAGGAAAAGAGTCCATCACCGCACTTGATCTAACGGATTGCAACAAGGTCTCGGACACCGGATTGGCTTATCTGGCGACACTCCCCAAGTTGAAAATGCTGAAGGTATGGGGCAAAGCCATTACCAATAAGGGACTGAACTCGATTGGAAAAATCTCATCGCTTGAGGTCCTTGGAATGAATGACACAGGTATCGACGATGAAGGGATGCAAGCGTTAAATGAATTGGTCAACCTGAAAGAGGTTTCATTTGGGCGAACGGGAATCAGTGACTTTGGAGTCATGCAACTAGCGGGTGCAACGAAAATGCAAAAAATGGTTTTGCGTGACACGAACATCACCGATGAATCTCTTAAGTTTATTGGAAAAATGAAATACCTTCGTGACTTGGATCTAAGCGAATGCTCTTCGCCGGGCCCAACGGACATCGGCATTGAGGAATTGATTGGCCTAGAAAATCTAACAAGCATTAACTTGTGGTCCACCAGCGTGTCTGATGGAGCGGTTGCAGCGATTTCAAAGATGCCACAAGTCACAAGACTGAACCTCGACGCGACGAAAATCACGGATGAAGCCATGCAGCATTTGCCCAAACTGGAAAACCTGACATGGCTGCACATTGGCTCAACGAAAACATCCGACAAACAAATCCAGTTTTTATATGAATTGAAAAAGTTAAAGTACTTAAACTTGTCATTCACCGAAATTTCGTTCAGTGATTCGATTGATGATATCTATGACAAGTTGAAGGAATCGACGGCGAAGGGCTGCGAAATCGTAGGGCTGTAGAAAGAATTGGAATGCGGCTGGAAATCGACTCGAATGTTCCAAGCCGCGTTTCTAAAGTTGTGGACCTTTGTGGTGACGCCATTTCATCTCCGGACATCGAAGAATCACTGATGGAAAAGAGATGTGGAAAATGCGATGGACCACTGATCAAGAAGGATGACGGAAAATACGCTTGCTCCGTCTGTGATCCTCCGGTCTTTTCCACCAGAGACGAAAACGAAATTCCAAGCACGTCCACCAAGATCGTTGCGCCCACTTCGAGTGGTAACATGTCGTCGCCTGCGGAACCTCCGAAATTTAACTCGAATCAAGCACTTGATTCGAAAAGCCCCAAAGAGCTTTCCGACAACGACGGTGGTCTCCTGCCACCCACCACTTCGCGTCCGGATGACGATCCACCCGTGTTGAGTCCACCCGTTTCGCCTCCACCCCACTCGCAGCCGCCAATCCCGATTCTCGCGGCTTCATTGCCGCCGACTTCCAGTCCACCGCTCGCACCTCCAGTTGAAGATCAGCCTGGTGTAGATACCGTCGGCCAAGCCACAGCCAACGAATCGGTTTTGGAATCGACCATCGCCGAAAACGAACTGGTTCTGTTGCCCGATGGCGATGGTGGATTCATTGAAACAAGCGAACGACAAACGCAGATCAATTATCGCGGCGCAAAGATTGCGTTATCGAGCATGAAACGGGAAGAAAAGGAAGCAACACGTGGTTTAAAGAACTTTCTGGTCGTCACATTTTGCGTGGCCTGTCTCTTGATCTTGATCTTTGTTCTCAGTTGGTTGCAAGGATCGTCGAAGTAACCCGGTCCTGTTTTTGCGAGCAGTTACCCGCTAGCAGTTCTGAAAAAATCCAGAACAACGCGATTATCGTAGAAACTCACGTTTCGAAATTGAGTCGTTTCTCATATTCTGATTCGAGTTCACCGTTTGGTTCGGAGTCGATCACGCCCTGATATGCATTACGAGTTCAGGCAACATCACAGCCTAATTTAAAATTGAAATGACTATTCGCCCAATTCAGAAAATCCGCAAACTCGCACAGCGTAGCATTTTTTACCGCTGGTATGCAGAAAAGATGCTATCGCAACAGCGTTTTCGATTGGACGACGCCGAATATCCTTATACGATTCACCCACACAATTACACTTGGACGAACGAACGGTCAGTCGAGCTTTCGATAGCTGGTCGAGCGTTAGAAGACAACAAGTCTTGCCGAATTCTTGAGGTCGGCAACGTCACGAAACACTATTTTGAAACAACTCACGACGTCGTTGATAAGTATGAAAAAGCGGATGGCGTGTTCAACGTCGATGTTGTTGATTTCTCACCCGAACAAAAATACGAATTCGTATTTGCAATCTCGACGTTAGAACATGTTGGGTGGGACCGCGATCACAAAGAGCCTGAAAAAATCTTGGCCGCCGTGGAAAAACTAAAACAGCTGCTCGTGCCAGGCGGCAGGTTATTGATCACCGTCCCGATCGGGTTTAACTATTTCCTTGACGGCTTTATCAACGACGACAAACTGAAGTTCGACACGGTCTCGTTTTTGAAACGAACAGCAGCCTGCGAGTGGAAACAAACGGATTGGTCGGCGGTCAAAGACACCAAATATAATTCGCCTTATTCCAACGCGAATGCAATCGCAGTTGGAAGATACGCAAAAGCCGCATAGGCTGTCGGAAATTCAGAATGAGAGTCTCAGGCCCCGTTCTCTTGCGGAGACTCTTCGCCCAAAGCATCAGACTTTTTCGCCAGAACAGACAGAACCGAAATGGTGCTCCGCTTCTGCGATTGATGGTCCAAATCGAAGTCGTACTCATTCTTCAAACAGGCAATGGAATCTCGACGGATCTTTGACCTCAGTCATGAAGTGACGGCTACACGATCCTGACGCCCTATTTTGCTGGAGGATTCTTATGGTAATCGATAATAAGATCCAAGGTTTCCTGAGGTGAATCGGTAAAGAAAATCAGATCTAAATGCTCATCACTGATTACGCCCTCATCGGCGAGGAATTCAAAGTTGATGATGTTTTTCCAATAATCAGTAGCGTACAAGATGATGGGAATTTTTTGCATTCGGCCGGTTTGTCGTAACGTCAATGCCGTGAACAATTCATCCAGCGTTCCAAACCCCCCGGGGAAGCAAACCAGAGCTTTTGCTGGAAATAGAAAGTGCATTTTTCGCAAAGCGAAATAATGAAAATTAAAACAGAGTCCCGGTGTGATGTAGGAATTGGGAACTTGTTCAAATGGTAGTGTGATGTTTAAGCCAACGGACTTCCGTCCGACATCATAAGCGCCGCGATTGGCGGCCTCCATGATTCCCGGTCCACCACCGGTAACAATATGGAGTTCACAGTCCTCTTCCGCGTTTGCTTTTTCGCTAACCAGTCTCCCGAATTCACGACCTTCGTCGTAGTACTTTGATTTGGCGACACGTTTTTCAGCAACATGGACGGCTCGCTGCAATTTTTTATCACCGGGATTGGCTTGCAAAGCTTCTGCAGCGATCGCCAATTCATCCGCCGCCTGATTCGATTCTATAATTTGGGTTCCGCCGAATACAACAATCGTTTCGTGGATTCCCTCTTCTTCCAAGATGATTTGCGGCTTAAGCAATTCCAATTCCAGTCGAAGTGGACGCAGTTCGCGTCGCCCAATAAACTCCAAATCACGATAAGCTTTTTCGTAGCTTGGGTTATTGATGATGGCGTCTAATCGGGCTTGTTCATTGGGATCGTTGTACGTCATGTTGTTACCTACGCACTCGTTTACAAGTACTTTGAAATAGGATGGTTCGATGCGGCGATAGCATCAATCTTTTTGGTGACAGCCGAGTCTTCGATTAATGGAGGGGCGTGATGGAGTTTTATTCGAGCGTCGATCACGAGCGGCCCGCGACACCCCCAATGCTTGTTCTGTTGAAAACTATCAACTCCATCGATATCGACCGCCGGGTTGCTTCGAGTAAAGACAACCCACAAAAAGTTATTAAGAGTCTTCGCCGTAAAATCGCTGTCATCGACGATAACGATTAATCGGAATTTGCGTATGCCAGCATTATCGATACAACTCTTACAAAATTCGGAAACGCCTCGATTACCGTCAGCACACTTCGGCCCCGAAACCGCGAGAACACCCGGCATCGGAATTGTCGGATTGTAACATCCGCCTGGCAAACTCAAACCATCCGGGATGCGCGTCGTTAAGTCGCATCTTGCTCCGCCACGAGCTGCGATCACCAACTTTGAGCCCTCATTAAATCCGCTACCTGAATAATCGAGAGTATCGATTGTCGTACAGGTTTGAAAATGGAGATCGCGTTCCCAGTTGACTCGCTGCAGGACGTGGGCAAAGAAATCCTCGATTTTGTTGACGCTTAGTTTCTCATTGCCGTCATTTTCCGTGATGATCAAATACTTGGCCAATGACATTTGCCCCTGCCCCAAAATCGCGTTGGCCTGCGTCAGCAATTCCTGTGGACGATCTTTGTTTGCATACGGCACGTAGCGTTCACTTCCCATCGCAAGTAAAAGCGGATGAACACCACTTGCATCGACGGCATTGACTTCTGAAACCCCCGGAATCACCGTAGGAATAATAGGACCAGTGATGTCATGAATTAACTCGCCAAATGTGGTGTCCTCTTGTGGCGGTCGTCCGACCACGGTGAAAGGCCAAATCGCCCCGTTACGATGGTAGACTTTTTCGACTTTCAAACAGGGGAACAAATGTTGAAGGCTGTAATACCCCAAATGATCACCAAACGGACCCTCGATTTTCTCATTGGGCAAAATCGTGCCCGTAATGCAAAAATCGGCATCGCCATAAATCGATGCTCCGTTCGAATTTCGAATCATCGGAATTCGATGGCCAGCAAGAGCACCCGCAAAAGTCAATTCGCTTAGTCCCTCCGGAAGCGGCATCACCGCAGACAAAGTCATCGATGGTGAACCGCCAACAAAAACGTTCACGCGAAACGGATCACCACGATCTAACGCCGCTTTATGATGAACACCAATCCCGCGATGGATTTGGTAATGCAATCCGATCTCACTATCGTGTTCGAAATCATTTCCGGCCAGCTGAACGCGGTACATTCCCAAGTTCGATTGCGCCGGATGAGGCTGCGCAGGATTTTCGGAATAGACTTGCGGAAGCGTTACGAACGCTCCCCCATCGTCTGGCCAAGATTTTAATTGTGGCAATTCCGAAAGCTTAATTTCGTTTTGAAGCACCCTACCGGATCGAACTCGCTTGGGCCGCATCGCCAATGCAGTGAAAGGAGCTTTCCAATATCGAAATGGCTTTTGGAAGAATTGATTGGGATCGATCTTAAGCTCAATGGCTCGGCGGACGCCTTCAATCGTTTTCCGAAAAATGAAACGAGCTTGCTCCAACGACCCGAACAGGTTGCCCGCCATCGGAAATCTGCAGCCTATCACGTTGCTAAACAAAATCGCCGGGCCACCGGATAAGTAAACTCGCCGTTGAATTTCCGCGATCTCCAATTTCGGATCGATGGGCCGATCGTATTCGACCAAACGACCATTTTGGCGGAGATCGTTGACAAGTGAAGCAGTTGAGCGATGAGTCATGAATAAATTTGAAAAAGGCGTGGATTTGGTTGGATGATCAGCATGACCATGCGACCCCGTCTATTGGAACTTTTTTAACCGAATTCACAACAGGCGATTCACGGTAGGGTTTGCCTGTAATTCGACCGACAGCTCATCACGCTAACGAGGTACTGGTATCGAAAAGCCGTTCAACTCTGTTCTAATGGAAAAAACAGATGGCCGAAATTTTTTCAATAGATTGATTAGCAAACGATATGACTGAGTTCCTGACGACAACGATTTCCGTATTAGACATTGACGCGGACGTAATTATTGCCGGTTATTTCTCCGATCAACAAACTCCATATGCCGCAGCAATTTCGGAAGGAACCGACGATTTCGTCGGTAATCTCATGAATAACGGGGACTTCGATGCAAACGCAAACGAAGTCTTAACCCTTCCCTACCCGACTGGCTTGAAGGCAAATCGTTTGGTCTTGGTCGGATTGGGCGAATCGAAAGACTACTCACCACTGATTGCCATGCGTGCAGCTGGATCGGCAGCAAAGACTTTGGCATCCAAGAAGCTTGATCACGTCGCTTTCTTTTTTCCAGAAGAAAATTTGACGGACGCAATTTCTGGAATCGTTGTGGCATGTCAAGGACAAGACATTCTTCGGTCCGAAGTCAAAATCAATGCGTTCGAGAAAGTTTCTGTTGCGTCTGAAAACGATGCCGACGTACGTGAAGGCCATATCGTTGGCCGAGCGATCAACGCATGTCGCAATTTGGTAAATCAACCACCAAATATTCTTTATCCCGAAACGCTCGCTGAAAGTGCGGTTGAAATCGGTGAGTCCGCTGGTTTTGATGTCGAGGTGTGGGACGAAGTGCGGCTGGCTTCGGAGGAATGCCGTACACTACTGGCCGTCGCCCAAGGGTCGGATCGACCACCGCGGATGTTGACCATGAAGTACAACGGTGCAGACGAAACGTCACCAACGTTGGGACTGGTTGGCAAAGGGGTCACGTTCGATTCGGGCGGTTATTCACTCAAACCGAGTGACGGAATGTTTGATATGAAATGCGATATGGGCGGAGCGGCTACGGTGATTGGCGCAATGCAAGCGATCGCGGAGCTAAAACTTCCGGTAAACGTTATCGGGTATTGCGGTCTGGTCGAAAACCTTGTGAGTGGCAATGCCTTTAAATTGGGCGACGTAATTCATTCGAGAAACGGAAAGACGGTCGAGATTCACAACACCGATGCAGAGGGTCGCCTGGTGCTGGCCGATGTTTTGGATGTTGCAGTTAAAAATGGGGTCGATCATGTTGTCGATTTCGCGACATTGACCGGGGCATGCTTGGTCGCGCTCGGATTGGACTGCGCCGGACTATTTACCAACGACCAGGATTTATGTGACCAATTCAAATCGGCGGCCGATGAAGTCGGTGAAGATTCATGGCAGATGCCCATGACGCCGAATTTCGGAGAGCAAATCAAAAGCAACGTGGCCGATATTAAGAATATGGGGAGTGGCCGCTGGGGAGGAGCGATCACCGCCGCGAAATTCCTGGAAGAATTTGTCGCCGACACACCGTGGCTCCATGTGGATATTGCCGGGCCTGCATGGTCAGACAATGCAAAAAAATGGATCGACGGCGGCGGACAAGGTTGCTTTGTGAGAACCCTAGTGAAACTGGCGAAGCAATACGGAAAATAGCTTCTCAAAAATAAGATGAATGCAATCGCCTTCTGCTAGCGGAATAAATTTCCGACTATCCGCTTTTAACGCAAACGATCTGGACGCGTCTTGCCGATTAAAGTAATTGTGCTTGTTGGGTAAGCTGTTGCGTTTGAAGGGCGTTGTCAACTGATTGCATGCGATCATTTCTAAAAGCCATCCGAGTTTCACTGCGATATAAGTGGTCCATTGTTGGAGCGATCATTAGTTCGCTTGCGATCGCCTTGCTGTGGGGTGCTAGCATTACCACGATCTATCCGTTCGTACGAATCGTGTTTCGCGGCGAAACAGTAAACATCTGGGTCGATCGAGAAATAGACAAAGCCAGCGCCAATCTCGAAATCGTCCGGGCTGAAATCGAAGAGCTTGAAAAAACGCCCGATGCAGATTTGACGGTCAAAAAATCTCGGCTTGCAGCTGAAGAAAAGGCGCTCGAATGGTTTCGATCGATTCAACCGGTCGTTCAAAAACACTCACCGAGTACGCCATTCGGAACGTTGGCATTGGCGATGGGCATGTTGCTTTTAGCAACGGTTCTCAAAGGAGCGTTTTTGGTAGCAGGCGTGGTTCTCGTGGCTCGAGTTTCACACCGAACCGTCATGGACATGCGTCGGCGATTCTATCGAGATTCGTTGCTGATGGACCAAAAGCGAATCGACCGAATTGGCACATCAAATTTGATGACAATGTTGACGCATAACATGAACATGGTGAGCGGTGGGCTGACTGCGTTTTACGGCAAGAGCATTCGTGAGCCGCTGAAAATGGTGGCGTGTCTCGTGGGTGCGGCATTCATTTCTTGGCGACTCTTGCTGATTTCAATGCTGGTGGTTCCGTTTGGTGCTATTGCTATCCATCTGATTTCCAAGCGAATGCGACGCGCCACGACCAACGAAATGGGCGGTATTTCTGCAGTCTTTCAGACACTCATTGAAACTTTTAATGCGATCAAGACAGTACGAATTTTCACACAGGAATCTCGAGAACGAAAACGGTTCAAGGAAGAGTCTAGATCGCTTTATCAAATGGGGATGAGAATTTCTTTTTTTGATGCTCTACTTCGGCCGATCACGGAAATCGTCGGCATCCTCGTGGTTGTGATTGCCATCATGACCGGTGCCTATTTGGTTCTTAACCAGCAAACTCATCTGCTCGGAATTCAAATCAGCAGCCGTCCAATGGATCCCGAATTGTTGATGGTGTTCTTTGCGATGTTAGCAGGTGCCGCAGACCCTGCCAGAAAAATGGGCGAAATCTATTACGTTCTGGTTCGCGGTGGAACCGCTTGCGAGCGGCTTTTCGAAACATTCGACCAAGAAAACAAGATCCGAATGCCGGACAAACCCATCGTGGTGCCCGAGCATAACCAAAACATTGAATTCCGTGATGTCGTTTTTCGTTATCAACAAAAAACAAAGGTCCTTGGCAAATTGAACTTGAAAATCAACTTCAAGCAATCGGTTGCGATTTGCGGCAGTAATGGATCGGGAAAGTCTTCATTGGTGAACCTTCTTTGTCGATTTTATGATCCGAATCAGGGGCAAGTTTTACTCGATGGAAAAGATCTATCGCAAATGAATCCCAAAAAACTGCGGCGGCAGATTGCATGGGTGACCCAAGATGCGGTGCTTTTCAAGGGAACGATTTGGGACAATCTCACTTACGCCAATCCAAAAGCGACAAAAAGCGAAGTCGTCGCTGCGACAGAAATGGTCATGGTAGATGAGTTTATTTCAAAATTACCGTTAGGCTTTGACACTGACATTGGCGATGCTGGCAAAAAATTATCCGGCGGACAACGCCAAAAACTGGCATTGGCTCGTGCAATTCTGAGCGATCCGCGAATTCTGATTCTGGATGAAGCCACCAGCCAGATGGACGTCCGCAGCCGCCAGATGGTCCATGAAAACCTAGTCGATTTCATCAGAGACCGAACCACAATCACCATCACGCATGACGCCCAATCATTGGTTCTGGCCGATCGTTTCGTATTTCTACGCGAAGGAAGAATCTATCGTGACTGGAGTGCGAGCGAACCAAACACCGACTCGCGAGTGATTCAGAGGTTGCTAGCACGCGCAGCCTGACGAATTATCTCAGCGCAAATCAGAATTCTTGACTGCCAAAGCGAATGATTGCAAAAACGCCTTTTCCGCATTTCTAAATCCTGCTAAAAACCTAGTTCTCACCCGAGCGTAGATGAACCAAAATCATTGTTAGGCGTAACAACAGGATTTTCCTTGGCATTATTTGGCCTGAAAAAACGAAAGCAAGAAAGCCGCCCGCCCGTCCATTTAATCATGGTCTCTCACGAGGCATCACTGACCGGTGCGCCCAAGATCGCACTAAACTTGATGCGACAATTTCGTGACAAAACGTCGGCGGAACTGACCACGATCTTACATGACGGTGGTCCTTTGCAATCTGAATTCGATGCGGTTTCACCAACGATCTGCCTTGATGTCCCCCGTGAACACCACCCCACGATTCACTCTCGCGTTCGCCAACTTCTGCGTCCGCTTGAAAAATCAGGACAAAAAGTCATATGCATCTGCAACTCGGCAGAATCGCGGTTCGTTGCGAACTCCATGTTTACTCGTAACATTCCGATCCTTTATCTGTTGCACGAGTTCCCGACGTCGTATCCCGTCAGTGAATTCGAAAAAATCACTCAGTATTCAGACCATATTGTGTTTCCTTGCCGGTCCGTATTGAATGCAACAAGGCAAATCGTATCCGTACCACAAGAGCAATCCTCGATTCATCCACAGGGATTACTCGACAAAGATTTCGGAACACGATATGAAACGAAAAAGGCACGCATTCAATTGAGAAAACGGTTAAATTTGCCCGACGATGCTTTCATTGTGCTGGGCTGTGGAACCATCGATCTTCGCAAGGGCATTGATCACTTCGTCAGTGTCGCGAGAACCCACAAGACATTGGGGCTTTCAGATCGTCCCGTCCATTTTGTTTGGCTGGGCGACGGTCCACGACATCCACATTCTGCACATCATTATGTTAGCCTTGACATCCATAAATCAGGCCAATCGAATGTGACTTTGGCAGGTGAAGTGACAAACGTCGAACCATTTTTCTCTGGCGCCGATTCGTTCCTTTTGACTTCCCGCGTGGACCCATTTCCATGCGTGATTCACGAAGCGATGGCTGCTCGTTTGCCGATTATGTTATTTAATGAATCGGGCGGAGCAAGCGAGGCAGTTGGGGAAACGGCTGCAATCAAAATCCCGTTTGGTGACTATGTTGAAACGTCGCGAATCATTGATCGATTGGAAACGGACTCTGCCTTTGGTGAATCCTTTGCAAGCAATGGTTTCGAACGAGTTCACAAAGAGTATCGCTTTGATGACTATGCCGACAAGATCATTGATCTTTGCGAACAGCAATTGAGCAGGCAAATTCGCAATGACTCAATTTCATTTCAGAATTTGCCCAAAGCAAAAGAATCACACCCGATAAACATGAATCAACAAGCAAGAGTGGCGTAGTCCTTTTACTTTATAGTCCACAATATTTCTATCGCATTCTTTTAAGCGATAAAAACGAGTCGTCTGTTGATGAAGGATTCACGTTGCGACCAGCGGTTCCGTACTCATCCGAATCGCTAACAAGGCGTCGTTCATTTGAATTACCTACGCTGAGCAATAAGGCAATAAGCGACTAGGCATCGACCGTCGAACCCAGACACCCGGATCCTGCGCCCGCCGTGCACCCAAAACAATGTTGATTGGTTTGAATCCGACGTTGGGCAAGGCTTTGCAAATCAAACTCTGCGATTGTTTGCGGGTATTCCGGCCCAACTTGCAACTCCAACATTTGGTTGAAATCGCAATCATAGATCTTTCCGTCCCAACTTACGGAAATCAGATTGCGGCACATTAGCCCCTGAATCGCTGCCGGATTGAATGCATCAATTAATCGTTGCATGTATTCTTCGTACTTCCCTTGCTCCAGTAAATACTCCAGAAATCGGCTGATTGGCATATTGGTGATCGTGAACAACTGATTGAATTCGATCGAGTATTCGTCCCGTAACACTTTACGATATTGATCTTCCAAGGCAGATTGGTTGGGTGGCAGCGAAGTGCCAACTGGGTTGTAAACCAACGTCAACTTCCGGCCCGAAGCCGGATCCCCATAACCAAGCCCATTTAGAATCTTGAGGGCTTCAATCGATTTCTGAAATGCGCCATCACCACGTTGTGAATCGGTGTTCTCCTCGAGGTAGCATGGAAGCGATGCAACGACTTCGACTTTGTGATCGGCGAGAAACTGCGGGACATCCTTGAAGCCATTCGCCAGCAAGATCGTTAGATTACAGCGGTCGATCACGTGGCAATCAAGCTTCCGAGCTTGTTCTACAAAGTAACGAAAATGCGGATTCATTTCCGGTGCTCCGCCAGTCAAATCGATGGTTTGAATTCGGCTGCTCTTGATTGCGGACAGGCAATGATCAATCGTCTCCTTGGTCATGACCTCTCGGCGATCAGGTCCAGCATCAACATGACAATGCTGGCAAGTCATGTTGCAGAGCTTGCCAACGTTGACTTGTAGGATATCGATGCCAACTGCGGTCAAGACTTCTTGCGGCATCTTCAAATCGTGCAAAAACGGCGAAATTTCGTCTTGAAAAATCGGCAATCCATTCTGTCGATTCAATATTTCCAGCTGGTTTGCACTGGTAGCAAGATCCGAACCGCGACGAATGAGCGTGAGCGTTGGCGTTTTGTTCATATCGTTATTCGTTGTGATTACCAGGACCGATCGGAAAGGAGAACCTGAATTTCAAATTCGTGGCGTTCGAATCTTCACCAACCGAGCTTTCCAAACGTTCGGAGCCTTCATTCTAGATTCCGTTTAATTTCGTTCAGGCTTCTCATTTCAGTCAGCCGCTAAAAAACCGAGGCCTCGTAATCCCACCGACCCAAAGCCTCCAGTTCGCGGGGATTCCTCAACGACTACTTTACATAAATCGATGGGTTCCGAGCAAACTCAGCCATGATTTCTTTTGTGGGAAATTGATATCGCATATTTTGATGGATGACCGTGAACTCAGGCTTTCCCATTTCATCTTTTCCACCCTTTTTGCAAACCGCACATTTCCCTCCCAGAGCCAAATCACCGTTCTCATATTTTGCTGGATTTTCCTTGAACATCTTTTTAGTATCGTCCTGCGGAAAAAGAAAAAGGCGTCCTTTGTGACGGATACTGTGGAACACAGATCCAGCAATTCGCTTGTTAACATTCACGATACAGACACTGCAATCCCCGCCGAACGCTGGAACATACTTGGCAGGCTGAGCAAGGAACGTCGTTTTTGCATCCTCGTTCACGAAGTAATAAATCCGGTTGTCATAAGTTGTCGCCACCGACGCTTCCCCCTTTTTCCACTCTTTCGAATCGAGAATCGTCACGGGGCAAAATCCGCTCATCGCTTTGGTTTGAGCTGATCCAATTTTCGCGTCGGCAAACGCGCAACAGGATATAACAGCGAGGAGCAACGTTGATATTTTGGTTTGGGTCTTCATATTTGTTTCTAGGGGAAGATGGTCGAATTTGACAAAAGGCGGGACGCTCTTCTTACGCAATTTACGAAAACTTTAAAGAAAATGACATTGGTGGTCTTTTTTTAGGGCACTTTATTTCCGACATCGGAGTGAAATATCGCCGTCAGACGACTGGACTGGACAAAATTCAAAATCGATGATATTCGTCCCATCTGGATTCGATTTGGATTTGTATTGCTTTTAAAAAAACCCGTGTAAGCATTTCGACTCACACGCGTCAGCTTGGATCGACACGGCAATTTGAAGTTGCGTCCGACAACCTATTGATGGGGATTTGAAAATGAAGAAATTGCGATTGCTCTCGTGCGTTATCGTGGCCAGCGTTGGGCTTATGCTTGCTGGCTGCCAATCAGGTCCCTTTAAGACAGCTGCATTTGCATCGAACCTGAATGCCGCAAATAACAATTCGAAGGGTAAAAACTTCCGACCAAGCAAAACCGAAGCCAGTCACGACAAATCGGATGCTTCGCTTTATGCGGAACAATTGCCTACCAAGAGAGAAATTGATGCTTATCGAAAGCAATATCCAGCTCATCTTGCTGGTTATCAAACGTCGGGCGCCTACGGCCGAAACAGCGGCAGCCACGCAAATTGCAAAACGTGACGTTAGAAATGGCTTGTTACCAGTTTGGTAACGCAAAGTAAATTTCTTTCCACTTCTCCGATTGGTGCTTGGACCAAGTCGATTCGAGGCAATTAAACTTTATCACGGCAATCTCTACACTTCTTTTTTACGGAATGAAAAACCGTATATTATGAGAAGTGGAGCAATGCGAATTTCGAACTGCTCGACTAATGAGCCAAATCGGAAAAAGGTATTGTTGTGAAATTTATAAAGGGGGACAGTTGCCCCGAATGTGGCGAACCCTTGGAATGGAACGAGGGGGACCACGTTCACTGTGATTCATGTGGATCTGAATACGATGTCGACTGGAGTCGCATGCTTGAGGTCGATGACTCGTAGTTGAATTTAATAGCCGGCATTAGTTGAATTGGCTAACTGTCGTGAATTGGTAGCCTTGATGCCTACGAATCTGGTTGATCCATCTGATCGCTGTCCGTTGCCGCTGCCCCCTCATACTTCGTGACAATGGATCGCCATACGGGCATCCATTTCGCATGGCACATCTCCTCATGGCACATCTCCTCATGGCACATCTCCTCATGGACTCGAAACGCGCATACGATTAAGAACGCAGCAAGCATCATCGGAATACTGCCGTGATAAGCGCCGAAACCGGCAAGCAATATGCCGCCGACGATGTATCCCCACATAATAGGTGTTTGTCTGGCCCTGAGCGGCAGACGACTTTACGCTATTGATTAGAAATTACTGGGAATAGCTGACGACCAGCCCGCCCCAGAATCTTAACCACGACCCCCCGTGCCTCGGCATTGGTTCCATAGGTTTGCCCAAGATGGCGTGACGCCGAAAATGGGTGCGAGGTTGGGCAAATAACTGACTTTGCAAACTTTTGACCTGTGCGTCCAACCACCACCTCAGCCGAGACTATGTCATTCGGATCATTTCAAAGCTACGGAATTCTCAGTCAAAAAGCTCGTTCCATTTCTTTGGCCTCTGCGGGGTAAACTAATCTACTCGAGACTACAAATTTACCCCTCCAGTTCTTTTTGCCTCTCCCTCTCTTTTTGATAAGCGGCGAGACGTTTCTTCTTAGCTTTCTCTTGCCGAATTGCGTATGGTATCAAGAGAAAAGAACCGATCCCTATAACGGTGAACCCTATCCCAAAAAGTGCTAGACCTGCAACGTTTAAAAAATACACCCCCGGTTGCAAAACAGATTTATTGGGATCCTCAGGATCAAAATATACCGTGCAGGGTTTTTTTAATGAGAACTCAGCAATCGCTTCTTGAGCCTTATTGGATCGTCCAAAGGAGCGGCTGGGGATTCTAAGGGTCGAGCCTTGATAGGTCTTCCCATCAACTACGTAAGTATATTCGATTT
>Ga0213861_10002733_pt1 | contig 14919 bp, 16 predicted proteins | sample PICome_4_FD_160110 | JGI IMG/M metagenome (GOLD analysis project Ga0213861, IMG submission 160110) | Coastal seawater microbial communities near Pivers Island, North Carolina, United States - PICO131 | ecosystem: Environmental > Aquatic > Marine > Coastal | place: USA: North Carolina... | reverse complement strand
CATAAAGCAGTGCTAGATCCATGCAGGCAGCTTGAAAGAGATGGTTTTGAAGTTACTTATCTTGAACCAAATGAGGGAGGTTTAATAACCCCTGAAGCAGTTTTAAACGCTATTAGAAACGATACTGTTCTAATTTCAATTATGCACATTAATAATGAGCTGGGTACCATTAACGATCTTGATGGTATTGGAAAGATTGCACGTGAAAAAGGCATTTTTTTTCATGTAGATGCAGCTCAAAGCACTGGTAAGGTTGCTATTGACCTAAGCTCTCTTCCGGTTGACTTGATGTCATTTTCAGCCCATAAGACATATGGACCTAAGGGAATAGGAGCCTTGTTTGTGCGAAGAAAACCTCGAGTTAGAATTGAAGCTCAAATTCATGGAGGTGGACATGAACGAGGCATGAGATCCGGAACACTCCCCACTCATCAAATAGTTGGAATGGGTGAAGCGTTTAGAATTGCAAAAGAAGAAATGGATGCTGACAAACAAAAGATTAAATCCCTTCATGATAAGTTTTATAAATCTCTTTCAAAAATTGAAGAGATTTATGTGAATGGTGATATTGATAATAAAGTTTGCAATATCTTGAATATTAGCTTTGCTTATGTTGAAGGAGAATCATTAATTATGGCTTTAAAAGATATAGCGGTTTCCTCAGGATCAGCTTGCACATCTGCTAGTTTAGAGCCATCTTATGTTTTAAGAGCGCTTGGAAGAAAGGACGAGCTTGCATCCAGTTCTATTCGATTTTCTTTTGGAAGATTTACCACTGAGCAAGAAGTGGAATATACATTAACTTTAATTAACCATGCTGTTGATAGACTTAGAGAGCTATCTCCATTATGGGAAATGTATTTGGATGGAATTGATCTTGATACAGTAGATTGGCAAACTCACTAAATACTAGGAGGTATTTATGGCATATAGCAAAAAAGTCGTAGACAAATTTGAAAATACTATTAATGAGCCGGCAAAATATAATGTTGGGAGATTTGATCCAAAAGAAATGAATGTAGGCACTGGAATGGTAGGAGCTCCAGCATGTGGCGATGTGATGAAACTTCAGATCAAATGTGAAAGCCAAGGTAATACTCATATTATTAAAGATGTGAAGTTCAAGACTTATGGCTGTGGTTCAGCAATTGCTTCTTCAAGTGAATTAGTTGAGATGTTAATTGGGAAAACTTTAGAAGAAGCCAAAGAAATTAAAAATATTGATATCGTTGAAGCTCTAGAACTACCTCCTATAAAAATTCACTGCTCAGTTTTGGCTGAAGATTCTATCAAACAAGCAATAGAAGATTACGAACAGAAGCAATAATTAATCATGGATAAATTCTCTCCACAAGAGCTCAAATTTTCTGAAAAGGCAATTCTGCATTTTGCCTCCAGTCTGAAGAGCAATGCTAAAAGTGATGGGGTGAGAATTGGTGTAAGAAAAGCTGGATGCTCTGGCTTTGAATACTTTTTTGAGTTTGTTGAGACGAAATCAGATGACGCAAATGATTTCATTTTTAATGAAGGCGAATGCAAAATCTATGTTGATAAAGAAAGTTTAAATTACCTCAAAGGAAGCTTGGTAGATTATTCAGAGGATGGTCTTAACCAAGGAATTAAATTTCATAACCCAAATGCTAAAGCCGTATGCGGATGCGGTGAAAGTTTCACTATTTAAATGGCACTTATAAAGTTATTGCCTCATTTTGAGTTATGTCCTGATGGAGCAGAATTTGAAACTCAAAAAGATGAGTCTATTTGTGAGGCTGCCTTGAGATCAGGCATTAAAATTGAACATGCATGTGAAATGTCCTGTGCATGCACTACATGTCATATCATTGTTCGAGATGGGTTTGCTGATCTCAATGAGGCCTCTGAAGATGAGGAAGATCTACTTGATAAGGCATGGGGACTTGAGCCAAACTCTCGCTTAAGCTGCCAAACTATCCCAAAAAGCGGAAACTTTACAGTTGAATTACCAAAATACACCATCAATCAAGTTTCAGAGGATCATTAATGAAGATTGGATGGTCAGATATTTTAGAAATCGCGATAAATCTTAGTGAGGTTTACCCTGAGATTGATCCTCAGTGGATCAGTTTTCCAGACTTGCATCAAAAGATTTGCAGCTTAAAGAATTTTGAAGATGATCCGCAAAATTCTAATGAGAAGATTCTTGAAGCAATCCAGATGGCATGGATGGATGAATCAGATTAACTCACCTATAATGTCGCAAATTTAGGAGTAACCTTATGACAATACAACGAACACTTTCAATCATTAAGCCTGACGCAACATCAAAAAATATTATTGGAAAAATAATAGATAGGTTTGAAGAAAATGGCCTGAAGGTGATTGCAGGCAAACTAATACATATGGATCAAGCAAAGGCTGCAGGTTTTTATGCTGAGCATGAGGGGAGACCTTTTTTCCCTAATCTCGTTGAATATATGACCTCAGCTCCTGTATTTGTTCAGGTACTTGAAGGAGATAATGCTGTTTTAAAAAACAGAGAGTTAATGGGTGCAACTAATCCAAGCGAAGCAGAGCCGGGCACTATTAGAGCAGACTTTGCAGAAACCATAGATGCTAATGCTGTGCATGGATCTGATTCAACAGATAGTGCGGCAAGAGAAATCTCATATTTTTTTGACGATAACGAAATCTTTTAATTGAGTGCATAAAGAAAAAATAAATCTACTTGGATTCTCACATGAGTCGCTGGTAGATTTTTTTCAGTCTATACAGCAACCAAGTTTTAGAGCTCTTCAATTGATGAAATGGATTCATCAACGCGGAGTAACTGATTTTATGCAAATGACTGATTTCAGTCTTGAATTAAGAAATCAACTTTCTGAAATTGCTGAGGTTAAACCCCCGAAGGTAGAAGAATGTTTATTATCTCCAGAGGGAACAAAAAAATACTTAATTAGACTAGATTCAGGCTCAATGATTGAGATGGTCAAGATCCCAGAAAAGAAAAGGTTAACTCTTTGCATATCATCTCAGGCAGGATGTGCATTGCAGTGCACTTTTTGTGCAACAGGAGCGCAGGGTTTTGAAAGAAATTTATCTGATGCAGAAATTATAGGTCAGCTGTGGCTCGCTAATTTTTATGATGAATCTAGTCCTCCGATATCAAATGTTGTATTCATGGGAATGGGCGAACCATTATTAAATGTTGAGCCAGTGATGGCTTCTATTAGCTTAATGCAGCATCAAAATGCATATGGACTTTCAAAAAGAAGAATCACTTTAAGCACTTCAGGGATAGTACCAGAAATAAATAAACTTGCTGATAAAACTGATGTCTCGTTGGCAATCTCTTTGCATGCTGCTAATAACATCCTAAGAGATCAGATAGTTCCAATAAATAAAAAATATCCGCTAGAAGAGTTATTAGAAGCTTGCAAGAATTATCTAAAAACACAGAGTAAGCGAAAAACAATAACTATTGAATATATCTTAATAGATGGCGTAAATGATTCTTTAGACCATGCTAAAGATTTAGCAAAGGTTCTAAATGGACTATCTTGCAAAATAAATCTTATACCATTCAATCCATTTGATGGCTGTAATTATTCTCGATCTCAAGAAGGAGCTATTTTCAAGTTTAAAGATTTTCTCATTAAAAAAGGCCTTATTACGACTCTCAGAATCACAAGAGGAGATGCTATAGATGGTGCATGTGGTCAACTTGTCGGTAAGCTGAAAAAAAGCATTAAAGGAAAAAATAAAACAACCTCAATTAATGTGATTAATACCTCATGAGTCTTAAATCTGCGCATACAGGCAAGGTTGGCAAAGCATTTAAAAATGCTCGTATACTTCGTTCAATGACTGTTGAGGAGGTTGCTCATCAAACTTTAATTAGTGCTGAATATATTAAAGCTATTGAGTCAGGTGATTATGCAGTTTTTCCAGCGAGAATGTTTGCTGTTCAATATTTTAAAAAATATGCAAAATTTCTTAATTTAGAGATTGGCTTTTTTGATATTTATAATGCTGATGTAGTTGCTGCAGCCAATAAAGAATCTCAATCTGATCTGCCTGAACCATCATTTTTAAAACAAAATATGGTTTATATTTTTTTTATATGTTTTTTTCTCTTGCTTTTAATATTCTATATTTTTAATGCTAGTAATGATTTTGAGAGGCTTTCTAAATTTCAATCAAAAGAAAATGTTATTCAACCGTTAGCTGCTGTATCAAAAATGGAGGAAGTCGTTAATCAAGATATCAATAAATTACATGATGAAATTAATAATTTTTTTATACAAGATAAACTTGATTCAGTTCAGCTTGATGTTAATGTTGATTCATCGGAACCAGAAGTATGAATAATTCCTGGATAGAAAGAAAAAAAACCAAGCCTATATTTGTAGGAAGTGTTGGCATAGGTGGCGACCATCCTATTTCTATTCAATCTATGACCAATACAAATACAGCAGATATTAAAGCTACAGTAAATCAAATTGAAGAATTAGAGGCAGCTGGAGCCGATATTGTTAGAGTCTCAGTTCCTGATGAAGATTGCGCAAAAGCATTCAAAAAAATTAAAAATTCAGTCTCAGTACCTTTGGTTGCAGATATTCACTTTGATTATAAAATTGCTTTGCTTGTTGCCGATTCTGCTGATTGTCTCAGAATTAATCCAGGTAACATAGGAAAAGAAAACAAGGTTCAAGAAATCATTCAAGCCGCAAAAGATAACAATATACCAATAAGAGTTGGTGTGAATGCCGGTTCATTGGAAAAAGATCTGCAAAAGAAGTATGGAGAACCTAATTCTGATGCCTTGGTAGAATCAGCTCTAAGGCATGTAGATATATTAGATAGATATAATTTTTCAAACTTTAAATTAAGCCTTAAAGCTTCAAATATTCAAATGACTGTTGAGAGTTACAGGAAGTTTTCTAAATTGTTAGATCAGCCATTACATCTAGGTATTACAGAGTCTGGTAGTTACAGAGCAGGTTCAGTCAAGTCATCTATCGGTCTAGGTATGCTTTTATCTGAGGGCATTGGTGACACCATTAGGGTCTCGCTTGCATCTGATCCTGTAGATGAAGTTAAGATTGGTTGGGATATTTTAAAAAGCCTGAACCTAAGAAGTCGTGGCATTAGAATAGTTGCATGTCCAAGCTGCTCTAGACAAAATTTTAATGTTATAGAGGTAGTTAATGAACTTGAAGCAAGATTTGAGGGAATTGCTGAGGACTTAGAGGTGGCTATCATTGGTTGCTACGTTAATGGTCCCGGTGAATCTAAGGCAGCTGATGTTGGCCTAACGGGAGGCCCGAGTAACTTGCTTTATGTGAATGGCACTCCTTCAAAAAAAGTCTCTAATGAGAAACTTGTTGATACAATAGAAGAGCAGGTAAAAGAACAGCTGCAAAAGAAAAGCGCTATAGACATAATTGCAAAAGGTTAAAAAGTGAAGATTCAATCATTAAGAGGTATGCCTGATTTATTTCCTGAAGATCTAGAGAGATGGCATATATTTGAATCAAAGCTTTCAGAAATTTTTCATTCTTTTGGCACGCATGAAATTCGCACTCCATTACTTGAGTCCACAGAACTTTTTTCAAGATCAGTAGGAAACTCATCTGATATTGTTAATAAAGAGCTTTATTCGTTTTTGGATCGCAATGAAGATAGCATCAGTCTGAGACCAGAGGGCTCAGCTAGTGTGATCAGGGCAATTATTCAAAAAAAACAAGAGCAGGAAAAACATAAATTATGGTATCAAGGGCCAATGTTTAGATATGAGAGACCGCAAAAAGGTAGATTTAGGCAGTTTCATCAAGTGGGAGTTGAGTATCTTGGATTCGAGGAAGGAATTTCTGAGTATGAGTTAATCAGCATGGTTTTGCAGATTAATAAATTAATTGGTATTAGAAACTATACAATCAAAATCAATCACCTTGGCGATGCAAATGCTAAGGAAAGTTTTTGTGACTCACTGGTTAGTTTTCTGAAGCCACACATAAATGACTTGCATGAAAAAGATCAAGTAAGATTAGAATCTAATCCATTGAGAGTTTTGGACTCTAAGGAAAAATCTACTCAGGCATTATTAGAACAAGGCCCAAAATTCCAAGATTTTATTTCGAATGAGTCAAAGAGTTTCTTGCAAAATCTTGTAGATGCATTTAGCAATCATTGCGATATTAAGATTGATCAATCGCTAGTCAGGGGATTGGATTATTACACAGGCATTGTATTTGAAACTGTTTCACAAGAGCTTGGAGCACAAGATGCCTTTCTTGGAGGAGGAAGATATGACAATCTTTCTAATCAATTGGGCGGCAAAGATATGTATGCCATAGGCTTTGCTATAGGTGTTGAAAGAATAGTTGAGCTCCTAAACCCTGAAAGCAATAAACAATCATTAAAAGTTGGTTTTATAGTCACGGGAGAGCAGATTGGCAAAAAAACATATAAAATAGCCGATGATTTAAGAAGTGCAAACAATAGTATTATTCTTGATACGTTTTTAAGTGAGGGAAGTTTAAAATCTCAGCTCAGACGAGCCAATAAAAACAATTGCAGTTACGCAATTATTATTGGAGAAGATGAAGTAAAAAATAATCAAGTAATATGGAAAGACCTTAGCGAAGGCGGTGAGCAAGAACTTCTTAGCTCAAAAGAAGTCATAGACAAATATACCAATCTTTAGGAGAGATAATGGCAGAGTACAGTTCAGATGAAGAGAGATTTTCAGCATTTGTAAATTTCTTTAAGGATCATAAAAATACCCTTGTAATTGGCTTCTTGCTTCTTGCATTTATTCTAACTTCTTCTATTGGTTATAAGTCATATAGCAGTTCGCAGAACTTAAAAGCAGCTGAGATTTATGATGCATGGTCTGCTGGTCTTACCAATGAATCAACAAGCGCATCTAACAATAAAGAGAATTTTGATAAGTTACAAGAAAAATACGCTAATACTGGTTATGCTCAGCTTGCAAGGATGATAAGAGGCTCATCTTTTGCCAGAGAAGGCGATCTTGATGCTGCTTTAGAAGATTTTCAACAACTTCTAGATACAACTTCAGGGTTTTTTGGAAATGATATGTTGAATTCAATTGCAAAAATAAATATTGCTAGAATTGAACTTAGCAAACAAAATTATTCTAGTGTCCTGGCTGTCTTAGAATCATTTAATTCTGAATCGGAGCACCCGCTTGTTTACGAGGTAAAAGGGGATGCCTTGGCTGGGCTTAAAAAAAATGACTTAGCTTTAGATCAATATTCATTGGCTCTTGAGAATTCACAAAATGAATCTCAAAAATCTCTTTTAAAGATGAAGATTAATAAAATTACAAACTAATACCAATGAAAAATAATATATTTTTAAGTATTGTTTTAATACTCACCTCTTCATGCTCGACCTTAGCATTTTGGTCCGATGATTCAGATGTTGAAGTGATTGAACCAGTTCCTCTTCAATCTTTTAAGAATGATTACCAAATATCTTTAGAGTGGAAAAAATCTTTTAAAGGAGAAAATAGTTTAGGCTCTTTTAAGCCCTCGTTTTATTCAGGCAATATGTTAATTGCTGAACCTGAAGGAAATATTTTTTCAATCAACCCTATCTCTGGAAAAGAGAATTGGAAAATTAACCTCAATCGTGAATTAGCAGCGGGGGTAGCTTCAGGTTTTGGTAAATTAATCGTATCCGATGTTAATGGTTTTGTAATTGCCATTGACTCAGAGACCCAAGAGATTATTTGGGAAAAAAATATAGGTGGAGAGGTTTTATCTAATGCAGTGGTTAGCGCTTCATTGATTATTGTCAAAAATTCTGTTGGTGAATTGGTCGCATTGAATGCTTTATCAGGTGACAAAAAATGGTCTTTTAGATCTCAATTGCCTGCTTTGACTGTTCGGGGAACAGGCGAATCAATCATTGAAAATGGTATTGTTTTTTCTACTTTTGATAATGGGCGCATGGGGGCATTCCAACTAGAAACAGGTTTCTTTCTTTGGGATGCACCTATCTCTTTTGTTGAAGGCTCGTCTGAGCTTGAAAATCTAATAGATGCAGACTCAGCTCCAGTTTTAGCTAAGCAATTAATTTTTGCCACTAATTATCAAGGAAATTTAACAGCATTTGATATAGCTCAAAAAAGACCAGTATGGAATTCAAAATCTTCATCATTTTATTCTCCTGTTGTAGCCAATAATATGATTATGGCAATACAAGATAATGGCTCAATTTTGTCATTCTCTTTGGCTAATTTAGCTCCTTCTTGGACCTCAGAAGAGTATTTAAGAAGAGAACTATCAAGCGGAGCCGCATATAAGAATTTATTACTCGTTGGAGACTTAGACGGCTATGTCCATGCAATTAATCCAATGACTGGAATGACTGCTGGAAGAAAAAAAGTATCTAGTAATCCAATAATGAGCATTGTTACTTTTAGAGAGTTTGCATATGTTATTGATCAGGAATCTAACATAGCTGCAATCAAGCTCTAATATGCCTTTTCAAAATGTTAAATTCAATTGCAATTCTTGGCCGACCCAATGTAGGGAAATCTTCTCTATTTAACAAGCTTACAAAAACCAGAAATGCCATTGTTTCTGATTTTTCTGGGCTTACTAAAGATAGAAATTTTGGTTATGCCTCGATCAAGGACCAGCAATATTTAGTCATTGATACAGGGGGAGTTGGTTCTGAAGTTACAGAATTCAGCGCAGCAATTACCGAGCAGGCACTTATAGCTGCGGAAGATTCTAATCTTATATTGCTGTTAATTGATGGTTCAGAAGAGTTGACCGCAGATGATATTGATTTATATCAATCTATAAGAAAAATGAACAAGCAATTCTTTGTTGTTTTAAATAAAATTGATATAAAAAAAAGATCAAATGCAAAGGAAGATCTTTTAAAGTTTGGCTCAGGAGATATGGTTGAAATTAGTGCAGAGCATTCTCGCGGTATCAAGGAATTACAAAATGCCATTTCCCAACAATTTGCTGAACTATCTATTGCTAGCTCTAAAGAAGATATAAAAGGAACAAAAATAGCTGTAATTGGAAGACCAAATGCAGGCAAATCAACATTTATCAATCAATTCACAAAGCAAGATCGTCTAATTGTTTCGGATGTTCCTGGCACAACTATAGACTCTATTCATGTCCCATTTGTTTTTGATGATGAGAATTTTATTTTTATTGATACAGCAGGGATTAGAAAGAAATATAAACAGAGTCATGCAGTAGAGTATTTTTCATATGTAAGAGCAATGCATGCTGTAGATGAGTCAGATATTGTTTTAATGATCATTGATGCGTCAGATGGAATAGTCGATCAAGATCTAAGAATCTTGAATCTGATCAGAGGTTATGGAAAGCCTGTTGTGGTTGCTCTAAATAAAATTGATGAACTTAGCGCAGATCACTTGCTGGACCTTAAAGAAACTAAAAAATTCCAAAATTCAGCTTTAAATGATTTAATTTTAGTCGAAATTTCAGGACTTCAAAAAAGAGGGTTTAAAAAACTTTTTGATACTCTTGCTAAAGTTAACCAATTAGCAAAAACTAAATTTTCTACTGGCAAGTTGAACAAGTTGCTTCTTAAGTTTACCAACTCAACCAATACACCGAGCATTTCAGGTCGACAAATTAAAATGAGATATGTCCATTTTGGAGGTATTCATCCTACAAAATTCATAATACATTCAAACTTTTCTAGCAAAATCCCTTCGAATTATAAGCGATATCTAATTAATTCGTTCAGAGAGGAACTTAATCTGAATAGTGTTGAGTTAAGTATTATTTTTAAAAAAGGAGACAATCCTTTTGAAGGCAATAAAAATGAGCTATCTTCAAGACAAATTAAGAAGAAAAAAAGGCTTATAAAGCACGTAAAAAAATCAAAAAAATAAGATTTTCTTATTTTAATTACGTATAATTTAGGCCTATAAAGCACTTTAAAAGTAACAAATGTCTATAAAACCTGTATATATAAATTTATTTAAAATTCAGCTTCCCTTATCAGCGCTATTATCAATATCTCATAGGGTTTCAGGAATACTTATTTTTTTTATGGTTCTCCCTGTTTCAGCATATATTTTAAATATACTTCTTGCTAGCCAGGCTTCATTTATCTCATTTTTGGATGCGTACAAAGCTTCTGTTTTTTTACGAACATTTGTCCTTTTTAATATATTGATCTTTGTGTACCATGTCATTGCAGGAATTCGACACATGTTAATGGATTTCCATTTAATTAGTGAGACTCTTTATGCGTCAAATACCTCAGCAAAAATTGCAATCATTTTGTTTCTCGTTATTGCTCTTTTAACAATACTGGTCCTGACATGAAATTAGGTAAATTAATTTGGTACCTGCAAAGATATTCTGCGATTTATTTTCTTATATTCCTTGTATATGTAGGATTTACTTTTTTAACTGATGGATTCAGTTTTCAATTCTTAACAGAAAGTACCACATTTAAACTCTCATTAAGTTTTTTTATTATTTTGGCTTGCGCACATGCATTTGCAGGTTTGTGGACTGTAGGTACTGATTATTTGACCAAGAGGACGCTTGGTTTTGTTTCCCCAGTTCTGTCAACGTATGCAAATTTATTGAGAAAGAGCTTTGAGTTCTTCTTCATTGTTCTTGGTTTTTTTCTTGTTATTTTTTATCTTTTAATTATCTGGTCTTAATATGGAAATCTTCAATTCATCAAATATCAAAACATTAGAATTTGATGCTCTAATTATTGGCGGTGGAGGTTCAGGTATGAGAACCTCTTTAGAGCTTGCAAAATCTGGATTGAAGACAGCAGTGGTCTCTAAAGTTTTCCCAACAAGATCTCACACTGTCTCAGCTCAAGGAGGAATTACTTGCGCAATTGCAAGTGAAGATCCTAATGATGATTGGCGTTGGCATATGTATGACACTGTGAAGGGATCGGACTACATCGGTGATCAAGATGCAATTGAATATATGTGTTCAGAGGGACCCAAGGCAGTGTTTGAGCTTGAGCATATGGGGTTACCTTTTTCTAGATTTGAGAATGGGCGAATATATCAGCGACCTTTTGGGGGGCAGTCAAAAGATTTTGGTAAAGGTGGTCAAGCGGCAAGGACCTGTGCAGCAGCAGACAGGACTGGACATGCATTGCTTCATACCCTTTATCAAAATAATATTAAGGAAGGTTCAAACTTTCTTAATGAATGGTTTGCAGTAGATTTAGTTCTAAATCAATCAAAGGAAGTGACTGGTGTTATTGCATTTTCCATTGAATCTGGAGAAGTTGCATATTTAAAATCTCAAGCAACAGTAATGGCCACTGGCGGTGCTGGCAGAATATATTCTTCCACAACTAATGCTCTTATAAATACTGGAGATGGTTTAGGTATGGCCTTAAGAGCTGGATTTCCTGCTCAAGATATGGAAATGTGGCAGTTTCATCCAACTGGGATCTATGGAGCAGGTTCTCTAGTCACGGAAGGTTGCCGAGGAGAAGGAGGTTACCTAATAAATGCTGAGGGTGAGAGATTCATGGAGAGGTATGCACCTAATGCTAAAGATTTAGCTGGAAGAGATGTGGTTGCAAGATCAATGGTATTAGAAATTTTAGAAGGTCGAGGATGTGGTGAAAATAAAGATCATGTTTTCCTTAAACTAGACCATTTAGGTGCAGATGTGCTTAATGCAAAGCTTCCTGGAATATGCGAGCTTTCAAGAACATTTGCTGGAGTTGATCCAATTTATAATCCCATCCCTGTTGTTCCAACATGCCATTATATGATGGGGGGAACGCCAACCAATATTCATGGCCAAGCTTTTACTCAATCTAACGGAGTAGACGAGATTATTTCTGGCTTATTCTCAGTTGGTGAAGCTGCATGTGTTTCCGTTCATGGAGCTAACAGATTAGGAGGTAATTCTCTTCTTGATCTGGTTGTATTTGGAAGGGCTGCCGGAATTCACATTCAAGAAGCATTGAAGACAGGCGGCGGAGTTGCAGATGCCAATAGCGATGATATTAATCAAGCACTTGATGGACTTAACAAGATTAATTTATCCAATGATGGTTTTGAAGTAGCTGAGGTCAAGAGAGAGCTTCAATCTGTTATGCAAAATTATTTTGGCGTCTTCCGCAGAGGTGATTATATGGAGAAAGGCGTTGCAGCTTTGCAGGAGATACGTGAAAAGGTTTCCAATCTTCACCTAAAAGACAAGAGCATGGCTTTTAACACAAGTAGAGTTGAAGCTCTAGAACTTCAGAATTTATTTGAAGTTGCTGAGGCAACTGCAATTGCTTCATTTCAAAGAACAGAAAGCAGAGGAGCCCATGCTCGAGATGATTTTAAGGAGCGTGATGATGAAAATTGGTTGTGTCATTCTTTGTATGATCCCATCCAAAAAACTTTGAGCAAAAGAGATGTTAATTTTGCACCCGCTCAAGTGGATACTTTTGAACCAAAGGTAAGAACATATTAATTTTATTTGAGATTAAAATATGATTGACGTAAATATTTATAGATACAACCCAGAAACCGATAAGTTTCCTTATACCCAAACCTACACTCTACAAAAACCTGAGAAGGATATTATGCTTCTTGAATTATTAAATATTCTTAAAGAGCAAGACTCCTCAATATCTTATAGAAGATCATGCAGAGAAGGAGTTTGTGGATCAGATGGAATGAATATCAATGGAAAGAATGGGCTTGCATGCATAACTCCAATCTCTCAAGCAATTAAAAATAATAAAATTGAACTCAGACCATTGCCAGGGTTGCCAGTAATTCGTGACTTGGTTGTTGATATGACAGAGTTCTATGCGCAATACGACAAGATCAAACCTTTTCTCCAGAATGAAACTGAGCCCCCAGTTCAAGAAAGATTACAGTCTCCAGCCGAGAGGGATAAGCTTGATGGTCTATATGAGTGCATTTTATGCGCGTGCTGTTCAACGAGCTGCCCATCTTTTTGGTGGAATCCAGATAAGTTTGTTGGGCCAGCTGCTTTATTGCAGGCCTATAGATTTATTGCTGATTCAAGGGATACCAAAACTGCAGAAAGGCTAGAGGGATTATCTGATCCATTTAGTGTTTACAGATGTCATGGAATTATGAATTGTGTGAATGTTTGTCCGAAAGATTTAAACCCTAATCATGCAATTGGTGAGATCAAGTCAATGTTGTTGTCTGAGAAGAAAAAGGAAAACATTATTGTATCTGATGGAGTGAGTTGATCTATAAAAATGAATAACATGGAGACATTCTGGTCGACCTCTCATGCAGCAGGCTCCCAGAGTTCATACTTAGAATCTTTGTATGAATCATATTTAGACAATCCCTCATCAATCCCTGATGATTGGAAAATATATTTTGACTCGTTGCCTAAGATTAACGGGGTTGAAAAAGAGATATCTCATCAAGAAATTATTAATAAGTTTAAAGAGAAAGAGGTCAATCCTTCAATCCAATCAATCTCCACTTATACCAATGCTCACTCAAAGCAAGTTAAAGTCATTCAGCTAATACAGGCCTATCGTAATAGAGGCCATCAAAAGGCTCAATTAGATCCATTAGGCTTAAAACCAGTTCGTCACTGTGATGATCTTGATCTTAATTTCCATGATTTAGATGAGTCAAATCTTTCAGATATCTTTGAAACAGATACCTTGATGATAGGCAAGGAATCAGCAACTTTATCAGAAATTATTGAGGCTCTTGAAGCAATATATTGCGGTACTTTAGGAATCGAGTATAACTATATTTCATCGCTTGCTGAGAGGACTTGGTTTCAAAAAAGACTAGAGCCAAATTTAGGTAAATTAAATTTTAATCAAGATGAAAAAAAATATATTTTAAAACGCTTGAGTTCTGCTGAAGGTCTTGCAAAATTCTTGTCGTCTAGATATCCAGGTATGAAAAGGTTTGGCATTGATGGGGCTGAATCTCTTATTCCCTTGGTTGATAGTTTGATCCAAAACTGTGGAATATTTGGAGCAGAACAAATTTGTTTTGGTATGGCGCACAGAGGAAGGTTGAATTTGCTGGTGAATGTATTAGGAAAATCTCCAAAAGAGCTTTTTACAGAGTTTGAAGAAAATTTTGAGTTAGAGGGAGCAAGCTCAGGTGATGTAAAATATCATCTTGGTTTTTCATCGAATATATTAACTCCCAATGGAGAGGTGCATGTCTCTCTAGCAAACAATCCTTCGCATCTTGAGATTGTTGATCCTGTAGTTCTAGGATCAGTTCGAGGTAGGCAAGATAGACTGCAGGATGTTAATAAAGAGCGAGTTGTACCAATTTTAATCCATGGTGACGCTTCGTTTTCTGGTCAAGGGGTTGTCATGGAGACCCTTCAAATGTCTCAAACAAGAGGCTATGGAGTAGGAGGCACAATACATGTAATAGTAAATAACCAGATAGGATTTACCACTTCTAATGAAGAGGACTCCAGATCGACTCAGTATGCTACTGATGTAGCAAAAATGATTGAAGCTCCTATTTTGCATGTGAATGGAGATGATCCAGAAATGGTTGTTTTTGCAGCTAAATTGGCTTGTGAATATAGGCATAACTTCAAAAAAGATATTATCCTAGATCTCTTTTGTTACAGAAGGAGAGGTCATAATGAGGCAGATGAGCCATCATCCACTCAACCAATGATGTATCAAAAGATTGCTAATCATCCATCAGTTAAAACCTCATACCAAGAACAACTTATTTTGTCAGGAGTAACGAGCCAAACTGAGTGTGATGAAATAGAAAAAAAATACAGATCAACAATAGAAAATGGGGACTCTGTCGCCCACAATTTAGCAACAAAACCCAATGAATCTATGTGGTTTGATTGGACACCCTATATTAATCAAAGGGGAGATGCTGAAATTGAATCTGCATTTAACAAAGATAGATTTAAAGAGCTT
>Ga0213861_10002730_pt1 | contig 14928 bp, 15 predicted proteins | sample PICome_4_FD_160110 | JGI IMG/M metagenome (GOLD analysis project Ga0213861, IMG submission 160110) | Coastal seawater microbial communities near Pivers Island, North Carolina, United States - PICO131 | ecosystem: Environmental > Aquatic > Marine > Coastal | place: USA: North Carolina... | reverse complement strand
CCATCACGATCCAAACACAAACCAGAACACTCGTTACACGCATTCGTACCCTTACCCAGATCGCCCAAAGTTCGGGGCCGCGGTATCCTGACCTGCCTCGATGATCCCGCGGCGGATCGCGCGCGTGCGGGTAAAGTAGTCATGGAGCAGCGGTCCGTTGCCCTGTCGGATGGCCCGTTGTAGCGCAAAAAGCTCTTCGGTGAAACGCCCGAGGATCTCCAGGGTCGCGTCCTTGTTCGATAGAAACACATCGCGCCACATTGTCGGGTCCGACGCCGCGATGCGGGTGAAATCACGGAACCCTGCGGCGGAATACTTGATCACTTCGCTGTCGGTCACGCGCCGTAGATCGTCGGCCACACCGACCATCGTGTAAGCGATCAGGTGCGGGCAATGCGAGGTGACCGCCAGAACGAGGTCGTGGTGATCGGGCTCCATCACATCGACATTTGACCCAAGCCCGCGCCAGTAGCGCGACAAGGTTTCAACCGCTTCGGGCGCGCTGCCTTCGGACGGGACGATCAGGCACCAGCGGTTGTCAAACAGCGTGACAAAGCCCGATTCCGGGCCGGAATGCTCTGTCCCGGCCAATGGGTGGGCTGGGACGAAATGCACACCTTCCGGAATATGAGGCGCCACATCCGTGATGACCTGCCCTTTGACCGATCCGACATCGGTGACCGTTGCGCCCTGCTTCAGGTACGGCGCGATCTCTGCGGCGAGGTCGCCCATCACACCCACGGGAACGGCCAGAACAACAAGATCAGCGTCGGTGACCGCCTCGGCCAGCGTCTCGCAAACAGTGTCACAAAGTCCGATCCGACGCGCGGTGTCACGGGTTTCTGCGCTGCGGGCGTATCCGGTGACATGCCCGGCAAGGCCGCCACGCTTCATCGACCAGAACATCGAAGAGGCGATCAGGCCAAGCCCGATCAGCGCAACGCGGTTGTAAATCTGTGTCATCGCGCGCCCGCCTTGAACTGGCCAACCGCATGCGCCACGCGGCGACAGCTGGCTTCGTCCCCGACGGTGATGCGTAGCGCGAAGGGCAGGTTGTAGGATCCCACCTGACGGACGATCAGCCCCTGTTTTTGCAGGTAGGTGTTGCAAGCCTCGGCCTCGGCCTCGTCGGTGAATCGGGCGAGGACGAAATTCGCCATGGACGTATCACAGGGAACACCATGTTCCGCCAGCGCCTCGGCCAGCCAGGCGCGCAGGCGGGTGTTTTCAAGACGGCACTTTTCCACGTAGGCGGTGTCGCGGACGGCCGCTTCGGCAGCGGCAAGCGCGGTGCCGGACAGGTTGAACGGACCGCGGATGCGGTTGAGCACGTTAATCACCTCTTGCGGGCCGTAGCCCCAACCGATGCGCAGCCCGCCCAGGCCATAGATTTTCGAGAAAGTGCGCGTCATGACGACATTGTCGCGGGCATGAACCAGCGCCGCGCCACCGTCGTAACCATCGACAAATTCGGCATAGGCGCCGTCCAGCACCAGCAGTGTTTGTGGTGGCAGGTTTTCGGCAAGGCGTTCGATTTCAGCCAGCCCGATCATCGTGCCGGTGGGGTTGTTCGGATTTGCGATGAACACGATCTTGGTCTTGTCGGTGCAGGCCGCAAGGATCGCGTCGACATCCGTCACGCGCTCGTGTTCAGGCACTTCGACCGGGGTTGCGCCGGCAGCAAGGGCGCAGATCTTGTAAAGCGCAAAGCCATGCTCTGTGTGGATCACCTCATCGCCCGGCCCGGCATAGGCCTGACACAGGAAGGTGATGATCTCGTCGGACCCGACACCGCAGATGATCTGATCCGCGTTTAGGTCGTAGACCTCGGCAATTGCGCTGCGCAGAGCGGCATGATCCGTCGACGGATAGCGATGCAGCTCAAGCACCGACCTACGCACCGCGTCCTGAACGGCGGGGCTGGGCCCGAACGGGTTTTCGTTCGAGCTGAGTTTCACCACGTTTGATACGCCGTCGATATGCGATTTGCCGCCTACATAGAGCGCAATATCCATGATCCCGGGTTGTGGTGTGATCTTCGTCATCTGAGCCTCCGCTATGGCAGACGGTTTAGCGGTGCGAACCGGCAAGGGAAAGCGACAAACCATCCCAGTGCGCTGCTGAATCAGGTGTGTGGCCGTTCAACGATACCCGCAAGGAGCGAGTCGTATAGGTCTGGCGGCCCTTCGTACTCGGGACCACGGGAAAGGTCGATCACATGAACGTCTGATGCGCCGATCAGGTCGGGTGCGACATCGCCTGCGATGCTCAGGAACGAGTAGCCCGTATCGTCCCCGAACAACGCGGTCCCCAAGGCTTTGATGCTGGCGTGGCGTTCGCGGGTCAGTTGGAAATGATCCCATGGTGTGACGTTGTTCACCGTGTCCGCCAGGTTGGGTTGGATATTCGACCAGATCAGATGCGTCCGGCCTGCGTAACCCGGAGACAGGAACGGCGCGGCCTGGTGGGTCAGTTTGCTGACGAGGCTGTTTTTCTGGGCAGGATCATCGAAGGTCCGCGCGATGTCCTGCTCGTGAAAAAAGCACACGCCGGGCAAGTCTTGGTGAAACAGCAGTACGTCCCATTCGACCACATACCCGGTCGTGTCCTGCAGCACGGAACCCAAACTGCCATCGAGAGCGCGTCGGAGAATGGATGCGGTTCCGACAAGCGAGACGATATTCCAGTCGAACAGGGACCGCACGAAATGTGCCTCGGAACCCGGATTTCGCGCCTGAAAGAAATCAAACTGGAAACGGTTGATGCAACTGCACCCAATGGTGAGCACGCGGGTCGGGGCACCGTCCATGGAAGGCTGAAACGTCAGGTGTCGTAGGTCGGATGGAACCGACCGGCAGGCGACGGGGTGAAAATCTCGCAGCCATCGGACGTGATCCCGATCGAATGCTCGAACTGCGCTGAAAGGGACTTGTCCCGCGTCACGGCTGTCCAGTCATCGGCCAGAACCTTGGTTTCCGGACGGCCGAGATTCACCATCGGTTCGATGGTAAAGAACATGCCCTCCTCAAGGCGCGGTCCGGTTCCGGGGCGCCCATAATGCAGCACGTTAGGTGGCGCGTGGAACACCCGGCCCAAACCGTGGCCACAGAAGTCGCGCACGACCGACATGCGGTTCGCCTCCACAAAGGTCTGGATGGCGTGGCCTATGTCACCAAACGTCTTGCCCGGCTTTGCGGCTTCGATCCCCTTGAACAGCGCGTCATGGGTGACCTGGATCAGGCGTTCCGCCTTGCGGCTCATTTTACCCGCGACATACATGCGGCTGGTGTCGCCGAACCATCCGTCAACGATGACCGTCACGTCGATGTTCAGGATATCGCCATCCTTGAGGGTCTTGTCGCCGGGAATGCCATGGCACACCACGTGGTTCACGCTGATACAGCTGGCGTGCTGATAGCCTTTGTAGCCGATGGTTGCCGACACAGCGCCCGCTTTTTCGACCTCGGTCCGAATGAAATCATCCAGCGCGGCGGTGGTCTGACCGACAAACACATGCGCGGCCACATCATCCAATATCCGCGCCGCCAGTTCGCCGGCTTTGCGCATGCCAGCGAAATCCGCTGCCTCGTGGATGCGGATCCCTTCGCGCGTCATGCGACCATCGTGGTTATTGTTCACAAGGGAACTCCAATAGCTCTTGTGTCGGTTTTAGCCCCCCGCGCCCGGTTTTGCCAGTGGCGCGACATTACGGCTCAGAGGGCGCAAGTATCTGGATTGGTTTGCCAAGCTGAACACCCTCGGGCGTGATGTGGCAATCCAAAGCCAAGGTTTCAACTCCGGCGGCCGTGGCGGCGTGCCAAGCCTGCGCGTAGGTCGGGTCAATATCCCCAGCCATGGTCATGCGATCGCAATCGGTCCGTTGCACGAGATAGAGCATGACCGCACGGTGCCCTTGCGCCACCATCTCGGTCAGTTCGCCAAGGTGCTTGGTGCCGCGGGCGGTCACGCTGTCGGGAAATTCCGCAAGTCCTTGCTGGCGCGACAGGGTGACGGATTTGACTTCGACATAGGTGTCGGGCCCGCCATCACGGGTCAGCAGAAAATCTATGCGGCTTTTCTCGCCATACCGCACTTCGGCGCGCAGATGGTCGAACCTGTCCAACCTCGGCACCTTGCGTGCTTCAAGCGCAGAACGGAGCATCCGGTTCGGCACCGCCGTATCGACACCGGTAAAGTGGCCGTTCTCATGTTCGACCAACCGCCAGCCGAATTTGAGCTTTTTCTTCGGATTGTCATTCGGCTCAAGCCAGATGCGCATCCCCGGATCGGCCAGCCCCATCATCGAGCCGGGATTGGCGCAATGCGCTGTCACCTCCTGCCCGTCGGCTAGCGTGACATCCGCCAGAAAGCGTTTGTACCGCCGGATCAGGGTGCCCGGCACAAGAGGGGTTTGAAAGCGCATAAGCCACGCCTATACCTGAGCAAAACCCGGATCAAGGAGGCAGCGCATGCCCAATCCAACCGCAGCCATGCTTGTGATCGGCGACGAGATCCTGTCAGGCCGCACCCGCGACGCCAACATGCACGATCTGGCGCAGGAACTGACGAAGGTCGGGATCAATCTGCGCGAGGTGCGGATCGTCAGCGATGACCGCGATGCGATCGTCTCGGCGTTGAACGATCTGCGTGCGTCACATGACACCGTGATCACCTCGGGTGGGATCGGGCCGACCCATGACGACATCACGGCCGATTGCGTGGCGGCGGCCTTTGGCGTACAGATCGACGTGCGCGACGATGCGACGGCCCTGTTGCAGGCGCATTACGACAGCCGCGGGATGGAATTCAACGACGCCCGCAAGCGCATGGCCCGCATCCCGGACGGGGCAACGCTGATCGAAAACCCGGTGTCCATCGCACCCGGCTTCACCATCGGCAATGTGCATGTGATGGCTGGCGTGCCGTCGGTGTTTCAGGCGATGGTCGCCAGCGTGATTCCAACGCTGACAGGGGGCGCGCCGATCCTGTCACAGACCTTGCGCGTGGATCGCGGCGAAGGTGATATCGCCGGGCCACTGGGCCAGATCGCAGCCGATTTCCCGGATCTTTCCATCGGCTCCTACCCGTTCCAGCAGAACGGTGCGTACGGCTCGAACATCGTGGTGCGCGGCAGCGATGGCGCGCGGGTGGATCACGCGATGACGCGGTTGTCCGAGCTTTTCGCATGACGACGCCATCGGTTCAGACGCTGTACGCGGTGACAGAGGCCACATGGCCGCCCGCAGATCGCACGCCTGCTGGCCCATGGATGCTGCGCAACGGGGCCGGGGGCGGCAAGCGTGTCAGCGCCGCCACCGCAGAGGCCGACTGGGGCGATGATGACCTGCCTGCCGCCGAAGCCGCGATGCGCCTCTTGGGTCAGGATGCGCTGTTCATGATCCGTGAAGGCGACGATGCGCTTGATGCGGCCCTTGCCGACCGGGGGTACGAGGTGATCGACCCGGTGAACCTCTGGATCTGTCCAATCGACAAGTTGACCGATGTCGCCGTGCCTCGGGTTACTGCCTTTGCCATCTGGGAGCCTTTGGCGATCATGCGCGACATCTGGGAAGCGGGCGGCATCGGCCCGGCCCGCATCGCCGTGATGGAACGTGCAGAACTGCCCAAAACGGGTATCTTCGGTCGGATCAACGACAAACCCGCGGGCACCGGTTATTGCGCGATCTCCGAAGGCATCGCGATGGTTCACGCTCTCGAAATTGCCAAGTCCCAACGCCGCAAAGGGATGGGCGTTTGGATGATGCGGCAAACGGCGCATTGGGCCAAGGCCAATGGCGCGGACTGGATGAGCGTGATCTGCACTCAGGCCAATGCCGGGGCCAACGGCCTCTACGCTTCCCTCGGAATGCAGGTTGTGGGACAGTACCATTACCGCATCCTGCCAAACACAAGCGAACCAGAATGACCAAAGACACCCTTCCCACGGCACTGAACCTGCCGATGGTCGACCCATTGCCCCCTGAAACGCAGAAATACTTCGACGTCTGTCAGGACAAGCTGGGAATGATCCCGAACGTGCTCAAGGCCTATGCCTTCGACATCGACAAGCTGAACGCCTTTACCGCGATGTATAACGATCTGATGCTGGCGGGCAGTGGTTTGAGCAAGCTGGAACGCGAGATGATCGCGGTGGTCGTAAGCTCGATCAACAAATGCTTCTACTGCCTGACCGCCCATGGCGCCGCGGTCCGCGCGTTGTCTGGCGATCCGAAACTGGGCGAGATGCTGGTGATGAACTGGCGCGTCGCCGATCTGCCGCACCGACACCGGGCGATGCTGGCCTTTGCCGAGAAGATCACCAAATCCAGCTCCGAGATCGCAGAATTTGACCGCGAGGCGCTGCGCGATGCCGGGTTCAGCGACCGCGATATCTGGGACATCGCCAATGTCGCCGGGTTCTTCAACATGACCAACCGCGTGGCCAGCGCCACGGATATGCGGCCCAATGATGAGTATCACGCGCAGTCGCGCTAAGGTTTTGGGATTATGTTTTGGGGCGAGCCTCTTTGGCCCGCCTGCGTCTGCACTGGACCTCGCCTTGCCTATAGGCGCGCGCGAAACCGTGTCGCGCATCACGCCTTCCGGCAGCTATGACCTGCCCATCGGTGCCTGGACCGAAGCAAATGGCGTGCCTGTCGCAACGCTCGAAGGTGAAGTCCGAAGGACGGCGTGGCGCATTTCCGGCGCGGGCATCACAACCGGGCAAGTCCTTGGCCCGATCCGCGAACAGCTCATGGCGGATCGTTACGATATCTTCTTCGAATGCACGGCCCGCAGTTGCGGCGGCTTCGATTTCCGGTTCGGCATCGACGTGCTGCGCGCACCGAACATGTATGTCGATCTGTCGGACTATCGCTTCCTGTCCGCCAAATCTGTGGATGCGACCCAAGCACTCAGCCTTCTGGTCAGCCGCGATGGCGACTCCGTCTTTGTGCAACTGATCGAAGTCGGTCCACCCGGCAGGCCCGCCTTGTCCGTCTCGGCCGCTCGGTCGGTTGCGATCCCCGAAGATGCGGGCGATGTGGTGGCGCAATTGGAAAGTGCCGGCCACGTGGTGCTGGCGGATCTCGACTTCGCCAGTGGGTCGGCATCGCTTGGCGACGGATCAGTGCAATCGCTGGATGCGGTGGTGACCTACCTGACGGCCAATCCGACCCGGCAGATCACCTTTGTCGGCCATACCGACGCAACCGGGTCGCTTGAGGCCAATGTCGCCCTCTCGCGCCGCCGCGCCGAAGCCGCGCGTGCCTATGTCATCGCGCGCGGTGTGCCTGCGTCGCAGGTCGCTGCCGATGGCGTCGGCTTTCTGTCCCCCCGCACCACCAACCTGACCGAGGCGGGCCGAGAAGCGAACCGCCGGGTCGAAGCGGTTCTGATCTCGGTGCAATGAAAAAGGCCGAGGGAGGTACCCCCGGCCTGTCGTCGTTCTGAAAAGAGCAGCAGCTTATGCGGGCAGCTTGGCCTTGCGCAGATAAGGCAGCACGGTTTCGATCTTGCCGTATTTGGCGATTGCATCTGCGTCGCTGACCGACATCGGGACAATCACGTCCTGCCCAAGGGTCCAGTTCGCAGGCATCGCCACATTTTCCCGCGCCGAGGTCTGCAGCGCGTCCAGCGCCCGCAGCACTTCGGCAAAGTTCCGACCCACGGTCATCGGATAGGTCATCGACAGCTTCAGCTTCTTGTCAGGCCCGACGATAAACACAACGCGTACAGTCGCACTGTCCGCTGGGGTGCGGCCATCCGGCAGCACGTACTCCGCAGGCAGCATGTCGAACGCCCTGGCAACCGTCAGGTCCTCATCCGCGATGATCGGGAACCCTGCTTTCGCGCCAGAGGTCGCCTCGATATCGCCCTTCCACTTCTTGTGGTCTTCGACGCCATCGACGGAAATACCCATCACCTTGGTACCGCGTTTTTCCCATTCGTCGGCCAGCTGTGCGACCGCGCCGAACTCGGTGGTGCAGACAAGGGTAAAGTCTTTCGGGTGCGAAAACAGGATGGCCCAGCTGTCGCCGATCCAGTCATGCAGTGTGATCGTGCCCTGATCCGTTTCGACGGTCAGGTTCGGAATTTCGTCGTTGATGCGCAGGCCCATATTTGCCTCCTTTTCGGGTTTGTCTTGGCCTTGTACATAAGCAGCGCAGACAGCGCTTACATCCCCTTGCAGGGCCGGATCGGGGGTGACACAGTGTCCCCTGAAATGCTCTGAGGGGAGACAATCAGATGATCGAGAAACGCCAGTTCTACATCAACGGGGCATGGGTTGATCCCATTGACGGCCGGGATCATCACGTCATTGATCCGTCGACAGAAGACCCCTGCGCGGTGATCTCATTGGGAGGGCAGGCCGACACCGATGCCGCTGTTGCCGCGGCAAAAGACGCGTTTCCGGCATGGATGGCGACCCCACCGGCAGACCGCATCGCACTGGTCGAAAAACTGCTCGAGATCTACCAGTCGCGCGGCGAGGAAATGGCGCAGGCGATGAGCCTCGAGATGGGCGCGCCCATCGACATGTCGCGCGCCAGCCAGGTTGGCGCAGGCACGTGGCACCTGCAGAATTTCATCGACGCGGCCAAGTCCTTCAAATTCGACCGCCCGCTGAATGACCACAGCCCGCAAGATCGGATCATCTACGAAGCGGTCGGCGTCTGCGCGCTCATCACGCCGTGGAACTGGCCGATGAACCAGGTCACGCTCAAGGTCGGTGCCGCCGCAATCGCGGGTTGCACGATGGTCCTGAAACCGTCCGAGGAAAGCCCGCTCAACGCGATGCTCTTTACCGAAATGATGCACGAGGCCGGTTTCCCACCGGGCGTGTTCAACCTCGTCAACGGTGACGGTGTGGGCGTCGGCAGCCAGCTTTCGGCGCATCCTGACGTGGATATGGTCAGCTTCACCGGCTCCAGCCGCGCGGGCAAACTGATCTCCAAGGCCGCCGCCGACACGCTCAAGCGGGTGCATCTGGAACTGGGTGGAAAGGGTGCCAACCTGATCTTCGCAGATGCCGACGAGAAAGCCGTCAAGCGCAGCGTGCTGCACATGATGCAGAACACCGGCCAGTCCTGTAACGCGCCGTCCCGGATGATGGTCGAAGCCCCGATCTATGACCGTGTGGTCGAGGAAGCGGGTGAGATCGCGTCTAAGGTCAGCGTCGGCCCGGCTTCCGCCGAAGGCCGCCATATCGGCCCGGTGGTGAATGCGACCCAGTGGCAGAAAATCCAGGACCTGATCCAGAAAGGGATCGACGAAGGCGCGCGCCTTGTCACGGGCGGTACCGGTCGCCCAGAAGGTCTGAACAAGGGCTTCTACGTGCGCCCCACGGTCTTTGCCGATGTCACCAACGACATGACCATCGCCCGCGAGGAAATCTTTGGCCCGGTCCTGTCGATCATGAAGTTCGAAACCGAAGAAGAGGCGGTTCAGGTCGCCAATGACACCGTCTACGGTCTGACCAACTATGTCCAAAGCCAGAATGGTGCCCGTCGCAATCGTCTGGCCCGCCAGCTTCGCTCGGGCATGGTGGAAATGAACGGCGTCGGCCGATCTGCCGGATCGCCCTTCGGCGGGATGAAACAGTCCGGCAACGGGCGCGAAGGTGGCGTCTGGGGGATCGAGGACTTCCTCGAAGTTAAAGCGGTCTCCGGCTGGGCTGCCGAATAAAACCGTCATGGGGCAGGGGGCACTCCCCTGCTTCTTCTTTTTCCAAATATGCAAATCGCGCAGCCGCAGGCTGCGCAGGTCGGACGCGTCAGCGTCCGATCCATCTCAAAACGGTGCTGCGACCCGAAATTTCATGCCTTCCCCGCCATCAGGGTGCCGCAGCCGCAATTCTTCGGCGTGCAGCATCATGCGTGGGTACTGATCCGCAGTCTCGGGCGCATAGAGCGGATCACCAAGGATCGGATGCCCGAGCGCCAGCATATGCACCCTGAGCTGATGACTGCGGCCCGTCTGGGGATAGAGCTTGACCCGGCTTTCCTCATCTGACGCCTTCATCACCCGCCAATCCGTCACCGCCGGTTTCCCGGTCTCATGATCGACCTTCTGCAAGGGGCGGTTCGGCCAATCCACGATCAGCGGCAGATCCACCGTCCCGGTCTTTGGCTCCAGCCGTCCGGTGATGCGGGCCAGATAGGTCTTCTTCGTCTGCCGCTTTTCGAACTGCAGCCCCAGATGGCGTTGCGCGTGCGCCGTCAGGCCAAAGACCATCACCCCCGATGTGTCGCGGTCCAACCGATGCACCAAGAGAACCTGTGGATACGCCGCCTCCAGCCGTGCAATCAGGCAATCGGCCAGTTCAGGCCCCTTGCCGGGCACCGACAGCAATCCGGCAGGTTTGTTCACGACGAGGATCTCGTGATCCTCGTGCAGGATGTCCAACGGACTATCGGGGGGTGCATAGGTCGTGTCCATCGGTGCCGTCTAGCACGCGTTGGCAGTACCAAAAAGCCCCGAGCGAAAGACTGTTTTTGCTTTGCGTTTTCAAAACTTCAGCCTAGCGTTTTTTAGGCCAACGCATTGGCGGCGTTCACGAAAAAAGTCTATAAAGTAATCAGGGGAAACGGCCATGCCTACAGGTCATCATTCAGGGACAGTCTACATTTGGTATCCGCACGGCGGACAGGTCGGACATGCATCAATGCATATCGGCGCCCACACAGAACGCAACGACACCGAATGGTATGTCAGTTGGTGGCCCGAAGGAAACAGCGTGTTCAACGAGTCCCGCAGTTGCAACACGTTGTCGGGCGATTGGTCCGGGGAAGGTGGCCTGCCGCACGTGGTCTACAAGGTTTATGGCGGCGATATAGACGTGATGAAGACGGTTTGGGACGCCTCGCGGAACAAGCCTGCCGCGCATTACGACATGTTCAAGAAGAACTGTTCGACCCTTGTGGCCCGCATTCTGAACGCTGGGGGCCATAAGAGGGACATGGGCAAATGGGCGCGCTTTACGCTGGCGCATCAGACGATCTGGACCCCAGCCGCCGTTGCCCGGTATTGCAACGAACTGCGTGATGCAGGTGTCGCCGAAAAAACCAAAGCGGCCGGTTGCCCGACAAAGGGCAAGAAATGGGGCTATGCCGTGATCGGGATGCGCTGACCCCGGCTTAGCCCCGCACCCGCACGGACGACGGATCATACATCGGCTTGAGCGACGCCTCTGCTTTTACCCGCGTGCCCGCCACGTCAATCTCGTAGGTTGAGGCCAGCACCTGCTCTGCGCTTTCACCGGCGCAGGGCACGTAGCCCATGCCGATGGCGCCGCCCAGATGGTGTCCATAGGCACCTGAACTCAGATAGCCCACGATCACCCCGTCCCGCAGGATCGGTTCGTGGTGGTAAAGCAGCGGTTCCGGGTCCGTCAGAAGGAACTGCACCATGCGGGTTTGCAAACCGGCCTCGCGCTTTTGCAGAACCGCATCTCGTCCAATGAAACCCGGTTTCGAGGTTTTGACGGCAAAGCCCAGACCTGCCTCCAGAACGTGATCCTCGCAGGTGATGTCATGGCCAAAATGCCGGAACGCCTTTTCGATCCGGCAGGTGTCCATCGCGTGCATCCCGCACAGCGTCAGCCCGTGATCCTGCCCTGCTTCCCAGAGCGTTTCGAAAACATGGCCCGCCTGATCAGCCGAGATGTAAATCTCCCACCCCAGTTCCCCGACATAGGACACGCGATGCACCCGCGCGGTGCCGAGACCGATCTCGATCTCCTGAGCCGTGCCAAACGGGTTGGCGTCGTTCGAGAAATCATCGGGCGACACCGCCTGCATGACCTTGCGTGCATTCGGCCCCATGACTGCCAGCACAGCTTCGCCCGCTGTCACATCGGTGATGACCACCTGGCGGTCGCCCACATGGCGCTGCAGCCATGTCTGATCCGCCGCCCGTGTCGCGGCAGGGGTCACGACCAGATAGCAGGTCTCCGACAGGCGCGTGACGGTTACATCCGCCTCGATCCCGCCGCGTGAGTTCAGGAACTGCGTGTAGACGATCTTGCCCACAGGCACCGACATGTCTGCGCCGCAGACATGGTTCAGGAACACCTCAGAGTCCGGCCCTTCGACCCGAAGCTTGCCAAAGGAGGACATGTCGTACATGCCCACATTCTCGCGGATCGCCTTGTGTTCGCGGGCGACGTTGTCGAAGAAGTTCTGCCGCTTCCAGCTATAGGCGTATTCCGGCGTCTGGCCTTCGGTCGCATACCAATTGGCCCGTTCCCACCCCGCGATTTCGCCCATCACAGCGCCGCGCTCGAGAAGCTGGTGATGGAACGGCGTCCGCCGCACACCGCGTGCGGTGGCTTTCTGCCGGTAAGGGTAGTGGTCGGCGTACAGCAGACCCAGAGTTTCGGTCACCCGCTCCTTCAGGTAACGCCGGTTGCGCTGGAACGGTTGGGCGCGGGCGATGTCCACATCCCCCAGATCGAACGGCTTGGCCCCGTCTTCCATCCACTGCGCCAGCGCCATGCCCGCACCACCCGCTGACTGGATGCCGATGGAGTTGAACCCAGCGGCGACCCAGACATTGTCCATCTCGCGCGCTTGCCCAAGGTAATAGGCATTGTCGGGGGTAAAGCTTTCCGGCCCGTTGAAGAACGTGTGAATCCCCGCCTCGGCCAGCATCGGCATGCGGTTCACCGCCGCTTCGAGGATCGGCTCGAAATGGTCGAAATCTTCGGGCAGTTGGTCGAACTCAAAGCTTTCCGGGATGCCATTCATACCCCAGGGTTTTGATTTCGGCTCGAACGCACCCAACATCATCTTGCCCGCGTCTTCTTTGTAATAAGCGCATTCATCCGGCACCCGCAGCACGGGCAAGGCCTGCAAACCGGGGATCGGTTCGGACACGATGTAGAAATGTTCGCACGCCTGAAGCGGCACGTTCACGCCCAGCATCTGGCCAAGCTCGCGACCCCACATCCCCGCGCAATTCACCACGTGATCGCAGGTGATGGTGCCGCTGGTGCCGTCCTCGGCCGCCCAATCGACCGAAACGATCCGACGACCGTCCCGGTTCACGCCCGTCGCCTTGGTGCGCTCAAAAATCTGCGCCCCGCGCTGCCGTGCGCCCTTGGCCATCGCAAGCGCGATATTGGCGGGATCCCCTTGCCCGTCGCTGGGCAGATAGACACCGCCCACAACGTCGCTTGTGTTGAGATGGGAGTACTTGTTCTTGATCTCAGCCGTATCGATTTCCTCGACCGGAACGCCAAAAGCCCGCGCCATCGCTGCAGTCCGCCGCAACTCCTCGTGGCGTTCCTTGGTCAGAGCGACCGAGATGGACCCGACCTTGCGGAAGCCGGTGGCAACGCCGGTTTCCTCTTCGATTGTCGAGTAGAGATCGGCGGTATATTTCGCGAGCTTCGTCATGTTCGACGACGCCCGCAATTGCCCGATCAGACCCGCAGCATGCCATGTCGTACCCGAGGTCAGTTGCTTGCGTTCCAATAGCACCACTTCGGTCCAGCCCAGCTTGGTCAGGTGATAGGCGACGGAACAACCGACAACTCCGCCGCCGATGATGACGGCGCGGGCATGTGTGGGGACGCTCATAACGGAACTCCTGAATGGGTCATGCGGTGGAAACAGGGACACGGCACCGTGCCGCGCCTGCACAAGGTCAGCCTGTTTGGCGGGTTGGTCGTGTGCGTATTTGGAAAGAGAAGAAGCAAGGGGCCGCTCGTTAACCTTAATCCGGGTTTAAGCGTGAACGAGGAGTGCGGCCGCCTGTGGGTCATGTCGTCAGGCCTTCGAGAACCGCCGCGCCAATTCGGCGATATGGGCAGGATTGGTCTCGCAGCAGCCCCCAAGGATCGTCGCCCCGTGATCGACCCAAGTTGTGGCCTGATCGGCATAGGCGTCAGGCCCCATGTCGCGTCGCGCGGTCAGCGCATCGACCGTCGGTTTGTCCTTGAGGAAGTCCTTGGTGATCTGGGTGAAGGCGTTGGCATAAGCGCCAACCGGTTTGCCGCTGGCCTTGAGCACGTCAATCGCGGCCGGCATCGCTTCGGGCGCGGAACAGTTGGCGAGCAAAACAGCCGCATCGCCACAGAGTGCCTCCGCATCGGCCAATGCTTCACCCGATCGCAGGCGGCTGCCATCCTCGTCATCGACGGAGAATGAGATCCAGACAGGCTTGCCCAGCTCTTGCGTCGCTTCCAGGGCCGCGCGTGTCTGAGCGGCGGAAATCACGGTCTCGAACAGCAGAATATCGCAAGCAGGTGCAAGGAGACCCGCAACCTCGGCCATCAACTCGACCGCGATCTCATGCGCGGGTTGCAGATCGGCGCGGTAGGACGCACCAAGCGGCCCGATGCTGCCCGCGATCCTGCCCGATCCATGGGCGTCGCGCGCCGCCAAAGCCATGTCGAGCGCGATACGATGCAGGTCTTCAAATCGGCTTTCATGCGCGGTTCCCGCCAGCCGGTCGCGGTGGATGGCATAGGTGTTGGTCGTGGCGATCTCTGCCCCGGCGGCAAAGTAATCCGCATGAATCTCGCGCACCAGATTGGGCATGTCGATCATCACTTGCGTGGACCACAGCGGTGTTGGCGGAGTGCCTGAACGGTGAATGAGTTCCTGCCCCATCCCACCGTCCAGTATGGTGATTGTCATGCGCGCAGCCTTTCGTTTTGCGGATCCCAGAGGGGTTCATCCTTCTGGACGACCGCTTTGCGCATTTCGCCGTAGATGTCGATCTCAAGTTCCGTACCGGGCACCGCCAGATCGGCCCGCAGCATGCCAAGCGCGATGGAGGCGTTCACCCGATAGCCCCAATCACCGCTGGTGGTTTCGCCCACGACCTCTCCGTCATGCCAGAGCGTCGACATGTAAGGCGCGTCGTAGTCGCCCGCATCGACGAGCAGCGTCACAAAGCGTTTGGTCACGCCCTGCTGTT
>Ga0213861_10002727_pt1 | contig 14951 bp, 8 predicted proteins | sample PICome_4_FD_160110 | JGI IMG/M metagenome (GOLD analysis project Ga0213861, IMG submission 160110) | Coastal seawater microbial communities near Pivers Island, North Carolina, United States - PICO131 | ecosystem: Environmental > Aquatic > Marine > Coastal | place: USA: North Carolina | collected... | reverse complement strand
AACAAACAATGGATTGATTGTTTTTGACAAAGCGAATGGCAGCATGAAAAAACTAGATGCGTTTTCAGGCTTAGCCAGCAATACGATCTGGGGGATAAAAGAAGATGCATCCCAAAAAATATGGTTGGTCAGTGATTCTGGGATCAATGTGATAGACCCTGAAAAAAGCACAATAGGCTATTTTGGAATCCTGGATGGATTACCAACCAATGATCAATCTGTTATTTTAATGACGACTGATCGGAGGATTGTGATCGGAGGTGCAAAAGGAATCTCAATCATCAATCAAAGTCAAGACTCCATAACTTATATAGGTAAAGCAAATGGACTGATTCCTGAGGGACTATATGACATGGTAGAGTCAAAAGGAAGACTCCATCTAGGGACAGAAAATGGAATCGTAGTGGTCGATGAACCTCAAAAAAATGATCCAAATTCAGGCTGGCGATTTTCTAATTTTGGTAGAGCGGAAGGTTTTCCTTTTACTGATTACAATCAATCAACAGCTTATGTTACCTCAGAAGGAAAGGTTTGGTGGGGAGCTTCACCTATTTTGACTGTAAATTTGCAGGATCCAATTACCAATTCCAGCGCTGATGCGAAAGTAGAAATGACAGGAATCAAGGTAATGGACGAATCACCGTCATTTTTCAAGAGGTATCAGAAAGTTGAAGACTTGGATATTCCGGATAGTGTCGACTTGGATAAAAGCGACTTGTCAAATTACCTGAATGAAAATAATATTCGTTGGGATAGCTTAGACAAGAAAACCAAAATGCCTATTGGATTGGTTTTGCCACATCATCAAAATTCCCTGACTTTTATTTATTCCAACCCTACCATCAAAAGTAGAGATGAAATAGAATTCCGATATGTGCTTGAAGGGTTCGATGAGGATTGGTCTGAAGTCACCAAAAATTCCACATCCAAAACCTATTTCAACTTATTGCCAGGAGATTATACATTTAAAGTAATTACTAAAGGCTTTAATGGTGTTTGGAGTCAACCGGATACTTTCTCTTTTACCATTAATTCACCTTGGTGGCTTACTTGGTGGGCATTTTTGATCTACGTGTTTTTACTTGGTTTATTGATTTATACCATCGTTCAGGTCAGGTCTTTTTATCTCAAAAAAGAAAATCGAGTCTTGGAGGAGCGAGTTCAACACCGTACCGCTCAATTAAATAAATCCATAGAGGAATTGAAATCTACTCAGGAGCAATTGATCCAGTCGGAAAAGATGGCCTCCCTCGGTGAGCTCACTGCAGGGATTGCTCATGAAATTCAAAATCCCCTCAATTTTGTGAATAATTTCTCCGAGGTGAGTAACGAATTGATCCAAGAGATCAAAGAAGAACGGGTGAAACCAAAAGGAGAGCAAGATGAAGGATTGATTGATGAGATACTGGATGACATCGCCGATAATCTGGAAAAGATCAATACACATGGGAAGCGTGCAGACTCCATTGTGAAGGGGATGCTTCAACACAGTAGAAATAATTCCGGTCAAAAAGAATTAACTGATATCAATGCTTTGGCAGATGAATATTTACGGCTGAGCTATCATGGATTGCGAGCCAAAGACAAGTCATTTAATGCCGATTTTAAATTGGATCTGGATCCGACTCTTCCCAAGATGGAAGTAGTGCCTCAGGATATTGGACGTGTGGTGTTGAACTTGATCAATAATGGGTTCTATGCGGTGTCTGAAAAGAAGCAAGAGCTTGCCATTCAAGGCAATAGCGAATACGCAAACTATAAGCCGACGGTGTGGGTAAGCACCAAAAAGTTAAATAAAGGCATTGAGATTCGAATCCGCGATAACGGAAAGGGAATTCCAACAGATATAAAAGCTAAGATTTTCCAACCGTTCTTTACGACCAAACCTGCGGGTAAAGGGACTGGATTGGGTTTATCTATGAGTTATGAAATTATTACAAAAGGGCACGATGGACAGCTTTCTGTAGAAAGTGTAGCAGGTGAGTTTACTGAATTTATTATTATTTTAACTTAAGAAAAGATGACAAAGATATTAATAGTTGATGATGAGAGAGATGTTGAAACACTCTTTCGACAAAAGTTTAGAAGGGAAGTTCGTACAGGCGATCTGGAATTGGCATTTGCTTTTTCAGGTGATGAGGCATTGCGGATATTAAGTGAAGATGAACCCCCAGAAGTAGTATATGTATTTTCAGATATAAATATGCCAGGAATGACTGGTTTGGAATTATTGAAAAAAGTAAAGGATAAGTTTCCGAATATTAATGTCAGTATGATTTCTGCCTACGGAGATACTGAGAATTATCAAAAGGCAATGAGTTCCGGTGCGAAAGAATTTTTTACCAAACCAATTGATTTTGATTCGCTTAAGCGAGAAATTGTAGGGCTGATAACAAAGAAATAAAGAGATTAAGAATGATTAAGATATTGGTAGTCGATGACGAGGCGGATTTGGAGATCCTAATCAAGCAAAAATTCAGAAAGCGAATTCGTGAAGGGGAGATGGAGTTTTTGTTTGCACTGAATGGCCGAATTGCGCTAGAGGTACTGGACGCGAATAAGGACGTGGACATGATACTTAGCGATATCAATATGCCCGAGATGGATGGTTTGACATTGCTTTCTAAAGTCAAGGAAAAACACTCTCTCCTAAAAACAGTAATCATTTCGGCCTATGGCGATATGGAAAATATCCGTACAGCTATGAATCTTGGTGCTTTTGATTTTATCACAAAGCCAGTTGATTTTCAAGATTTGGAAATTACCATAGAGAAGACTTCCCAATACATTCATCAAGTGAAATCAACACTGAAGGCGCTCAAGGAAAACAATATTCTTAAGATGTATGTGGATGAAACGGTTTTGAATTTTATGGGTAACCGTGAAATTGAATCCGGAATCTGGGAAAATGAAACGATGGAAGCAGCGGTAGCCTTTATTGATCTTTGTGGCTTTACCGCCATCTCAGAAAATGAAGAACCGAATCTCGTGGTAGGCTTGCTCAATGAGTATTTTGACCTTATGGTTCGAGAGATTATGAATGAAGGTGGAGTCATTGATAAGTTTATCGGTGATGCTATTATGGCAGTTTTTAAAGGGGAAGACTATCATGCAAGGGCACTACGTGCTTGTATCGCAATCAGAAATAAAATGAATGCACTCCCTGTTTTTTCGGAAAAATCAGGGTTTAAACCCAACGTTTCCATCGGTGTGAACAGTGGTGAAATGGTCTCTGGAAACATAGGATCTATCTCCTTGAAAAAACTCGATTTTACAGTAATTGGTGATACCGTCAATGTTGCATCTAGACTACAATCGAAGGCTAATCCTGGTCAAATACTGATTTTAGAAAAATATGCAAATGCTGTCCCTGACTTTAAATGCAATAGTATAGGACAAATGGAGCTTAAGAATAAAGCCCTGCCAGTAAACGTCTGGGAAGTCGAATAAATCAAAAGTAAAATCATTTTACATATTTGAAAATGAAGAAATAGGGAGCTAATCCTATTTCCCCAAAATAAAAAAATCCCCTATCATATTTTATGAAAAAAATCATCCAACCTGCTTTGTTTGTAGCGTTAGGAGTATCTGTGAGCTTTGCAGCTTTAGTGCCAAGTAATGATTCGGCTTTGGCGCCGATGAGAGAAGGTTTCACTACTCAGCTCGATAGCACAAAAAAGGATTCTCTTGATTTTCCAAAATTTAAAAACCTTCCCCTCGTACCTGAACGGGAAGTTAAATTCAATACCAAAGAAGGAACTTGGATTAGTGTAGATGTCAGTCCAGACGGAAGCACCCTTGCTTTTGACCTTTTGGGAGATATCTACACGATACCGATTTCTGGGGGAAAAGCTACTCCCATTACCACTGGCATAGCCTACGAAACACACCCCCGATTTTCTCCGGATGGAGAAAAAATACTTTTTACTTCCGATCGTGCTGGTTCTGACAACCTTTGGTACATCGATATGGTGAAGAAAGACACCGTCCAAATCACCAAGGATAAAAACGGAGACGTGCCGGGAGCTGCATGGACACCGGATGGAGAATATATCGTAGTCAGTAAAGGAAGAAGAATAGCTAAACTCTGGATGTACCATAAAGATGGTGGTGGAGGAATTCAGCTTAATGAAGACCCATCTTCTATGAAGACTATAGACCCAGTGGTGAGCCCGGATGGAAAAAAAGTGTATTTCTCTCATCGAACTGGCGCATGGAATTACAACGCGCTTTTGCCACAATATCAACTCGGAACCTACGATCTTGAAGAAGGGAAAATCACTAATATTTCTTCCCGTTACGGGTCAGCATTTACACCTACATTGAGCAAAGATGGCAAATGGATGGTATACGGAACTCGTTGGAAAGATAAGACTGGTCTTGTTCTAAGGAATCTAGAATCCGGTGACGAACGCTGGCTAGCCTACCCGGTACAGCGAGACGAGCAAGAATCAATCGCTCCTCAAGGAGTTTTGCCTGCAATGGCTTTCACGCCTGACTCTAAAAATGTCATTGCCTCCTATGGAGGAAAAATCTGGAGTATTCCAGTAATGGAAGGAGCTCCTAAAGAAATTCCTTTCGAAGTGGATGTGAAATTGGCCATGGGTCCAAGACTTTATTTCGATTATGAAATCAAGGATTCCACTGCCAAACTAGCTACCCAAATCCGTGACGGTGTTCCATCTCCAGATGGGAAAAAGTTGGCTTTTACAGTTCTGAACAGATTGTATGTGATGGACTATCCAAACGGAGAACCGAAGCGAATCACGACCAATAACTTTACCGAAGCTATGCCTTCCTGGAGTCCTGATGGAACTCAATTGGTATTTACAACTTGGTCAGAAACTGAAGGTGGGCATCTCTACAAAGCATCCCTTGTAGGAAAAGGAACGATCACTAAGCTCACCAAAGAAGCAGCGCTCTATGTAGGGCCTGTTTGGTCTCCTGACAATAAAATTGTGGTATTCAAAGGCCCAAGAAGAGAATTGCAAGATTCAGAAGGCCCAGGATTTTCTGGTTCAGAGGCAGAATTGGTTTGGATACCAGCCGCTGGCGGAGAGCTTAAAAAGATCATGGATGCCCCGAATTATGGAAATGCTCACTTCACCAAAGACCCAACTCGTATTTTCTTAAATGGTCCTGGAGGCTCTCTGCTTTCAGTAAATTGGGAGGGTAAAGACGAAAAGGTTTATGCGAAGATCACGGGAATTACCCCTTTTGGATCTGCCGCAGGAGATCATGATTCACATGATCATGCAAGTTTAGAGGAAGTCTCAACCGTCCGATATGTCATGGGGATGCCTCGATCCAATGCAGATGCGGTGAATTATTGCATGCTGCCGGAAGGTTCGAATGCACAAGAACCAACGATGCGGCCAGCCAGCGCAAGTACGATTTTGATGGCGCCGGAAGGTAATTTGGCTTTGGCACAGGTAAATAATAACGTTTATGTAGTCACTATTCCGAAGGTAGGAAAAACCCCAACCATCAATGTGGCAGATCCTTCATCCAGCAGTTTTCCTTCGCGTCAATTAACTGAGATTGGTGGGGAATGGCCAGCTTGGGAAGCGGATGGAAAAAAGGTGCATTGGTCACTTGGAAATGGGCATTGGGTCTATGATGTAGATCGAGCTGAATTGGTTGAAGATTCTGTCAAATCTGCGAAGAAAGAAAAGCTGATGGCAGAGGCAGATAGCGTTTCTTCCTTGAAAGCTTTGGGTCCGGATGCTGTGAAAGCGGCTGATTCATTGGCAAAAGCTGAGAAAGATCGAATAAAGGAACTTTTTAAAACTGATAAGGGAAAAGCAAAAGCTGACAGTATTCACAAAGCAGCGCAGAAAGAGCAAGAAAGCTATAAGCCATCGGAAACTCAGGTGAAAGTTTACTTTGAAAAAGATACTCCGAAAGGAAGCATCCTCCTGAAGAATGCCCGAATTGTAACCATGAAAGGAAATGAGGTCATCGAAAACGGCGATATTTTGATTGAGAAGAACCGAATCAAAGCTGTTGGAAAGACCGGAACGTTGGATGCTGGAAATGCTAAAGTGGTCGATGCAACTGGCAAGACTATTACCCCGGGATTCATCGATACCCATGCCCACATGTGGCCAACTTGGGGATTGCACAAGAATTCGGTTTGGATCTATGCCGCTAATCTTGCCTATGGAGTGACTACCACTCGTGATCCTCAAACTGCAACAACAGACGTCTTGACTTACAGTGATATGGTCGAAGCAGGAATGGTTCCTGGTCCACGTGTATATTCTACAGGTCCAGGAGTGGGGTATTGGATGTATAATCTGAAGTCGCTCGAGCAGACCAAAGATGTTCTCAAGCAATACAGCAAGTATTACAATACTCAATATATCAAGATGTACTTGGTTGGAAACAGACAGCACCGTCAATGGGTGATCATGGCTGCCAAAGAGCAGAAATTGATGCCGACTACTGAAGGTGGTTTGGATTTCAAATTGAATATGACCCAGCTATTTGATGGTTATCCGGGACATGAGCATGCGATACCGATTTATCCACTTTATAAGGATGTGACTAAGACTATTGCAGAAAGCAAGATGGCTGTCACTCCAACTTTGCTTGTGGCCTATGGCGGTCCTTGGGCTGAAAACTACTACTATACTACTGAGAGTCCTTTGCATGATCCAAAGTTGAACCGATTTACACCTTATGGGGAGTTGAATTCCAAAGCACGTCGTAGAGCTGGTGGATTGGGAGGCTGGTTTGCTCCGGAAGATCATGTGTTTGAAGATCATGCGGTCGGTATCAAAGCCATCGTAGATCAGGGTGGATTAGCTGGAGTAGGTTCTCACGGCCAGTTGCAAGGCTTGGGTTACCATTGGGAGCTTTGGTCTGTAGCCAGTGGAGGAATGTCGGGTATGGATGCTTTGAAGACTGCTACTATCTTGGGTGCCGAAGCACTCGGATTAGATAAAGAGCTGGGCAGTATTGAAGCTGGTAAATTAGCTGACTTAGTGATTATGGAATCAAATCCATTGGAAAATATCCGAAACACGAATACCATCACCCATGTGGTGAAAAACGGTAGGGTGTATGACGGGAATACCTTGGATGAGATCTTGCCAACACCAAGAAAGTTGGACGTGACTCCTTGGACAAAGCCCTCACCGGTGATGAATACAAGTTTAAAGAAATAAACAAGTTCAAATTCCATATATGAAGCCGGCCACATTGAAGTGGTCGGTTTTTTTATTAAATTATATTTTTAATTAAGGTTGAAATCTCAAAGGTTGCTTTCTCCCTCTGCTCTTACGTATTTGCACTTGTGAACAACCAATGGCTCTCAGCAAAAGCTTTTTTTCGATTCCTAACTTTAAGCAAAGTCTGGAATTATGCGCTTTTGGTGAGTTCACTTCGGATTTCAAGGTTGCTGGGAAAACCTATTCTTTGGGGTAGCCCGACCACTTTATCCATCGAACCCACCACCAGTTGTAATCTCCGCTGCCCGGAATGCCCATCAGGTCTTCGGTCATTTACCCGACCAACGGGAATGCTCCAGGACCAGCTTTTTGAAAAAGTAATTGATCAAGTCAAAGGTCACCTGACTTGGCTCCACCTGTATTTTCAAGGTGAGCCCTTTCTCAATCCTAGATTCTTGGAAATGGTGCGCTATGCTGACGAAAACCGGATTTTCACTTCTACTTCAACGAATGCCCATTACCTCGGGGAAAAGCAGGTTCCTGAAATCCTCCAAAGCGGACTTAAGCAACTCATCGTATCGATGGATGGTATCACACAGGAAGTATATCAGGATTATCGAATTGGAGGTTCACTGGAGAAAGTCCAGAATGGATTGAATTTACTTTTAGCGGAGCGGAAAAAAGCGAAGCAGGATTTCCCGAGAGTGATTCTTCAATTTTTGGTGACTGGAAAAAATGAACATCAACTCCCCGCTTTGAAAACTTGGGCAAAGGAAATCGGAGTAGATGAACTGCAACTCAAGACTACCCAAATCTATGATTTTGAGAATGGATCTGATTTGATTCCTTCTGATTTGGGCTATTCACGCTACATCCCTGTAGGAAATGGCAAATGGAAAATCAAGAAGGAAATTGAAAATAAATGTTGGCGAATGTGGCAGGGTGCCGTCGTCACTTGGGATGGAAAAGTAGTTCCTTGTTGTTTTGATAAGGATGCTGCTCATGTCATGGGTGAGTTGAAAGCGAATTCAATGGAATCGATCTGGAAATCTGTACCCTATTTTAATTTTCGAAAACAACTTTTAGCGGATCGTACTCAGATTGAGATTTGTAAAAATTGTACTGAATAAGAGCAACCCAGAAAGACTTGAAAAGCACCTTTTTGCAACTATATTTGGTATAAATAAGAAATTCACGGATTTTTAGTCCTTAATATGTTCTAGATTCACCCGGAACTGCCCCTAAACATGATGCAAACAAAACGATTCTGGTATTTTTTCACTGTAGTTATAGCTTTAGTGTTTGTGACGCCTATTTCTTTTGCACAGCAAACGACAGATTTGACACAGCTCAAAGTGGATGAATTGTCTGACCAGCAGATTGAAGAATTAATTTCCCGAGCCACTGATGCGGGACTTTCACCGGAAGATTTTCTTCAAATGGCTCAGCTGAGAGGCATGCCGTCTGTTGAGGTGTCAAAGCTAAAAAATCGTATTGACCAACTTAATCGACCTGGTGCAAATCCTCGCTCCTCTAACTCTTCCAAAAGAGAGCCACGCCAACAAGCGGATTTTAATACGATTACGCAAGGCTTGTATGAGCCACAAGAATTAGAAGATTTTGAAAATGATGGTCCACAGATTTTTGGGGAATCATTATTTTACAATGAAAAGAGAAGATTGAGCTTTGAACCAAGTCTGAATCAGGCTACCCCCAAAAGCTATATCTTGGGTCCGGGAGATATGATTTATGTGGATATCTATGGCCAATCAGAGAAGTATTACGAAGCCACGGTCAACCCAGATGGATTTGTTCTCTTAGATAATATCGGGCCAGTTTCGGTTTCTGGAAAGTCCATCGATGAAGCCCAGGAAATCATTAAAAACCGAATTGCCCGCTATTATCCGAGCCTTTCAGGAGCGAATCCAAGTACTTTTCTTCAAGTCACGTTAGGTAATATTCGGACGATCAAAGTAAATATTCTTGGGGAAGTGCGATTGCCAGGTACGTTTACGTTGAGTGCCTTTTCTACAGTTTTCAATGCGCTTTATGCTGCTGGAGGGCCAAATGAAAACGGTTCTTTCCGGGCCATTCGGCTGGTTCGGAATAATAAGCTAGTCGCTGAAATTGATATCTATGAAATGCTGACCAAAGGTATGGCAGATTTGGATTTGCAGTTGAAGGATCAGGATGTGATACTCGTGCCGGCTTTTCTCGCTAGAGCTAAAGTTAATGGTGAAGTAAAGCGTCCAATAACATTTGAAATTGCTCCTGAAGATACTTTTGTTGATCTTTTAAATTTTGCTGGGGGATTTACCGACGAGGCTTTTAAAGATCGGGTAGCTATTTCCAGAATTACCGGAAATCAACGTTCCATCTCTGATGTCTACCAAAATCAGTTTGGGATGTTTATCCTAAAAGGAGGAGATGAGATTACCGTTCAGCGAGTTTTGAATCGCTACTCCAACCGGGTGCAAATCAAAGGTGCTGTTTATCGTGAGGGAACATTCGCTTTGTCCGAAGGACTGACACTCTCTCAATTGGTGAAAAATGCCGAGGGTCTTCGAGGCGATGCATACACCCAGCAGGCGAGTATACTAAGGACAAAGACGGATCTCAGCACAGAAATGATCCAAGTCAACCTCAAAGCAGTATTGGAAGGTACCATTCCTGATATCACCCTACAACGAGAAGATGTGGTACGAATCGCGAGCATTTATGATATTCAAAATGAACAATATGTTCAGATTCTGGGTGAAGTAAAGCGGGCTGGAGTTTATCCTTTCTCCACATCTATGAAATTAGAGGAGTTGATTGTACTAGCAGGAGGTCTTCAGGAATCTGCAAATTCTCAAGATATCGAAATCGCAAGAAGATTAGAGGATACTGACCTTGGGACCATGTCTGATATTATACCTGCTCAGGTTGCAGCTAATTTGTCAATTACCAGTGAATCACCGGAGCTAATGCCTTTTGATCAAGTCATTCTGAGAAAACGTTCCACCTTTACCATGCAAAGATTGGTGGCTGTGGAAGGTCAGGTAAATTCTCCTGGGATTTTTGCTATTCAGACAAGTGGGGAGCGAATCTCAGATCTAGTTAATCGGGCGGGGGGATTGAATCAATTCGCCTATTCCAAAGGGGCAACCTTAATCCGTAGAACTGAATTTTTTAATACCGAATCTGAGGAAATTCGTAGAAGACGGAATTTGGAAGCATTGAAATTGAAGCTTGAAGCAGATCCTTCCAATTCAGAAGCACAAGAAGAATTATTGCAGCGCTTATTCAAAGATTTACCGGAAACGGCTGATCCTGTTGATACCCAATTGGCTCAAAACAAAAAAGAGTCGCTTGATCAAATAGCAGCTGGCACGCCGGGATTTGAGGTCAAACTAAAGCAAACTGAAGCGGTGGCAATTAATCTGGAAATTATCATCGAGAACCCTGGTTCTGAGGAAGATCTACTTTTGGAAGAAGGGGATATTTTGTCCGTTCCGAAATTGCTTCAGACGGTCCGAATGCGTGGAGATTTGGTTTATCCGACTACTCTTCGATATGAATCCGGGAAAAGTTTAAAACACTATATCAATAACGCCGGAGGATTTGACCGTAGAGCCAATAGAAAACAAACCTATGTAGTCTATGCAAATGGAGCTGTAAAGCGTACCAAAGGATTTTTTGGAATCAGAAATTATCCATCAGTGGATCCAGGCGCAGAAGTCATTGTTCCCACCAAAGGGCCTAAAGTTCCTCTTCGCTTGGGAGAAGTGGTAGGAATTACTACTGGCTTGGCGACATTAGGATTAGTCATTTCACAAATCAACTGGTAATGGCAGGATCGCAGCATTTTTCAGATGATCAATTTACGCTCAATGAGGTATTCCAAAATGTGAAGGATTGGCTAAGCTTTTTCCTTTCACAGTGGAAAGTCCTAATTGCTGCAGGAGTCATTGGTTTGGGCGTTGGAGCTATGGTTTCAATTTTCAAAAAGCCAGTTTTCCATGGAGAAACATCCTTTGTACTCGAAGAAGGAGATGCTGCCGGTATGGGGCAAATGTCTGGTTTAGCTTCTCTGGTCGGAGTGAATTTAGGTTCCTTAGGTGGCACAAGTGGTCTATTTCAAGGTGATAATATCATGGAGCTGTACCGCTCGGACCGTATGCTAGGAGAGACTTTATTAAGTTCCTTTGATGAAGAGCAATTGTTAATTGATAGATTTATTTCGTTTGAAGAATTGGATAAAAAATGGGCTTCCAAAGTAAATTTTGAAGTCATGGATTTTTCAATTCCAAGACAAGATTTTACTATTTCACAGGATTCTGTAGTAAAAGAAATTTCAAAGTTGATCCGGGAAAATCAGTTGGCAGTAGCCAAACCCGATCGAAAGCTCACAATTATCCAAGTATCTATTTCTTCAAAAGATGAGCTTTTTGCAAAAGTGTTCAATGAGCGATTGGTAGAAAAAGTGAATGGCTTTTACTTTGAAACCAAAACGAAAAAAACGGGAGAAAACCTATCGATTCTTCAAACTCAGGCAGATAGTGTTCGGGTGATTTTGGATGAAAGTATAGGCGCTTATGCAGAAGCTGCAGACCGGATTCCAAATTCAAATCCATTAATGAGTGCAGCTACGGTGGAAAGCCGTAAAAGACAAATTGATGTACAGGCAACTGGCGCTGTGTATCAAGAAATAGTCAAAAATCTAGAAATAGCTAAAGTAAACCACCGTAATAATTCTCCGCTGATTCAAATCATCGATCAGCCTCGACTTCCTTTGAGACGAACTGAAATACGCTTAGTGAAAGGAATGGTCCTTGGAGCTTTTGGTCTCGGTTTTTTGACTTTGTTAATGCTATACTTCCGTCGATTGTACCAAAAGCATGCCTAGCATAGCTGACTGCCATGTTTGAAAAACTTTCATTACTGCCTTTAGGACATATCATCAGGAATAAATCTATTCAGAATTTCCTTTTTCTTTCGGTAATCCAATCTTCAAACATCCTTATTTCCATTATTACCATGCCTCTTTTGATACAGAGTATTGGATTGGATCAATTTGGCTTGGTAAACCTTTCCCTTTCTGTGATTATCCTGCTGAATATTATGGTTGGTTTTGGCTACAACCTCAGTGCCCCAAAGGATGTGGCTGTCAATCAACAAGATAAGGTTGCACTATCTCACTTAGTTTCTAATGTCTTTTCCGGGAAGATTTTACTGGCATTTTTAGCAACGCTTTTTATTCTTATTGGGGTCTATGGGCTGAATTTATTCAGAGAATACCAAGTTATTCTTCTGTTTTCATGCCTGTTATTGTTTTCTGAAGCAACACTTCCGCTTTGGTTTTTCCAAGGGATGGAAAAAATGAAGCTGATTAGTATCACAAATATTTTCAGCAAACTGCTCTTTCTTTTGGGAATTGTACTTTTTATCCACAGTCCTGAGCAAAGCCCCTGGGTAAATTTCATGATGGGATTTTTTGGTCTGACAATTAATGTTTTTTTACTGTTTTACATTCATACTTTTTTGGAAATCCGATTTTATAGACCAGAATTTTCTGCGATTTGGAGGAGCTTGAAAGATAATATTCTGTTCTTTTTCAGTAATCTGGCAAGTCATGTTTCCATCAATGGAGGCCTGATAATTTTGAGTTTTTTCTCCGTAGCAGAAACTCTGGGAATGTATAGTTTGGCAGAACGGATAGTCATGGTTTTGCGACTTTTCCCTGCTTTGATCATTCAGGCTATTTATCCAAATGCTGCAAAAATTTTCCAAAACGATGAATTTGCTTTCTTTCAATTTTTGAAAAAAGTTTATGTGAGAGTCTTATTAGTCGGAATGTTGATTGCTGCGGGGACCTACTTCACCGCTCCATGGATTATTCAGACCTTGGCTAGAAAGCCATTGAATGAATCTGTGGCGTACTTGCGAATCTTGGCAGCAGTGCCATTTTTAGCTTGCCTCAATGTTGGAAATGTAACGCTTATGCTCGTTGCAGATTTGAAAAATTTATTATTCAAAGCTTCTTGGATGATGTGTGTCTACATGATTATCACTGCTTCTCTGCTTACTTCGCAATTTGGAGGAATAGGTCTTTGCTATGCGATTCTTTCCACTGAGATTATCGTTTTCTTGATTTGTATGGTTTTGCTTTTTAGAAACAACAGAAAACTGTTCCGTGGATTTTATAGCTAAAAATCGTGTCGCAATAATTTTAGTCAATTGGAACGGTCTTGACTTCACCGTAGCCTGTCTCAACTCACTTCGAAATCTGAACTATCCTGATTTTGGGATTATTCTAGTTGATAATGCTTCGGATAATCAGGAGGGAGCTATTCTCCAAAAACAATTTCCTGAAATTGAATTGGTACAAAGTCAAAGCAATTTGGGCTTTGCTGCTGGAAATAATCTAGGAATTCGAAGCGCATTGGATCAGGGATTTTCCCATGTCATGTTATTGAATAATGACACTGTTGTTGCTTCAAATTTTTTGGATGAAATGCTTACTGTTTTTAAAAATTATCCATCTGTAGGGGTAGTTCAACCTCTTATTTATTGGATGAAAGATCGGAATCAAATCTGGAGTGCAGGAGGAAAATGGAATGCTTGGCTTGGTCGAGCGATCACAAGTGTAGACCTTAAAAATCCAAAAGATGAAAAGAAGGATTTTGAAAAACTGGATTGGGCTACGGGTTGCTGTATGCTAATTTCCAGAGAAGCCTTATTGAAAACGGGATTATTGAATGAGCAGTATTTCGCCTATTTCGAGGATGTTGAATGGAGTTTGAGGTTTAGAGAAAAAGGTTTTGAAATCGCTTTGGCTCCCCGAGCCATTATCTACCATGAGGCAGGAGCTTCCTCAAAAAAGAGCCATAGCGAGGGCACACTAAGTCCGAGAGTGTTTTATTATCATGTGCGAAATCAGTTTTTTTTAATTCGGACAACTGTTAGTTTAATCCATAAGCCATTTGCGTGTGGATACCATTTTATTCGGTTTGGGTTTTGGGCTGTATATTTTGCAGTTCGAGGAAGATTTAAGAAATTAAAATCTGTGGCTAAGGGAATCTGGGATGGATTCACAATGGCCGTTCAATCTCCTGAAAAATGACTTTAATCTTCTTTATTTTAATAGCAATAGGCATTGGTGGAGGCTTTTTCTGGACTGTTAAGGAAATGGTGTTCAAAGGAAAGTGGTCTTACTTTGTTTATTTTTTAGCAGCTTTTCTTCCCTTTTACATTACTAGCTTGAGTGTCATTTATCTGGCGACAGATTCCACACTTTTTGTTGCTATTTTTCAATCTTTGAAGGAATTGATTGTGCTGATAGCAGTCTTGGTTTTTATTTTTTACAACCGTAAAATCTTTGAAATCCCATTTCGACTTCAGTCTACTGATTGGCTTCTTTTGGGTTTTTTAGGACTAGCATTTCTGTACTTGCTTTTACCGATCGGGCAAGCGTCTTTTTTAAATAAAGCACTGTATTATAAAAGTATTCTGATTCCAGGTTTCGTTTATTTTTTGGGCAGAAACACCCACTTTTCAGGCATAGAATTAAAGCGTCTTTTTGGGATTATTTTTATTCTTGCAATTGGGGCTTTTCTGGTCAATTTGATGGAAAATTTTGTGCTAAATTCCCATTTGCAGCAGTATACCGGATATGCACTTTTTAATGAAGTCATCAATGATATTGATCCAACGGGTAATTTTGGATTGACTTGGACCTTCGAAACGCAAGCTGTGACTAAGCGATTGGCTAGTTTTTTCTCTGACCCTTTGGAG
>Ga0213861_10002725_pt1 | contig 14958 bp, 10 predicted proteins | sample PICome_4_FD_160110 | JGI IMG/M metagenome (GOLD analysis project Ga0213861, IMG submission 160110) | Coastal seawater microbial communities near Pivers Island, North Carolina, United States - PICO131 | ecosystem: Environmental > Aquatic > Marine > Coastal | place: USA: North Carolina... | reverse complement strand
TCTCCATCGAATCAGCGGCGCTCTACTTTTTTTGGCGTTACCAACAGTCATCCTTCCACTATTCGCCATGAGCTTTACGTCTGAGCAGGGTTTTGCGGCCTTGGGCGCAGTGACTGGGATGATAATTACCAAGTTGGTCCTTTTGGTATTGCTCTGGGGGTTTTTGCATCATTTCTGTGCTGGCATTCGTTATCTAGCCCTTGATTTACATCACGGTCTTGACAAACACTCTGCCAAGAAAAGCGCAGGGGTTGTGTTTGGGGTCAGTCTTGCTTTGACTCTGGTTTTTGGCCTCAAACTTTTTGGAGCATTTTGATCATGGGACCATCAGAAAGAATTGGCGCCAAGCGACTTGTGGTTGGCGCGCATTACGGCATTGGCGACTTCATGATCCAGCGAGTAACTGCTGTGATTCTTGCGACCTATACCGTGGTGCTTTTTGTAGGTATTTTGATGATGCCAGGATTCACCTACGAGGCCTGGCGCGGTGTTTTTACCTTTAGCATCGGGGGTTTCCCACTGGGTCAGTTGTTAGCCACATTGGCGTTTTTCTCGCTGGGTTGGCACGCCTACATTGGCGTACGGGACATTTGGATGGATTATGTAAAGCCCACTGGTATCCGGCTGGGATTGCAGGTGCTAACTGTTTTATGGTTGGCGGGTTCGGTTGTTTATTTTGTCGTCATTCTCTGGGGAGCTTAAACCGTGGTTGCTGATATGAAATCATTACCTCGCCGTCAGTTTGATGTTGTGGTCGTGGGTGCCGGTGGATCCGGTATGCGTTGCTCCTTGCAACTGGCTAACGCCGGTTTGTCAGTGGCCGTTCTTTCAAAAGTGTTTCCAACCCGTTCACACACCGTTGCCGCTCAAGGCGGTATCGGTGCGTCACTGGGAAACATGAGTGAGGATCACTGGTATTGGCATATGTACGACACGGTCAAAGGTTCTGACTGGCTTGGCGACCAAGACGCCATTGAGTTTATGTGTCGTGAAGCGCCAAATGCAGTGTACGAACTTGAGCACTTTGGCATGCCATTTGACCGCAATCCCGATGGCACCATTTACCAGCGCCCGTTTGGCGGACATTCTGCCAACTTTGGTGAAAAGCCTGTGCAGCGTGCCTGTGCAGCTGCTGACCGGACAGGTCATGCTTTGCTGCACACGCTTTATCAGCGTAACGTCGCTGCTCGCACGCAATTCTTCGTTGAGTGGATGGCGCTAGATCTCATTCGCAACGATGATGGTGACGTGCTTGGTGTCACCGCATTGGAAATGGAAACGGGCGATATTTACATCCTCGAAGCCAAAACAACTGTGATTGCAACAGGTGGTGCCGGGCGCATTTGGGCCGCATCGACCAATGCCTTTATCAACACTGGCGACGGCATGGGCATGGCCGCACGCGCAGGTGTCGACCTCCAAGACATGGAATTCTGGCAGTTTCACCCCACTGGCGTTGCTGGTGCAGGCGTGTTGGTGACCGAAGGCGTTCGTGGTGAGGGCGGTATCTTGCTAAACAAAGAGGGCGAGCGATTCATGGAGCGTTACGCGCCAACCATGAAAGACTTGGCACCCCGTGACTTCGTGTCACGTTGTATGGACCAAGAAATCAAGGAAGGTCGTGGCTGTGGCCCGAATGGCGACTACATTGAGCTCAAACTGGATCACCTTGGTGCTGACACGATCAACAAGCGCTTGCCATCGATTCGTGAAATCGCGATCAAGTTTGCCAACGTTGATCCGATCCGTGATCCGATTCCTGTGATTCCAACCATTCACTATCAAATGGGCGGCATTCCTGCCAATTTTCATGGCCAGGTCGTCAGTTGGGAAAATGGTGAGTCCAAGGTTGTCAATGGTTTGTACGCCATTGGTGAGGTGGCTGCGGTCTCGGTGCACGGTGCTAACCGTTTGGGCACCAACTCATTGCTCGATTTGATTGTGTTTGGTCGTGCAGCGGGCAATCACATTGTTGCTTCACACCCTGAGCGCCAGCACGCACACCAAGACTTGCCGGTTGAATCGGTGCAAAAGTCGTTGGATCGTTTTAATGAGCTTGAAGCGCGCACCGCGGGTGAGCGCACCCAAGAAGTGGGTCAAGCCATTCGCGACACCATGCAAAAACACTGTGGCGTTTTCCGGACACTGGCGATGTTGCAAGAGGGTTGTGACATGATTGACGACTTGGCAAAGCGTGTGGCCAATGTTGCCTACAAGGACAAGTCAAAGGTATTTAACACGGCCCGGATTGAAGCCCTCGAATTGGAAAACATGATCGATGTGGCGAGGGCAACCATCCACTCAGCGGCTGCCAGACACGAAAGCCGTGGCGCACATGCCCTGGACGACTTTCCGGAGCGCAACGATGAGACTTGGATGAAGCACACGCTTTGGAACACTAACGGCAATTCGTTGGATTACAAGCCAGTGCAGTTGACGCCATTGACAGTTGAGAGCTTCCCACCCAAAACGCGTACGTTCTGATCAGAAACGGGGATAAATAATGAGCACCAAAAGAGTAATCAAGTTCGAAATCTATCGCTACGATCCTGACAAAGACGATCGTCCTTACATGCAGAAGCTCGAAGTCGAGCTAGAGCCAACTGACAAGATGTTGCTTGACGCGCTCCTGCGCATCAAATTGGACGTCGATGACAGTCTGGCGCTCAGACGTTCATGCCGTGAGGGCGTTTGTGGCTCAGACGCCATGAATATTAATGGTAAGAACGGCTTGGCTTGCACCACCAACTTAAATGAGCTCAAGCAGCCCATCGTTTTGCGTCCGCTGCCAGGTCTGCCAGTGATTCGCGACTTGATCGTCGACATGACGCACTTCTTTAATCAGTATCACTCGATCAAACCTTACTTGATCAATGACACGCCACCGCCTGAGAAAGAGCGTTTGCAATCGCCAGAAGCCCGTGAAGAGCTCGATGGTCTTTACGAATGCATTCTCTGTGCCTGCTGCTCGACGTCATGCCCATCGTTCTGGTGGAATCCAGACAAGTTTGTGGGCCCAGCGGGTTTGTTGCAGGCTTATCGCTTTATTGCAGACAGTCGTGACCAGGCAACCGCTGAGCGCCTTGATAACTTGGAAGACCCCTATCGTTTGTTCCGCTGCCACACCATCATGAACTGTGTGGATGTTTGTCCAAAAGGTTTGAATCCAACAAAAGCGATTGGCAAGATCAAAGAAATGCTGGTTCGCCGTACGGTATAGTGGGGCGACAAACGGGTATGGGTGATTTAACAAAACTTGAGAGAACGCGACTTCGGTGGCGTTCTCGTCGTGGTCTCTTGGAAAACGACCTGATCATTACCCGTTTTTTGGACGCCCACGAAGAAGAATTAACCGACCGCGATATTGACGGTTTGGTTAAGATTATGGCGCTGGGCGATAACGATTTATTGCAAATGTTGCTGTCTCGCTCTGAGCCTGAAGGCGAGCTAGACAGTCCAGAGGTTCACGATGTGCTGAGACGACTTCGCGCAGCGTGAGCCTCGTTTCAAACGAGGAAATATCTGATGAAACTGTCTGATACCAAAGCCACGCTGTCGTTTTCTAACGGCACACCTTCAATGGAACTTCCGGTCTACTCCGGAAGCATTGGTCCCGATGTCATCGACATCCGTAAGTTATACGGTCAGACAGGGTTGTTTACTTACGATCCTGGGTTCATGTCTACCGCGGCATGCCAGTCATCAATCACCTACATTGATGGTGATAAGGGTGAGTTGCTTTATCGTGGCTATCCCATCGAACAATTGGCTGTTAACTGTGATTTCATGGATATCTGCTACCTCATTCTCAATGGGGATTTGCCCGATGGCGAGCAGAAAAAAGATTTCGACAATCAAGTGACGCGTCACACGATGGTCAATGAGCAGATGCACTTCTTTATGCGCGGCTTTCGCCGTGATGCACACCCAATGGCCGTTTTGACCGGTTTGGTGGGTGGCCTTTCAGCGTTCTATCATGACTCCACTGACATCACGAATCCAACGCATCGTCACATTTCAGCCATTCGTTTGATCGCCAAGATGCCGACGCTTGTGGCCATGGCTTACAAATACACGATCGGTCAGCCCTACATCTACCCGCAAAACAACCTGAGTTATACCGGTAACTTTTTGCGCATGATGTTTGCAAACCCATGCGAAGATTACGTTGTCAATCCCGTGGTTGAGCGTGCTTTGGATCGCATTTTTATTCTGCACGCAGACCATGAGCAAAACGCGTCGACTTCAACTGTCCGTTTGTGTGGTTCTTCGGGCACCAACCCATTTGCAGCAATTGCCGCTGGTGTGGCTTGCCTCTGGGGCCCTGCGCATGGTGGCGCAAATGAGGCGTGCTTGAATATGTTGGAAGAAATTCAGGCCAACGGTGGCATGGCGAAAGTTGGTGAGTTCATGGAACAAGTCAAGGACAAGAACTCAGGCGTTCGTCTGATGGGTTTTGGTCATCGTGTCTATAAAAACTATGACCCTCGCGCCAAACTCATGCAACAGACTTGCAAAGAAGTGTTGGCTGCGCTTGGCTTAGAAAACGACCCTCTTTTTAAATTAGCCATGGAGCTCGAGCGAATTGCCCTTGAGGACCCATTCTTCGTGGAACGTAAGCTCTATCCAAATGTGGACTTCTACTCGGGCATTGTGCAGCGCGCGATTGGTATTCCAACGGCATTGTTCACCGCTATTTTTGCGCTGGCTCGTACGGTGGGGTGGATTGCTCAATGGAACGAAATGCTGTCCGATCCAGAGTACAAGATTGGTCGTCCACGCCAGCTTTATAGCGGTGAGTCGGCACGCGCGTACAAAAAGAAGTAAATCGTAAAAATTGTTCATGTTTTGGGGATAGGCCACGGCTTGTTACCGAATTATGTCAAACAGCAAAGCCACCTCCAAGGTGGCTTTGCTGTTTGGTTTTCTCACTTTAGTTATCAGATCGGCTGCTCTTTGGGCTCGTTAATAAGGATGCGCAGTGTGGGGGTGTTGTCTAAACCCAACACCGTTTAAGGTCAGCTCGCAAGGTTTTGAGTGCAACGCATTGAGCAGACGATGCTGTATTGAGCAAAACGGTGAGTCAAGCATTTAGTGCATCAGGTTGCTCGCTGAAAAACAAAATCAAAAAATGGTCGTGAATCCTTAAAACTCCTCTGGGGCAGGGTTCTGCCTTGTGCTTAGGGTTAGTTAAGAAAAAATTCAATCACTGGCTTAAATTCAAAGGGAAGGAATTTGTCTTTGTGGTTTTGACCGATCAATCAAAGCCAATTTTTAGCAAACAGATTGGCAATTCTGAGGCCCTGATTGCGTCAGTTTGCGGCGGCGCAGCATTAAAAGGCACGACTTATTGGAAATATATTTGCCTTTGCTGACTGCCAGGGACAGCCTTGCGTTACAATTTTTCTTATGGCTATTTAGGCTATCCAAGTGCCTTCTGCCCCGCTATCCGCAAACCGGTTAGGCCGTGTAAGTGGAAGGTTCCCTGCATCATATCGGGTGAAACACCCGTCTAGGTGAAGCATTCAATGTCCTCGCATAACGAAGCGTTAGAAAACTCATATCTTTTTGGCGGCAACGCCCCTTACGTAGAAGAGCTCTACGAATCCTATCTAAACAATCCCGGATCAGTGCCTGATAATTGGCGCAGCTATTTTGATCATTTGCAGCATCAGCCTGCCACGGATGGTCAAGAGCTGACGCGTGATCAGCCGCATGCGCCCATCGTCGACGCATTTGTTCAGCGCGCCAAGCAAGGTGGTTTTGCAAAGGCAGCTCAACAACTCGATTTGACAGTTGCTTCAAAACAGCTGCACGTTCAATCTTTGATTGCTGCTTATCGGTCCTTGGGTTCGCGCTGGGCAGATCTTGATCCGCTTAAGCAGCACGACCGTGATGATATTCCAGAGCTGGATCCAGCGTTTTATGGACTCAGTGAAATCGACATGGAGCAAGAGTTCTCAGCGACCAATACGTATTTCACGGCTGACAGCACGATGACACTGCGTCAGATTATCATAGCGCTTCGTGACACATATTGCCGTTCAATCGGCGTAGAGTTCATGCATTGTTCAGACCCTGTGGTCAAACGCTGGATTCAGCAACGCCTTGAATCCATTCGTAGCGCCCCGTCATATACCAACGAAGAAAAACGTAACATTCTGCAGCAGTTAACCGAGTCTGAAGGTCTAGAGCGTTTTCTACACACCAAATACGTCGGACAAAAACGATTCTCGCTCGAAGGCGGTGAGAGCTTTATCGCCGCGATGGACGAATTGGTGAACCATGGCGGTGTCAGTGGTATTCAGGAAATCGTGGTGGGCATGGCGCACCGTGGACGCTTGAACGTTTTGGTGAACATCATGGGCAAAATGCCCGGTGAGTTGTTTGCTGAGTTTGAGGGTAAGCACGCCGAGGGTTTGACTGACGGTGACGTGAAATATCACAATGGGTTTTCAAGTGATCTGTCGACCCGCGGTGGTCCGGTGCACTTGTCGTTGGCTTTCAATCCGTCACATCTTGAGATTGTTAACCCAGTGGTTGAGGGCAGTGTCCGTGCTCGTCAAGAGCGGCGCGGTGATGAACACGGTAAGCAGGTGTTGCCAATCTTAGTCCACGGTGACGCCGCTTTTGCTGGTCAAGGCGTGGTGATGGAGACGTTGAACCTTGCCATGACCCGAGGCTACGGCACCGGTGGCACGGTACACGTTGTCATTAACAACCAAATCGGCTTTACCACGTCAGATCCTCGTGACACACGCTCGACAATCTATTGCACTGATGTCGCGAAAATGATCGAAGCCCCTGTCATTCATGTCAATGGCGACGACCCGGAAGCCGTGGTGTTTGCCTCGCGTTTGGCACTTGATTTTCGCATGCAGTTTGGGCGCGATGTCGTTATTGATATTGTCTGTTTCCGCAAATTGGGTCATAACGAACAAGACACACCGTCTTTGACACAACCGCTGATGTACAAGCGTATTGGTCAGCACCCAGGTACGCGTAAACTCTACGCTGATAAGCTTGTCACCCAGGGCGTTCTGCCTGAAGGTGGTGGCGATGAGCTGGTTCAATCCTATCGCCAGCTGATGGAAGACGGCGGGCGTACCATTGAGCCCGTTTTAACGGATTACAAAAGCAAATACTCGATTGATTGGTCTGCTTACATCGGTGCCAAGTGGACTGACCAAGCCGATACGGCTGTGCCCTTGGCGGAACTTAAGCGCATTGGTGAGCGAATCACTTCGGTACCTGACGGTTTTACGCCACACTCTTTGGTCAATAAATTGCTCAAAGACCGGCGGGCCATGGCCTTGGGCGAGCTCAATCTCGATTGGGGCATGGGTGAGCACTTGGCGTTTGCTACTTTGGTGGCCTCCGGGTACTCAGTGCGCATCACAGGCCAAGACTCAGGGCGTGGTACTTTTACCCATCGGCACTCCGTTTTGCATGATCAAAATCGTGAGCGCTGGAATGATGGCGCTTACGTGCCGCTACAAAACGTGGTCGAAGGGCAGGCCCCTTTTACGGTGATTGACTCAGTGCTTTCCGAAGAAGCGGTGCTGGGATTTGAGTACGGTTACTCTTGTGCTGACCCCAACACACTAACCATTTGGGAAGCGCAGTTTGGCGACTTCGTGAATGGCGCCCAAGTTGTGATTGATCAGTTTATTTCATCGGGCGAAGCCAAGTGGGGTCGTCAGTCAGGCTTAACACTGATGCTGCCACATGGTTATGAAGGCCAGGGCCCTGAGCACTCTTCAGCACGCATTGAGCGATTCTTACAGCTTTGTGCCGATAACAACATCCAGGTGGTTCAGCCCACCACTGCGGCACAAATTTTCCATTTATTGCGTCGTCAAATGATCCGCCAATTCCGCAAGCCTTTGGTGATCATGACACCAAAGTCATTGTTGCGAAACAAGGATGCGGGTTCGCCATTGAAAGACTTGGCGACAGATCGCTTCCGTTCGGTTATTGGCGAAGTCGATAAGGACATTAACCCTGCCAACGTTAAGCGTGTGTTGGTCTGTTCGGGCAAAGTTTATTACGACTTGGTGCACGCCCGCGCTGAGAAAAAAGCCAACAGCGTCGCCATTATCCGTGTTGAGCAAATCTACCCATTTGCACACAAGACGTTCGAGACGGAACTGCGCAAATATCCCAAGGCCACCGAAGTGGTTTGGGTGCAAGACGAGCCGCAGAATCAAGGTGCTTGGTTTTATGTCGAACACCATCTGTTTGGCAACATGACACCCGGCCAAAAGTTGGCCTATTCCGGTCGACCTGCATCCGCTTCGCCAGCTGTTGGATACCTCGCCAAGCACCAAGAGCAACAGAAAGTCTTGATCGATCAGGCCTTCGGTCGCTTTAAGTCTTTTGTGCTGACGAAGTAAACGCGTCCCTTTTTACGAAGCAATTTATTTACGGAAAATTTGATATGTCTATTTCTGAGGTAGTGGTTCCCCAACTCTCTGAATCGGTCTCTGAAGCCACGCTTCTGACTTGGAAAAAAGCCGTCGGCAGCTTCGTCGAAGCTGACGAGATCTTAATTGAGGTGGAAACCGACAAAGTGGTGCTCGAAGTGCCAGCACCTGCATCAGGCGTGCTCACCGAGATCGTTAAGGGTGACGGCAGTTTGGTGACTTCAGGCGAGTTATTGGCCAAGATCGACAAAGCAGCCAAATCCGCAGCAGCGCCAGCAGCCGTTCCCGCTGTGGCTACCAGCGCGCCTGTGACGGCACCAGTAGCAGCGCCAATATCGGCCAGCTCAGCCGGCGTGGCCTCACCGGCCGCCAACAAGATTCTGGCAGAAAAGGGCATGAGTGCTGAGGGCATATCAGGTTCTGGTCGTGATGGTCGTGTGACCAAGGCCGATGCCTTGTCAGCACAGCCAGCGTCAGCCGCACCTCAGGCAAGCGCTCCAAAGGTAGCAGCTGCCGTTGCCGTGGCGCCAACACCCATGTCGGTATCGCTCGACGGCCGTCCTGAAGAGCGTGTGCCAATGAGCCGCTTGCGTGCGCGAATCGCTGAGCGCTTGTTGCAGTCGCAACAACAAAACGCAATCCTGACGACTTTTAATGAAGTCAATATGCAGGGCATTATTGAGTTACGTAACCGCTATAAAGATAAGTTCGAAAAAGAACACGGTGTGAAGCTCGGGTTCATGTCGTTTTTTGTCAAAGCCGCGATTGCTGCCTTAAAGCGCTATCCGCTTATTAATGCCTCTATTGATGGCAAAGACATCATTTATCACGGTTACTTTGACATCGGTATTGCTGTGGGTAGCCCTAGGGGCTTGGTGGTTCCAATCTTGCGTAATGCTGACCAAATGACGATTGCCGATATTGAAAAGGCAATTGCTGACTTCGGTCGTCGTGCTGCTGATGGCAAGCTTGGCATCGAAGAGATGACGGGGGGTACTTTCTCCATTTCCAACGGTGGTGTATTTGGGTCGATGTTGTCAACACCAATCATCAACCCACCACAGGCGGCTATTTTGGGGGTGCATGCAACCAAAGATCGGGCTGTTGTTGAGAATGGTCAGATCGTGATTCGTCCGATGAACTACTTGGCTTTGTCATACGACCATCGTTTGATTGATGGTCGAGAAGCGGTCTTGGGATTGGTCGCCATGAAAGATGCGCTCGAAGACCCACAACGCATGTTGCTTGAAATCTAATACGGAAGATTTATGTTTAAACAATTTGACTTGGTGGTTATTGGTGCTGGCCCTGGCGGCTACATCGCGGCCATCCGCGCTTCGCAGTTGGGCATGAAGGTAGCGTGTGTGGACGCGTGGCAAAACGGCGATGGGAAACCGGCGCCAGGTGGCACGTGCACCAACGTGGGATGCATCCCATCGAAGGCGTTATTGCAGTCGTCTGAGCATTTTGACCAAGCCAACCATCACTTTGCCGAGCATGGTATTGAGTGCAAGGGCGTTTCACTAAAACTTGATCGTATGTTGGGCCGCAAAAATGATGTGGTCAAGCAAAATAACGACGGCATTTTGTATCTCTTCAAAAAGAACAAGATTGCGTTCTTTCATGGCAAAGGCTCATTTGTCGGCAAATCGGCAGAGGGTTGGCAAATCAAGGTCAGTGGTACCACTGAGGAAGACTTGAGTGCCAAGCATGTCGTGGTGGCAACGGGTTCATCAGCACGCGCACTGCCTGGTTTGGAATTTGATGAAAAGCAGGTCCTGTCCAATGATGGTGCATTGAATATTGGCGCTGTACCCAAGCGCTTGGGTGTGATTGGTGCTGGCGTGATCGGTCTTGAGATGGGTAGTGTCTGGCGCCGTCTTGGCGCTGAGGTGACAGTGCTTGAGGCGATGCCTGAGTTTCTGGCTGCAGTCGATCAGACCATTGCCAAGGAAGCGTTCAAGATTTTCCAGAAGCAAGGCTTGAAAATCAACATGGGCGCCAAAATCAGTGATATTAATCGCACGGCGCGCCAAGTCAGTATTGACTGGATAGATGCGGCGGGTCAAGAACAGAAACTCGTGGTGGACAAGTTGATTGTGTCGATTGGTCGGGTTCCTTATACCGGTGGTCTGGGCGCTGAGGTGGTTGGTTTAAAGCTCGATGAGCGTGGCTTTGTGCTGGTAGATGACCACTGCAAAACCAACCTAGAGAACATTTGGGCTGTGGGCGATGTGGTTCGTGGTCCGATGCTCGCGCACAAGGCCGAAGAAGAGGGCGTGTCGGTTGCTGAGCGCATGGCTGGCCAGCAAGGGCACGTTAACTTCAACACCATCCCTTGGGTGATTTACACCTCACCCGAAATTGCTTGGGTCGGTCAAAACGAACAGGAACTCAAGGCCGCCGGGACTGCCTACAAATCGGGCTCTTTTCCGTTTTTGGCCAATGGTCGTGCACGCGCGCTAGGCGACACCACGGGCATGGTTAAGATTTTGGCACATGCCCAAACTGATGAGGTGCTGGGCGTTCATGTGATTGGTCCGATGGCTTCTGAGTTGATTGCAGAGGCAGTCACCATCATGGAGTTCCGAGGGGCTGCTGAGGATATTGCGCGTATCTGTCATGCGCACCCCACGTTGTCTGAAGCCATGAAAGAAGCGGCCTTGGCCGTTGATAAGCGTGCCTTGAATTTCTAAACCGATTCAGGCGTGATGTTCTTGATGGGCACTGTCCTACGGGATCAGTGCCCTTTTACTGTAAAGCCATGAACGTAACTGAATACTACGATAAAGCACTGCGAGAAAAGGGTTTCAGCGCTGACTCGGCACAGCTTCAAGCCGTGGCACGCCTACAAATTTACTTTGATGATTGGGTTGCTTTTAGGCGCCAGCGCTCAAATGCTTTGAAAAAACTGTTGCGGCCTGCCAAAGTGCCCAAAGGGGTTTACCTGTGGGGTGGTGTTGGGCGAGGCAAAAGCTTTTTGATGGATGCCTTTTACACCTCGGTGCCGGTGGTGCGTAAAACGCGCGTGCATTTTCATGAGTTCATGCGCAGTATCCATCGCCAGCTCGAAGAGGTCAGGGGCGTACAAGATCCGCTTGATGAAGTTGCTAAGCGACTAGCGAAGCGTTATCGGCTGATCTGTTTTGATGAGTTCCACGTCTCAGATGTGGCTGACGCCATGATTCTATACAAACTATTGCTTGGCCTGTTTGATCGTGGCACTTCGTTTGTCATGACCTCAAACTATGAGCCCAGCAAGCTTTACCCTGATGGTTTGCACCGTGACCGGATCTTGCCCGCCATCGAACTTATCCTCAATCGTATGGATGTGTTGAATGTCGACAGTGGGGTCGATTATCGGCGGCGCGCGCTTGAACAGGTTCAGTGCTATCACAGCCCCTTGGATGATGCCGCTCAAAAGGCCTTGCAACAGACCTTTGAGGCGCTGTCTGATACGCCAGCGCTCGACCCGGTTATTTCAATCGAGCATCGTGAAATAAGATCGGTTGCCCGTTCGGGCAGCGTCGTGTGGTTCGATTTTGAGACCCTATGTGCAGGGCCACGCTCGCAGAACGATTATTTGGAATTGGCCAGTCGTTTCCACGCGATCATTCTGTCAGGGGTGCCTCAGATGAAACCGCGTCATGCCTCGGAGGCTAGGCGGTTTACTTGGCTGATTGATGTGCTTTATGACCACAAGGTCAAATTAGTCATTTCGGCAGCTTGCGAGCCTGAGGCGCTATACACTGAAGGTCCCATGTCCAATGAGTTTCATCGCACGGTTTCACGACTGCTAGAAATGCAGTCACAGGAATACCTCGATGAGCAGAAAAGGGCCGCCGTCACGTTGTGAGCGATTCGATGTCATTACTAGACCTTGTGTGAAGAGTTGATCCCATGAAAACCCGCGTTCTTACTGGCATTACCACCACAGGCACCCCACACCTTGGCAACTATGTGGGCGCCATTCGACCTGCTATTCGGGCCAGTCAGCAGCCTGAGGTGCAAGCTTTTTTCTTTTTGGCAGATTTCCACGCCTTAATCAAATGCGAAGACCCGCAGCGTATCGCAAGCTCTCGTATGGAAATAGCCGCCACTTGGTTGGCCGCGGGCTTGGATCCAGAACGGGTGCTTTTTTATCGGCAATCGGACATCATTGAAATTCCTGAACTCTGTTGGTTGCTGACCTGCGTCACGGGTAAAGGGTTGATGAACCGGGCCCACGCGTATAAAGCATCGGTTGATGCCAATCGCGAAAAAAATCTGGAAGACGATGATGGCATCAACATGGGCTTGTTCTCATATCCCATCTTGATGGCTGCCGACATCTTGATGTTTAACGCCCACAAAGTGCCAGTGGGTCGCGATCAAGTGCAGCATTTGGAAATGGCGCGCGACATCGCGCAGCGGTTTAATCATCTCTATCCCGGTGCGGGTGATTGGTTTGTTTTGCCTGAAGCCGTGATTGATGAGTCGGTTGCCACGCTGACTGGCCTCGATGGTCGGAAAATGTCTAAAAGTTATCACAACACAGTGCCGTTATTTGAGGGCGGCACCAAAGCGTTGAAGACGGCTGTGGCCAAAATCGTGACAGATTCGCGTGAGCCGGGCGAACCCAAAGATGCCCACAGTTCGAATCTGCTGCCGATGTTTCGGGCATTTGCCACCGCCGAACAAACGCAGGAATTTATAGAGGCCTTAAGCGATGGCATGGGCTGGGGCCAGGCCAAGCAATCACTGGTCAATGTGATTGAGCAGGAAGTTGCGCCGCTTCGTGATCAATACGACCAATTGATGGCAAGGCCCGATGATTTAGAGGATATCTTGCAAGCGGGTGCCAAACGGGCACGTGAAATCGCATCACCGTTTATGGGGCAGTTGCGCCAAGCCGTTGGTATCGGTGCGCCAAGCAAATCAAGACCTGCTGACGGTGGCAATCAAGCCGGTAAAGCGGGGAAGCCCAAGACCGGCAAAGGACCGCGATTTGTTCAGTTCCGCGATGAGCAGGGTCTGTTTCGTTTCAAGCTGATTTCTCAGGCTGGGCTGACCTTGTGCACATCACTGGCCCATCAAGACCCTAAGCAAGTGGGTGTCATTTTACGGCAGCTCGAACTTCGGGCACACGCGGTCACCGTTGAAGAAGAGGGTGAGACGGGCTATTTGGTGTTGATTGATGAGCAAACAGTGGCCCAAGGCCCAGCCTGCCAAGACACGGTCCAGCGTGATGGTCTGTTACAAACCACTCGAGCTGCCATTGAGGAATTAGCCGCTTGAGTGAACTCGAATCGATATTTGGCTTAGAGGGTGGACTGGCCAAACACACCCCTGAATTTCGTTCACGTCCTGGCCAACTCGTATTGGCCCAAACAATTGAGGCGACCATCAAAAAGCGTGGTGTCTTGGTGGCTGAGGCTGGGACTGGCACTGGTAAAACGTTGGCTTATTTGGTGCCTGCCATCATGTCTGGTGCCAAAGTCTTGGTATCAACGGGTACTCGAACGCTTCAAGATCAGCTGTTTGGCAAGGACTTGCCGCTGGTGCGCCAAGCATTGGCATTGCCCTTGGTTACTGCGTTGCTTAAAGGACGGGCCAACTACGTTTGCCACCATCATCTTGAACGCCTGCAAGATGATCCCGAAGCGCTGCGATCTAAAAACGAAATCATCTGGCTGCGTCAAATCCGGCAATTTGCGGCGACCTCCAACACCGGTGATCGGGCCATGTTGTCAAGCGTGCCTGAAGAAGCTGATATATGGAGCCGTGTGACGTCTACGCGCGAAAATTGTTTGGGTCAAGAGTGCCCTCATGTGCGTGAGTGTTTCGTCTATAAAGCCCGTCGAGAGGCCCAGGAGGCTGACTTGGTGGTCATTAACCACGCCTTGTTCATGGCAGACGCCTCGCTCAAGCAAGAGGGGATTTCAGATCTGTTGCCTGAGGCGGACGTGGTGATTTTTGATGAAGCGCACCAACTCCCTGCGGTGGCCACGCGGTTTCTTGGTCAATCGATCTCAACGGGGCAACTACAGGATCTGGCGCGCCAGTCTGAAGTCGCTGGTTTGGCACATGCTCGCGAAGCTTTGAAGTGGAGTCAGTTAAGCGAAGCTTTGACGCTTGCTATCAAAGAATGGCGGCTGGCGTGTGACTGGATCGATCAGACGGCCAATCGACGTGCGATGCCCGATGACATTTTGCAGCAGCACGAATGTATTGCCGCGTTTGAGGCGCTTTGTGAAGCGTTGGATCGCTTACTCAAAGCCCTGTGTCAGCATGAAGAGCAACACCCTGACATTGCTGCGCTCGCACGCACAGCGCAAACTTGTCAGGCTCGACTTTACTTGTGGCAGCAAGTGTTATTGCTTGGCTCAGGATTTGGAACCGTTTCGGGGTCTAGCGATATGGTGTATTGGTTAGAAAACACCAGCCAGCATGTTCGGTTCAATGTCGCACCACTGTCGATTACCGAGGCGTTTTCGCCAGACAAAAAAGGCGTCCAAGCGTGGGTCTTCTTGTCAGCGACGCTTTCGGTTAA
>Ga0213861_10002724_pt1 | contig 14958 bp, 9 predicted proteins | sample PICome_4_FD_160110 | JGI IMG/M metagenome (GOLD analysis project Ga0213861, IMG submission 160110) | Coastal seawater microbial communities near Pivers Island, North Carolina, United States - PICO131 | ecosystem: Environmental > Aquatic > Marine > Coastal | place: USA: North Carolina | collected... | reverse complement strand
GAAAGTAAATATTGAGGAAATACCTGAAATTAGAGCTTTTTATGAACTATCAAACTAGGTAAACTCTGTCGGTTGCTGAATGCTTCGTACTATTCGGCGGCTAGGGTGAGAGATCGGTTTACTAAATAATCGACTGCAGCCTGAACAGGTTTTTCAGAGCATTCCGGAAGATTAAGTTCTGCTTAACTTGTTGTTTTTACTAAAATTAAAGCTTTAATAAAATAGTAAATAATTTGAATTATATGGAGAGATATATGCAACGAAGAATCCCACACAAGCGCAACTTGCTGTGCGCGGCAATTTCAGTTTCATTGCTGCCCCTGGCGAGCCATTCAATCGCTCAACAGGACGCAGTGGAAGAAGTAGTGGTTACTGGCTCCTATATTAGGCGCTCTGAAGGATTTGCGGGTGCATCTTCGGTCACTCAGGTGACTGCTGATGACCTAGAAGCTCAAGGCACACTGAACATTGGTGAGGTCATTCAAAACCTATCCTTCGTACAGGGAGACGCCTCAGCGATCACGAATACAATTCAAGGTCAGGATTCACGCTCTTCAGCTGTTGACCTGCGTGGTCTGGGCGCACGTGCTACCTTAACTTTGCTGGACGGAAAGCGTCTGGTTAATCAAAACGTCAATGCGTTGATTCCAACTATTGCGATTCAGCGTCTGGACATCGTGGCAGATGGCGCCGCGGCATTGTATGGTAACGAAGCGGTGGCAGGTGTTGTAAACTTTGTCCCTTACAAGTCTTATGACGGCTTTAAGATGGATACGTTTGCGGAGCAAGATTCGCGCGGCGACTATGATGAGCACTCCGTTCAAATGATGTGGGGTGGTGAGGTTGGTGAGGTTGACGTGGTACTTGCCGGTCAATTCCGATCAAACACTCGCCTTGAGTGGGCTGAGCGTAATGATCTAGCTAACGCAGGTTTGACCTTCTCATCCAATTCACCGGGCAACTACTTCGTGCCACCTCGTGATGCGAATGGCCAGTATACAGGTGGTTCAGCGGCTCGTCGCCCTGATCCGAACTGTGCACCAGCTTCACAGCGCACAGGCTATACTCCAGGCGAGGCAACCAACCAATTTGGTATGCTATTGGGCAGCACCTGCTGGTTCGACTTCGGTGACAACAGAAGCTATCGTGAGCCGACTCAGACAAGTCAGTTTTATGGCAACGCAACTTGGGAAGTCAACGATGACTTGACTCTCTCGGCGCAAGCTTTTACCACACGTCTCTCAGAGACAGCGCACGGCTCAACTTCTAACCCTGGTAACTCACGAATCGGCTCACTTCCAACGATTCGTGGTGAAATTCCGGGCAATCCCTTCCGCGCTGTTAACTCCGCCGGTGCACCACTGTTTGGCGTAGATGCGAATGGAGACGGGATTCCGGATCGCGGCACAATGGATCTGAATAATGACGGTCAGCTAGATGCCCTAGTATCTGGTACTGCAGGCAATGGCGTGCCTCTCTACGAAGACGTTCGTGCTCGAACACTGCGTCCTCTAAACAAGACCCAATTACCGGGCGCCGGTCACACAAGTGATCTGGATAACCTCGAGACTAACTCTGACACGATATCTCGCTGGTACGTGCAGGCAGATTTTACAGTGCCAGTCTTAGATGGTTGGGAAGGTATGGCTTCTTTGACTCGAAATGATCGAGAGCTCACGTTTATGTCGGCTCAGAATTACGACATCACGGAAATGATTAAAGGCCTCAATTGTGACGTAGCTAATGATCGCAAATCTTGTTACAACCCTTTCTTTGTAACAGATCCGGCTAACCATACGGCAGTGCCTGTTCTCGAAGCTATTGCGGCTCGTGATAAAGAGAAGGTAGCAGACCAGTTAGACGTATTTGATCTCGTACTCAATGGTGCGGTGCCGTTAGGTGGATTCGAACTCCCAGGCGGTCCAATCGCAGCAGCTGTCGGTTATCAGTGGCGAGCTAGCAAGTTCACCAACACACCTTCCGCAGTGGAGCTCTCTGGCGATACTTGGATCGGTGGAACAGCAAAAGAAACTGTAACTTCTGGTAGTCGTGAAGTTGATGCCTATTTTCTAGAACTGTCTGTTCCAGTTCTTACGAATTTGGAAGTTGAGCTTGCCGTACGTCAAGAGGAGTTCAGTACAGGCCAGAAAACAACTGATCCCAAGTTTGGACTCACTTACGCGCCTACAGAGTGGTTGACGCTTCGTGCAACGACTGGCGACGCGTTCATTGCGCCTACTCTCCAACAGCTCTTGAACCCGGTGTCCTGCGGACTTTCTACAGTTTCTGACCGGTTCACTCCGTTCAATGCATTTACAACAGCTTGTGGTGGTGGTAATCCAACCCTTGAAAATGAGGTTGCAGAATCCAAGCAGTTTGGTGTTGACCTAGCGTTCGGTGACTTCGATTTATCTGTAACTTGGAATAATACCCAGTTCGATAATCGAATCATCAATATCAATGGTCAGGATATTATGGAAGCTGAATTCCGTAACTTTAAGGCAGCAACAGGGTTTTCAGGCAGCGGCCAGTTAGGTGACCAGCCTACTAACGCGCAGCTTGTTTCTTGGCTAGCGAACCCTGCTTCTAACAAAGACATAGTCCGTGATCCAGATGATCTTGCAACGATCTTGCAGGTTAACAATACTAGTACCACTAACGCGGAATCTGTTGAAGTTGAGTCTTACGATATTCAAGCTAACTACCGCTTCAGTCTTAGTGACTGGGGTGATTTTCGCGTGAACCTTCAAGCCACGATGATAGATCACTTCTTCTATCAGAATAAGGCGGGTGATCCGATTGTTGACGGTGCGGGTAATTACAACAACAACACGTCAGCTGCGACTACTCTGCCTGAGTGGAAGGCGAATCTGCGTCTAGGATGGACATTGGGTAACCACTCGGTGACTGCAATAGGCCGTTACATCGACCAGGTTAATAACTACGATGGACCACAGTTCACTTTTATGGACTTCTTCGGTGGTACTAACCGTCCACAAAACATGACGCAGGTAGACGCTTGGACTGATATGGATGTTTCCTACACATATAGAGGCCTGGATCTAATGGGTGGAGAGGCTGCATTTACCCTTGGGTCTCGTAACGTGTTCGACCGTGAAGCTCAGCGTTCGCCAGAATTTGCTGGTGTAATCGGTAGCTTGCAGGATCCAATGGGTAGAGCAATCTACGCGCGTTTCGTCTACGATTTCTAAAAATCGTTATAAAAAGCACGAGATTGAACTTGGATCGAGTGCAAAAAATTGAGGATTACTTAGCTAATCTGATATTAGGAAAAGGGCTCATTGATGAGCCCTTTTTTTTCAAATAAGATTTGAGGTGGAGAAAGCCAGGGTGTCAGCAAAGTAGGCGTGGACTTAATTGGCTATTGCTTTTATTCTGCTTAAGTAAATCGGCAGAATTGATATTTCGCATGTGAAAAGTAGTTTTCGAGCGGGCCTTCCCATTTAAGCGAACAGGATGGGCATCAATTAATGTATACAATTCATTTCGCTGTTAAACCTTACTAATAGACAATGGACATAATTAATAACAGCCTGGATATCCAGACTCTTCATCAGGAATTCATTGATACTGGTGTGGTTTCGGTAAAAAATTTACTGAGCGATGATGTTGCAGAGGCTGTTTATGAGGCTCTGGTGAAAAATACGTCTTGGGAGTTGCATGTAAAGAGGCCCAAAAGTGCTGGCAAGGTAGAAATTATTCGTCCCGAAGATGCCTTGAAACTTACCGAGAAGGAGAAGTTAAAACTGGTGCCCAAAGTCTTGGGGCTCAAAGACAACGATCTCAGTTTCATCTACTATCGTTATACAGTTCCTACCATGAAGGGCACCGCTAGCGAAAAATATCCAATCCTCACACAGGTGATAAGGTATTTTAACAGCAAGGAATACCTGCAGTTGATGGGTGATATCACCGGCGATTACTCTGGGCAGGAAGTGAGCAACTGGGCTTCTCGCTATGACCCAAACCACCATCTTTCTATTCACATGGATGAGAACCCAACGCAGGGTAGAATTGCCGCACACGTGCTTGGTCTAACTAAAAACTGGAAGAAAGAATGGGGTGGCCAATTTTCTTTCTGTAATGCCAAAGGCAAGCCGGTTAGTTATCATCTTCCGAAATTTAATCAGCTGACATTATTCAAAGTGCCACGCCTTCATTTGGTAAATCAAGTAAAACCCTATGCCCAGGAATCACGCTATAGCTTATTTGGGTGGTATAAGGTAAAGAAAGAATATTTTGATATGTAATAGGTTACGCTTGGCTGCATGAAGTGAAAGGGGCTCTTACGTAGCCTCTTTTTTTTGGTGAAATTAGCGGATACGTAAGCGCTAGAATGAAGGGTTAGACTTGAGCAATGGTCATTGTAGCCAACCTTTATCTTCTCGGTGATTTGAGCCATGCCCTGTACTACATAAACAAACGGCTGAGCCTATTCAAGTCGGCCAACGAATAGTTGTATCTGCCTACCGGCCTGATCGCGAGTGCCAAGCTAGGCATAGTTGAGAGATTCTATCCCTCGGCGCAGCGAGATTTGGAGGAGGCGCTTGTTACTGCGAGAAGAACCGGCGCAAAATTCAGCGAGTGGCAGACAAATCTAGCGCTGGCACAACTTTGCCTGCAAAGGGCTATGGCTATCGATGGAATGGAGTCCTATCGGCATCATGCTGCGCAGCTGAACTCCCTCAAATCTTAACTCTTACCTGAGGGTGGGAACCTACTGGGCAGATCTGACTGAACCGCCAAACCAATTAGTAGCACTCAGGGTATGGTATCGATCTGCTATTTAGTCTAGATTCAATTCCTCTAACTATTATTGTTTGAATCCTATTCGATTCTTTCTAGAGGTGACTCTTATGATTACGAAAGCAAGCCTGATTCTGGCGCTGGGCTCACTGCTGTTAGCCACCCTCCCAGCGTCGGCCGAAGAGGCGTCTGGCAGTGAATACGATGCCCTTGCTATCGCATTGGACGACATTCAGTGGGGAGCGCCCGGGGGTGGCAATGGATTTCCAGTTGGTGTTCAATCAGCACGGCAGGGCACCGACTCAGTAACTGGCGGCATCACCTACTATGCGAAGTTTCCAGCGGGCTCGCACTTTGATATGCATTGGCACACACATGACGAATTTGTGGTGGTGGTGCAGGGGAGCGTCACTATCGTGCTAGGTAACCAGAGCCATTCCGTCAGTACCGGCAGCTATATCGTCATCCCCGGTAAGTTAAATCATTCCTGGGATGTGCCCGAAGGCGGCGAAGATGCAGTGATTGTGGTGCGCCGAGGCGGGCCGGCAGATTTTAATTTTCTGGATAATTAGGTTCTTGAACATACAGATAGCTTATTTATTTTTTACCAATAGGCCTAGATAAGAGCAATAAAAAAGCCGAAAGTGGAAGCTCTCGGCTTTTTTAGTAGTGCAAAAAGAATGCTGCTAGTCGTTACCTGCTAGCGAACGCTCCTCTTTCTCTTGGCGTTCCGCAACTAGTTGCTCATAGCCTTCGTCATCAAGGTGAGTGACAGCAAGCCAGGCGTGAGTCATTTCGTCGCCAGTGCGGCTGCCGCCCATTACCCACATATCGGGGTCAGGATTATTGGGATTTTCAGCTGTGTTGTCGTACCACTGCTTTAATACCAATACGGCGCCAGTAGGCAGAAGAGGGGCTACATCTTCGTTGTAGATGTGGCTGTGGTGCCAAGTCGCGCTCCACTTCGAGATTTGACTAATCTGTTCAGTGCGTCCTGTTTCGGGATAGAAGATTTCCAGCGAGGCGGCATTCATGCGCAGGTGGCCATGAGGCTGAAAGCTGTCTATGCGGACAGGGTGGTCGAAGGAGTGGAACCCCTGAGTCATGGAATATCCATTCGGTGGGATTACAATGTCTTCTTGTGGGCTGATTTGGTAAAGGCTCAGATCTTGCTTATACTTTGCCTCTTCCTCGTAACCTTCTGGATGTAACCAGAGGCCGATCTCGACCACGTTATCCTTAATCATTGTGCCAGGAGCCGTTGCGCCCACACCGCCAGGGAACATGTGAATGCTCCAACGCACCATGGCGCCGGCAGGGATAGTACGACAAACGCCTTCAGGGACGATTTCGCCCCATTTGCCCATGGCGTATTCTGTCAGCATGCTTTGGCGTTCCATTGAGCCGTCTTCAAGCTGCATCTCAACAGTTGAGTTGGCGTGGTGAACCACCGCCTTGGCATCGCCTCTAGGCTTCACTTGTACCGCTTTAATGCAGCGATCACTAGTGATGCCACTATCTACGTAATGGTTGCTCCATAGGTCGTTACCATTAGCTGGGATATCGATAGAGATAGAAGGAATGATCCTGTCCGGCTGACCGAACTGGCTAACGAAGTTCCACTCGCTGGGATCGTTCATCTCTGGCATAGGAACCACAACGTCGGCATCGCCCATTGGAGAGCCCTGGTTAACCCAGGCAACGATAGTATCGATATCTTCCTGCTCTAGGCGCCAGTCGCCTTCAAGATCCTGAATGCCAATGCCATGATCATAGGCATAAGGAGGCATTTCGCGGTTAGCTACTCGCATTTGGATCAGTGGTGCCCAAGGGCGGACCTGATCGTAGTTGGTGAGCTGCATAGGACCGATTCCACCTTCACGGTGGCAGACTACACAATTCTCGTTGATGATCTTTCCGACTTCACCGTTGTAGGTGACTTCGTGATTGGCATCTGACTGTGCCAGAGCCGTAACCTGAAAACCAGCTGCGGCGAGGGCTGCGAGGCCTAACCAGCCTTTAGAAATGCTCATAAATCTCTCCTTTAGGATCTATCTTTTTTGGGATGCCTCAGGGCTAGTATGGCCCGGGACTTCCGGCTTTTTGGATCGATAAAACGTGAAAATCTAATTCATTTGGCTCTAAGTCTACTCCTTTTAAGAGACATGAAAAAGTGGAATTGGCGCTAATTGCACTAAATTCAGGCAATAAAAAAGGCCGGTTAATCAAGTTTAACCGGCCTTTAAATCTTCTTAAAAGAAGTGTGCTGTTACTTAGTCGTTACCGGCTAGTGAACGCTCTTCTTTTTCGCGACGATCTGCAACGATTTGCTCATAGCCTTCTTCATCAAGGTGAGTAACCGCGATCCAGGCGTGAGACATTTCGTCACCAGTACGGCTTCCGCCTACAACCCACTGATCGGGATCAGGGTTGTTAGGGTTATTAGCTGTATTGTCGTACCACTGCTTGATAACCAATACTGCGCCTGCTGGAAGCAGAGGAGCCGCATCCACTTCATATAGGTGGCTGTGGTGCCAAGTAGCACTCCACTTTGAGATCTGACTAACTTGCTCAGTGCGGCCAGTTTCTGGATAGAAAATTTCCAGTGAGGCTGCATTCATGCGCAGGTGACCATGTGGCTGGAAGCTATCGATACGCACTGGGTGATCGAATGAATGAAAACCCTGAGTCATAGTGTAGCCATGAGGAGGTACGATAAGCTCACCGCTCTCATAACCTTCGCGTAGTTGATACAGCTTAAGGTCCTGCTTGTAAGGAGCTTTTGCCGATGCAGTCATGTAGTCGTCGTCATGGAACCAAAGACCGATCTCAACAACGTTGTCTTTAATCATAGTGCCTGGAGCAGTCGCACCAACACCACCTGGGAACATGTGGATATCCCAAGAAACGCGTGAGTTAGCTGGCAATGTGCGGCATACGCCTGCAGGAACGAGCTCGCCCCATTTGCCCATTGCGTACTCAGTTAACTGGCCATACTGCTGCCACTCGCCGTTTTCGTCCATTGCGTCAACAGAAGAGTTAGCGTGGTGAACAACCGCAGACGCGTCGCCGCGAGGCTTAACCTGTACTGCTTTGATGCAGCGATCTTGAGTAACGCCAGTATCTACGTAGTGCTTGTGCCATAGATCGTTGCCGTTAGCAGGAATATCGATTGCTACGGAAGGAACGATTAGGTCTGGCTGACCAAGATCAGCGGCGAAGTTCCACTCGCTAGGATCTTTAACATTTGCAGCAGGAGGAACGATGTCCGCATCACCCATAGGTGAACCTTGGTTTACCCAAGCTACGATAGTATCGATTTCTTCTTGCTCTAGACGCCAGTCACCTTGAAGGTCCTGAATGCCGATGCCGTGATCGTATGCATAAGGAGGCATTTCACGATTAGCAACACGCAGTTGGATCAAAGGCGCCCAAGGACGAACTTGATCGTAGTTACTAAGTTGCATGGGGCCGATGCCGCCTTCAGTGTGACATACAACGCAATTTTCGTTGATGATCTGAGCAACGTGGCTGTTATAGGTAATTTGGTCGTCTTGAGCATTCGCTTGTAGACCAAGTGCGAGTAACGATCCGCTTACCAAAGCAGTCCATACGCGTACTGTTTTCATGCCTTTCTCCTAAAATTGAGAGTTGTGGGACTATTTTTAAAAAAAACCTGTTATCCGGTAATTCTTTGATTGAAATCAACTTTGAAATACTAATTGGCTGCTACCCAGATGTCCATCAATTACGGTCATTTTCGGGGAATCATTGCAACAAATTGAAACACTTAGCAAGGGAGGTTTTGCGCTGAATAGTTTGGCTAGGGCTCGACTAGTCAGGAATTTCGATGGAGTGCCCTGATCTGCTTTCTTCCCAGCCTTGATGGCCGGAAAGAAAGTATTAAAAATCAATAAGTTACTGAGATACAGTGACTTTCTGAACAATATTTGTCCAGCAGCACTGGTCGCCGTTTGAGCTATCAGGGGCGCGGAAATTCTCTACCTTGGTGTGAATCATGTATTCACCGGGCTCTGAGAATGTAGCAATTACGTTCGCGATACCACGGCCGCCCTCAACCTGCACATCACCCGGCTCGAGCTGACGGAAAAAGCGAAATCTTCGATCACCCTCATCATAAGGATTTTCGGGGATTACAGTGCTTTCGTGATGCTCAAACACTACCTCGCCAGGGCCCTGGTACTTGCTGAAATGCACACCCATGGGAATGGGCTCAACAAAGCGGGGGTCAGTGGAGTCTCGCTCGGAAATATCTTCAACATTGACCGTCAAAACGACGGGTTCGCCTGCTCTGACATTGCCGTCAAATTCGGCAACTTGTGCGAATAGGCCGGGTAATCTAGCGCCGTTCTCACCAAAGCCAGCGTGTGGCTGCATGGCGCCTTGTGGGCGAGGCAAGATGAAGTCTAGCTCGTAGGCAGAGGCACCGCGTCGACCTGGAACCTTTAAGGCTTCCTCGGCGCCAGTCTTGATGTGCCACCAAACGTCATCGTCTGCCTCTGAGGAAGGCACTGTAACGGTGAATACGCCTGTTGAGCGTCCAGCAGGAAAGTGAGTAGGTTGCATGCCGCTGTATTTGGCGGGCTCGATGTAATTCGCAGTACCCAGTGGGATATCTACAGGCACGTCGTTGCGATTGATGAAGCCAAAAGAAAAGCTTGTAGTGCCATCTGGGTTGGCGATCCAGCCTTCCATTACAGGAATGATAGGCAGGCCAGTTGGCGGTGCAAGGCTCAGGAAGCGGCCATTGTCTGCAGATTGGGCTTGTGCCTGAAGGCTAAAAACTGCCGCCAGGGCAAAGGTTAGTAGCGCTAGTGTTTTTTGAAACTTTCGCATCGATGTTCTCTCCAAAGATCAGGTTCGATAAATCCGATTTTTCTGTCGTGCTCTTTTATAAGCTGCGAGAGCGAAAACAGGGGTTATTTCTAAGTTGCTGAATCCATTCAAACAGGGCCGCTAGGATAAACGGCATTGTACTTGGAGTCTAGTTTGAAGGTGCCGAGAAATAGCGGGCTACAAGGCTAGATTTAAACAAAATGTAACAAGCTCGGCAATTGTCAGCGTCGTCCTTAGTATGAGAGGATTCCCGCATCATAATTGCTAGCAAATCAATTGGGCGAATCAGGATGGCAAAAACGCATTTTTGCGCGCTGTCAGCCAGATCACAGGTCCATGCTGAAATTCAGTATGCAAGCCAGAAATCGAGGGCAGTGGAATTGAAGGGAAATCTTAAACACAGTAGTAACGTGCTTGCCTCTCGTCGCGGCGGCTGGAAATCTGTAAAAACCCTTGTTGCGGGCCTGCTGCTAAGCGTCATTTCAACTTCTGCTTTCTCGGCACTCGATCGGATCGGAGACTTTGCTCTACTCGACAGCAGTGGCACATTTCATCAGTTGAGCCGCTATCAGCATCGAAAGGCGGTGGTACTGATGGCCTATGCCCAAGACTGTTCCGCCATGGACGCCCTGCTAGAGAGTTACACCAGCATTGCCCAGCAGCACTCGGGAGACGAGTTCGAGTTTCTGTTAATAGACACCCAGGATCTAGACCGCCCCGAGTTAAGCGCGCTAGGGACTGAGCTACCGGTTCTCGAAGACGATGGGCAGCTTATCTCCGAAACGCTGGATATCGTCGGCGCCGGTGACGTTTTGGTGCTGAATCCAGAGCGCCTGTCTCTGTTCTTTAAGGGTCAGCCAACTCAAGAGTTGGCTGCGGTCCTGGCATCAATCATAGATGAGGATGTGCGCGACACTGTGCGTCAGTCTGGGGTAGATTGTGAAATTGTCTATCCACAGAAACTTCTTCATGCCGAATCGCCACCGGACTATGCCAGCGAAGTGGCCCCCATCATCATCGAAAATTGTGCCGACTGTCATCGTCAGGGTGGAGTGGGCCCCTTCGCTCTAGATAGTTACATCATGGTCCTGGGTTGGTCACCGATGATCAAGGAGGTTCTGCTGAACAAGCGTATGCCACCTACGCAGGTCGATCCGTATGTTGGCCATTCTGCAGGGGCGCGATATCTGGATCCTGACGACGTGCAGACGCTAGTGCATTGGATCAATAACCGAGCCCCCAGAGGTGAGAGCGAAGTCGACCCGCTTGAGGCGCTTGCCGCGCGAGACCATTCGGCATGGGTATTCGGGAAGCCGGATTTTATCGTTACAGGTCCGTCGAATGAAGTACCTGCAATCGGCGTGATGGATTACGTCTATGACGATGCGCAGTTACCATTCGACGAGGACAAATGGCTGCGAGCCATAGAATACAAGGCAGGTGATGAGTCTGTATTACACCATCTGGTGACTTTCGTGACGCCGCCGGAAGAAGATTTTTGGGGTGCGGAGCGCGAAAGTGAATCCGTTACGCGTCGATTTGTCGAAAGCTATCTCCCCGGTAAGATAAATGCTGTTGAGTTTGATCGGGGAACTGGTGTGTTAATTCCCCTCGGCCATAAGCTGTCTATGCAGTTCCACTATGTGACTAACGGCCAGTCTACAGTCGATGAGACACAGGTCGGTTTGTATTTCAGCGATGAGCCAAACTTGAAAGAGAAAATGACTCAGGCGGTTGCCAGTCGTTTCGTTCTGCCTCCGAATGATCATGACTTCGAGATGCGGGCCCAGCATAGATTGGATAAGGATGTGGTTATCACAGGAGTGCGGGCCAGAATGAATTTTCGCGGCAAGCGCATGAAGTTTGTAGTGGAAAGTCCAGATGGGGACATGAAAGAACTGTTTAGTGTTCCTGCCTACAACTATGGGTGGCAACCGCACTATTTGCTAGATCAGGCCGAGTCCGTGCAGGCTGGTAGCACGCTGCGCGTAATAGGTGCGTTTGATAACTCGGCATCAAACCCTTCGAATCCTGACCCGAACAAGGAAGTCACATTTGGTTTGGAGAGTTGGGAGGAAATGTTTACCGGGTACTTTACTTTTTACGAGCAGTGAACTGATAAAATACTCTAGTTACAATTTCAAGAATATTTCAAGATGGGCTCGAAGCTAAAAACATCGAGCGCGATACTTATACATAGTATGCTTGTTAGTCGCTCTTAGATCGTTAGAGCGATTGAAGCGCCTGCTAGTAAATCTATTTCCTCGACTAAGTTGAATTTGCAGCCATGACAGATAGCAAGACCCCACTCTATTACGGCTGGAAAATAGTAATAGCCATAATGGCGCAACTGACGTTTAGTAGTGGCCTGAGCTTTTATAACCACGCTATCTATCTCAATGCGCTGGCTGCCAATCCAAACTTCGATGTGCAAACCGCTTCATTCGCGGTGTCAATCTTCTTTCTGTCCGGCGGTATCACCGGCCTGTGGGTTGCTAAATGGGTTCAGAATTATGACCCAAGAATATGCATAAGTGCTGGTGCGATAATTTCAGGCGTCGCGCTGAGTTCGTTAGCATTCGTGCAGCAGGTTTGGCAGTTGTATATTGCCTTCATATTTTTCGGCATTGGCTTCTCAGCCTCTTCGTTGATTCCAGCCACGACATTGGTAACGAGATGGTTTCGCAGAAGACGGGCCATGGCTCTATCTATTGCGTCCACGGGCTTGTCTCTCGGCGGCGTACTGCTGACCCCGCTGTGTGTGTTAATGGTTGAGTCGTTGGGCTTCGAGATGGCAGCTCCGTTGATGGGCCTGCTCTATGTAGTAGGCGTTATTCCAATTGCCTGGATCTGGTTGCGGGCCAGCCCCGAGTCGATGGGCTTGAGTGTCGATGGCGTGGATCAGGAGCCTGAAGTGAGTGTCAGCAAGGATGCAGACAGCAAGGCGGGTTCGACTTCTACAGACTCTACCTTCGACGGTATTACTTTTAAGCAGGCACGAGGCACGCGTTTCTTTTGGGGTATCACTATCGGCTATATTTTTCTGATGATGGCTCAAGTTGGAGGTATTGCGCATCAGTACGGTCTGGCAAGAGAGCATCTGACTGAGGCGCAGACAGCCATAGCAGTTGCTATATTACCGATAGCCAGCATCATCGGTCGCCTCATCGGCGGATGGTTGATAGATAGAGTATCGATTCGATTATTCGCAATCGGCATGATGATCATGCAGGCGTTTTCGTTAAGCCTGCTTGCACTAAGCGCCAATGTGCTAACCCTGTGTCTAGGCCTTGCTCTCTTTGGGGCAACCGTTGGTAATCTGCTTATGTTGCAGCCGTTGTTAATCGCGGAGGCGTTTGGTATTCGCGAATATGCACGAATCTTCGCAGTGGCGAATCTAATGTCCTCCTGGGGTACCGCCGCAGGCCCCGCCGTTCTGGGCTATGCCTTCGCTATCAACGGTAACTTTTATAGTCTGCCCTATTGGATTGCCGCTTCTGCCGGCGCGTGTGGATTGTGCTTGTTTCTTTTTGGTGGCAGGTTGCGAAATATTTAATATGGCTAAGGGCAGGTTCGTTTTTTGCTAGGGGGTTTGCCGGGACTCTATTCTATGAAAAAAAGTTTAATCGGATTAATAGGAGCTGTCGCGGTACTACTGGGTCTTGCTTCCTATGCCGGATTTTCGCCAGCCTATTTGCTGAGTGCGCCTGGCGTCGCTACCGGTATAGGTTCGAAGTTATTGTGCAGTGCGCGCTATGTTTCAGGCTTTTCGGAGCATCAGTCTTTCGATGACCTGGTGCAATACTCAGGTATCTTGCAGGAACTCACAGTTGAGTTCGACAGCAACGAGAAGACGGTGACGACTTCATTATTCGGCTTGAGCGAGAAGACTGCAAACTACTTACCCAACATAGGTTGCGCTATTGACTACTCTGGCTACTCGCAACGCACCTCTATACTGACTCAAGCGCCACAACTTAGCGATGCGCCCTGGCCTTTAGGCGATACGGTTGGCGTTGCCGATGGGCGAATGGAAAAGCTGCTACAGCGATTGCTAAGCGCAGACAATGAACTGGGTTTAAACACGCGAGCCCTGCTGGTCGCCCATCGCGGCAGTGTTATCGCCGAGGCCTACGGGCAGGGCGCGGATGCCACTACCCCCTTGCTTGGCTGGTCCATGGCAAAGAGCCTGACGTCAATCATGTTGGCGAATCTTGAATACCGCGGATTATTGGACCTGAATGGGGCTCCTGGCTTTGCGCAGTGGCAGTTGGATCAGCGCTCTCAGATACGCATCAGCGATATGCTAACCATGACAGATGGCCTCGCATTCTCCGAGGAATACAATCCCGGCGATGACGCGACCGCTATGTTGTTTACCGAGCCGTCTTCTTCAGACTTCGTCATGCAAAAGGCGATGCTGCATGAGCCCGGCACTCATTTTAATTACAGTTCGGGCACTGCGAACTTATTGTCGCGCATCTATTTTGAAAGAGCCGGTGGTTATCAGGAAAACTATGACGGGTATATGGAGAGTATCCATAGACCGTTAGCATTCCAGAATGCCATCTTCGAAGTGGATGCAAGTGGCGTCTATATGGGCAGCTCTTATCTGTTTGCTTCTGCGCGAGATTGGGCGCGGATCGGCCAGTTGATGCTCAATGGAGGAGTTATTAACGCTCAGCGCATCATGAGTGAGGACTGGGTGGTCAGAGCAACCACGGCAAATACATCGGCTAATCAGAAGGCCTATGGTTATCAGTGGTGGTTGAATAGTGGCAATGAAGATTTGCGCTGGCCAGACATTTCTGAAGATGCCTACTCCGCACAAGGTAACAGGCACCAATATCTGATGGTGATTCCTTCTCTGGATTTACTGATAGTGCGTCTGGGCTGGACTGCAGGCGGCTATCCAGTGAATGAAAGATTCTCCGAGATAATTAGCAATCTCTAGGTCATCGAGAGATTGAAAGTAGCTGTTCTATGCGGCTAATTAAGCGAGTCCTAATTTGCGGCGGCATCCGGCTCTTGAACTTGCGCCGTATCGCGTAAATTATTGATCACGGATTCCATGGCTCTGTCGACTAGTGAGCCTTCGCTGACTATCTTGACGGAACCTGCCTTCAGCTCGCGAGCCAGGCGCATGCGAGTGAGTTCTACAACTTTTATGCCCTTGCTGTTCACGAAGAATAGCTTGTCGATGCTGTCGATTTTGGCAGCGAGTGCACAGCGCACAGGCACGCCAGCGGCGCCTTTGAATTCAAGCCAGGTCCCGAGGAAATTTGTCCACCTGTTGCAGATGGGGGTCGTCCCGAGACAGGGGAGGTGGTTCTC
>Ga0213861_10002723_pt1 | contig 14960 bp, 18 predicted proteins | sample PICome_4_FD_160110 | JGI IMG/M metagenome (GOLD analysis project Ga0213861, IMG submission 160110) | Coastal seawater microbial communities near Pivers Island, North Carolina, United States - PICO131 | ecosystem: Environmental > Aquatic > Marine > Coastal | place: USA: North Carolina... | reverse complement strand
ATCGCATAATGTTAAGTGCTCCCACTTGGTCACGATTCTTGTAAGAAACCCCCGAACATACACTGGAACAACAGCGTCGAAGACCTCTTACTTGGCAATACTGACCATTTTCATCATATTTAAAAACTACATGTCGAGATACTTTTATATGTTTAATATATATATTTAAAATGGATAAAAAGCTAGTAAGTTTCTGTTTATATGGTTCATTGAACAAATACTTGCACGGAATTATTGAATCAGTTGTATCTTACAAGATCTATTTCATCGATTGGGACATACGGGTTTATGTATGTTCTAAACTAAAAGATCACAAAGTTTGTTCGATCTTACAAGGACTCAATTGCGAACTTGTTTTTGTTGAGCAAAAATCAACGAAAACTGAATCGAACGAGATGATGTATCACCGTTTTCAGCCCATATTCGAAGATAATATCAAGTATTACCTCACAAGAGATGCGGATTCTCGCGCTTCAGAAAGAGAATATCGGATGGTTCAAAATTTCATCAAATCTGGTAAAACGCTTCATTCTATATTGGATCAAGGATGTCATCATGGTTTGATGGGAGCCGGTGTTAGTTTAGATCTGGAACAACTTCAACAAAAAAATTATGCAATTCCGCACTTTAGAGAATATATTGACCCTAAGATTTCTAAGGAAGGTATGGTCCGACGTGGATCTGATCAGACCTGGTTGCGAATCGCTTTTGCGAGTGTTATTTACGAGCATGATGTATTTGTATCTCTTAACGAAGATATAATTACAGTCAATGATCGTAAAGGGATTAAAAAGGAAGAAATTAAGCTTGTCGGAAATGTAAATATATTTGATTGTCCTCACGAAATCAATGAACATTGTAGTAATTTTCATGGACGGCAAATAAACGTAGACAACACACCGAATGATGTTAAGGCGAGAAATTCCGTGTATATTCCTATCACTTTCTGAAAATGAGAGAGAACAAAAAAAGCACAAAGACAAAATGGACTGTAAAAATGAACTTAATTACATATGAGTGTAAAATCACAGCTCATCTCGGACTTTCATCCAAATCTTACCCAATTTATTTTTGCCAATCAGTTCACCCGTAATCTTGTCGATTCTTCCACCCCAAATCGGTGATTTTCCACGATTCTCTTGATGTAATAAGTATTGATTGCTTGTGTGTGTTAAGATTGAAGACAAATCTTCGGATGATGCAACTCTCGCTTTGCAAATATTATGTTGGACATTAGAACTGACTGTATTCCATTCAATTATTTCAATATCATTCAATGCTTTTCCGTTCTTACCTCCAGCTTTTTTTGCATCCAGAGGAGATTTGAAGTATGGATCTAACCCTACGAATTTACGAGAGTACATTTCCAATTCATTTTGACGGCGTGTATCAGTAGAATGTACACTCATCAACTTGTATTTGAAATAATGGAATGCGTGTTCGCCTGATATGAAACTATTTTTATCCAATTCAAACGATTGTAAATAGAAATTAGATAACTCCGTGAAGGTTTTGCTTTTTGAATAGAATTTTATAACGTTTTTCGTATCCATCTTGAGATATTACCTCCAATCCAATTTCAATCCAATTTCAATCCAATCTATATTCAAGATCTTTGATGTACCATTTTTGATTTTTCATTTTCAATATAAAAGTAAAAAATGAAAGCAAAGTAGACTTGAAAGCATAAGTCCATTTATAAGGAGAGGAAAGTAAAATATGTCTATTTCAGATGTTTATAACGCATCTCTCAAGTATTACTGTGGGAAAAATAAAGTTTCCAACATAATCACATGGAAAAATAGAAAGTCCAATGAAATGAAGCGTGAATTCATCAATAAAATGATAGATCGTGCAGTATTCGAGCTTAATATTTCAAGATCTTCTCAAAAGAGGTCTTTGATTATTTCCAAGCTATACAATCGTAATTTCGAAACCAACAAGTTGCTATCGATTCTGAATGCGGATTTCGATCTGTTTTCAAAAGACGTAAATGTGACTAAGAAATCAATTGAATTTAGTTTGAAAGCTATTTCTGATCTTGGATTGCCGATTTCAGATCTCGATAAATTCCAGATTTATGGTATCTGCCTGTTGTTTCAAACGATTCTATGTGGATTTCGATGTGATGATTCAGATATCGGTTTTGGAAATGCGGAAGATTTGATTTATTTACGCAAGAAAGCTCAAGAGAAAAAAAAGAAAAATGTCGTTAAAGCTTCTGATTGTAAGGTGTTGTGCACCGTAGAGGATGAGGACGACGATGTTGCATTCGAAGAAGAGAAAATTGTCAACGATAATATTCCCGAATCTTGGGATATTTAGATCAGAGAAAGTTCTCATGAAAATGAAAGTTTATTCGCCACAAGGGTGATTTTTTTTAGTTATTCTCCTGCGTAAGAGGCATCGTAAGCGCTGTATTCACTCGATTATCTTAATTTCCTTTAAAAAAGTGTGTCTAAACACACAGTTTTTTAATAATTCAATAATTCTTACACAAATTCGATGTAGTGCTTCAGATCTTTTAGAGCATCATCGCGAATCTCGAGATAATCAGTTGTGTAATCTTCCTTTAAGAAGATATCGGAATACAATTGCTTCGTCTCTTGAAGATGAAATTCATGTTTCACGGGCCAATATAAGGTGCTAACATCCGTATTCAAAATCATTTGAGTGAGTAAATTAGATGCGAATTTCATGATTTCAACTCAAAAACACGTGTAATTTGTTGATTTTTCATGGAAAATACCATTTCGAGGTGTTTTTTTTGTCATTTTTTAAGAAAAAACAGAAAAAATGGTTAATTTTGACCCCTTAAACCGTATTTAGACAAATTAGAACAAAAAAGACATAGATTGGTGCATATAAGATGTACTTGTCGTTGAATTCTGATGAATCCATGTAAATTGTGTTTCGTTACAGTCGTTGACTGTTTATGAAATCAAGCATGAGGCACAAAACGTTGTGCTCTCACTTGCTTTGATATTACAGGAATTACTGTATTTATAGTGAAACAGATTATGATGTTGAATTCTAATCAATGACATATGACGTACATTTCAAAGTGTATCAATATATGGCTTTTACTTAAAATCACAATAACTAAAAGGTACATTTATGTGTTGTAAGCAACTTGTTGCTTATAATGTGTAGATGTGTTGAGTGAAGATTGTCTTCGGATAGTCTGATCGTAGTTATGACTTGAATTTTGATGATGGTTTCTAAAATCATCATTGGAATCGCACTTGTTCTCAAGTGTGTCTCGCAAGGGATAGTCACGTGGGTTTATGTTTTTTTTGTTTCTTTACCGATAGCAGTAGATTTTTATATACGTTATAAGATGCCTTCGTTTGGAATCCTTCTTGTTACCTTCATCGTTTGGATGTCTGCTGTTATGATTGCTGTTATTTTATCAAATCCAAGGTTTAGTGGGGACGGTGGTGCTAGTTTATGTGAAGCAACTAATAACACATCATTCGAATGTACAAATATAATCAGTAGACACCGAAACTTCAAAATAGCCCGCTATTCGTCAATAATTTATGTATTTCTACTGCCTATACTTACAATCATTGGATTTAAAGCTGAAACCTCCATTCCTTTAATTGCATTCATATTGATATGGATTATTATAAACATACTTATAAATTTGAAAAGAAACGGCAAGTTTTTCAACTGAAACCTCCATTCCTTTAATTGCATTCATATTGATATGGATTATTATAAACATACTTATAAATTTGAAAAGAAACGGCAAGTTTTTCAACTGAAACCTCCATTCCTTTAACCTTTAATTGCATTCATATTTGTATAAAAAAAGAAAAAATGGTTCATTTTGACCCCTTAAACCGTATTTAGACAAATTAGAACAAAAAAGACATAGATTGGTGCATATAAGATGTACTTGTCGTTGAATTCTGATGAATCCATGTAAATTGTGTTTCGTTACAGTCGTTGACTGTTTATGAAATCAAGCATGAGGCACAAAACGTTGTGCTCTCACTTGCTTTGATATTACAGAAATTACTGTATTTATAGTGAAACAGATTATGATGTTGAATTCTAATCAATGACATATGAAGTACATTTCAAAGTGTATCAATATATGGCTTTTACTTAAAATCACAATAACTAAAAGGTACATTTATGTGTTGTAAGCAACTTGTTGCTTATAATGTGTAGATGTGTTGAGTGAAGATTGTCTCCGGATAGTCTGATCGTAGTTATGACTTGAATTTTGATGATGGTTTCTAAAATCATCATTGGAATCGCACTTGTTCTCAAGTGTGTCTCGCAAGGGATAGTCACGTGGGTTTATGTTTTTTTGGTTTCTTTACCGATAGCAGTAGATTTTTATATACGTTATAAGATGCCTTCGTTTGGAATCCTTCTTGTTACCTTCATCGTTTGGATGTTTGCTATTTCGATTTCTGTTGGTTCCGCATGGATATGTAAAAAAAATAGTAAAGGATGTCCCCCCGAAATAAAATTTAATATATACCGCTATTCGTCAATAATTTATGTATTTCTACTGCCTATACTTACACTGATTGGATTTACAGCTGAAACCTCCGTTCCTTTAATTGCATTCATATTTGTATGGATTATGATGAACATACTTTTAAATTTAAAGGAAATCGGCGATTTTTTCAAACATATTCTACTCTTATAAAGTCACTCTCTTGGTGTGTTATTTACTTTTGAGCCATAATTTTGCTTGATTTTCATCCGCAAACGTCTTTATATGAAATCGTTCATTCGTCGCAAAATCAAAAATTCTAAGATACTTGAGCAGATACGCATTAGAAACAACAATTGCGATCTTGCCAAAAAGATCATAGTAATATCTGCCGAATGCAATGGAATTCTGAATGGCCATTTGGTTTGCTGAAATTGAATCTCTCATCTCGACGAATACATTTAGTCGTTTTGAACTGTTCAAAACATACTTGATCAATTCTTCTGCAAATTTTTCTGCAATTCGTCCATTTCCTATGCCAGACAATTTTATATGGAGATCAATTTGCTCATCCGGCGAAAGTAGTTTCTTTACCGATAGCAGTAGATTTTTATATATGTGTATAATATATAAGATGCCTTCGTTTGGAATCCTTCTTGTTACCTTAATCGTTTGGATACACTCTATATCGGATACTTATTTCAAGGCATTGTCTTGTATATTCGGTGGCCCAGGATGTATCTACAAGGGTGATAGCTGGGGCTTCTCAGATAATAGTGTTATTCTAACTGCTTTCAATTCTGTCACTTCTTTTTATGTATTTCTAATTCCTATACTCACAATCATAGGATTTAAAGCTGACATCTCTATTCCATTGATCGTATTGATAGTGATTTGGATTGTAAGAACAATTATTTTGAAAGGAGGAAGCACGTATCAATTCATTAGACTTATGTTAAAAAGCCCCGTGCGTAAGAAAAACAACACGAAACTTTTATAGTGACATTTAAGTCACCTTCATCTCTCCTTGCCCGAAGGATCGAGAGACAAAATATGTATTTCGTAGATACCTAGGTTTATAAACGGTTTTCATCTCATAGTTGTAAGCCATGACAATGTGTCTAATGTTATAATTGAAAAAATCATATAAAAAGATAAAACAACATATTATTTGAAGAACAATGCTTGTGAAATTTTTCAAGGATATTTTAAAAAAGCATTTTGTATCACCTGAGTATTACACTCAACATCTTGGTCGTTGGGGTAAATCCAGACAAGATTTCAACAATCTAACCGCAAACTATGACCATTGCGGTGATGAACTTTGTAATATTGTCAATATGAAAAAATCGCAAGAAATGCCAAAAAAACCTCTCAAAAAGTTAAAGTTGTTGATTAACGAAAAAAATAATATTTCATAGTATAAATGATTGTTTTGATTTGTGCTTCTATTGCCGTCGCTTCTTTTTTCTTCTGTTTGTTTTTCTACAAATGAATTAATTCTACAAAAATGATGAAAAAACGACCTTGAAACTCTATATGAATTCACAACAAATTTACTTGAAGAAAATGAGTTATGTGCCCGAGTTTGTGGCACTTTACGAGATCAACCCTTTTATTATCTTGGCATTAGACAACGAAAGTATTCGTGTTGCTGTCAAAGACTACCTTGAAGGTGGTAAGAAAAAGGATGTTATTATAAAGATGTACGGATCAATTGGAAACTGGGATACTTCTAAAGTGACTGATATGAGTGATCTATTTGAATATGATGTTTATTTTAATGAAGATATTTCAGATTGGGATACTTCTAAGGTGACTACTATGAAATATATGTTTTATTGTTCCGATAGTTTCAATCAACCTATTGGAAAATGGGATACTTCAAGTGTGACTAATATGATGGGTGTGTTTTGTTGTATTACAAAATTCAATCAACCAATTGGTGATTGGGATGTTTCTAATGTATCTAATATGACTGTTATGTTTTATGGTGCTAAAAGTTTCAATCAAGATATTTCCAAGTGGAATACTTCTAAAGTGACTTATATGGACGATATGTTTCGTGATTCTATTAATTTCAATCAACTAGTTGGAGAATGGGATACTTCTAATGTGACTACTATGGAATGGATGTTTCATAGTGCTAAAAGTTTCAATCAAGATATTTCCAAGTGGGATACTTCAAAAGTAACTAATATGGAAGGTATGTTCTTTAATGCTCATAATTTCAATCTGGAAAATGCCCCTTGGTATCCAACACCACTTCAACATTTAGGTAAAAGAAAATGGTTATAAGAAAGTAAAATAGCCATTCGTTTTTTTACAAAAATGATGAAAAAACGACCTTGAAACTGTATATTATTTCACAACAAATTTACTTGAAGAAAATGAGTTATGTGCCCGAGTTCGTGGCACTTTACGAGATTGTTCCTTACATTCGTAATTGTCCATTAAACAACGATACAATTCGTAATGCTGTTTATTTTTACCTTCAAGGTGGTAATAAAAAGGATGCTATTATCAAAAAATATGGTAAAATCGGAGATTGGAACACTTCAGAAGTTACTGATATGTCTAAACTATTCTGTAGTTGCCATGATTTTAATGAAGACATTTCAAAATGGGACACTTCTAATGTAAATAATATGAAAAAAATGTTCTGTATGGCTGGAATTTTCAATCAACCTATTGGTGATTGGGATGTTTCTAAGGTGTTTGATATGGAAGATATGTTTTGTATGACTGACAATTTCAATCAAACCATTGAAGACTGGGATACTTCTAATGTGTCTAATATGAGAGGTATGTTCGCAGGTGCTGAAAGTTTCAATCAACCAATTGGTATTTGGGATGTTTCTAAAGTGACTGATATGAGTTATATGTTTTCTGGCACTAGTAATTTTAATCAACCTATTGGAAAATGGATTGTTTCTAATGTGACTAATATGGAATATATGTTTGGAAGTGCTAAAAGTTTCAATCAATCTATTGGTAAATGGAATGTTTCTAAATTGACTTATATGGGATATATGTTTGGAGGTGCTAAAAGTTTCAATCAATCTATTGGTATATGGGATGTTTCTAATGTATTTGATATGAGCGATATGTTTGCAGATGCTGAAAGTTTCAATCAAGATATTCGAGACTGGGATACTTCTGAGGTGACTTATATGTATGATATGTTCCGTGGGGCTGAAAGTTTCAATCTTGAAAATGCTCCTTGGTATCACTAGTAAAATTTGAAGAACCGTTTGGTTTTTTGTAAAAATGATGAAAAAACGACCTTGAAACTGTATATGATTTCACAACAAATTTACTTGAAGAAAAATGAGTTATGTGCCCGAATTTGTGGCACTTTACGAGATCTTTCCTTATATTGAATACTTACCATTAAACAACGAAAGTATTCGTGTTGCTGTCAAATACTATCTTGAAGGTGGTAAGAAAAAGGATGTTATTATTAAGAAATATGGAAAGATTGAAGATTGGAATACGTCAGAGGTTACTGATATGTGTCAGCTATTCAAAGATTCTGACATTAGAGAATTTAATAAAGATATATCAAAATGGAACACTTCTAGTGTGACTACTATGAAATATATGTTTTATTATGCTATAAGATTTAATCAAGACATTTCAGGATGGGATACTTCGAGTGTGACTGATATGGGACAAATGTTCTATTTTGCTATGAATTTCAATCAAGATATTTCCGGATGGGATACTTCTAGTGTGACTACTATGGAATATATGTTCTGTGATGCTATAAGATTTAATCAAGACATTTCAGGATGGGATACTTCGAGTGTGAATAATATGGATAATATGTTTAATTTTGCTGCCATATTTAATCAACCTATTGGGAGATGGAATACTTCTAAAGTGACGAATATGAAAGAAATGTTCGGTGAGGCTTTTAATTTCAATCAACCTATTGGAGAATGGGATACTTCTAAAGTGACTACTATGGAAGGTATGTTCTACTTTGCTAAAAGTTTCAATCAACCCATTGGTAAATGGAATGTTTCTAATGTGACTAATATGGAAAATATGTTCCGTAATGCTAAAAGTTTCAATCCTGAAAATGCCCCTTGGTATCACAAGTAAATTTAGAAGAACCATTAGGTTTTTTGTAAAAATGATGAAAAAACGACCTTGAAACCTTATATGATTTCACAACAAATTTACTTGAAGAGAATGAGTTATGTGCCCGAGTTCGTGGCACTTTACGAGATCTTTCCTTATATTGAATACTTGGCGTTAGACAACGAAAGTATTCGTGTTGCTGTCAAAGACTACCTTGAAGGTGGTGAGCGAAAGGATGCAATTGTAAAGATGTATGGACCAATTGGAGATTGGAACACATCAGAAGTTACTAATATGAAAGGACTATTTCAATATTGTAAATTCTTCAATGAAGATATTTCTAAATGGGATGTGTCTAGAGTGACTAATATGACTCAGATGTTCTGTTGTGCTGTAAGTTTCAATCAGAATATAGGTGGATGGAATACGTCTAATGTTTCTACTATGGACTGTATGTTCTTGGGTGCCGAACATTTCAATCAGAATATCGGACAATGGAATACTCAGAATGTGACAAAAATGGGTTCAATGTTCTTGGGTGCTATAAATTTCAATCAACCGATTGGAAATTGGAATACTTCAAAAGTGACTGATATGACTCAGATGTTCTATCTTGCTAAAAAATTCAATAAAGATATTTCAAAGTGGGATACTTCTAATGTGTCTACAATGTGGTATATGTTCTATTGTGCAAGAGAATTTAATCAACCGATTGGAGCATGGGATACTTCTAAAGTGACACATATGGATCGTATGTTCATGGGTGCTAAAAGTTTCAACCAATCTATCAGGGAATGGGATACTTCTAAAGTGACATGTATGTATCGTATCTTCTATGACGCTGACAATTTCAATCTTGAAAATGCCCCTTGGTATCACGAGTAATCACGAGTAAATTTTTAAGAACCAAAAGGTTAAGAACCAAAAGGTTTTTTACAAAAATGATGAAAAAACGACCTTGAAACTGTATATTATTTCACAACAAATTTACTTGAAGAAAAATGAGTTATGTGCCCGAGTTTGTGGCACTTTACGAGATTATTCCTTATATTCGTAATTTGCCATTAGATAACGAAACTATTCGTATTGCTGTCGGATACTACCTTCAAGGTGGTAAGAAAAAGGATGTTATTATCAAAAAATATGGTAAGATTGAAGATTGGAACACGTCAGAGGTTACTTATATGTCTAAACTATTCTGTGATTACAATAATTTTAATGAAGATATTTCCAAATGGGATGTTTCTAAGGTGACTAATATGGAATCTATGTTTGAGCATGCTGAAAAATTCAATCAACCCATTGGTAAATGGGATGTTTCTAAGGTGAATAATATGAAATATGTGTTTTATCGTGCTGAAAGTTTCAATCAACCGATTGGAGCGTGGGATACTTCAAAAGTGACTAATATGAATGCTATGTTCTATAAGGCTTCCGATTTTAATCAACCTATTGGAGGCTGGGATGTGTCTAATGTGACTAATATGAATGGTATGTTCTATATGGCTTCCGATTTTAATAAACCAATTGGTGGTTGGGATACTTCTAATGTGATTTATATGGGGTGTATGTTCTTTGTTGCTACAAAATTCAATCAACCCATTGGTGAATGGGTTGTTTCTAAGGTGACTAATATGGAATCTATGTTTGACCATGCTGAAAAATTCAATCAACCCATTGGTAAATGGGATGTTTCTAATGTGACTAATATGGAAACTATGTTTGACCATGCTGAAAAATTCAATCAACCCATTGGTAAATGGGATGTTTCTAAGGTGTATAATATGAAATATATGTTTTATCGTGCTGATAGTTTCAATCAAGATATTTCAAAATGGGATACTTCTAATATTAATGAATTGTGTCAAATTTTTGACGATGCAGAAAGTTTCAATGATGATGATTACGTGAGTTACGTGAGTGATAGTGATTATGATGAGTAAATTTGAAAGAACTGTAAGGTTTTTTTACAAAAATGATGAAAAAATGACCTTGAAACCTCATATTATTTCACAACAAATTTACTTGAAGAAAATGATGTATGTGCCAGAGTTTGTGGCACTTTACGAGATCTTTCCTTATATTGAGTTCTTGCCATTGAAAAACGCAACTATTCATGATTCTGTCAAAGACTACCTTGAAGGCGGTGAGCGAAAGGATGCTATTATCAAAAAATATGGTAAGATTGAAGATTGGAATACGTCAGAAGTTACTGATATGAGTGGCCTGTTCTATCCGGAGAATATGTATCGGTATAGCGATTTCATTGAGGATATTTCTAAATGGGATACTTCTAAAGTGACTAATATGAGTTATATGTTCTTTCACAATTGGAGATTCAATCAACCGATTGGAGAATGGGATACTTCTAATGTTATTTATATGGAAGGAATGTTTGCAGGTGCTTTATTTTTCAATCAACCTATTGGAGAATGGGATACTTCTAAAGTGACTAATATGAGAGATTTGTTCTATGAAGCTACCATTTTCAATCAACCCATTGGAGAATGGGACACTTCGAGTGTAACTGATATACATAGTATATTCTATAAGGCTTATGATTTCAATCAAGATATTTCTAAATGGAATACTTCGAGTGTAACTGATATGAAATGGATGTTCTTCTGTGCTGAAAGTTTCAATCTTGAAAATGCTCCTTGGTATCACTAGTAAATTTAGAAGAACCATTAGGTTTTTTGTAAAAAATGATAAAAAAACGACCTTGAAACTGTATATTATTTCACAACAAATTTACTTGAAGAAATGATGTATGTGTCCGAGTTCGTGGCACTTTACGAGATCAACCCTTTTATTATCTTGGCATTAGACAACGAAAGTATTCGTGTTGCTGTCAAATACTACCGTAAAGGTAGTAAGAAAAAGGCTGCTATTATCAAGAAATATGGTAAGATGGAAGATTGGAACACAACAAATGTTACGGATATGTCTAATCTATTTCATAAATATGATTATTATGATTTTAATGAAGATATTTCGAAATGGGATACTTCTAATGTGACTACTATGGTGTGTCTATTCAAAAATTGCATATATTTTAACCAAGACATTTCAGGATGGAATGTTTCAAAAGTTATTGATATGGAATCGATGTTTGATGGTGCTGAAAGTTTCAATCAATCTATTGGAGACTGGAATGTTTCTAAAGTGACTGATATGGAATGTATGTTTAATGGTGCTGAAAGTTTCAATCAACCTATTGGTATATGGAATGTTTCTAAAGTGACTGATATGAACGGTATGTTCTGTCGTGCCGAAAATTTCAATCAATCTATCGGGGAATGGGACACTTCTAAAGTGACTGATATGCGTCATATGTTCTGTAGCGCTAAAAATTTCAATCAATATATCGGGGAATGGAATACTTCGAGTGTAACTGATATGAAATGGATGTTCTTCTGTGCTGAAAGTTTCAATCAATTAATTGTAGAATGGGATACTTCTAAAGTGACTATAATGGACGACGAGATGTTTGGAGGTGCTAATAATTTCAATCTTGAAAATGCTCCTTGGTATCACGAGTAAAATTTGAAGAACCGTTTGGTTTTTTGTAAAAAATGATGAAAAAACGACCTTGAAACTCTATATTATTTCACAACAAATTTACTTGAAGAAATGAGTTATGTGCCCGAGTTTGTGGCACTTTACGAGATCAACCCTTATATTGAATACTTACCATTAAATAACGAAACAATTCGTGTTGCTGTCAAAGACTATGATAAAGGTGGTGAGACAAGGAACGCTATTATCAAGAAATATGGTAAAATGGAAGATTGGAGCACATCAGAAGTTACTGATATGAGCAATTTATTCATGAACCGGAGTGGTTTCAATGAAGATATTGGAGAATGGGATACTTCTAATGTAAATAATATGAGTGGTATTTTCTTTAATTCCTGTTTCAATCAACCTATTGGACGTTGGGACACTTCAAGTGTGACTGATATGCATTGTATGTTTGGAGATGCTAAAAGTTTCAATCAACCTATTGGAGGTTGGGATGTGTCTAAAGTGACTGATATGTGTCACATGTTCTATCGTGCTGAAAGTTTCAATCAACCTATTGGACGTTGGGACACTTCAAGTGTGACTGATATGCATTGTATGTTTTCTTGTTCTGAATTCAATCAACCTATTGGAGGTTGGAATGTTTCTAATGTAACTAATATGGATTGTATGTTTCTTGGTGCTGAATTCAATCAACCTATTGGAGAATGGGATACTTCTAATGTGACTAATATGGAATGGATGTTTCGTTGCGCAAAAAAATTCAATCAACCTATTGGGAAATGGAATACTTCAAATGTGATTACAATGTGGGATATGTTCTATTATGCTAAAAGTTTCAATCAAGATATTAGTGATTGGGATACTTCTACTGTAACTAATATGGATCGTATGTTTTATGGTGCTGAAAGTTTCAATCTTGAAAATGCCCCTTGATATCACGAGTAAGATTTGAAGAACTCTTATGTTTTTTTTTTACAAAATGATGAAAAAACGACCTTGAAACCTTATATGATTTCACAACAAATTTACTTGAAGAAAATGAGTTATGTGCCCGAGTTCGTGGCACTTTACGAGATTTTTCCTTATATTGAATACTTGGCGTTAGACAACGAAAGTATTCGTGTTGCTGTCAAAGACTACCTTAAAGGTGGTGAGCGAAAAGATGCAATTGTAAAGATGTATGGACCAATTGGAAACTGGGATACTTCTAAAGTGACTGATATGAACAATCTGTTCTACTTTGCTAAAAATTTCAATCAAGACATTTCCAATTGGGACACGTCGCAAGTGACTGATATGTGGAGTATGTTTCAAGGTGCTTATAAGTTCAATCAACCTATTGGACGATGGTGTACTTCTAAAGTAACTAATATGAGAAATATGTTCTGTTGTGCTGAAAGTTTCAATCAACCCATTGGAGAGTGGGATGTTTCAAGTGTAACAAATATGTCTGGCATGTTCTTGGGTGCTGAAAGTTTCAATCAACCCATTGGAGAGTGGGATGTTTCAAGTGTAACAAATATGTCTGGCATGTTCTTGGGTGCTGAAAGTTTCAATCAACCCATTGGAGAGTGGGACACTTCTAAAGTGACTCAAATGGAAACTATGTTATCAGGTGCTGAAAGTTTCAATCAACCCATTGGTGAATGGGATGTTTCTAAAATGACTAATATGTCTGGAATGTTCACGGGTGCTGAAAGTTTCAATCAACCCATTAGGGAGTGGAATGTTTCAAAAGTGACTCGTATGTATCGTATCTTCTGGCATATTGACAATTTCAATCCTGTAAATGCCCCTTGGTATACGAGTAAATTTTGAAGAACCGTACGGTTTTTTACAAAAATGATGAAAAAACGACCTTGAAATCTATATTATTTCACAACAAATTTACTTGAAGAAATGAGTTATGTGCCCGAGTTTGTGGCACTTTACGAGATTATTCCTTTTATTGAATACTTGCCATTGAACAACGCAACTATTCGTGATGCTGTCGAAATTTATTATAATTTTTCGTGTCTCGAGTATATTGAATATGAAGAAGATGAGATCACGTATAATGCATATAAAGTTGTAATCATGAAATATGGTGAGATTGAAGAATGGAACACAAGTCAGGTTACTGATATGTCTACACTATTCTGCGATCTCCATTATTTCAATCCACCTATTGGGAAATGGGATACTTCTAATGTAACTAATATGAGTTCTATGTTTGAATATGCTAAACATTTTAATCAACCTATCGGTGGATGGAATACTTCCAGTGTAACTAATATGGTCGATATATTTCTAGAAGCAGACAACTTTAATCAACCCATTGGAGGTTGGGATGTTTCTAATGTGACTACTATGAGAGGTATGTTTTGTCGTGCTGAAAATTTCAATCAACCCATTGAAGATTGGGATACTTCAAAAGTTACTAATATGAATAGTATGTTTTGTCGTGCTAAAAGTTTCAATCAACCCATTGGTGGGTGGGATACTTCTAAAGTTACTGATATGAGTTTTATGTTTTATCGTGCTGAAAATTTCAATCAACCCATTGAAGATTGGGATACTTCAAAAGTTACTAATATGAATAGTATGTTTTGTCGTGCTAAAAGTTTCAACCAATCTATCAGAGAATGGGATACTTCTAAAGTGACACGTATTGAACGTATCTTCTATAAAGCTGGCAGTTTCAATCCTGAAAATGCCCCTTGGTATCACAAGTAAATTTTGAAGAACCGTTTGGTTTTTTGTAAAAATGATGAAAAAACGACCTTGAAACTGTATATGATTTCACAACAAATTTACTTGAAGAAAAATGAGTTATGTGCCCGAATTTGTGGCACTTTACGAGATCTTTCCTTATATTGAATACTTACCATTAAACAACGAAAGT
>Ga0213861_10002717_pt1 | contig 14974 bp, 5 predicted proteins | sample PICome_4_FD_160110 | JGI IMG/M metagenome (GOLD analysis project Ga0213861, IMG submission 160110) | Coastal seawater microbial communities near Pivers Island, North Carolina, United States - PICO131 | ecosystem: Environmental > Aquatic > Marine > Coastal | place: USA: North Carolina | collected... | reverse complement strand
AACTTCAACAGTAATTGATCCTGAATTCTCTCTTGAAATTGAGGTTACCCTTTCAACCCCCCTTAAGCCTTTCAAGTTATCTTCGATTTTTAGAATCACTCCTTCTTCAATTTCACCTGGAGATGCTCCCGGATAAATTGCTGAAATTTGAACAATATGAGATTCAGTAAGTGGGAAATATGAAGATTTTAATGACCTTAATCCTAAGGTTCCGAAAAGCAGGAATGCAATAATAATTACGTTTACAGCAACATGATATTTTATAAAATAATTTATGATACTTTTCATAAAAATGGATTACTTGGATTTATTATATGGGATAGGATTTATCTCCATACCTGAATAAGCACCTATCATTGGTTGAGCTACAATTTCTTCTCCATCATTTAGTCCTCTTATTATCGCAAGCGTCTCTGTAAAATGAATGGAGCTTACCTTGCGCAAGCTTAATTTATTGTCTTTTACAACAAATATTTCCTCAGAACCATTAAGTAGTCCCCTATCTAAAGCAAAGACATTGCTAAATTCCATTGCATTAATATCAGCTTCCATATACATTCCTTCCTTAAGACTTGAATCGCGCATTCTAATGTAGACCTCAACCGATTGAGTTTGGGTATTTACTCTAGCGTTTATTCGGGAAACTATCCCGGTATAAATTTGATTAGTATCAATCGATTTTACTTTAACTGGTGCACCCCTGGCTATCTTTGACACGTAAGATTTTGGAAGTGCTACCATTAATTCATAATCTCCTGGAGCAATAAACTCACCTAATTCTTGTCCAGGTCTTATTATGGAGCCTTCGGTAACATTAGCACTTACTAATACTCCACTAAAAGGCGCTTTAATCTCATAAAAAGTTAAAGTTTTTTCTAAGTTTTGTAGAGAATAATACGAGGAAATAATCCCACGACCTGATACAAATAATCGTACTTTTTCTTCCATAACAGGTAATCTAGGAACAGGTTTTTCTAAATCAAATCCCTTTAGATAATTATTCCATTGCATGTAAGATTTAGGAAAATCCAATTGCAAATCTGGTAATACAGAAGTAATCAAATTATAAAGTGATGCACGTTGAGAAATAACATTTGCACGGTATTCAGAGGGCTCAATTTTAGTTAAAGTTTGTCCTGATCTATATTCTTGACCTGATTTAAATAGTGGAGTGATGGTTTGCATAACACCTTGAACCCTGGCTGTAATTCTAATTCGTTTATACGCTTGAAGAACTCCTTTAGATGGAATTTGTACTTGATAAGGTCCATTTTTCACCTTTAGAGTGAAAACCTCTTTAATGGAGTTTTCTGCTTTTTTTCTTGGTGGGGGATTACTATCAATAATTGTTTTTGAAAGTTGAAATGAGAGAGCTATAATAACAAATCCTAAAACGAATAAGATCCATTTCCGAGTACCCTTGAGCGAAGTGTTTTTTGACATTTTTTTAAAATTAAGGCCTATTTATTCAAACACTCTTTTTCGAAAAACTTTGTTGCAAGTTTTAAAATGACATGAATAGCCTATTATGGTTATCAATTTTTTGCGAAGCTAAAATATAATTTCATTTATACCTAGTCAAAGCTTATCTTGTTTTAATTATTTAAAAAATTAGACAGTAAATAATTCCTTAAGTTTAAATTATTTTTATCTTTTATAAATAAATTTGATCAGTGTCATTTTTTAATTCTTTGTGGAATGAAATAATAGGCTTTTTTGGTGTAAATCAATTTATTGAGATACTTCAAAAACAAGACTATTCATTATTACTTACCTATGATGGAATTGTGGCGCTTATTCTACCCATTATTCCTTTACTTTTATTTTTAGAAGTCTTTTTAGGTTTTATATACAAAAAACCTCAAACAAAAGTTTACAAGGTTATTTTTTTAATTTATCTATTTAACAGAGTTTTAGGACGGTTTATAGCAATTGGGATGGTTGCATTATGTATTGGAGCTCTTCAGCCTTTTGCTATTATTAAGACCTCCATGACATGGTATTGGTTTATTTATGGTTATATAATATGGGAATTTGCCCATTTTATATACCATTTTCTAGCTCATAAAGTTCGATTATTTTGGTGTCTTCACGCTACTCATCACAGTCCTGAGGAAATGAATCTTAGTGTTTCTCATGCACATTTTTTTCTAGAAGCACCTTACGCAGACTTTATACGTACTTCTATATGTATTTTAATGGGGCTTGACCCCATAATGCTATTTACTATTATGTTCATAGACGGAACTTACGGAGCTTTTATTCATGTAGGTGAAAACTTAATAAAAGATGCGCGTTTTGGTTTTTTGAATAAAATCATGCTTACTCCATCTCATCATAGAGTTCATCATGCAAGAAATCCTTTATACCTAGATACAAATTATTGTAATCTTTTAAACATATGGGATCGTATTTTTGGAACTTATCAAGAAGAAAATCCAGATTTAGATATTGATTATGGAATTACTAGACCCATTAACTCTGGAAATTTTATTCATGTCTATTTTGGAGAAATTATCCATCTTACTCGTGATGTAATAAATGCTCCTGGCATATTAAACAAGTTGCGTTATGTATTCTATCCACCTGGATGGAGTCATGAATCTGGTTATCAGACTGCAAAAATGATTCGGGAGTCTTATTTTGAAGAAAAGGATACTTCTTTTTAAAAAGTTTTATTTTAAACCTTAAACTAGTTTGAAAAAGAAGTTGAAAAAATATTAGTAATTTTATAAAAATCAATTACATGAAAAAAATAATATTATTCAGTTTAATAATTTTAGCGACATCCTCGCTTTCTTCTTTTATTGATTTTGACCAAGAAATGGTTTTTGTTTGTGATAGTCCCAGGGTAAAATGTTTTTATTATATGCCTTGTGACACCTTAAAGAATCAATGTCAAGGTAATAAAATTTTTAGGGTAACTTTATCAAGAGCAAAACAACTAGGTAAAGAAAGTTGTGATTGTGAAAAGAATTAAAAATTTGCTAATTAGGTTCCACTTTCATCTTCTGATATTTTATCAGAATAAGCCTCATTTTCACTCTGATTACTCCCGCCACTAAATTTTACTCTTAAAAATATTTCATGATTATTAATCCCTAAACTAGAGAGATTTTTATCGATATTTAATTCATAAGCATATCCAATATCGAAAAACTTTTTTAAAGAAATAAATAATAATGCTCCCGTTCTATTGTTAGATCTATAGAAAGAACCGATCTGAATGTTATTTTTAAAGTCAAGGTTTATGGAAATTTCATGAGACATAGGCAAATATTCTACTTTCCTACTAATAAAACTTGGTTTTAGAATAAAATCATCTGTTAACTTAATATTTGTACCCCCTGAAAAATATGTGTGTACTCTGTCAGAGGAAGTATAAATATCATTGTTATTATTATTTCCAAATAATCTGGGAATTGAAAATGAAATCCAATAATTTTTTGATTTAATTAATGTTCCAATACCAAAATTTGGTCTAGTTGAGCTAACTGCTTTTTGAGCAGGATCTGAAACACTATTTGTCGATGTCAAACTTGAAATATCAGCTTTGAAAAAACTTGCTCCTCCTTTAAGTCCAAAGAAAAGTTTTGTTTGTTCAGTTAAATTTAATTTATACGAAAAATCTACATATGCAATTGATGTATCTTCAACATAAAATTTGTTTGATATAAAAGAAACGCCTAAACCTACATTCTTTTTTCTCGGAGATGAAAAAATTAGGACCTGAGTTTTAGGAGCATTTTCAATTGATATCCATTGATTTCTTGAAGTTAAAGAAAGAGTAGTTTCATTTTCTGATCCTGCAAAGGCAGGATTCACAATATTCATATTATATCTATATAACGAAAAAAAAGATTCTTGCTGAGAAAATAAAAATAATGGAACCGTTAAAAAAAGAAAATATATATATTTTAACATGAATAAATTATCTTGTAATATAAACCCAACCTTTTAAGTCAATGGTTCCATTGTTATCTACATCAATCATGTATAAATAACTTGCCGAAGGGAGATCTATTCCATTAAATGTACCATCCCAAAGATTTTCATAATTCTCTTTTGAAAACACCAAAACACCAGAGGTATCATAGACCGATACTCTATTACTAGAATATCTTTCGATTTCTCCTATGACCCACAGATCATTTATCCCATCTCCATTGGGTGAGAAAAATTCAGGAAAAACTAGTGGAATGAAATTCTCATTCTCTTCAAAGCTCTGATCAGGATTAAATAGTCTAGGTGCATTATCAAAATTGTTAGGTATACCATCTCCATCAACATCAAAATCTATTGAGTCCATAACAAAATCATTATCTAAATCTGGAGGGGTGTCATTTGAATCTAATGGGTTTGATCCTACAAGAATTTCATCGAAATCTGAATAACCATCATTGTCGTTATCCTCATCTTCATTATTTCCAATCGAGTCATTGTCAGAATCTAGCCATTCAAATTGGTTAAATGGAAAAGCGTCAACGTCATCATTATATCCATCATTGTCGTCATCTAAATCTCCATTATCTCCTATTCCATCCCTATCAAAATCGGATGTTTCATTTGGATCGTTAGGAAATAAATCCTGAATTAAATAATCTTCTCTCCAATTAACTCCAAGGTCTGGAATACCATCATTATCATCATCATAATCTTGATTATCTGGAATACCATCATTATCGTTATCAACCCATTCTCTAGAGTTTAATGGATATTGATCATCTTCATTTAAATAACCATCATTATCTGCATCACCATCGTAAAAATCTAGAATACCGTCTTGATCAGTGTCTAATGGAAAACTTCTAAAATCAAATTGGTCCGTACCAATTAACATTTCATCTGCATCTACAAATCCATCACCATCGGTATCAATAAATCTAGCATCATAAGGAGGAATTGCCTGTCCATCCTGGACTTCTTCTATAGAAAATAAACCGTCATCATCAACTAGTAACTCAAATTGTTTTTCAAAAACTAATCCTTCCCAATCTGTTGCTCTTATTATAACCTGAAGTGGGGTATTTGCCTTACAAGAAGAACAATTATAATATAATTTTTGATTTTTAATTTGAAATTTATCAGCGTTTGGTGAACTTGAAGGAATTGATACTACAATAATATCATCTATATCAGGATCAGTTACAGTTATATTTGATATAAACTGCTCTCCTTTTCTTGAAATTTTGCTGCTATTTACATCATTAAGTGTGATATTGGATGGCTTTTCGTTAACATCAACAACCTCAAAATTATAGGTTGTTTGCGCGGTTTTTGAAGATGCATCATCCCCAGGCTGAATTGCAGATTTAGATGGGAAAGCTGTCTTTTTCTTTTTAACCTTCCATTTTCCGACATTTTTTCTGGTTTCAAAATTTCCTTTTGAGGATGCAGAAGAGTTTGAAGACTTTTGAACAGTTTGTTTTTTTCCACTATTAGGTGAGTATTCAAAATTTAAAACTGTTTCAATATAATTTACTAATTCAGCTGTCACTGTTATAAAGTCACCAGTAGTAGAGACGATGCCACTTGATGCACTCATATCTGTATCCCAAACAATATCGTCTCCCTTAACTTTACCTAAAGCTCCTAACTGTCCGAGTTTTCTATATCCCCAGCCATATGGATTATTATTTTCATCCAATGCGACCTGAAAACGAAAACCCCCTAAATTTTTATTCCATTTAATTTTTCCTTTAACTTCGGTAGGAACATTTTTATCAGAATAATCTCCTACTGCAAGAGTTCCTAAATCATTATCTCCCCAAGCATACATTGTTTTTGATGCAGAAGCCGTTATTGCAAAACTAACTTCAGATGATGCATCAACTTTAGAAAAAGTTGTGGTACTTACAGTATTTATTAATGTTGGTTGTCCTAATCTACTCCACTCTCCATATGAATTTCCAAGACCCAGTTGTCCTTGGGTATTTGCTCCCCAACTATATATTTTGCCATTGTCGTCTAACCCGATTGCATGATATAATCCTAATGAAATTTTATCCCAATTGTTTCCAGCAGCAAAAATTGGAACTAAATCACTTACAAAACCAGGATTACAGTCTACTGTAATATATGTTTGGCTTGTAGAGTTTGAAATAGAACTACTTGATGTAGCACTATTTTGGAGTTCTGAAGAAATATTAAAATTTGTATTTTCTATATTTTCAATAATTAATTTTGTAGAAGATGCCGTAAGAGAATAACTAAATGAATTGATGGTATTACTATTCTCTATAGCTGTCTTCAAATTTGTAATAGCATCTTCAGCTGATGAAGCTGCAGCTTCAATTCTATTTCCATTTAAAACTATAGTATAGGTTGAAGATCCGGAAATATTTTTAACTGTATCGTTAAAGTTCATAGCTCCTGTGAAAGAGGCTACTGTAGTGCTAGAAAACCCACTAATTGAATATCCAAATTTATGAGATGTGTAGTTTTTAGCTTCAAATAAAAGTGTTGAACTTCCAGAATTAGTTGGAGTGGTTGTTAATGTAAAGTTATTTTTAAGAGTATTGTTTGCATTAAATTCAGTTGTTATTTTACTTATAAGACTTGTCGTATTTGTAACATTCCCAACTGAAATTACGGTAGTTCCAAGATTAAGAGTAAAGGTTGCTATTCCAGCCGACATTGAAACTTGATATTCAGTTTTTTGTTTTTGAAGTGGATGTGTAATTTCTATAACATCAATCTGATTTCTTGGATCTGGACAAGGATCATCTGTTAAGAGTAAATTCCAATTAGCACCTGCACCCCAAATAGAACCATTATTTTTTTCTATCAAAATTGCCTGCTCAGTACTTAAAAAATCATGGAAGTGTGACCAATCTGAATACTTGCCTATTTTTGTAGGAACTGATAAAGGAAACCAAGATCCTGTATAGAAATTTGCTCCAGCTCCCCATAGCTCTCCATTATTTTTAATGTACACAAAGCCTCCTCTTACAGGAGAAAAATCTTTGATATCACTCAGATTTACTCCTTCTATTTTAGTTGGTACACTAACATAATCACTTTTTGTTCCAAGACCAAGATCAAAATTTTTATTTTTACCCCATGCCCAGAGTGATCCATCAGATTTAAATGCATAAACATGTTCAGAAATTGCATATAGCTGTGTCCAACCTTCTTCATTAATTTTTTGAGCCTCATAGTTAGATGCCTGAAGAGATCTGTTACCCCTACCAAGCTGTGCATATAAATTATCTCCATAAGCCCATATTTGCTGAGAATTTGTTAAGATTTGAGTTTCAGTTTCAGTTACTTTTACTTCAGTCACATTACTTGTTATAGCGTCCCAGTCGAGCTGTTTTGGTGTATTATCATTTGTAGCCCCAGTACCCAACTGACCTTGATCATTTGACCCAATCATCCTTAATTTACCATCTTTATTTATAATACCAGCTTGTTGGTCTCCTGCAGTTAGATTCGCTATTTTTCCCATATAAATATTTGGTCTGGAGAATTTTTCAAATGTTGTTGGTTTGCCCTTTCCTAATTGACTACTTAGGTTTCTACCCCAACTATATAATTTCCCATTATCAGAGTGACCAACTCCAAAGTTAAATCCAAGTGCAACATCGGACCAACTTTCATCAGTTCTGACTTGGGTTGGTGTGGGGATTACATATCCATAATTTTCTCCATCTAACCAAGTATTCAAAGACTTCGAATCATGAGTTGGAAGTGAACCGTAATTTAATCCCCAAACAAAGAGTTTTTTATCCGTGGTAACAGCAGCATACGAAGCACCAGCTTGTCCATAATTCCATGTGCTTATTTTACTCCAATTAGTTCCTGAAATCTGTGTTAAACTTACAATTGATGAGTTAATCTGATTTGCTGAAGTTATTCTTGAATCCAATGGTAAATAATCTGACCCGTCATTTACTCCATCACCATCAAAGTCTGGATTATTTGGCGATGTTCCATGCCAATGCTCAAATTGATTGTTAATCCCATCACCATCTAAATCTGGGTCACAGTTATCGGCTATAAAGTCAAGATCTAAATCTTCTTGCCCGCAAGAACTATATATTGCAAATTCATAACCATCTTGAGTTCCATCATCATCTGAATCCGGATCATCCCAATTTACATTTCCATCATTATCCCAATCATCATCGTCATTTTTATTATCTGGACCTGAGCTTTTATATAAAGCCGTAAGGCGTTGTTCTAAAGCATCAGGCATAGCGTCTCCATCAGCATTTGCTGGTAGGTTGGGGTTTACGTCTATACTGCTAATTGGCCATTCGTAATGATCATATACTTTAGAATTAAGATTATATAAATTATTTGCTGTTCCATAGTTTTCTACAACATCAGCATAATAATCATTATCGTCATTCCAATCTTGATTATCACCTTCACCATCTGCGTCTGAATCCAACCATTCATTTTTATTAAGTGGGAATACATCTATACCGTCATTAATTCCATCCCCATCAGTATCTGCCATAGTAGTTTTAGTCCCTATTTTTAGTTCATATTCATCTGAGGCCTTATCATTGTCCTGGTCATTTGAAGGATAACTGGTGGGGCTTAGAGTATTTGTTTTACTAAAAATTTCATCTAAATCACTAAATCCATCTCCGTCATCGTCAAAGTCCCAGTTGTTTCCAATGCCATCATTATCGGTATCTAGATGCTCTTGATCCCATCTTGGGAATTCATCTACACCATCATTATAACCATCGTAATCAGAGTCTGCCCAATACACTGAAGTTAAAGAAACATTCTCTTCATGGGTATTCGATAAACCATCTCCGTCAATATCAGTATCAACTATTGTAGAAGTATCCTGTCCTGACCATGGATCTATCCTTCCATCCCCATTTAAATCTGTCCATGTCGCATCAGGAATACCGTCACCATCTGTATCTTCAAAAGAGTTTGGATCCAAAGGCATTTGATCCCAATCATCACCAAAGTCATCCCCATCAGAGTCCCAATAATATGGATTTGTCCCTAGCTCTGCTTCCTTTATGTCAGAAAGACCATCATTGTCATCATCGAGATCTTCATTATCAGCGATATTATCCCAATCCCTATCTTGCCACTCGTCTTTATTATTTGGAAATCTATCTTCATTTCTCCAATCACATTCACTTGTTATAATGCCAATGCTTCCCCACCAATCCCACGTTTGTAAATAAATATTAGCTTCAGCATCACTTCCTGTAATTAATAGTGTCGTCCCAGATATTGAGGCTGTTATGGTTTCCGTTGCTGTAACTTGGTTATTATTAACATAATATTTATATGGTATTTGGCTATAATTATTATTTATCTGGTTTCTGAAGTTAATTAGCATTTCTGAAACTGTATATGTAGCTGTTTCAGTTGTTAGAGAAACTGTAATTGTATTATCCCAGTTACTTTGTCCCTCAATCATTATTTTGTATTGCTCACCTAACATTGTAGTTGAGGTAGATGTTGAGGTAATTTTAATGGCTTTTTGCCAGTTTAAGTTTGAATCAAACTTTGCAAAGCCTAAACCATAACACCCATCTGACCAGCCGTCTCCATCAGAATCAGGATTTTTAGAGTCTAATCCAAGAGAGTTTTCTCTGAAATCTTCCATCCCATCATTGTCATCATCAAAATCTTGATTGTCTCCCCAATAATCACCATCACTATCTTCTGTTTCTTCTTTGTCCCATGGAATACCATCTTGAGGATCATTAACCCCATCATTATCTGTATCTACAACATAAGGATTTGACTTTGCCCAATATTCATAATCTCCATTTGAATTTGGAGCTTCACCAGAGACACCATTATTGTTCCGATCATTAACCTCGGATGGTCTCTTATTAAGAACTTCAAAAGTGTCTAAAAGACCGTCATTATCATCATCTGGATCAGCATTGTCTCCAATACCGTCAAGGTCATTATCAAGAGCCTCATTTGCATTTCTAGGGAACATATCAATTAACAGTCTGTCTGGTGCGTCATTAAATCCTTTCTCAGAGTCGTAAAAATATCTTGTATTATATCCGGAACAACATGTATTTGGATTTCTTGTAGCAAAAAAACTAGGATCTGAACCATTAACCTTGTTTGGGTACTGCCAGCCGTCAGAAAATCCGTCATCATCAGAGTCCCAGTCAGTAGCCGAGGTGCCTAAACTAGCTTCATAACTATTTGAAAATCCGTCTTGATCAGTGTCTCCAGAGGGTGAAATACTCCAATCTTTTGTATCAGTTTGATTGTACTGTTCATCTATATCTAAAAATAAATCTCCATCATCATCTTCATCTGTATTATCACCTACAAGATCTTCTCTTCTAAAATCAAATTCACCTTGAGAACCGCAATTACAATTACTTGCACTTTCTCCATAAACTCCGTCACCATCATAATCTGTGGGGGAATTTGGATGACCAAAATCTGAATTTACAGACTCTGTTGCATCCAATGGAAATGCATCTATCTCAACCCAAATATCTAAAAGAGAACTAGAGTTCGTATTAGAAACAATTTTATATGCAGAATCCAAGTTGCTATATTTGTGGCTTCTGTATAATGTAAAGCTTTCGGAAACAGAATAAGCGTTTCCACTTGAATTATTTCCTGAAACAACAACATTAAATGTTTTAGAAACAGCACCTGAAAAATATGGTGCTGAACCATCTGGGAAAATATAATTATATGTTGAGTTTGCTCCAGTGCTAGTTAAAGATGTTGAGCTTGTCGACTTCTCAAACGTGTACTCAATATCATCTACTATGTGGTAATTTGTGTAATAACCGGTTCTAGAAGCAAAATTAAATTCCCAATTTGCTAATTCTGAGGCATCGAATCCTGAAAGTGCCTCATTTGAAAAGCTCAATCCAAAACCTGAAAAATCAAGCCCATTTTGATCATAATTAATACTAATTGTAGTTGAAGTAGTAAATCCTCCAGCATTATTAGAAGCAATTAAGTTTCCTTTCCAAAAAACTTTTTCAGTGTTATTATATTCATCAAAGGCAATTGTCAGACCTGTTGAAGGTATTACCTCTTCATAATTAGCATATTGTGAATAGTTTAAGGCTGGCCCAAAATTAAATGCCATTCCATCGGCTGTAAGAGCTGTATTTCCACTAGCATTACTATGTGCCTCACCACCATATTGCCTGTGTTTGAATGATATTGTAAAAGTGCCAGTTGCAGAAATACTCGGATCTACTGAAAATACTCCCCACCTTCCAGTTGATAAATTTGTTAATGATAATGATCCTTTCCCTACCATTAATGAATTGGAATTTAATGTTGCATCTCCCTTAAATTGACTTGATAATGGTCTGTTTTCAAAATCTATCTTTTTTGTTATTAAACTTGTTTCATTACCTGATAAGCTAAGATTTGGTGTTGATGAGATGCTCCCAGAAGTTTTAACGTAAACTGTTAATAGATCATTTACTCCGTCATTATCAGAATCTGGATCAGAATTATCTCCAATTCCGTCACCATCTACATCAGACCATTCATTTGCATTCGTAGGAAAAATGTCCTCTTTCCATGCGTTTTCATTAATCCACCTATCTTCAATTTCATCAAAGACCCAATTACCTCCTTCACCTTCACATTGTCGCCAGTTTGGTTCCCACCAAGTATATCCATATGTAGTATCAGTATATTTGACCATTCTATTTGGATCACACGCACAATCTTTATAGCCATCACCATCAGAATCCTGACTATTTTTATTGAGTCCATTAGCGTCCTCATATACATCAGACATTCCATCACCATCAGTATCAGTTGTTCCAGAATCAAAAGTTTGTGTTACAGTCCAGCTTTTTGTTGGAAATGCGTCGTTATAGTCATCAACCCCGTCTCCATCAGTATCTGAAACTGTTGCTGAGGTATTGAGGAAAACCTCTTCTTCCCAATCTTCTAATTTATCTTTATCCTGATCCCAAGCAATAGTTGGATCTAATGGCCAATCGTCCCAACCATCTGAGCTACCATCTCCATCAGTATCATAATTAAATGGATCTGTTCCCATTGAAATTTCAAGCCCATCAGGTAACATATCAAAATCGTTGTCTTCAGGAGTTGAATTCCAATCTTTAGGGTCAGTCCCTACAGCACTGTCAGTCTCATAAATATCAGAGAACCCATCATTATCATCATCAAGGTCAACTTCATCAGCTTCACCATCTCTGTCAGTATCAAGTGTAAAATTTGCATTATTAGGAAAATCATCTCTTGGAGTTTTATTTTGACATGCAGGGCTGATACCTTCCCATTCTTCCCATGAAACCCAACCATTTCCATCACAATCATATTTTAAATCATAAAATCTCCAAAAATAAAGCCACTGGTCGCATCTATCCCAACCATTAGTACAATCTAAGTTTTCAGCAGCTTGTCTAAATGTTTCAAATTTATCAGAAGCAATTGCATCCATATATCCGTCTGAATCAGTATCGCTTGAAGTTGCACTTGTGCCGTTGACTGCCTCAAGAGCATCCGGTAATCCATCATTATCTGTATCATACTTGTAATGATAGGTTCTTGGGTATTTATCATCTTTATCATCTACTCCATCTCCATCAGTGTCTAATACGCACGGGTCAGCCCAAACTTCCCATTCATCTTCATCAGCTACACCATCACCATCACAATCCCATTTTTTTGACGAATCCTGAGGGTCAGCATCCTCTCCGTCTGGCACCCCGTCTCCATCTGTATCCCAGTTGTCGTCATTAGGATCTAATTCAAATGGTAACCCATCTTGGTCCTTATCAATAGAATAACTTGAGTTTAATGGAAGTTGATCCTGAGCATCTGTTACTCCATCTCCGTCAGAATCAGCATTTGTTTTGGAAGTTCCAATTTGGTCCTCGATTTTATTAGGTAATCCATCACCATCTGAATCATATTGAAAGGAAGGATCCCATTCAAAAGCGTCATCAACATCAGGTACTCCATCATTATCCTTATCCAATGTTGAAAGATTTGCTGAGGTTGGGATATCCATATCGATTGAATACATAGTTCCATCATCAGCTATAGCAACAATCGCATCACCAACAGAAATATCAACCCAAGTCTTGCCAGAACCTACTTGTATTGGTTCATTTAAAAGATAACCATCTATTATACCCCAGATATATAGGGTACCAGATGTTGTTATTGCAGCAACAGCAGTGTCATAAACTTCATTTAAATCTCTATCTGTATTTGGATATTTTGGTGTGGCATAATTTTCTGAAATAGCTATTTTTTCCCAGTTTATTGTTGGGTCTGACAGTCTAGTTTGAATTTTTGTTGGTTCCCAATATTGATCATCATTCCAACCCATATTCTTCCAAAGTCGTGGTCCACTGATTGGCTTAGTCCCAACTTCCATTCCATAATGAGTATTAGATAAAACTGCACTCCAAAGGGCTATTCCTCCGGAAGCAGTTCCCCAAAAGTATAAATCTCTAGTGTCCTTTTCGATTGCTAGAACAGCATTTTTCGATAATGCAAAATCATGAAAATACAAGTTTGATCCAGTTGCCATTGAGAAAAAAAATGGGCAGAGAGCATTGTACATAGTTTCATTCATGTATGGATCATTTGGATCTGAGCCAATATGGTTTTCAAAAGCATCAGAAAAGTAATCTCCATCTGAGTCAGTCGGAGTTGAATCTTCGTTAGAAGCATTACTTGATCCATAAGTAGTCTCGTCAATATTCCAATAGCCGTCACCATCTGAATCTATATCCGACCAAGCTGGAGGGATTGTTATTTTTACTGGTTCGTATATGACTTCAGATCTATTACAGTATTCAGTAATTAATCTTTTAGCATTTCTTCCCCACGCCCAGAGAGTTCCATCAGTTTTTAACCCAACACTAGTTTTATAATATGTTTGAACTTTTTGCCATGAGCCGTCAGTGTCGTCATATTTTAACTTTCCGATAGTATCTCCAACCTTAAGTCCATCTTCAGGGATTTCAAAAACTTGTAAGGGCAAAACATTAAATCCTGTGAGTGTAGTAAAACTTGATGTGCCAGTTACGGAAGGGCTGTAAAAAGTTCCATTTCCAGTTGTATCTAATCGCCATCTATAGAAATATTGAGTATTTGCAGTTAAATTATCCTGGGAGAAAGTAAATTTTTGAAGATAATCTGTTTTGGGATCATAATCTTGTGTTGAGGAAACAGTCCCTACCAATTGAGTGGTTAGAGAGCGAGTATCTGTGCCAAATGAAATATATAAATTCCCACTTAAATTAACACCATGGTTAACTTCTAAACCCAATTCAACCCTTTTAGTTCTGATTTCAGTTTTGGTGAAATCTTGAGATATAATAATATCCTGTGCATTTATTGAAAAGCACAATAAAAAAAGCCCAAAAATTGAATTTCTTTTTAAATTACTGATAATGATAAATTTTAACTTATATCAAAATTAAATAATTTACTAGATAATATATAGCTTTTTAGTGCTAATTCGGTAGAAATTGAGTAAAAAGTTAAACAAAAAAAGCCTTCCAGTTAATGGAAAGCTCCTCATTAGTTGCTGGTAAAGAATTTTTACTCTTAAGCAGCAACACACAACATCTTTAAAGCGGTCTGGACGGGACTCGAACCCGCGACCCCCTGCGTGACAGGCAGGTATTCTAACCAACTGAACTACCAGACCTTCATTTGGCGTGTGCAAATATACGCTGCATTTTGAATCTTCCAAACAATTAATACTAAAAAGCTGAAACTTATAAAACCGCGTCTATCGCTTCTGCATATGTGTTTTTTGGAGAAACTCCAACATGTCTCCCCACTAATTCTCCCTTATCAAAGACAAGCACAGTGGGTATGTTTCTAACCCCATATTTTGCAGCAAATTCCTGATTTGCATCTACATCGACCTTTCCAATAATTGCCTTACCATCATAATCCTTACTCAAATCTTCAATAATAGGCCCTACCATTCTACACGGCCCACACCATGCAGCCCAAAAGTCAACCAAAACAGGTTTAT
>Ga0213861_10002716_pt1 | contig 14979 bp, 17 predicted proteins | sample PICome_4_FD_160110 | JGI IMG/M metagenome (GOLD analysis project Ga0213861, IMG submission 160110) | Coastal seawater microbial communities near Pivers Island, North Carolina, United States - PICO131 | ecosystem: Environmental > Aquatic > Marine > Coastal | place: USA: North Carolina... | reverse complement strand
CATCATTAGTTGGTGTATCCAAAAAGACAGAAATTAAAGATGATAAAAGTGAGAAAAATAAGGAGAATTTAGACAAATAATTGCATTTGTTGAACTTGTAGAATTAATATTAACACATATATGAAGGGTAGAAATTAAATTATGAGCAAAATCATTGGAATAGATCTTGGTACAACAAACTCATGTGTATCAATTATGGAGGGAAGCCAACCAAAAGTATTAGAAAATGCTGAAGGTGCAAGAACAACTCCGTCAGTTGTGGCTTTTACAGACGATGGAGAAAAACTAGTTGGTCAGCCTGCAAAAAGACAAGCTGTAACAAATCCAGAAAATACAATTTTTGCTGTTAAAAGACTTATTGGAAGAAATTTTGAAGACCCAACTGTAAAAAAAGATATAGCTGCTGCTCCTTTTAAAATAGTTAATTCTGAAAAAGGTGATGCTTGGATTGAAGCAAAAGGAGAAAAATATTCACCTTCTCAGATTTCTGCTTTTATTCTACAAAAAATGAAAGAAACTGCTGAGAAATATTTGGGTCAAGAAGTAACAAAAGCAGTAATCACAGTTCCCGCATATTTTAATGATGCTCAAAGACAAGCAACTAAAGATGCTGGTAAAATTGCTGGTCTAGAAGTTTTAAGAATTATTAATGAACCTACTGCAGCTTCACTTGCGTATGGTTTAGATAAAAAACAGAATAAAAAAATTGCAGTATACGATTTAGGTGGAGGAACATTTGATGTTTCTATTCTTGAATTAGGAGATGGTGTGTTTGAAGTAAAATCTACTAATGGAGATACTTTTTTAGGTGGTGAAGACTTTGATAACACAATTGTTGATTACTTGATTGCTGAATTTAAAAAAGATAACGGTATAGATCTAACATCTGACAAACTTGCACTTCAAAGATTAAAGGAAGCTGCAGAAAAAGCTAAGATCGAATTATCTTCAGCAGAACAGACAGATATTAATCTACCATTTATCACTGCAGATAAAACAGGTCCAAAACACATTAATTTAAAAATGACTAGAGCAAAACTTGAAGCTCTAGTTGAAGATTTAATCGCTAGAACATTGCCACCATGTAAAACAGCATTAAGTGATGCTGGTATATCAGCTAGTGACATAGATGAGATTGTTATGGTTGGTGGGATGACTAGAATGCCTAAAGTTCTGGCTGAAGTTAAAAACTTTTTTGGTAAAGATCCAAATAAAAGTGTTAATCCAGATGAAGTTGTTGCAATGGGAGCAGCTATTCAGGCTGGTGTACTTCAAGGTGATGTAAAAGATGTCCTTCTTTTAGATGTTACACCTTTATCTCTAGGTATTGAAACTCTAGGCGGGGTATCAACTAAACTAATTGAGAAAAATACAACAATACCAACAAAAAAAAGCCAAGTATTTTCTACAGCAGAAGATAATCAACCTGCAGTTTCTATAAGAGTGCTTCAGGGTGAAAGAGAAATGGCAACTGACAACAAAATGTTAGGAAATTTTGAGTTAGTTGGAATTGCTCCAGCACCAAGAGGAGTTCCTCAAATTGAAGTTACTTTTGATATTGATGCAAACGGTATAGTTAGTGTTTCGGCAAAAGATAAAGGAACCGGAAAAGAACAAAAAATTCAAATTCAAGCTTCAGGAGGATTAAGTGAAGAAGAAATTGATAAAATGGTTAAAGATGCTGAAGCTAATAAGGAAGAAGATAAAAAGAAAAGAGAGTCTGTAGATACGAGAAATCATGCTGATACTTTAATTCATTCAACTGAAAAAAATCTTAAAGAGCATGGGTCTAAAATTACTGATGTTGAAAAGAAAAAAATTGAAGATGCATCATCTAGTTTAAAAGAAGCTCTTAAAGGGACTGACAATGCAGACATTAAGAAAAAAACAGAAGCGTTAGTTCAAGCATCGATGAAATTAGGTGAGGCTATATATAAAGCTCAAGAGAAAAAACCAGATTCGCCTGATAATAGTAAAAATAATGATGAAGGAAAAAAAGACGATAACGTAGTTGATGCGGATTTTGAAGAAGTAAAAGAAGAAAATAAAGAAGAAGATAAAGAAAAAAGCGCTTAAGAATATCAACAATCATTATCTCAAGGTAACTTATGGCTAAAAGAGATTTCTATGATGTTTTAGGTGTGGGAAAAAGTGCATCTCCTGATGAATTAAAGTCAGCTTATAGAAGACTTGCTGTAAAATATCATCCTGACAAAAATCCTGGTGATAAAGTTGCTGAAGACAAATTCAAAGAAGCCAGTGAAGCTTACGGAATTCTTTCAGATAAAGAAAAAAAACAAAACTATGATAATTTTGGTCATGCAGCCTTTGAAAATGGAGGTGGAAGACAAGGTGGTGGTTTTGGTGGATTTGGTGGAGCGGATTTTTCAGATATTTTTGAAGATTTTTTTGGTGATTTTGGTGGTGGTGGCAGATCAAGAAATAGAAGTTCCAATAACAGAGGCTCAGATCTAAGATATGATTTGTCAATTTCTCTTGAAGAAGCCTACCAGGGTAAAAAACAGGATATAAAGTTTTCAACCACAGAAAAATGTAACACCTGTAAAGGAAATGGCTCAAAACCTGGTCACTCTCCAGATAGATGTACTTATTGTGGAGGTAATGGAAAAATAAGATCTAACCAAGGATTCTTCACAGTACAACAAACATGCCCTCAGTGTAATGGTAATGGTGAAGAGATTACGAATCCATGTAATGACTGTAATGGACAAGGAAAGAAACAAACATCTAAAAAAATATCAGTTACAATTCCTAAAGGTGTTGATGATGGAACAAGAATTAGATTAGCAGGTAAAGGAGAAGCTGGTAGCAGAGGTGGGGCAACTGGAGATCTATATATATTTATTAATGTTTATTCTCACGACTTGTTTAAAAGATCTGACGAAAATCTATTTTTTGAATTTCCACTTTCTCTTGCTGACGCAGCATTAGGGACAACCATTGAAATTCCAACTATCGATGGAGGTAAAGCTAAAATAAAAATTCCTGATGGAACTCAAAATGGTAAGCAATTCAGGTTAAAAGGTAAGGGAATGCCTTATATGAGAAGAGGCGATTTTGGTGATTTATACGTTCAAGTGAAAACTGAAGTGCCTGTATACTTAAATAAAAAACAAAAAGAATTGCTAGAGCAGTTTAGAGAAATTGAAAACGATAAATCAAATCCAAGTATTAAAAAATTTTTTCAAAAAGCAAAAAGTTTCTGGAAAAACTAGTCAATAGTGATAGGGTTTTAAATTATATTATCTTAAATTTAATATTTGAATGAAAACTTTTGTTAAAAATTTTACAATATTTTTTCTTATAATAGTTTTTACACAAAGCTGTTCGACTGCTGTTATAGTTGCAGATACAGCAGTTTCATCAACTGCAAAAGTAGTCACAGGTACTGTAAAAGGGATTGTGCATGTAACTACATGTCCGTTCACTAATAAAGATTGTTTTTAATTCACGAATGAAAAAAATTAATCTAACTATTTCGGGTTGCATGGGAAGAATGGGTCAGCAACTAATAAAGTCTTCCAAAAAAAATAAAAATTTTAAATTAGTTACGCTTACAGAAAATAGATCGGTAAATAAAAAATTTAATGGTATTAAACCTGAGTTAAATTCTGAAGAGGCATTTAAAAAAACAGATTTAATTATTGATTTTACAGTTCCTGATTGCACGCTTGAAATACTAGAAATAGCATCAAAGCTAAGGAAAAAAGTAGTAATTGGTACTACAGGATTTACTAGGAGCCAAGAAAATCAAATTAAGAAATATTCAAAAAAGATACCTATTTTAAAAGCTGGTAACATGAGCTTAGGCGTAAATTTATTAATGTATTTAACTGAAATGGCCTCAAAATCACTAAATGATGAATATTTAAGTAAAATATTTGAAGTACATCACAAACATAAAAAAGATTATCCATCTGGTACTGCTTTAATGCTTGGAAAAGGAATCGCAGATGGAAAAAATAAAAATTTATACAATTTAATTGGTAAAAAATTTTTAAATAAAAAATCTTTTTCTTATGGAAAAAAAATTAATTTTAATTCAATTAGAAAAGGTGAAATTATAGGTGAACACGAAGTGAAATTCTCAAATGGAAAAGAAATAATTACATTAAACCACGAAGCTTTTGATAGAGCGCTTTACTCAGATGGAGCTCTAACTGCCTCTAAATGGTTAATGAAAAAGAAACCAGGTTTATATTCTATGAGAGATTTGCTTAACTTTTCATAATGAATGAAAAACAAAAAGCAAAAATTATCATTAACACTCTAAATAAAATTTATCCTAAAACACCTATTCCTCTTAAAAGTAAAAATACTTTTACTCTTTTAATTTCTGTACTGCTTTCTGCACAATGTACCGATGTAAATGTTAATAATGTAACAAAAAATATATATCCAAAATACTTTAAACCAGAACACTTTGTAAAATTAGGAAGAAAAAAAATTGAAAAATTAATAAAAAAAATTGGTATTTTTAGAATTAAAGCAAAAAGTATTTATTTAATGTCAAAACAGGTTTTAGAAAAACACAAAGGAAAAGTACCCAAAACATTTGAAGAATTAGAAAATTTACCAGGTGTAGGCCATAAAACGGCTAGCGTGGTAATGTCTCAAGGTTTTGGATATCCAGCTTTTGCAGTTGACACTCATATTCATAGACTTGCACAACGATGGGGATTAACAAATGGAAAAAATGTAGTTCAAACTGAAAAAGATTTAAAACGAATATTTCCCAAGAAAACTTGGTCTAAGCTACATTTACAAATAATTTTTTATGGAAGAGAATATTGTAAAGCGAGAGATTGTTATGGTTTAACATGTAAAATATGCACTACTTGCTACCCAAATAGAAAAAAACCTGTTATTACCCAAAAAGTGTAATATGAAAATTTTAGGGATAGGAAATGCAATAGTCGATGTCATTTGTAAAGTAAATGACAATTTTATTGAACATAATAATCTTACGAAAAGTACAATGAAATTGTTTTTTGATGAAAACGAATTCAAGCAATTGTTAACTAATCTAAAAATTGAAAAAACTGTTTCTGGAGGGTCTGTTGCAAATTCTGTAGTTGGATTGTCTCAACTTGGTGACGAGGTAGGTTTTATTGGAAAAATTTCTGATGACAACTTTGGTAGTAAATACGAAGAAGGCTTAAAAAAAGAAAACGTAAAATATTTTTACTCAAAAAAAAAAGAAGCTTTACCAACAGGTACTTGTTTAATATTGGTCACACCCGACTCTGAAAGAACAATGTGTACATTTCTAGGAACAGCAGGAAAAATTAATGAAAATGATGTTGATCCTGGTGTAATTAAAAAAAGTGAAATAATATTTTTAGAGGGTTATTTATGGGACGAAGGAGAACCTAAGAAAGCATTTGATAAAGCTATAAATAGTGCAAATAAAGTGGCTATGTCACTATCTGACCAATTTTGTGTTGATAGACATAAACCTCATTTTTTAGATTTAGTAAAAAATAAACTCGATATAACTTTTGCCAATGAACAGGAGATTACTTCCTTAATTGAGGCAAAAAATTTTGAAGAAGTTATCAACTTTTCAAAACTACTTAATAAGTTATTGATTATTACTAGGGGTGGAAAAGGTGCTATTGCTATTAACGGTGATGAGGTTGTTGAAAGTGATATACAAAAAAATCTAAAAATTATTGATCTTACAGGTGCAGGTGATCTCTTTGCTGCTGGTTTTTTGCATGGATATATTAATAAATTATCTACAAAAGAGTGTCTCGAAAAAGGTACTGAAATGTCATCAAAAGTAATTCAGCAAATTGGAGCAAGACTTTAAGTTTTATTTTTTTTTCTATTAAAACTTCCCTTGCCTTTTTTTGGCTTTACTATTTTTAATTTGTATTTTTTTGTAAATAAATCTTTAGCAATTGGGTTTTTCTTATTTGATTTGATAACCATTTTTTTTACTAACAATAAATTCCTCATCGTTAAAGGTACTTGAAATTTTTTTTCTTAATCGATAAATATGAGTCTCAACAGTATGGGTATCCATATCAGATTGGTAGCTCCATACCTTTTTTTGTAATTCGTTAATAGTAACTGGTTGGTTTGATTTAGATAAATAAATAATTGTATTAATTTCTTTTTCAGTCAATTTAAGCTTGATATTATTTATTAAAATCTCTCTTGAATTTAAATCTATTGTATAATCGTTTACTTTTACTGATGATTGGCTGTTAAATTGAAGTTTTAAAAATTGAATATTTATTTTTTCTATTAATTTAAAAATATTAATAGGTAAATTGTTTAAAACAAATTGATTGTTAATATCTCGATACTTTTCGTTAGATATAATTATATGATTATTATATTTTTTTATCTCATTATTTAAAGAATTCTCATTATCAATAAAACTAATCCTAAAATTTAAATCTAAATCAAGTTCTTCTAGGATATGATATAATGACATAAATTTATATATAATTAAATTCTGAATACCCACAGAAAGAGAATATGACAATTTTTGTAAAAAATAAACACACACTTGAAATAGATGAATTTAAATTTAGGTGTTGTATTGGAAAAAACGGCTCATCGAGGCATAAAAAAGAGGGAGATAAAAAGACTCCAAAAGGAACCTTTGAAGTCGAAAATCTTTATTTCAGAAAAGATCGTTTAGCGAAACCATTAACTTTACTAAAATGTATCGAAATTAAAAAAGATATGGGTTGGTGTGATGACTTACATTTTCCCAAAAAATATAACAAACTTGTTAAAATAGAGAAAAAAATCAAACATGAGAAATTGAAAAGAAAAGATAATAAATATGATTTTCTGATTCCAATTAAGTACAACTTCAAAAAACCAGTCTCTGGTAAAGGAAGTTGTATTTTTATCCATCTAACTAAAGATTACAAACCTACAGCAGGATGTATTGCTTTAAAGGAAAAAGATTTTTTGATTATGCTTAAGTTAATTAACAAAAATACAAAAATTAAAATTTTTTAAGATCTCTGACCAAAAATACTAGATCCAATTCTAACATATGTTGAAAAATTTTTGACAGCTATAAGAAAATCTGAGGACATACCCATACTTAATTCAGAAAGATCTAGAGATTTGTTTAGTTTATTCATCTCTCCAAAGTAATTCTCTGGATCAACATTAATCGGTGGAATACACATTAAGCCAATTAAATCTAAACCAATTTCTTTACAGTAATAAACTAACTTTTGAACATCATCTTTATTAATACCTGATTTTTGATATTCGTCACCAATATTAATCTGTAAGAATATTTTAATTTTTCTATTAATTTTATTTTGCTCATCAGCAATTTTTTTTGCAAGTTTTTCACTATCTACTGAATGAATATAATCAAATATTTGAACTGCAAATTTAACTTTATTAGTTTGTAATTTGCCAATCATATGTAATCTTACTTTCGAATTTATTTTTTTAATCTCTGTCCATTTTTCAACCGCTTCCTGAACTTTATTTTCACCATAATCTATATGGCCATGCTCTATAAGAGGTAGTATTTTATCAATCTCAAAAGTCTTTGATACAGCAACAATTTTGGGGTTATTATTGACATTTAATTCATTAAGATGGGTCTTAATATTATTTTCAATGTCTAATAAATTTTTAACGGTATGATGCATAAAAATATGATTAGAAAATATTACTTTATTAATAAATTTGATACAAATAATATTGAGAAACAAGACAAACAAACCGCAATAATTTACAGAAACTATTCAAAAAAAATAGCTGACCAAACTCTGATTTTAAAAATTAAGAGATATTGTAGAAAAAAATCTATTAAATTTTATTTATCAAATGATATTAAGTTAGCAATTAAGCTTGATTTAGACGGCGCTTATATTCCAGCTTTTAATAAAAGCTTAAAACATTTGTCATATTCTTATAAAAAAAAATTTAAAATTTTAGGATCTGCACACAATCTTAAAGAAATTAGAATAAAAGAAAATCAAAATGTTGAAAAAATTTTTTTATCTTCATTATTTAAAGAAAATAAAAACTTTTTAGGAATAAATAAATTTAAATTATTATCTAAGCTAACTATAAAAAGTATTGTTATTCTTGGTGGAGTTACTTCTGTTAATTTAAAAAAACTTAAATTACTTAATTGTTTTGGTTTTGCTGGAATATCGTACTTTGAACAAAAAAAAAGGCCCCTATAAAAAGGGGCCCTTTTAAAAATTGATTCTAAATTAAATTAGAATGCAAATCCGATATCGATTGCGTAACCGTCAACATCATCTCTTGATGAAGTTGAACCACCTACGTTATCCATAGACACTGACGCAGCAGAAACTGTCATACCACCTGAAGTGTATGAAACAGATATAGCTTTGTTTTCTTGGTCAGCAGTCTTATCACCGAACTGTCTTTCAGATGCGTTGTATCCAATTGTTAAATTGTCAGATACTTGGTAAGTAATACCATGTGCTGAGAACTCATCATCAGAAGTTGTAGCGCCTGATTGATCTTGCTCTGATTCAGTGAAACCAACTGTGAAAGAACCGAAAGCGTACTTAGCGTACATAACTTCAGTCTCAAGTTTTGAAGTTCCAGCTAAACCATTGTCATCTACTGCATAACCAACTGTTAATCCTTCAACACCTGTGTATGCTAATGCAACTGAAACAGTTCCATCTGTTCTAGCTCCACCTGATGGAACGTAAGATAAGTTAACATCTAAACCATCAACCATTTCTGGCATGTCGTACATGAAAGAGTTGTTAGTTCCAAAACCACCAATCGCACCTTCTTTATTAGCTTGACCAGTTGTTTTTGCAGTTGCTGCTGCTGATGCAGTATGACCGATTAAGTCCCAAGACTCACCGTAAGCAGTAGGTGTTGTATCGTCTACAGCTGACATAGCAGTTCCACCACCATGTGCATGGAAAGTCAATTTACCTAAACCATCCATTGAAACTGAGATATTTCTATCATCTAGAGTACCACCATCAATTTCTTGATAAGTTGTTACTGTCATACCATTATCTAATTCACCCGAACCATTGAAAGTTAGAGAATCACCTGATGACCAAGTGTTACCTCTGTCATAGTTGCTTGAATTACCGTAAGATATACCTGCAGAACCGCCCACACTCATTGAACCAGCAAAAGCTGAAGTAGCAATAAGAGAACCTGCTAATGCAGTTAATCCTATATTTTTTAAATTGTTCATATTAATTACTCCTTATTTTTATTGTTAATTATTAATAATAAACGTGATCTATTTATCATTTAGTCGAATTTTTTTGTTAAAATACTTATATTTTTTATTAAATATTCTAATGTGTTGTATTTTTACAACACTTTTTTCTTGATTTTCAATGAAAAAAGCCAAATTAATAAAATTCTATGATTTTAATAATTAACCTTTAAAAGCTAAAATATTCTCTATGAATAAAATAAAACCATTAGTTTTTTGTATTTTTTTATCTTTTATTTTAAATGCCTGCAATGGAAAAATTCCAGGAGCTGATGCTAGGAAAGTTTCTTATGATCCTAAAGAAAGAGTTAAAAAAAATTTAGAGGAAGGCAAAGGTTTTAGATTGGATTCAGCATTTGGAAATAATTCAAAAGGTGGAAATTTTCAATTTGCTAGCTCAAATGAACTTTGGCGTGCCTCACTAGATACTATAGATTTTATACCAATAGCTACAGCTAATTACAGTGGTGGTATTTTAATTACAGATTGGTATTCAAGTGATGAGAATTCAAAAGAATCAATTAAAATTAGCATTAGATTTTTAACAAATGAAGTAAGATCTGATGCTTTAGATATAAAAGTTTTTTATAAAAAATGTGAAACTTTAATAAATTGTTCAATTTTAGAAAAAGATGGAAATTTAAGAGCAGAACTTACAAAAGAAATTTTAAAAAAGGCTGCTATTTACAAAAAACAGAATAAAGATAAAAACTTTAAACCTTATACAAATACGTCAACACGGGGTGACAACGCTAACGATACGAAATCAAAATAAAAATTAAATTTAATAATTATTTTTGTGGAAAGATATAATTTTAAGATTGTTGAAGATAAATGGCAAAAATTTTGGGATAGAAATAAATCCTTTTCAGTAAAAATCGATAAGAATAAAAAAAAATTCTATTGTTTAGAAATGTTTCCATACCCATCTGGAAAGATTCATATGGGTCATGTCAGAAATTATACCATAGGAGATGTCTTAGCGAGATACAAAACATTACAGGGCTTCAATGTACTTCATCCAATGGGATGGGATTCTTTTGGTATGCCCGCTGAAAATGCTGCAAGACAAAATAAATTAGATCCAAAAACATGGACAGAGAAAAATATTTCAGTAATGAAAACACAACTTAAAAAGCTTGGCTTATCTATTGATTGGGATAAAGAAATTTCTACTTGTTCACCAGATTATTATAAACATCAGCAAGATTTTTTTTTAGAGCTTTATGATAAAGGATTAGTGTACAGAAAAGAAAGTTATGTAAACTGGGATCCAGTAGATAAAACTGTTTTGGCTAATGAGCAAGTTATAGATGGCAAAGGTTGGCGCTCAGGTGCAATTGTAGAAAGAAAAAAACTTAACCAATGGTTTTTTAAGATTACCAATTTTTCTAAAGAACTTTTAGAAAGTTTAGATAACCTTAAAGATTGGCCCAATAAAGTTAAAGTCATGCAAAAAAATTGGATTGGAAAATCTTATGGCTGTGAAATTAAATTTCAAATAAAGTCTAATAAAAAAATTAATGAGATAAAATGTTATACCACAAGACCAGATACTTTGTTTGGTATGTCTTTTTTAGCAATCTCAGTAGATCATCCAATTGCAAAATTTTATGAAAATGACCAAGAATTTATAAGATTTAAAAAAGAATGCTCTAAAACTGGTACAACCGAAGAGTCAATTGCAGCAGCGGATAAACTTGGTTTTAAAACAGATTTATTAGCAATTAATCCTTTAGATGAAAGTATAAAAGTACCAGTTTATTTTGCTAACTTTGTTTTAATGGATTATGGTTTAGGTGCGGTATTTGGATGTCCAGCACACGATCAAAGAGATTTAGATTTTGCAAGAAAATATAATTTAAAAGTCACACCAGTAGTCCGACCCGATAAAGATAAAACTCTTTTAATTGATGACAAGGCATATACAGAGTCAGGCTATTTATTTAATTCAAAATTTTTAGACAATCTAAAAGTACCTGATGAGTCAATTTCTAAGACAATTAATTTACTAGAAGAAAAAAATATTGGTCAAAAAAAAACTAATTATAGATTAAAAGATTGGGGTATTTCACGTCAAAGATATTGGGGATGTCCAATTCCAATTGCATATGATGAAGATAATAATCCAATTAAGATCCCAAGAGAAATGTTGCCAGTTCAATTACCAAAAATTGATGAGTTGAGTTCTACAGGAAATTCACTTGATAAAATAGATGAATGGAAAAACATCACAATAGATGGAAAAAAATGTATTAGAGAAACAGATACTCTTGATACTTTTGTAGACTCTTCTTGGTATTTTTTGAGATTTTGCTCACCTCATAATAATGATTACGGGTTTAGTTCAGAGGAAGTAAAATATTGGATGCCTGTAGATCAATATATCGGTGGTGTTGAGCATGCTATTCTGCACCTTTTATATTCTAGATTTTTTATGCAGGCTTTATCACATAAAAATGACACCTTTGACATCAAGGAACCTTTTAGTGGTTTATTTACTCAAGGTATGGTTTGTCATGAAACCTATAAAGATAAAAATAATAATTGGGTCAGTCCAGATGAATTAGTTACTATCAATGGGGAAAAATTTCTAAAAGAAAATAAAGAACCAGTTAAGGTTGGTCCATCAGAGTCAATGTCAAAGTCAAAAAAAAATACTATAGATCCAGAAAAAATTATAAAAGATTATGGGGCAGATTCTGTTAGATTATTTATTTTGTCAGACAGCCCACCTGAAAAGGATGTTCAGTGGTCAGATGAAGGTATTAAATCATCTTACAAATTTATTCAAAAGTTATGGGTTTTAAATCAAAAATTTTTTGAAGAAATAGAAAAAAATCACCCGTCAAATCTCAATAATGACCTAGAAAAAATAACAAATAAATTTATCAAAGAAATTACTCATAACATTGAAAATTTTTCATATAACAAAATAATCGCTAATTTGTATGAAGTTTATAGCGCATTAAATAAGATAATTTTTAATAAGATTGAAAAACAAAAATTAATTGAAAATTACAAAAAAATTTTAATTGCAATTAGTCCTATTTTACCTCATTTTTCAAGTGAATGTATTGAAATGATGAATATCAAAGAAAAAATATCTTGGCCAGAAGTAGACGAGATCTTTTTAATAGAAGATAATATTAAATATATCATTCAATTTAATGGCAAAACTAGAAAAATTATTGAGACAAAAAAAAATACTAGCGAAGAAACTTTGATTGCAAAAATAAAAGAAGACAAAAAATTAGATGAATTTTTAAATAATAAAAATATTCAAAAAAAAATATTTATACCTAATAGGTTAATAAACATAATAACTAATTAAAATGTTAAAAAAAAATATTATAATTCTATCTCTAATTCTTTTTTTAACTAATTGTGGGTTCACACCAATTTATTTAAAAAATAATAATCTTAATTTTTCAATTGAACAAATTAAGTATACTGGTGATAGAGATCTTAATAATTTTTTAAAAATAAATTTAGATAGATATAAAAATGAAAAAATTGATAATAAAATTTTTCTCACTAGTGAAACCAAATATGAAAAAAATATTTTAAGTAAAGATGGTACTGGAAAGATAACCAGTTACCAACTTAAGGTTGAGGTAACATTTGTAGTAGAATCTACAAATAAAAAAATAAGAATTTCAGAAAAAAAAATTATGGACAGTATGGATGATAAATTTGAAGAAGCTAGATATGAAAAATCTATAAAACAAAGTTTTGCTTATTCAATATCTAGCAAACTTATTTCAGAGTTAATTGTTAATCCATGATTTTAAAATCTTTTGAAATAAAAAAAATTGATCAAAAGATTTATCATCTAATATTATTTTACGGAAAAAATGAAGGTTTAAAAAATGATGCTATTGGTGTTTTAATTAAAGATATAAATAATATTTCAAACTATGATGAAAAGGAAGTTTTAGATAATGAAAATACTTTTATTGACAATCTTTTATCCAAATCTCTTTTTGAAAAACAAAAATTTATTATCATTAAAAGAGCTACAGATAAAATTTTAAAAATAATTGAAACTTTACATCAAAAAAATCTAGAAGATACAACCATTATTTTAAATTCAGATAACTTAGAAAAAAAATCAAAATTAAGATCACTTTTTGAAAAAGATAAAAAATTAATTTGTGTTCCCTTTTATCCTGATAACGGTCAAACATTATCTAAATTAGCATATAGTTTTTTAAGAGACAAAAAAATTTCAATTTCCCCTTCAAACATAAATTTAATAGTAAATAAATGTAGTGGAGACAGAGAAAATTTAATAAATGAACTTAGAAAAATTGAATATTTTAACAAAAATGGAAAACAAATTAACAGTGAGAATATATCAAAACTAATTAATTTAAGTGAAAACCACAGCATATCAGAACTTATTGATAGTTGCCTTGCTCAGAACATAAAGAAAACAATAAACATCCTAAATGAAAATAATTTTAGTAACGAAGACTGTGTTATGATTACTAGATCTTTTTTAATTAAAGCAAAAAAATTACTGGCTTTATCAAAAGAATTTGAGAACAATAATAATATAGATTTGACCATTTCATTAGCTAAACCACCAATTTTTTGGAAAGAAAAAGAAATAACCAAACAGCAAATTTATAAATGGAAACCAAAAAATATAAAAGAACTGATATACAAATTAAGTGGGACTGAATTATTAATCAAAAAAAATATAAATAATTCAATTAATTTAATTACAGATTTTATTTTAGGTCTGTCTTCTTCTAAAACTAATAGTTAGATTTAATTATATCTATAATTTTATTTAACTGATCAAGGTCTTTATACTCAAAAGAAATTTTTCCTTTATTCCTTTTGTTGTTTTGTATTTCAACATTTAATCCAATTTTATTAGATACAGAAAGCTCAAGAGCTATAATATTAGTATCTTTTGTGATCTTTGACTTTTGTCTTTTCTTTTTAAATAATTGTACAAAATTTTCTGCTTGTCTTACTGAGAGCTTATTTTCTATAATTTTATTTGCTACAAAACTTGCATTATCTAACCCTACTAATATCTTGGCATGTCCTGTCGATAACTTTTTTGACTCTATTAATTTTATAACGTCTTCTGGTAAAGTAAGTATTCTTAATGAATTAGTTATATAACTTCTACTTTTACCAATAAATTTTGAAACTTTTTCTTGATCATAAGAAAATTCATCAATCAATCTTTTATAACCTTGGGCTTCTTCCAACGGATTTAAATCATGTCTCTGAACATTTTCAACTATTGCAAATTCTAAAGATTTTAAATCATCTGCTTCTGTGATTACCACTGGAACATTATGAATACCTGCTCTCTGTGCCGCTAGCCATCTTCTCTCACCTGCTATGATTTCAAATTTCAAATTTTCATTATTTGATTTTCTTACTATGATTGGCTGTATCATTCCTCTCTCTTTAATAGAATTTGTTAAGTCTTCTAAGTTTGTCTTATCGAAATTTTTTCTTGGTTGGTACTTGTTTGGTATTAAATCGCTCACTGGTAATTGATTTTTTTGAACCTCTACTTTAGTTTCGCCAATTAATGATGATAAACCCCTTCCAAGACCCTTTTTAATTTTATCCATTAAGCAGCACTCCCAATTGTTGACTCTTGATTTATAAATTCATCAGTAAAACTAAAATAAGATTTACTACCGGGGCAAGATTTGTCATAAATTAAAACCGGCATACCATGTGATGGTGCCTCT
>Ga0213861_10002715_pt1 | contig 14979 bp, 28 predicted proteins | sample PICome_4_FD_160110 | JGI IMG/M metagenome (GOLD analysis project Ga0213861, IMG submission 160110) | Coastal seawater microbial communities near Pivers Island, North Carolina, United States - PICO131 | ecosystem: Environmental > Aquatic > Marine > Coastal | place: USA: North Carolina... | reverse complement strand
AACGGCTAACTGTTGGTATTCATCTAAATTCATTCTTACCCCCTGTACCAGAATTGTTGCAGAATCATTTGGTACATAGTGCAACATACTGCTCTTTAGACGCGCGTCCCCGTCTGTAAGTTGTTGACGTTACGAGCTTATTTGTTGCACTAATAACCAAATACTCCGATTCGTAATGTGTAGGCCGTGCTTTAATTTCAACCACTTACATAGGCACTGTAGTAAAATTGCACCAATCTGTACCAAGCCGTCGTAGCTCAGTTGGTAGAGCATACGCTTCGTAAGCGTGAGGTCGTCTGTTCGAATCAGATCGACGGCACCATCAGGCCACAGAAACCAGTCGCCGCCCCACCGCCCCAGCAAAGGCACTGTCCATCACACTGGCATGCTGGCTCAGGTGACTGACGTCCAGATGAGCATACCGCTCCACCATCCGGGCATCCTTCCAACCACCCATCTCCTTGAGCACATCGATTGGCACACCGCTTTGCCTCAAGATCGAAGCCCACGTGTGCCGCAAGTCATGCCACCGAAGATCCCGCAAGCCCGCCTTTGCCAAAGCCCTCGACCAGATCTTAGAAGACACCTCGTTTAAGGGGCGCCCACCGTTAAGCGGAAACACCCAGTCCGATCCATCGTTCCTGACGCGCGTCAAACAATCCAACGCTGTCTGGTTCAATGGCAGCACCAAGGTCTCGCCGTTCTTCATCAACATCCCGTCAACCTTCACAAGACGGCGAGTGAAGTCGATCTGATCCCAACGCATGCGCAGGATATTTCTACGCCTAAGCCCCGTAGCCACAGCCAACATCGCCATGTCTGCATATCCCGAAGGCAACGCCCGAACTAAGCGCATGACCTCATCGGGCTTTAAGCATCGCATCCTTGCCTTCTCACCAGTGGCAAAACGATATAGCGGCGCTACACCATCGACCCATCGGTACTCCCTATAGGCCGCATTAATCACAGCCCTTAGCAAAGCAATCTTACGATTGACATCCCCTGCGCTACGCTTACCACCACCACGCATCTTGGGCCTGGCGAGCTCCGCATCCCGGATAGCCTTCACAGCGTCCGGTGTGATCTCATCCAGGTAGAACAATCCCGCTTTCCTCAGAACATCACTCCACCAAATCGCGTGAACCTCATACGAACTGTAGCTTTTGAGGTGTGTGTGCTCGTTGAGATAACGTTCAACAGCCTCTACCCAAGTCTTGCGAGGCTTCTCGCCCAGAGCCGTCTCACGAAAACTCTCGGCGTACTTCCGTGACAGGATCTCTCTGGCTAGCTTTTCGTCAGACGTGCCCGCAGAAATCTGAAACCGTTTGCCGTTAACCGACCAGCGACCCCACCACACTTGACCCCGTTGAGAAACTTTCATGTCATGTTCTCCTTGACGGGGACGCGCATAAACATTATGCACTGCCCCTTAAAACATCACAACAGCTAATTTATATTGTTGCCGATAATCTACAGCACTCATCCTCGGTTAGATCGCATGCTCTGAAACCATCTTGGATAACGACCCGCACCCTTAAGAATGCCCTCACACATTTTGGCTACCTCACGCGCCGCGTCATCACCAATCTCTTGGCGCAGCTTTGTGTAGTGCTTCATGCGATTCGCTTTGTTGCGAGCAAACCCCATAGCCTCACGCACCCTCGCCTCGAACTTTCTTCTGGTTTCCTGAACCTCTTGCGCCCACCGAGCTTCTTGGTTCTCTTGCTTATATAGCAGATCCATCATGTGTCAATTCAATGTGGAAATTATTAATCCGACAGACGAGATAGCAGCGCCACTGAGAAATGTCAGCAGGACTAATCTTTTCGCCCACAAAAAAACCTGATGGAAGGGTTCGTGTTCATTCAACCAGCCGTACATCATCAAAGCAAAAGCCATCATTACTGCGCCCGCGAGCATCATAGCCAGTCCCTTGGGCGATCATCACCCTCTGGGTACGTCTTGGTGTAGAGCGTGAGCATCCGGAGATTGCACATCGCATGCGCCAAGTGTGTCTGACCAGACTCCTTGTCAATGTCCTCACCCTGTTGCCACGCCGCTATGTGGCGTAATGCGCATGCCAAGGGAATCGACCACGACATACCTTTCATCCAGTTAAAGCGGTTGTACTTTTGCTCACCATGCATCCAAACCCGAGCCTCATCCTCAAGAGTGGATAACGGGATTAAAGAAAGGTCAGGCTTATCTGCATTAAATCTAGCACCACTGCCGCGCTCATTGCTGTTAATGTCACCAACACTGCCTAGTGGCTGAGTGCGCTTGCCGTGTTTATCGGTGTCAATAATTGTGTCCACTGATTACTCCGGTTAATTAAAGCCATCGATGCCTAGCTCACGAGCGACATCTCTGATCTCTTCATTAAAATCGCTGCGGTCAAAATAAAAATCATCCTCCGGCCTCCTTGACTTGACAGGCTTAGCGCTTGCCCGCAAAGCTTTTGGTAGTCCGATGGGCTTAGGCTTAGCAATCGGCTTGGGCTTGACAGTCCTAGGCACCCGTGTGGCTAGCCTTCCCTCCAACACCTCGAAGGTTGAGAACCGGCACCCACAACTGCAACACTTTCGCTTGCGTCGAAACTGGTTCCTCTCAAGGAGTCGCGAGTCATAGACCTCGGTGTCGTTGTTGCAGGATATGCACTTCATAAATCTTCACAATCCGCACGTAGCTGTTGGACTAAGGCTTCAATGGTGATCATCATTGCGCCGGACAACTCCGTGGCGACAGTCTCTGCTGCGCCGTCATCGGCCCTCAACAGATCAATCTCAACGCCGGCTGTGCCATCAGCACGGGTCACATCCTCAAAAACAATATGCATCTTTGCCATATCCATCTCATTGAAGGTTAGTCAAACATTTTTCAGAATGGGTTTCATAAATCTCATGCGCAAACCCGCCTAATTGCTCGAAGATTGCTTGCGCATCCTCGGCGGCGCATGAGGAGTTCATGACAACCGATGCAGAAAGAACACCAAACACTTCAAGCCAGTCCACCAATAACATCTCCTCTTGGTGTTGCTTGGCAAAGTCCACCCACATGTCACTAAACTGCTCCTTAAGCTGCTTTACTCTTTCGTCATGCATGCATCGCTCCATTTGTGTATTGTTCGCGCAAGTACGAGTCGATATCCTCCCGCTTGAAACGATAGGCACGACCAATCTTTGCTGCTGGCAATGAGCCGTTCTTCGCTAAACGGCGCACAGTAAAGCTCGATAAACCAACATAGTCAGCGGCTTCTTCTACGTTCATTAACTTCTCTTCCATTACGTTTCCTTGCAGTGCTTTAATAAAAATGACGGCGTAAATTCAACGATACGAGCGTCTGCCAAATACTTGCTTGACATGTTCTCGTGCCCTTCAATGTCTTTGGTATCGATCAGGCAGGTATATGTTTTGCGGGTGGGGTTGTATTCAACCACTGTCACCGCTCGACCAGAAGGCATCCTCATCCTGCGACCGAGTAAGTTGATATTGATCGCAGAAAGCAGCGACTTCGCAGTACTCGGCGCAGCGCTTGTATCCTCCTTTTCGCTCTTCAATAAATAAGCCGTCAGCGAGTGTGGATTCAATGTCATTTTTATCCTCGTAAACACGGACGGCTCGCTTGCCACCCTTTTTCATGACCGCCCATTTGGTTCCCTCGTACCAGCGTTCATCATCGGTGCACAGTATCTTCTCACCTGCTGATGCTGCTTGGTGCGCAGAGATACGCTCAAATATATACTGATATACCTGGTCGAGCGAAAGCACCTCGATATCGACCGAAACAATTGGCGTTTTCGGGTAGTCTGTTTTTCGCTGTGACTCAGCCTTCTTCCAGTCCCGCAAGATGGCGATGATTCGTAACGCACCCACCTTGTGACCGTTCTGAATAGCAAGCCAACGCAGAATGTTGAGCTGCCACGTCCACTCAGTGAAGTTGCCCTTCATGACTTTGAATACGCCGGTGACCTTGTAGTCATCGAGCGATGAGCCGTGCAAACACATCCGGTCAAACTGGCCAGACAATTGCCAACCGTTGACCTCGGCATACAGCCGCTCTTCAACGATGTCGCTCTTGTTGGCTCGCTCTAAAATGGTGTGCACCGCCTGACCTAACAACGACCAGATTCGCTCAGACACATCTTCCACGATGAAGTCTTGATACTGACGAATTAACTGACGCCGTCGTGGTGAATCGATTAGTTTGGTGACAGAAATATCACCGCCGCCTTTATATGGATCGTTCTTAACCGCCTGATAGATAGCGTCCGGCAAGTTGTGTACGTTAGTTAAATTCACTGAGCGTCCTTTGGTTGATAGGCCTCGCGCTCACCGAGGTTGTTGTAGTAGTTCTGGACGCCAGACTGTGACTCGGTACTGTAGCCCTGCCGCTCACCCAAATTGTTGTACACGCCGTTGTTGCTACCCCAGTTGTATGAACTATTATTCCAGTTGTATGGACTTTGATCAAACTGTTGTGAACTGTTGTCCCAGTTCGATGAGCTGTTGTTAAAGTTCAACGACGAGCTATCCCAGTTGTATGCGGGCACTGCCGTGTCATCCGCCAAAACATAGGCGCTAGCACAGAGCGTGAGTGCCGCTGCGCAAACCTTCTTGATCATCAGTCGCTCCCTTTGGGTCAATCGTGTAACGATGCTGTCTCTCCAGCTGTCACCACTTGTGCAGATTTGCCGTGCGGTTCGGGGTCGAATCACGAACACCAGCACGTGACCAGGAGATCAACTCGCACCCCTCCTATATTCTGGTGATGGGCGGGGCGCGACGCATCTGCAATACGCATTCAACAACCCACCACCATCGCTTAACTACCAATCAATCTCATTGATTTCCTGCTTGGCCGCCGGGGCGCTATGCTTGGCACTAGACTCGCCAGTGTCGGGATCTAATCCGCCACGCAGATAACGAGTACCTGACTTGGCTGTTGATTCCCATAAGCCACCGCGCCACTTGCTTCCGTCAGCCATCTCGATGACCACCTGATACTGAGGCGACTTCGGATTGTCGGATGGCTTGGCTTTGAACACGGCGATGTTGTTGTATTGCTTGGTCATGTTTTTATTCCTTAATTTGATTTGATTTTTTGCTGCAAACGCTCAATGATTGGCTGAAGCTTGGCTTTAGGTATTAGGCCAATGCTGCTAACACCGGCGACCTTGCAGATCGCGGCTTCTTCAATACCAGCCTTGACCATCAGGTCATTTAAAAGGACCGCCTCATCCATGGAGATAAGATCAACAGGCTCTGCCTTTTTGCCCACGACATGGGTGGTGGCGTCCGGATCCTCATCGATGGGTATGGCAAACAACTGGAATGCCATGTACTTGTAAGCAATCGAGAGCGCCTTGTTGGTGGCCTTGTCACCTGAGTCCATTGCCTCACCGGGCACTGAGCTTACGATTGAACTGCCGTCCACCGTGGAGTAGATCGTGTAGTCCACCTGCACCGTAACGTAGAACAGAGGAGTGCCACGACTATTAACACGCTCATGAACTTCACGACTCCTGATATGCGGGACAATAACAATATTAGCTTCAGTCAAATGCTGAGCCATCCTGTTCATCACGTCATCAATGCCGCGGAACTTAAATCCCTGGCTCTCATTCTTGCGGTTCTTCCCAATGCCGTTCTCAGCAAATGCGGCGATCACCTGTTGTATGCCCTTTAATACGTGTGGAGATTCTGATTGTTGTGTCACTACTCAACTCCTAAAGGTTTGTGCCAATAGGTGCATATTAAAGCAACATATTAGTGGTGTCAATACTTTTAATAAAAAACAATATATGCTTGATTCATGCCATCACTACACAGGCTTCAGAACAGAGATCACTCTCCCAAGAATGCGAAGATAAACAAAAACATCCCTCGACATTTGTTGCTTCTTTCCAACGCCACTGGACAAGACCAGTCCTTCCTCATCGCAGGTTACGCGCCTCGCAACAATCTTTTCTGCGTCCTGCATAAGGTAGATTCCATCGACTGGAGACTGCTGCTCTCTGTCATCCACAAGCAACACGGTGCCAGACTCAAACTCTCTAAAGGATTCATCATCAAGCCTGACGAGCTTTAGATTTTCGGGCGCGACCCCCAGAGAAGCAGCAAAATCCTTATGAAAGGCAAACCAACCCAGCACTAGTGAGGTATCAACACCGCCCAGTTTGCCAAGGACTGGCGCAAAGTAATCGTCCAGCTCAATAGGGGTTGGCTTACTCACAAGGTGCGCAAACCTTGGGGCTATCTCCTTTATCTCCACACGCAAAAGCTTGGCGAACTTCGCTGCCGCTTGGAAGTTCAGCGAAACTTTGCCGTTGATGTACTGGCTGATAGCGCCTTGGCTGTTGTAACCCAGCTCCTTAGCGGCCTTTACTTGACTGAGATTTAAGGCGTCCTGCTTTGAGATCCATATATTCCTCAGGCGGCGCGCATCTTCTCGTTCTTCTTTTGATAAGTTTCTCATGGTATTTGGTCCTTACTTTAGCTCCATTGATACACAAAGGTTCTTATGTTCACAAACCATACAATTATATTAGCCACGCTGTCAATAATTAAAAAACACTTAGTTGTTGCATAAAAGTAATTAGCAATGCTAATATCTGCTGATCTGTTCATAGATTGCGGGGCTGTGGTCGGGGCTTAATAACGACAGCGCAGTTCCTAAGAGATCCTACTGTGGGAAAGTGCGGGAAGAGGATCAGGGGTGGCGAAGACAGAACCCCGCGCACGCAAGTCTGTCGGGTGCATGTCTGGCTCCGAAGAGAAAGAATGCTGAAGGCGTACTGGGATGGGCTAAGTACGTCTTCACCAAAGAGAAAGGGTTAAATATAGATCAGTAGTGATCTGTACGTAGCGTGACTGTGCACTCTTATTAAACAAAATAAATTGATTGAAGCCGCGCTAGCCGTTGCGATGCAGCGACACCAAGTGTTAACCCTATATACATTAGTGCATCAATATAGTATTATGAATGCTAATACTGTATTAATAAAGGGTAGCTCTAGTGAAGAGATTTGAGGACTACGGGATCAACCTTCAAGGCCGAATCGGCCAAGAGCTTAAGGTACCCTGCCCTCAATGCTCAGCCGGGCGCAAGAAAAAAGGTTACCCGTGTCTCAATGTCAACACTGATCGTGGGCTATGGAACTGCTGGCACTGTGGTTGGAGCGGCTCACTTGGAACAGGGATGTACACACAACAGTCGCACAAAAAAGTATTTCGCAAACCTGAATTCAAACCACAACTATTAAACGACAAGTCACTCGAGTGGCTATCCACCCGTGGCATCACGCCCGAGGTTGCAGCGCGCAATCAATTGGCGCTATCAATGAAGTACTTCCCACAGGTTGAAGAGGAGCGCACCGCTCTGTCCTTTCCGTTTGTGAAGAATGGCGAGGTAGTCAACGTCAAGTATAGATCCAAGGACAAGTACTTCACCCAAGAAAGTGGCGCTGAGAAGTGTTGGTATAAGTACGATGACATCGATCCGAAGTGCACGATCATTACCGAGGGCGAGTTCGATGCGCTATCGTTTGAGGTGGCAGGTTTCCGGCACGTTATCTCCGTCCCTGACGGAGCGCCAGCTATCGAAAGCAAGTCGTTCGATCGCAAGTTCACATACATTGATGTCGAAGACCCAGCCGTTGAGGCGGTTGAGAAGTTCATCTTGGCGGTGGACAACGACGCCCCCGGCAAAAAGCTCGAAGAGGAACTGGCGCGTCGGCTCGGCAAGGAAAGGTGTTACCGAGTTCGTTGGCCAGAAGATTGCAAGGATGCCAATGAAGTACTGATTAAGCTTGGCAAGCAAGCTGTCGCAGATCTGGTGCAGTACGCAGAACCGTATCCGGTTGACGGCATCTTCGAGCTCGAGTCGTTTGGCTCAGACCTTGACGACATCTATGCCAACGGTTTGCCAGCGGGCACGGCAACTGGCTGGGAAAATCTGGATGACTTCTACCGCCCTATGGAAGGACAGTGGACGCTAGTCACCGGTGTTCCTGGGATGGGTAAGTCCGAATGGCTCGATGCCCTAGCCATGAATCTGACACGCAAGCACAACTGGCCGATTGGTGTGTGCTCACCAGAGAATCAGCCGGTCACATTCCATGCCGCCAAGCTGATGGAGAAGTATGCGGGCAAGCGCTTGCATAAGATGAGCAAGGTCGAGTACGACGACGCTAAGGAATGGGTCAATCATTTCTTTAAGTTCATCCTGCCCGAGGACCGCACACTGAATTCGGTGTTGGCTAAATCCAAGCTCTTGGTTCGGCGCCACGGAATGAAGGGTCTAATCATTGATCCTTACAACGAGATCATTCACACCAACCGTAAAGAAGGCATCAGCGAGACCGAGTACGTGTCTGAGTTTCTAGCTGAGATCCGAGGGTTTGCCCGCATGATGGGTGTGCACATCTGGCTTGTGGCGCATCCAACCAAACTACAAAAGGGTATGGACGGCAAGTACCCCGTGCCTACTGGTTACGACGTGGCTGGCTCAGCTCATTTCTTTAACAAGGCAGACAACATCATTGCTGTACATCGGGATAAGTCCAACCCCGATGCTTACTCAGAAGTACATGTCCAGAAGATCCGGTCACGTTGGTTGGGTCAACTCGGTCATGTGATGCTGGAATGGGACAAAAACTCGGGACAGTTCAATGTCCCACCAGGTCAGGGAGGGTCATTCATAAGATGACTACTGAATTGCAAGCGGCGGCTGACGCAATGGGGTTCCAAAGTGTGGAGAAATGGACGGCCAGGCTGATCGTTGAGAACGATGAGCTGCGACAAAGATGCGATCGACTACGGCAAGAGGCGGACGAACACCGCGAACTGCTTACCGCAATACGAAAGCGCGTGTGGGTTGTCATGAACTCCTCGGTCGATGACTTAAAGTGATTTTCCGAAACGCCAATCTCCTCCGTCTTGCCAACGGTCAGGCGTGTGTGATGTGCGGCAGTGAGGACGGAACGATCGTCGCCGCACACAGCAACTTGCTCGAGCACGGAAAGGGCAGAGGGTTGAAAGCGCACGACGGAATGACAGGATGGTTGTGTTACCGCTGCCACACGCAGCTCGATCAAGGTAAGGATCTATCAAAGAGTGAGCGCCGTGACCTGACCTTGACAGCAATATGCAGGACGTACCAACAGCTATGGAATCAACAACTGATTGAGGTGAAGTGATGGACATTGAACGCATCATGCACGAGTACCGAGAGCGGGTTGGTGAGTATGCAAAGGCTAGGTCAAAGCGTACCTACATCGAGGAGTTCAAGAAGTCTAAGTTTGCAATGCTTATGCGTGAGGCAGAACGCCAAGGTTTTAAGACGGCGGCGGCCCAAGAGCGAGAGGCTTATGCTTGCGACGAATACATCCAGCTGCTTGATGCACTGAAGGAAGCGGTCGAGGCTGAAGAGCGTTTGCGTTATGACATGAAGTCAATTGAGATGCAAGCTGAGGTGTGGCGTACCCTCCGTGCTGATGAACGCTTTGAGAGAAAGTCATATGGGGGGGCGTAAAGGTGTTACCGGCACTCGCAACCCACGATCTATTCTGAATAAGGGAGGTGGCATCCATCCCCCCTGCTTTCAGGATGAGTACCAATACCAGCACTGGCGATATCTGTTGCGCGTATCTGGAGATCACTTAGCTTCTGGCTATTGCTTGGACTGCACACCAGAGTACAAGGTCAAGATGATGGCGCAGAATAAATGCGCTCACCCTGAGACGGTGTTTATCGTGCGCCGACACAGCGCAGACCCTGAGCAAGTGGAAGCGATTGGGGTGTCGTCGGAGAGTGCTTACTGGTCGCGTGTCGTTAGGGGAACGGCTGTTATTGACGGAGCTGATTATGAAAAAGATCAACGGCAGAGCTAAAGGTAAGTCTGGTGAGCGCGAGTTAATTGGTCAACTCAAGCGCCTAATTCCGGGCGAGCTAACTGATGGTCTTGAGCGCAACCTAACACAGACCCGTAACGGTGGGCATGACATCCTTGGCTTAGATGGCTGGGCGATCGAGGTTAAGCGATACGCAGAGTTCCTGCCAGCTGACATGATCAACTGCTGGGCGCAAACAGTAGAGCAAGCACGTAAAGAACAGGCGCGTCCCGCCCTCTGTTATAGAGGCGACCGAAGGGAATGGCGAGCAGTGATCTGTGTCGGTGATGTGCACCCTAATCTGAAAGGCAAAGATGATTACGACAGCACGATTGATATGTCGTTGTCATTATTTACTGAGATAGTTCGAGGTTTGGCACATGTTTAATACATCAGATCAGGCTCTGGCTTTTGCGTTTAGGATGAGGCATTCTCACGTTGTCAGCCTACCTTCAGCGGCATACATGGCGCATAATAGTAGCAGTCAGCACAGTGGTGAGCAGCTGACACGTTACGACTTGCACGCGCAGGCCGGCATGATATTTAGCTGGCTGTCACGCAGACTTGACGACGAGCAACTGTATGCTTTTTTCTTGCACGGAACGATCAAAGAGCGACGGCTAGCGGCTTCTTTATTTGTGAGGGGTAACCGCGCACTGTTCTCTAAGTATCGTTTGAATAACACACAGCTACGCAATGCAGTGTTGGCTAGGTCGGTTCGAGAGGTTTCAGAAGCATCAGGACTGAAACAGTACAAAGCCTGGCAGTTCAGGCGTGAGCTCGCTGAGCTCTTTGAACCTATACAGGAGAGACTGTTTACTGCGATGCAAGACGAACTAATTGATCGTCAAACACCGCAGTAACAGTTCATGTGGGAGAAGTATTGTGATGTACCCCGAGCTGAAATCGGGGTATTTGTTTAACCCAAAGCAGCCTGTCGCTTGAGTTCTTCAAGACGCTTCTTTGCGTTCTTAAGTCGAGCTGTTTGAGAAATCTTTAGCTTTGTTTCTGCTGAGACTACTCGACCTTTGAGTGCACGGCTTAGTTTTTCTCGATGCTGCTTGGTCTTGACATAATTGCCTCTGCCATCTTTCTTGATCGGCTGCACTACCGAAAGCTTTGGCGGTGCATCAATCTTCTGCTTCTCAGCAGCGAGCCTGAACCCGTGAGTCTTCTCCCATACCCATAGGTCACACATCGCCATGATCTGACCATCTGGTGTTCTGTATTCGCTTATGGCTATTGCTTCCAGTCTTTTGAATGCGTCGCTGCGAACTGCGATTGACTTGATGTTTGCTGACATGATTAAGCTCCTTGCTTGTTAAGAATTTCTAGTGCGGCTTTTGCTTGTTGCATAACCGATCCGACCCCATACATCTCCATGTATTCTGGGTCGGGTTCTAGTTGGTGGATCAGATCCGCCATGCTGTGAATTGCTTGCTCGATAATCTTTCGGCGATCTTCAGTCATGATGAAAGCCCTGTGAGGTTGATGCCCTGATCGAGCATGTGGTTGAGGAGCCAGAAATTTCTTGTCTCACCAGTTCTTCGTAAGTTACATGCGGCTATCCAGTTGTTAGACATGCTGTTGTAATCATCTTCTTGAATTGAATACAACGGCCGCATCTTGTGACCGGAAACTGCTTTGACAGTAACTTTGCCGACCTCGTCGTATGAGCTGATTCGAAGCTTAGATCGCATCTCATTTAGGTCGCGGCAATTTAATATGTAGTTGTTGGCTATGTCTTTCATAAAACTTGTCATGATTTACTCCTGTTATACGAGTTGATGTTCAATTTTTATATCTGCTAGCTGGCATAACTCCACTTCCATGTTCTCCCAAGCTTCGCAGATCCAATCAGCTGCATCCCATGGATGGTCGTTGACCAGATCTGATATGTATGTGGAGTTTCTGTACGCGCTAGATTCACTGCCGTACAGTTCATAGATCAAACGCATGGCTGCCATCGGGTATTTGTTGACCCATTCTTTGACACTCTTTTGTCCATCAAGATTAATAGCGTTGTATGTTTGCCGGATGATTCGCTTGAGCTGCTCTGTGTCAATGTTTGTGATCTTTTTGGTCTGTGCTGCCTTGGCTTTCTTGGACAACGGATGGTATTTAGTCTTGGCTTTTGCATCTGGTGCGCGATCATATTGATCCCATGCTTTCCAAGTAGAAGAACTTGCGTACCGTGAATCCCAAATAGATCCTTGATTTGCTTTTGAATACCTGTTTGCTGGGGTATAGCTGTGAGTTGTAGCGACTGGCTGTTGACCCAAGCCGAACTTCCACGGTGTCCAAGCATATGTATTGGAATACCAAACGCCCTTGTGTGTGACGCCGCTTGTCTTGTTGATGATCACCGCCTTGCCCGAAGAATTCATAAAGCCGAACTTGTTGCTTGGCCCGATGTGGCTGGAGATCATGGCTTGGAACCCTGGATTAAATATCATATCTGGGTTGGACTTTAGGATCGGACGCAAAAAGTCGTTGATGTAATGCCAAGTGTCAGACATGCGTGTGTCTTTGCTGTTGCCGGTACTAAGTATCCCGTTATGAGCCATATAAAGGCCAGGTATAACCTCGTATGGATGGCAGTTATTTAGATCGATATCGCCGTGGGTTTTCATCCTAAGATGAATGATGGCTTCTTTGCCTGACACCTGCTCGTTGTACAGCTCGATGATCTCGCTGATCTGGCCAATTGATTTGATGACCTCGACTGTATCGCCATGCTTGACGATAGCTCCAAAGCCATCTGAGTTCTTGTCGTAGAAATCTTGAAGCTGATCTACCGTGAATTTTGTATTGATTGGATGATGAATAAGAATGCACATAGAAATCTCCTGGTTTGATAAAGTAATTAAGCTGCTTGACGTTGTTCATTGTCTGTCTCTACGTTGAGAGATAAATAGCTGCGTAGATATTTAGTATCTGTCCTGTTATTGATGCGCATGACAAATCTCTGGAACCCGATGGCGTTGAACTCCATGATTGACACCGCACCTGGGGTGCAGAAATCAAGGAGCGCATTGACGAACTCAAGTGCCGCCATGATTGATTCATATCTAAGAGACCCACGGAAAATACGGAACTCAATAGTGTGGCTGCTCGTGACATTCAGTGCCTCATATCTATCTCCTGTTTGCTTGTTGTGCGGTGAGAACTTGGCCATCTCATACTTGAATCTTGAATAACCGGTTGAGTAACGTCGCGCGATCCGCTTGATAAGTGCTTCGTTTCTGATGTCGTTAAGAAATGATTGCAGTCGGTAGATCTGTGACTGCGTGACGTATTGACGACCAACGTGCACATGAAAGCCACATGAACCGCCCTCATGTGATCTCATACCGCTTGTTAGTTTGGGGTTTTTTAGAAACAGACCGAACTTATCTCGATGTATATCAAGACCAGCAGGCTGAGTCACGATCTCAAATCCATGTCCAACTGAACCGTCACGTTCGAAGTAGCAGTACTCACCTAGGTTCAGGCTTGGGTTGAGTACCTCATGGATCTTGCCCGCTGCCCTGTCAAGATCACCTCCTCTAGTTAACTGAACCTCTAGCTCACAACCAAACGCGCGGCGGTGTGATCTGAACCAGGTAGATTCAAGCACGCTGAACCCTTTGTTTTTACTGCTGTGATACGGAGCAATGATGTCTCGGTATGGGTTGTAGTGCTGATGAACGTACAAACCAGAGGTTGCATTGAGACTGTAATTTGTATCGCGACGGTCAACTTGAATGCTGCTTCCGAGTTGTGAGATACCATTAACGGCAAATGCATTCTCTATAAGCATGCCGTCTGAACGTTCGTGCGTGCCAGCCTGCTGTATCGTGTTGGAGCAGTTAATGCATAACTCCGTCCGCCCGTGTGTTATGCCGTCAGAAAGCAAACCAAAAATCATATCAGCGCGATGGTGATAATGACCGCAAGGACGGCGTTCAACACCCAACCTCAAAGATATCTTGGTTATAAATTTGACATCGTCTTGAGCATTAAAAGCCTCATGATATTTCTGAAGCAATACCCCAGACTTTCCTGCGGCCGCTTCTTGATCGTCAATGTGTACGATTTCAGTAGTCAGCTCAGCCATGAGCTTGAGCCTCAACGTGCCCTTAGGTGCCGTACGAGCAAAAAGATCTGCGTTCTCATACACAAGCGCAGAAAAACCTGGGCGCACACGCTCAACCATATTGATCAAACCAACAAAGCGATTGTGAGGCACTCGATCAGCGCCAATGCGAGACAAGGACTTGACTGCACGCTTGGTGAATAGGCGTATGGAAACGTCACGATCTATCTGTGAGCCATCCATACGGTTGCGGTAGTACCTGAACATTACATTCATGATGAATCTCCTAGTTAAGAAAGAGGAGGCGAACGCCACCCTCGAAGAGGGTTAGGTGGCGTTTACCGGGCGGTAGGTTGAGTCAGGAAGGGGCAAGAAGCAGGATGAACCAATGTTTGGGTTGCTTTGCACGCTTAGCAAAAGTTCAATCTGCGTACTTGTTTTGATGGCTTGCCAGAAGCTTTCGAATGCCTGCTCTTGTTCTTTATCAGGATCATGTGAGTAAACATGAAGTCCTCTCGCGTTACTTATCCGCAAGATCTTATGGTTGTCACTGCTGTACGTAATGATGTATCTCATACGTGTCATTGGTTCGTGGAACCTGCGGTTATGTGGGTACGGACTGAAAAATATCTTCATTAATTTATCTCGCGCTGTCATTTGTTAATCTCCTGTGTTGCGTTACCAACGCGCTTGTCTATGTTTTCTGCCCATTCGAATGCCTCATGTTGGTCTTCTTTGGACATGCCTTTTGTCATCTCAATCATTGCAATATCCAGCATGTTTGTGTACTGAGCTGCGAGTATCGGCAAGGCGTGCCGATACCCTTCATCAACGATCATTGTTGTGAAGCGAAAGGTGTGCATAGAAAGTTGAATGTATCTAACTAGATTTGCAAATCTCTTGCCCTTGATTGCTTCAATAGATTCCAACGCCTCGCTTACTGATTCACTAAGCTCTTTAAGTAATTTCTTGTTGTTCATACATATCTCCTGTCGGGTAGTGGAAGTTTGG
>Ga0213861_10002713_pt1 | contig 14993 bp, 21 predicted proteins | sample PICome_4_FD_160110 | JGI IMG/M metagenome (GOLD analysis project Ga0213861, IMG submission 160110) | Coastal seawater microbial communities near Pivers Island, North Carolina, United States - PICO131 | ecosystem: Environmental > Aquatic > Marine > Coastal | place: USA: North Carolina... | reverse complement strand
TAGATTTAAGATACGTATAATAGCTCACTACTCAATATGGGGCTATAGCTCAGCTGGGAGAGCGCCTCGCTGGCAGCGAGGAGGTCAACGGTTCGATCCCGTTTAGCTCCACCATTCCGTCTTTCTTGATAACTCTATTGGCTAAAAGCCTGTAGGGAAGGGAGTATGGAGCGGTTCCAATCTGACCTTCACGGATTTCTATAGGTTCGTCAAAAATGAAATCATAAATAAGCTTCCTTTCTTGATAATTTGCCTTTAACCAACAATCTTTAGGATTCTCTAACATCTTTATACCTTGAAGCTTAAAACCCTTTAGATCATCTTTATCGGCCTTTAAAGTGCCTAATTCATTGATTTTTGTATCAATTTTGTTGATTTCCTTTTCTAAGGCTTTTACAACATTTATATTTTCAGAATGTATTAGTTTCTTTATAAATTTATTTCTTTTTTCGGTTAGGTTCTTAATGGTGGCTTCTTGAGTCTGTTGTACACCCATAAGTTGATTTGACTTAGTTTTATAAACATCTTCAAGAACTTTATCAGCAAGCTTCAAAACTTGAGGTTTGATAGCGGTCTCTTCAAGAAGTTTACAAAATTGTTTATGAATCACCGTTGTTTGTATACTTTTGGGTTTGATATCACAACTCTCCATGCTGGTATTACATCTATAAAAAGGATATTTCTTAGTTCTTCCAGTTGACTTTGAATAGACCAAAGTTGATTTACATTGGGAACATAGAAGGTCACCTTTTAAGGGAAATTCTTCAGGTGAGATATTGCTGTGTTTCTTTTTACCTTTCTTTTCAAGCATTATTTGTACTTTTCTAAATGTACTTTCGTCAATGATCGCTTCATGGATAGCTTTTTGTTCCGCTATGCCCCATTTTTTTAATTCAATCTTCCCCATATAGAGTTTATTGGTCAGTAACTTTTTAATCGTGTCATCTTTAAAGCGATATTTATTGCCACTTTTAGGATTGATAAGGAGACTAGCTTCCTTACTATCTTTTATTTGTTTATAAGTGGTGTATTTACCAGAGGCAAAATCCTTAAAAATCTTTTTAACTAGTTTCGCTCTCTCTTGATTGACTACAAGGTGTTTGTCCTGAAAAACATAACCTATAGGTGCTGGATAGACCCATCTTCCAGCCAAAAGATTTTCCTTCTGTTTACTAATTACTTCTAGTCTGTTTACTATACGATTTTGTTGGGCAACTAGGGCGATCACACCTTCAGTTAATTCGCTATTAGGATCTTCTACATCACTAATTTGATTCTTCAAATCTTTTAGTAATCCTTTTTTTCCTTGTATCAAATCTTTCAAAGCATAATATTCTCTTACGCTGCGGGACAACCTAGAAATATCTTCAACAATTACATAAGTAAGATCTTTTCTTTTACTCAAAAAACTAAGAAGATTTATCATCCCCGGTCTATTCAGATCTTTTCCAGATTGGGCAGGATCTTCAAACACCTTTAGTATCTTAATATCATTTTCTTTAGCGTATCTCTTACAAGCACTTACTTGGCTCTGAAGGCCTCTACCTTCACGTATCTGTCTCGCGCTTGAAACTCTTGCGTAAATTACACCTTCTTCAGCTAGTTTTAACATCAAACAACCTCCCGCTGATTAAGATAACATGATTAATAATCTTTAATTTCTCTTCTTTGGTTAAATCTAAACCATCCAAATATTCCAAATAGTCTTCCGCACTCATTTCTTACTCCGTAGAGCAGATAAGTATTTTTTTAATTTATACTTGTATTAAGTGGGCGTCTGCCCGATTCGTATTTGAAAGGATCGTCTGATCCTGTTTAATAACTTCAATTTACTAACTTAAACTGCTGGTTATTAAAGTCTTAACTATAGTACTTTTTTTATAACCTTTCTATAACTTTTCTGCTAAGTTATCCACAGACATGAAAACTAACCTATTTTTTATTTGTTTAATGACTTCAGGCCTTCTGTGGGCTCACGGAGGTGGCTTGAATAAGGATGGTTGCCATAATGATAGAAAGACGGGCGGTTATCACTGTCACAGAAGTTCAACTCTCACACCTAATTTCTCTCAACCAGAGCAGCGCTCTTCTTCTGAAAAAGACATTGCAAGAATCTGGTGCGTAGCCAGAGAAGGGAAGAATGAATTCAGAACGAAGTATGGAACTTATGTAGATTGTTTAACGCCTCAATACGCTGTTGAAGTTGAATATGATAAGAACTGGAAAGAAGCAATAGGCCAGTCTTTACATTACGCAGAAGCAACAGGAAAGAACCCTGCAATTTTGTTAATTAAAAGAAAATCCTCTAATAAGGATTATTACATTGAATTATCTAATGTTATCACTCGGTATCAGTTACCAATAAAGGTCTATCAAATAGGAGAGTAATATAGATAATCTATCTTTATTAATAATGCGAGATTTGATATGAGTAGAATATTTCTTTTATCTGTTTTCTTAATCATACAAACTAGTTTTTTGTCTTCAGAAACTATCTATTTAACTTGTAAGGGAAGCTGGGAAAAGAAAGGAACTTCTAAGGTAGCTTATAGAACTCAAAAAATTAATGAATCTGGTAGTGTCTTTGGCGAGTTACAAATTTTATTGATGGGATCAGACATAGCGGCGAGTTATTCCAATAAAGGTAAGTCAAGAGGATCTTATATGCCTGAAAAGTGTAATGCTAATGATACAAAAGTAATCTGTAATTCTGGCAGAAAGAGAATGAGCTCTGGTGCTTACTACTTGCATGATCTTGATTTTAATTACAACAACGGAAATTTTAATTTCACCTTAACCACCACAGGTAATGGAGTTGACTGGACAGAAAGGCATTATGGAAATTGCCAATAACTCTATATACCTAAAGACATGATCTTTTGCTATTTGCAGTAACCCTCTACTGACGGATAAAGAATAGAAATCCTTAATCTCCAGCCTGATTTCATTCCATCATTTGTCCATTTTTCTATCGGTAAATAAAGCGTGCCAGGTGACATCATGTAAATACCTCTGGTTGTCATTTCTGTCCATTGAGATAAACCAAAACCTGCATTTGAATAGAACATATCCATAATAAATCCTTGATAGCGAATATTAGGATAAGAATTAAATTCTATTAATTCATCTTGTTGTTTTAACCATTTATCAGTTGTCTTGATAGTTACTGTAGTGAAACAAAGTTCACCTACCTGATCATTAACCAAATGAATATTGTTTAATTCCTCTGTAAAACCTTGGTTTATAGAGTAAATGAGAATCAAGCTTGTAACAATTTTATTCATGTCTTTTCCTAATTAGAATTTATATTAAACTTATTAACTAAGTCACAATCCTGATGTATCTCTTCCTTCTCTAATTTTGTTTTAGATTGCCAATTAACCCTTTTGATTAAAAGGAAAGTTGCAAGAGGTAGTCCCAAAAAAATATGCGCAAATAACATTGCAAGAATGATACTGAAATCTCTATATGCAAAAGTGACAAGAATAAGGCTTATTAAAGAACTAAGCATGAGAGTGTAAGAAGCTATTTTCATTTTAATTTTTTCTCCTTTTGTACCTGTGACCCACGGTAATGACCTTATCTTTATGGGAAAGAACAACAAAGCTATTAAGCTGTTCTCTAATATCATTAAATTGATGTTTGGTTAAACAAGATGGAATAAAGCTTCTATTTCTCTTATTGAGGTAATAAACCTTGCCACCATGTCCATCAAACTTTAGCTCTCCATACTCAATAAGATATTTGATAGCATTTTCCGTAATGCCACGTTGTTGCATTCTCTTTCTAGAATGTTTTGTAAATAATATTTCCATATAGTTTTCAACGCATGCAGGAACGTTTTGTTACAAAATTATTTAATTTAGAGAAAAAAGATGATTAGATAGATTTGAGTTATGAAAAGCCTACCTATAATTATTTTAATTTTATTAACCAATAATCTCTTTGGAGAAGATTGGAATTGCAAAAGTAAAGACCCTTTGATGCAAGAAATAACATGTGTCTCTAATGAGAATAAAGTTTTTTCCTTTGAATCAAATTTGGAAGATCCAGCTGGTGAGTATGAAGTAAATGATGACTTACAGTTGGACATAAAGACTTTCGCGGAGAGTATTGGACCGGGAAAAAGTATCAAAGCCTCTACCCCTCAAGGAGATATGCTAAGTGGAATTACTCTTGAGGGAGGTAAACTTAGAGTGTTTATAGAGTATTCAACTGGAGACACTTATGAGGGAGAAATGTTGGGTCTTTACAGGCATGGGAAAGGTAAATTGACTAATTCTGAATTCATTCTAGAAGGAGAGTTCATTGAAGGCTACCTTCAAGGTCAGGGCACAAAAACCTTTTTAAATATTAATAGAGTTATAAAAGGTGAATTCCTGGACGACCTACCTGATGGATTTATAGAAGATACTGAAACTTTTACAGGTGAAAATGGGATGATCCTTTATAGAAATTATAAAGGTCAAGCAAAAGCAGGCTTCCTTCATGGAGTTGGACGATGGGAGCTCAAGACTTTACAAGAATATGAAGGTATAGGGTTAAAGATTGTTGAATATACAAATCCTAGTGACGTACGATTTTGGATAAAGGATATAGTTAAAAATTCACCTGCCTCAAAATCTAAAGAAGTAATGATTGAAGATAATATTGTCTCTATTAAAAATTCAGGAAAACGAAAAATAGAAGCAAAAAATCTTACATTAGAAGAATTGACTAACCTAATTGCAGGTAAAAAAGGAAAGGCGATTGAAATTGAGCTTCAAAGGTATGACAAAAATTATAACCCTCAAATCATAAAGGTTCGTTTAAAAAGAGATGAAATCCTTGATGAGTTTACAGAAATTTATGAAGGAAGATTTGTTGATGGAGTGAGATCGGGATACGGAAAATATACTACTAGTGACGGAAAATCTTATGAAGGAACTTGGAAAAATGATTTATGGAATGGATTCGGTAAAAGAACATGGGGTGAGGGCAACACATATCTAGGAACTTATAAAGATGGAAGTTGTGAAGGCCCTGGGATGCAACTCAATCAAAATTACGACATTGTATATTATGGAGAATTCCATAAATGTTCTGCGCATGGCCAGGGAGGACATATTCAACACTTGCCAGATGGAACTAAAGAAATTAAGTCAGGTCAATTTTTTGAAAACAAACTTGATGGATATGGTGAAGTCACTTATTCCAATGGTGATACTTACAAAGGAAATTGGGAAATGGATTCACCTGTAGGCTATGGCGAATACTACAATTCCAATTTTCGTGAAAGATATATAGGAATTTTTGATGATAATGGTCTTATGCAAGGCAAAGGAGTCTTGATTAAAGATTCCTTTAAATACGAAGGAAATTTTGAAGATGGAGCTATGCAGGGCAAAGGCAAGATGTTCAATAAAGAATTTTCAAATGAAGGAACAGTCTGGTCTCAACCAAGATTTGTAATTATGGAAAATAAGGTTGAGGTAGGCACATATGAACCAGAGAAAATAGCCGAGGAAAGGATTGCACTTGTTATTGGTAATGGCGCATATCTTTCTTCAAGATTAGAAAATAGTGAAAATGACTCCATTGGCATAAAGAGGACTCTTGAAAATAAAGGTTTTGAAGTTATACATAAAACCAATTTAAATCAAAAAGACTTTAAGAAAGCTATTTGGGATTTTGCTGAAGTAATAAAATCTTTTAATGGAAATGTTACAGCTCTTTTTTATTATGCTGGGCATGCAGTTCAAATTGAGGGTGATAACTATTTAATACCAGTTGACTCAAGAATGGGTCAACAAAGAGATATTGAATTGGAATCCATTAATGCTCAATCAATTATTAACTCCCTCAGTCAAGCAACAGAAGGAGTAAAGATACTTATAATGGACTCTTGTCGTAATAATCCGTTCAGGAGCTATTCTAGGAATATCTCCGGCGGTCTCGCACAAATGTCAGCTCCTATAGGTACCTTTATAGCCTACTCTACAGCACCAGGAGAAGTTGCTCTTGATGGCACTGCTTCTGGTTATGGTATTTATACAGGAAGTCTCATAAATGCCTTGAATATGCGTAATCTAACAATTGAACAAGTCTTTAAAAGAACTCGTATGGATGTTGCCGGAATAACAAATGGAGAACAAATCCCCTGGGAGTCCTCTTCTCTTATCGGCGATTTTTATTTTTCAAAAGATCAATAATTCTTTGTAACAATTCACTTTGTAATTCGTTGTAGTAGGTAGAAATTTATATTAATTATTTTCTATAAAGAACTTATGCTAGATTTGTTATATGGATCCCTTAAGAACAGCTTTAAACTCTAAAGAAGATAGAGAGGAACTAACCAAGCAGGTGTTTATGCGCTGTATGGCAATCACTATGGACAGAGAAGAAGCAAGAGATTTAGCGCAGGAAACAATCTTGAAAGGCTTAGAAAAAATAAATCAGTTTGATGGCAAAAACTTACAAGCTTGGTTAAGCGCTATAGCTAAAAACACCCATATAGACAAATTAAGAAAGAGTAAGAATAAGAATGCAGAAAAAATAATTGGTGAATTTAAAGGTTTGGATGTAAATGGAATTGATTCAGAATTTACCTTAAAAGAAGAAGCCAAAGATTTACTATGGGTGAGGGTTTACATCAATGATGTCTTTCAACCCCAAGAAAATTATTCAATATCAGGAACTTCACTTAAATTTTCAACTCCACCTAAGAAAGATTCCGTGATTAAAATCATAAAATACAAAGGTCCAACTGGTTTAGAGAGTTTGGAATCAGAACATGTAGAAGGGGATCAAGAAGCAAGCATTATTAAAGATGATATAGAAAGATGTATGAAAAAGCTCAGTGAAGAAGATAGAGAAATTATCGCTTTACTGCCTATTTCAACAAATGACGAAATGGCCGAAGCACTTGAAATCTCATCAAATAATATGAGAGTGAAAATAAGCAGAGCAAGAAATAAGCTTGCTGAATGCCTGGAGATAGCAGCATGAATGAGCAAGATAAAATTCTTCTCTCGTCATATTTAGACAATGCTATTTCTGATGAAGAACTTGAATATGTTGAGAAACTCATAGAAGAGGATCAGGATGCTCTCAATTATCTCAATAACTTAAAGGCTTTAAATAATAGAGTTAATTCTTATATTGAAGATTCTCTTAATTCTAAAGAAGCCAAAGAATTCGGTGTTTTTATGGATAACCTGGCCGAAGAGAGAGAAAATCCATTAATTAAAGGCCTCAAAAAATTTCTTTTTCCTCAAGCTATTCTCGGATATGCGTTGTCAGGACTTCTGTTTTTCAATATTGGTTCTATTCAGTATGCTGGAAATTCTTCAGAAGAAAATTTCTTAGGAGAGTTTTCTTATAGTGAGCCAATCGTTAACTCTTACCTCAAATATAGAGGCTTAGATCAAGATAATAATGAGGCGGAGAAATACATTAAAGAAACTCTAGATCAAATGGTAAATCAAAAAGTTGCTCTGGCTGAAATAAATCACGGCTCTCAACCTTACTCAATTGAAATTAAAGAAAAGTCTTTAAATAAAAATAGCTATGATTGTTACGAAGGATCAGTTGTGTCCGGTCAAACTACTCAAACATTTCTTTTTTGCAAATCCGAAGACTCTTCTTCCCTTATCCTGAATTAATTTTGTAACAAATTTCTTCTTACTACGTTGTATTAGTAGAAGGAGAAATTATGAAAATTCAAAACTTAAAAAACCAAACCTCAAAAGGCTTAATGGCAGCTGCTTGGATCTTTGAAATAGCATTCTGTTTTATAGGTCTATTAATTGCTTTCACACTTTCAACATCTCACCTTGAGGTAATAAATATTACTACTATTACATCTCCAGATATTTTTATCGGATTGTTAGTGCTAGGAGCTGTTGCATTTGTGGAACTTTGTAAAATTCCTCTAGTGCAAGGGTTTTTTCTTGTTGATACCTTAAAGGCAAAGGCTCTTACTGGAATGTTCTTAGCTCTAGTTTGTCTTCTGACTTTTGAGAGTATGTCTACAGGTTTAGAGCAAAACTTTACTAATAGAGAAAAGGGAATAAATGATACAAGATTTGAAGTAACACATATCAATGAGAACATTAACAATATATCCAGGGAAATTAGAGATATAGAGCAAGCTTCCGTAGAAGATATTTATGCTTCTTATAAAAATAGACTTGAAGAGTCTCTTGCTCCCATCACAGATCAAATTAAGGAATATAGAAAAAGAGAACTTCAACTCTCCTCTTTAAAGGAGACTCCTGAATCAAAAGAATTCAAGAGGCAGATAGAGGGTATTGAAAAATCAAGAAAGGCGGAAATGTCTTCTCATGACCAAGCTCAAGCGAGACTTGATGGAGAGTTGGTAAAACTTAATTCAGATGAACAAATAGAGCTTTCTAGTGCTTTCTTCAAAACAAGCATTACAGAAAGATATCATGAAAGAAGGGAAGCTATAAAAAATGAAAAGGAACTGCTTGCAAATGAATATAAAAAGCAAGATAAGGTCTATAAAAATAAAATAGTAGAACTAAATTTAAAACTATCTGAATTGATCTCTCCCACTGAGGACTTGTTGAAAGAAAAGTCTCTCATATCTAAAACCATATTAGAGCTTCAAGCTGATAAGCAGCAGGTAATTGAAAAATCTAACCTGGCTTTAGATAAAGAGTTATTTCAAGTAGAAGAATCAAAATCTCTAATTAGTCAAAAAAGGAATTTATTAAATGAATATTCAGCGGAACTTTTGACGGCCAGAAAACAACTATCCGAAGCATCAGAAAATTATTATTTGCATAGGATTGCTGCCAATTGGTATGACTTGCCTTCAACGGCAGACTTAACAAGCTCACAAGCAAGCAAAGTAACTTATTTTGTGATCATCTCTTTAGCAGCACTGATATCTACTATGGGACCAGTCCTTACCTATCTTTCTCTGAGATTAAAGCTTGATACTTCAAAAAAGCAACGAAAGTTGCATAACTCCCTTAGAAGAATGCTTTTATCTATGAGAAAGAAACTTCAGGAACCAAAGATTGTCACAGAAATTAAAGAAGTGGAGAAAGAAGTAGAAAAAATAGTAGAAGTAGAGATTGAGAAGAAAGTTTATGAAACTGTAGAAGTACCAACAGTTGTAGAAGTTGAGAAAAAGGTCTACGAGACTGTTGAAGTTCCAACTCCTTACGAAGTTCAGAAATTTATTTCAGTACCGGTCCCAACTGAATTAAAGGATCTACCTTTCGCAAATAATGTGAGCAGTATCAACGACAAGAAAGTCTACCTAGGAGGTATAAAATGATTAATCAAATACATGACAACTCAGCTGTTGAAAACTATCTAAAAGAGCTTTCTGCAAGAGAAGCTGAAAAGACACAAAGCTATAGAGTACAAAACTTTGTAAAGGAAGCTCCTTATAAAGTGTTGAGAACAGGAGGTGTTATCTTAGCAGTAGCAATCCTTCTTTACTTTCTTGGTTTAGGAATTGGAAGTGCTAGAAGTTTTGAAGTAGTAACAATTAATGAAAATATTGAAACAAGAAATGGTTATGAATTAGTTAACTCTGATTCCACTCAAGACATAAACAATCAAGATCATAATCAAGATCAACTAATCAACCTTGATGAGATTCTTTTAGATCAAGAGAAAGTAATTCCAACTTCTCTAGAAGAAAATATTCCTGCACAAGGGACAGCGGTTAGAAACTATTATATCTTTGATAGCATCCCTTTATCTGGGCAAACAATTAAAGAACTTACCATTGGAAGAATGTTTAGTTCGCCAGATTCACCTCCAGATTTAGAGTACTGCTACGTAGAGGTTAGAGGGCGTGATGGGCTTTCAAAAAGACTAGATCTTGTTGAACTTAAATCAGGCAAAAGAGAAGAAACAGAAATTAATTCTAAGATAGCTGAAAGTCTTCAGGTATCTATTGAAGAACTCAAAGGAGCACAATCAAGATGTACTCTATAAATAAATTATTAACATTATTCTTAGTTCTATTTTCGTTAGTTATACATTCAGAAAATTCGGATATATTTGAAAAATCTAATTTGTCTGTTGTGGCCGTCCTTGGAGAGCATTCATTAGGTTCAGGCGTCATAATCTCTAGAGATGGTTATGTCCTTACCAACTGGCATGTAATTAAAGATGAAAAGGATTTTAAAGTTCTGACCTTAGGGGAAGGTGGGTATGAAGAAAATCTTAGAAAGGCTGAAGTCATTAAGTACAGCATAACCTCTGACCTTGCGCTTCTTAAGCTCAAATCATTTCCTCAAGACATGCAAGTAGCAAGACTTAGTCAAATTATACCTAATGTGGGAGACTCGGTTCATGCTATAGGGCATCCTCATGGCGAAATTTGGTCATATAGCAAGGGGTATATAAGTGCTCATAGAGAAGATTATAGTTGGGACGTAGGAGAGCAAAATTATAATGGAGATGTTTATCAGATGCAGACTCCAATAAACCCAGGAAATTCGGGTGGTCCTTTACTGAATGATCATGGTAATGTGATAGGAATTAATACTTTCATTAATACTAGAGGCCAAGGGATAACCTACGCACTAACTGTTAAGGAAATAATTAAGTTTTTAACTTCTTAGGAACATTGAAAACTAACTGAATTAAGGAGTGAATATGAATAAAATTTTATTTTTTATAGTTGTCGCAACTTTACCCAATTTTTTCTTTGCAGAAAATATTGCATCTTGCGATGGTTTGAAGGGTTGGTCTTATTATCCCAACAAAGGCGATTTAATAACAAAAGATAATTCAGGATGGGATCAAGATGCTATCTCTAAGGGTAAAACAACACTGTCTTTTAGCGAAACTGAAGGAATTGATATTCTTTTTGTGGATGTCTTGGGAGATATAAACTCTTCCAAAGCTCAAGGAGCAAAAATTGAGTTGGTATTTCTAGATCAAGATTCTGTGACTGTAAGCTCTTATTACTTTGGCCAGTCAATGGAACTATATAGTTTTTGGATTAATAATGAAGGTCTTCCTAAGTACAGTCTGCATCAGGCAAAAGGTCCAGGAAATTTAATCAGAAAAGACTCTCTTTTAGTAGGAAATTGTTCTTATCTAAATATGAAACCCGTAGTTGAATTCATTAGTAAATCTAGTGAGTAGTCATAAAGAAAGACTTGAAAGGCAAAGAAAGGAAATTGAAGGCCTTAGTCAAAATAAATGCTGGATTCATGGCAATCAATTGATACGTGGCATTACTGAACCAAGTTACGGCTTACCTTCTGGATATGATGCAGAAGTTCAAAAGTGTTTCCCTTACCATGGTTTATTCGTTGATTTAGCTGTCTAGCTGTCCCGTCTGATCAAACACAAGGTCAGACCACAAACATCTGCCCAACTTGTCAGAAAGAAGCTATAGTCTATCTAGATAGTATTGAAGACGAAGAGGAAGAATGAAAAGACAAAAAACTATAGGAGAGGTTGTTGTTAATGCTTTCAAGAATGCAGATAAGTTTTTAAAAAAGGTAGAGTGGTTAGAGCTTCATATGGGTCGCTATGAAGTAAATAGACAAAGAAGAATAGACCGCAAGTTCACTCAATTTCTTGCATTCCCAAGATTAAAAAGAGCAGTTACTTACCAAGAAGCTAGAGGGGAGGTTAAACCCCTTGTGAATAATGTGTCTGAATTACATCCCGAATACAACAAAGAACAAAGAAAGCTTCAGGCCCAAAGAATGAAGGAAAATGGATGGGTGACTCATGGATATTGGTTTCAAGAGTATGCTGATATTTTTTTAAAAGATCATCAGTCAACAAATGATGATGCTTAAGATGAAGACTGGCCATGGCAGTAAATAACGATTTGGTCTTTGGGCAGGTTGAAGGTTCTTACGAAGGACAAATTTTTAATTCTAGACAGGAGCTAGCTCAATCAGGAATTCATTCACCTCCAATGAGTGGTATTTGGGGCAGAGAAAAAGAAGGCTCATGCTCTATTGTCCTATCAGGAGGATACGAAGATGATATAGATAGACTGGACTACATTCTTTATACAGGACAGGGAGGTCAGGATGCTCCTGGAGGTAATCAAGTTGAGAATCAGGAATTTACGCGCGGCAATAAGGGTTTAGTTTTAAGCAAGGAGTACGGCTTGCCGGTAAGAGTAACTAGAGGATTTCAGGTTGAGTATGGACCTTCCGAAGGATATAGATATGACGGCTTATATTATGTAACTGAGTATGAGAGGGTAAGAGGTAAGAGTGGTTTCTTCGTTTGCAGATTTCACCTTGAAAGTGAAAAAACGATCGGTCAAATAGAGCAAGTATTGGGCCAGACACTACCAGTTGATTACATGCCAACAGAAAGATCTGAAACAACTGTTAAGAAAATAAATAGAAAGGTTAAGTTAAGAGAAGAAATTAAATCAATGTATGAACACAAGTGTCAGGTCTGTGGAATTTTATTGGAAAAGCCCAATGGTGCAATTGCCATAGGAGCACATATTAAAGGCTTGGGAGAGCCACATAACGGTCCTGATGCCCTAGAAAATATGTTGTGCTTATGTCCAAATCATCACGATCAACTTGATGCACTTTCCTTCTACATAGAACCATCTAATCTAGAGATCATCGGATTAAAAGAATTTAATGGTAAGAAACTATTTTGTAAATCGGTACATAAGATAGATACTAATTTTTTGGAATATCAAAAAAATAGATATTTAAAAGTAAATTGATATGAGTGAAGAAAAAAAGAAAGGTGGTTGTTTTTCTAAAGGTTTTGGATGTTTAGGAGTAGGTATTGTTTTGCTCTTTCTCATAGCAGTCTTCTACCCCACAGGAGATTCGCCTAGTTCATCTTCATACTCTGGAAGCTCTTACAGCTCGTCCAGTTCTTCAAATTACCTTGATAGAGCGCACGAGGAGTACCGAAAAAGAGATCAAGGTTACAGGAGCTCTAATTTACCGCGAATGGGACAATCCAAAGGAGATGATTATAGGAATTGTGTAGATATGCGTTACTACCGAAATGAAGACTCATACGATTTTTGTGCTTGGCATGCAGAGATTGGCCCTTACCAAAAATAGATGTTATTTTACGAGAAGAATGATGAAGGAGGAAAAGCATGAGCAATAAAGACGAAGAAATAAAAGAATTAAAAGAAAGATTAGAGAAGCTAGAAGAATCTAATCCTAAAGAACAAAAAGAAGAAGAGGTAAAACCTGGTTGCTTGAGTCAAATATTAGTATTACTAGTAATAGTTCTTGGAGTGAGTTATTTCTTTTCTAATGATTCTGAAACAGACTCAACTGATATAGTCAAAGAAGTTAAATCTCCAAAGGTCTCTCCAACACAAGCTCAAATAACCCAAGTTTTGGATCTACTAAAATCAGAGAATACCGAAGTTCTTGATGCCTTATACAATGACGGGGGTGCGTATAACTGGGTAGTAGCAGTTAACGGAACTGGTAATTGGATGGGTTATTCAAGTGCAATGTGCAACACACTCTATGAAGTGGGCATATTAGGTAAAGACATACCTCCTGAGTCTACTATTGATCATCGTATGAGAGTTGTAGATTTCAATAAGTTTATAGAAACAGATGGCCATTTCAGAAAGTCTTCTTTAGGCAGCACCGATTGCAAGACCTGGAAAATGGAAAAGATATAGATTCAATGGAATATATAGTCATTTTATATATCACGATAATTCTTTTACTTATTATGTTTTATTGGGATTCAGATTGGTACGTTAGTTGGCCTTTAATAATTATTGGCATAGTCATTGCCAATTACATCCGAGATACCAGCTTTGTATGGGTTGGTTAGTTTCGCAAAGTAAGTATGGAATTCTTAATTTTATTAATTGTAGTAATAGTTTTCTGGATATACATCAAGACTAGACCCTTAAAACCAATCTATAGAGGTGATATAGAACCTAAAGATGGAGATATTCCTCTTACGGAATCTAAAAAAATGCTTCGTCAGTACCTCAAAGATTTTCCTGATCAAATACCTAATTACTCTAAGGACCTTTCAAAATCCGAGATCAATGAATATATAGGTTGGGAGATTGAGGATCTTACTGAGACTTTTAAAGGTGATGTGGATGATTTGAAATTTGAATTAAAAGATCAACAGGATGAATACAAGGAGTTAATGGCAGATGGCCATGAAGAAGATGCTCTTTATACCAAGCAATATATTGATGAAATAAAAGAACAACTTGGCAATAAAGATTCTTCAGATTGGTTATTGTGGAAAATAAATCAATTACGCGGAGTAGATGGTAAGACCAATTCAGAACTCAGAAAAAGGAATTATAAGAAGAATTAAGTTTTTCTTTTTATATCTTGGATTTGATCCAATAAACTCATAGCTTCTTGAAACGAATCACTATTCTTATTAGTTGCATTCTCAAAGGATTTCCCCACATATATCTTTTGAGCTGTATAAGCAGCGCTTGATATAGATGCCAATCCATTGGGTGTAATCTCTTTCTCAGTATTTATCATTTTGAGTGCCTTGGTAAAGACTTTGTAGGCTATATCTATAGAAGCTTCTTCGCACTTAAATAGTTTCTCTTTCAATTCAAGATTCTTGGTTTCATCTAACTCTTGTCTGAGTTTATTTTGGAATTGTTTTCTTTGGAGTTTCCATTCTTCCTTACTGGATATTCTGTATAGAGTGGAAGAGGGCACATTATGCTTTTTGATGAGTCCATCAAGTGTTGGCATGATTCTCTCACCTGAGTCTTTGAGAATGCCATAGATATACTGATCTCTTATATCTTCTTTGAGCTGATGCTTCATGATCCTTCCTTTACATACTTATGGAGGAAGATAAACTTAGGGAGCAGGTAGTTCCAATTCTTAAACAGAAGCTCCGCCATTCTTTGTCACGCTTTAGAACTCAACATTTACAAGAAGATTGGATATAAGTTTTAGGATTAAAAGAGGTCGAAGCTGAAAGAGCATTAAAGAGATAATTCTATAATCAAAGCAGGGTGATCACTTAAAGGACCTTCCTCC
>Ga0213861_10002711_pt1 | contig 14996 bp, 17 predicted proteins | sample PICome_4_FD_160110 | JGI IMG/M metagenome (GOLD analysis project Ga0213861, IMG submission 160110) | Coastal seawater microbial communities near Pivers Island, North Carolina, United States - PICO131 | ecosystem: Environmental > Aquatic > Marine > Coastal | place: USA: North Carolina... | reverse complement strand
GGCAGAAGCACGCAGCCTTGCCGCAGCCGGCGCAGACAGCAACATGCGGCTGGCTTGCCAGATCAAGCCGGTGCAATCGGCGACTGTCTTTCGCATTTTCCGCCCCGACGGCAAGGGGCGCAACCGCAACCATGCCAGCCAGGGCGAAGAGAAAGAACTGGCGCTGTTGTTTCTGGACATGCGCGGATTTACCGCCCGCACGACGGGGCAACTGCCCTATGATGTGGTCTTTCTGCTGAACCGGTTCTTTGATGCCATCGTCCCCCCGATCAACGCAGAAGGCGGGACAGTTGATAAATACCTGGGCGATGGTTTTCTGGCCTTGTTCGAAACCGCAACGGCGCAGAGCTCTGCTCAGGCAGCCCTGCGCGCCATCGAAGGGATCGCGAAGGCATTGCAGGCGTTCAATGAAAAGCTGATTTCCGAAGGGCAAAGCCCCGTTGCCATTGGCATCGGTGCGCATCTGGGTGATGTGGTGCTGGGCGAAATCGGTGCCGCTGGTCAGGCCCCCCGCACTTTGATCGGCGATACCGTGAACACCGCCTCGCGCATCGAAGGGGTGACCAAGGAGTACAAGGTGCAGGCGCTGATCTCTGCCCTGGTGCTAAACGCCGCAGGCCACCACGTACCGGAAAGCCAGATGATCTCTCTCAGCCTGAGGGGCCTCAATACGCCGTTGCACGCATTGCCCCTGACAGAGGCCAGCACCCTGTCGGCGCAGATAGCCGCATTGGAGACAACAGATGCCTGATTGCGGCCCTTCGCCTGCGGTTCATGATCATAATGGCAATGATTTCCAAATTTTTGGCCAGTTCTGCTAGACATTTGCCTTAATGAGGCCGCATAGGGCAAGCAAACGGCTGTTCAAAGCCAGAGGCAAGAAACGAGACTGATATGACCATGTTGACCAACCTCGCTCCGATCCCGGAGCTTTTTGTATCATACGATTCAGCGCAGAAAATGAAGTTGGAGGCGGCAGAGCTTGTCAGCCACGATCTGACGCCGCGCCAGATCTGTGATCTGGAATTGCTGATGAATGGCGGGTTCAACCCGCTCAAGGGGTTCTTGTCCGAAGCGGATTACAACAGCGTCGTCAATACAATGCGTCTGGCGGACGGCCAGCTGTGGCCGATGCCGATCACGCTGGATGTATCAGAGGATTTTGCCGCCAAGCTGGAGATCGGTCAGGACATCGCCCTGCGCGACCAGGAAGGTGTGATCTTGGGAACAATGACCATCACCGACCGCTGGGAGCCGAACAAGGCCCATGAGGCCAAGATGGTCTTTGGGGCGGATGACAGCGCGCATCCTGCGGTGAACTACCTGCACAACCAGGCGGGAAAGATTTACCTGGGCGGTCCCGTGACCGGCATCCAGCAGCCCGTGCATTATGATTTCCGCGCCCGCCGCGACACCCCGAATGAGCTGCGCGCGCTGTTCCGCAAGCTGGGCTGGCGCAAAGTTGTGGCCTTTCAAACCCGCAATCCGCTGCACCGCGCGCATCAGGAACTGACCTTTCGCGCCGCCCGCGAGGCCCAGGCCAACCTGCTGATCCATCCGGTTGTCGGCATGACCAAACCCGGTGACGTCGATCACTTTACCCGCGTGCGCTGCTATGAGGCGGTGCTGGACAAATACCCGGCCGCGACGACCAACATGTCCCTGCTGAACCTTGCCATGCGCATGGCAGGCCCCCGCGAGGCGGTTTGGCACGGGCTGATCCGCAAGAACCACGGCTGCACCCATTTCATCGTGGGCCGCGACCACGCAGGCCCCGGCAAGAATTCGGCCGGTGAAGATTTCTATGGTCCATACGACGCCCAAGACCTGTTTCGCGAGCATCAGGAAGAAATGGGCATCGAGATGGTCGACTTCAAACACATGGTGTTTGTCCAAGAGCGCGCCCAATATGAGCCTGCCGACGAGATTTTGGACAAGGATGACGTCACGATCCTGAACATTTCGGGCACGGAACTGCGCCGCCGCCTGCAGGAGGGGCTGGAAATTCCTGAATGGTTTTCCTTTCCCGAAGTGGTCGCCGAACTGCGCCGCACCCGCCCGCCGCGCAACCAGCAAGGTTTTACCGTGTTTTTCACCGGCTTCTCTGGCTCTGGCAAATCGACGATCGCCAATGCCCTGATGGTCAAGCTGATGGAAATGGGCGGCCGGCCTGTCACCCTGCTGGACGGGGATATCGTGCGCAAGAACCTCAGCTCTGAACTGGGCTTTTCCAAAGAGCACCGCGATCTGAACATCCGCCGCATCGGCTATGTCGCGTCAGAGATCACCAAGAACGGCGGCATCGCGATCTGTGCGCCAATCGCCCCTTACGCCACCACACGCCGGGCCGTGCGCGAAGAAATCGAAGATTTCGGTGCCTTCGTCGAGGTCCATGTTGCCACGTCGATCGAAGAATGCGAACGCCGCGACCGCAAGGGGCTATACAAGCTGGCACGCGAAGGCAAGATCAAGGAATTCACAGGCATCTCAGACCCTTATGATGTCCCGGAACATCCTGAACTGCGCGTGGAGACAGAGAATGTGGATGTCGACAACTGCGCGCACCAAGTGCTGTTGAAATTGGAGAGCATGGGATTGATCTCGGGCTGATGCCCGATCTTGCCATGGGCTGGGCAGCATGTCCGGCCCATGGCGTTTTCGGAAAATCCTGTGTCAGGTATTCCCGGTCAGGATTTAGTGCACCATCACCGGTGCATAGTCGTGCTGTCGCGCTAGCGTAAAGGCCAGCTTGCGGTCACCGACAAGTGCCAGTTGCTGGCCTTGGGCATCATGTACAGCATAAAGCAGCTCAAGACCCTCGGCCTGGTCGCGCACGGCGCGGGGCAGATCAGAGACAGCAATCGTTTTGACGTATACAGTCCGATCTGCGGATTGGGTGTTCACGTTCTGCATCTTACTACCCTTTCTTGATTTTTATGGTTTGAACAAGTGTTTCGGGTTTGGACCGCGTCAAGTCCACATGGAGCAAACCGTTCTCCATCTTTGCCTCACCCACATCGACGCCATCGGCCAGAACAAAGGACCTTTGGAACTGTCGCGCCGCAATCCCGCGATGCAAGAATATCCGGTGATCGCTATCGTCCGACTGTCTGCCGCGAATGACCAATTGGCGATCCTCGACGGTAATCGCCAGATCATCCTCGGCAAAACCTGCAACGGCCAGCGTGATCCGATAGCTGTAGTCTGAAGTTTGTTCGATATTGAACGGAGGATACCCTTCGTTCCCGGATTTCGCGGTGCGTTCCAGCACCCGTTCCAGCTGTTCGAACCCCAGCATATGGGGATAGGAAGCCAGCGTTAGTTTCGTCATGCGACACGTCCTCATCATTTTAAGCGACAGTCAAAGTCTGGCCCCGTTATGGCGGCCTGCTGAGATGAATATGGGGAGAGTCAAAGCGTGGCGCAAGGGCTATGCGACAAGAGGGTGAACGCCTATATTGAAAGCCACAAGCACGAATGGAATCATTAGGTTATGAACGCACCCTCAGATCTTTCGATGAAAACCGAAGAGGTGCTGCGCGTTGAGCTTGAGGTTTTTCGCCGCGAGCATCGTGATCTGGACGAGGCCATTCATGCGCTGGTGGATCGCGGCACCGCGGATCAATTGACCCTGCAGCGCCTGAAGAAACGCAAGCTGCGACTGAAAGACATGATCGCGCTGATCGAAGACCGTTTGACCCCCGACATCACCGCCTGACACTCCCGCGTTGCCCTGCGGCTCAGTCTGAGTATAGTGCGCGCTCTGATCCTCAGCCAAAGGCGTAAGCGATATGACCACCCCCCCCGTTGGTATCATCATGGGTTCCCAATCTGACTGGGCCACCATGCGCGAAGCGGCAGTGCTGCTGGATGAATTGGGCATTGCCTATGAGACAAGGATCGTCTCGGCGCATCGGACGCCGGACAGGCTGTGGGAGTATGGTAAGACCGCAGTGGACCGGGGCCTGCAGGTGATCATCGCGGGGGCAGGCGGTGCTGCGCATTTGCCCGGCATGATGGCGTCCAAGACCCGCGTGCCCGTGATTGGCGTGCCGGTCCTGACAAAGGCGCTGTCCGGGGTCGATTCGCTGTATTCCATTTTGCAGATGCCAAAGGGGTTTCCCGTGGCAACCATGGCCATCGGCGCACCGGGTGCGGCCAATGCAGCCCTGATGGCAGCCGGCATTCTGGCGCTGCAGGACGCAGGGATCGCCACGCGTCTGGACGCATGGCGCACAGCGCTCAGCGCCTCTATTCCACAGGAGCCTGTCGATGACTGACCCCATAGCCCTTGGCAGCACAATCGGTATTCTTGGCGGCGGACAGTTGGGCCGCATGCTGTCGGTTGCGGCCGCGCGACTGGGGTTCAAGACGCATATCTTTGAACCCGGTGCCAACCCGCCTGCGGGGGATGTGGCCCATGCGGTCACAACAGCCCCCTATGAGGACGCGGCAGCCTTGGCCGCATTTGCCGCCGCCTGCGATGTTGTCACCTTTGAGTTCGAGAACGTGCCGACCGCGGCACTTGACCTGATCGAGGCACAGGTGCCGATCCGTCCGGGCCGCGAGGCGCTGCGCATCTCGCAGGACCGGCTGACCGAAAAGGAATTTCTGGAAAGTCTGGGCCTGACCGTCGCCCCCTTTGCCGATGTGCCCGACATCGCCGCGATGGAGGCCGCAGTGGCCCGCATCGGGGCACCTGCAATCCTGAAAACACGCCGCTTTGGCTATGACGGCAAGGGCCAGGCCCGGCTGCGCACTGCCCAGGATGCAGCCGCCGCATTCGCACAGATGGGCGATGCCCCCGCCATTCTGGAAGGCTTTGTCGACTTTTCGCACGAAGTATCCGTCATCGCAGCCCGCAGCACTACCGGCGAAGTCGCCTGTTTCGATCCGGGCGAAAACATCCACCGCGATGGCATTTTGCACACCACCACCGTCCCTGCCCGTTTGACGGCGGCACAGCGTACAGACGCCGTTTTGATGGCCGCCAAGATATTGAATGCACTCGATTATGTCGGTGTTCTGGGGGTTGAGTTGTTTGTGACACCCAAGGGGCTGATCGTGAATGAGATCGCGCCACGGGTGCATAATTCGGGCCATTGGACGCAGAATGGCTGCATGGTGGATCAGTTTGAACAGCACATTCGCGCAGTCGCCGGTTGGCCCTTGGGCGATGGTACGCGCTATGCGGATGTGGTGATGGAAAACCTGATCGGCGACGATATGGACCGGGTGCCCGCACTGGCCAAACAGCTCGACACCGCGCTGCATCTATACGGCAAGGCAGAAACCAAACCGGGTCGCAAGATGGGCCATGTCAACCGCATCACGCGGTAGCCGCACCTCATGTCATGAACCGGTCAGCGACGGCACCCGACATATAGGAAACGCGCCCCGCGACGAAGGTTGCGGCAACGCGCCGGCTGTGCGCATCCAGCACGACCAGATCAGCGCGCTTTCCTGCCGTGAAATCCCCACGGTCTGACAGCCCCAGAACTGCCGCTGGCCCGGCAGAGACCAGCCCCCAGGCGCGGTTCAGATCACAAAGACCTGTGTCGGCCAGCATCAAGGCCGCCCGGCGCGGCGAAGGATAGTGATAATCCGATGCCAGCGCATCGCAATAGCCCATGGCAATCAGGTCAATCGCCGAAAGATTGCCATTATGCGATCCGCCCCGCACCACATTTGGAGAACCCATCAGCACCGCGTCGCCCGCGTGATGCGCCGCTTCGGCGGCCTCCAGCGTCTCAGGGAATTCGGCAACCTGCACACCACGCGCGCGCCAAATTTGTCGTGCCGCCCCAGTGGCATCATCGTGACTGCCCATGCGCACCCCGGCCTGCGCCAACTGCGGACATAGGGCATCCAGCGCGGCAGGAACCCGGTCGCGCAGCCCATGCAGTTCCAGCATGTAATCGTGATGTTTCTGCGGACTGCGCCCCGCCTTGAGCGCCTGACCGTTCAGACGGCGCGGCATTTTTCCCGCACTCAGACGGTAATGCGGCAGATGATCGTTGAACACGACATAATTCACGCCCCAATCGCGCAGCTTGCCCGGCAATGCATCGTATAGTTCCAGCAGATGCGTTTCAAACCGCAGTTGCGCATGCAGATCGGTTACGACGCTGTCATTGGTATCGCGGATCGCGGCAAAGACCTTCTCGGCAAATTCAAGCCCGCGCATGCCGCCTTCCCAGCTGACGAATTGGGCCAGCACCGCTGTGGTTATTCCGTTGGCCGCCAGTTCCGCCTCGCAGGCGACAAGGCCCGCATCCATCTGTTTCATCGCGCCGCGCCGTTGGGCCAAATGCCGCTCAAACCCGTCGCCATGCAGATCGACAATACCGGGCAAGACCATGAAACCGGTCAGGTCAACCGCGCGCCCCACGGGTCCATCGACAATCCTGCCCTCGGCAAAAGACAGCGGAGCATCACAAAGCCCCTGCGGGTGCAGCACCTGCGCACCGGTCAGATCAAGGTTTGTCATTCAGGGCCTCCACCCCGGGGAGGCATTCCCCCTGGGGGCAGCCGATAGAATCGAACACGCCTTCGAGCCAGCTCATGCTGTGGTCAAAAGAGCCGGTTTTCAAAAAGGCCATTGTCTGGGCGATCACGCGGGGATTGTTCATCATGAAAGTATGGGTAACAGGCAGGACGATATGGTCCTTCATCCCCTCCACCCGCGTTGAGGCGACCGATACCTTGCCATCGTCCGGTCCGGGCAGAATGGTCGAAAAATACGGGTTCAGCGATTGCGAACCTGCGATGACCCCCAATTCAAAGGTCACCGGCGGCAAGCTGCGCGGGATGGAATCCGGCCCCGTGCCCATCTGCTGGCCTGCGGGACCGTTGATCCAGTCAAAGGCTGCGATATCATCAAGCTGATCAACCACTTCGCTGCCCTGATTGGGCGGCCCCAACATGACCACGCGACCGATCCGGTCTGCCCCGACTTCTGACACCCATTGGCGCACCAGGATGCCGCCCATGGAATGGGTCACAAAGTCAACCTTGGGCGTGCCACAGGCCGCAACAGCATCGGGCAAGGTCTGGCGTGTCAATTCTTCGACAGGTGCCTCTGTTGAGGGATATCCCGGTCGCACGATACGGTAGCCTTCGGTCTCAAGTGCGGCTTCCATCAGCGCAAATGACGTCTCTGTCCGCGCCAGCCCGTGCAGCAGGATCGCACAGCGGCCCTGTGCCTGGCTCTGGCAGGCGGTCAGGCCAATAAAGGCCGCAAGAAAAATCAAACGTGCATTCATACAGCTTGAGATAGACTGAAAACCACGGATGTGAAATGCTGCATCGCAGTAACCTTACGAAAGTCTTTTCATGCGCCTCAAATCCCCCAGACTGGCCGTCCGCGCCGTTGTGCTGCATGAGGGGCGGCTGTTGCTGGTCAATGCCTATGCCGATGGGCAAAGTGATCTGCTATGCGCCCCCGGTGGCGGTGTAGAAACCGGCGCATCCCTGCCCGACAACCTGCGCCGCGAAATGTACGAGGAAACCGGCCTGCATATTGAGGTGGGAGCCCCCTGTCTGGTGAATGAATTTCACGACCCCGACGGCAGTTTTCATCAGGTAGATATCTATTTTCACTGCCAGCTGATCGGAAGCCCCCAGATTGACCCCGCATGGCAGGACAGCGAGAATATCGTGTCACAATGGCATTGGGTGACCCAAGCGGAGCTGGCCCGCCTGCCCCATAAACCTGACAGTCTTGGCCAGGTGGCCTTTGCGCCGGCGGGCCAGGCTACTTATGATCCGCTGGAACCGATCGTGAAGTAACGGCCCAGCCGATACCGCCCACGACCAGCGCGGTGGCAAGGATCAAGGGCAGCCCGATCTGTTCGCCCAATATCAGCACGCCTGCAAAAAGCGCGATGACCGGCACACTTAGTTGTACAATCGGGGCAAGGGCCCCCTCAAGCCGGGGCAAGACGGCATACCAAAGCGAATAGCCCAACCCAGAGGTCAGCCCGCCGCAGACCACGCCCAGCGCAATGCCGGTCATGCTGAACTGCATTCCCGTGCCTGCCAAAAGAACCAGCAAAACCGGGACGCATAAAATGAAATTCGCCGACGTCGCGGCCAAAGGGTCCACCGCCTTGCGCCCGATGATGCTGTAGACCGCCCATCCAAGACCCGCGATCACCATCAATGCAGCCCCAGCTGGATCAGCGCCACCGCCCGTGCCGGGCCACAGGGCCACCAACAGCCCCAAAAAGGCCAATCCGCCCCCGGTGATTTGCCTGAACGTGGGCCGCGCTGCGGTCAATGCAGCATGGGTAAACATCGTGATCTGCACCACGCCAAACAAGATCAACGCCCCCAGCCCCGCATCAAGCGTCAGATAGGCCAGCGAAAACCCGATGAGATAGGCACTGAGACTAAGGGCACCGACAATCCGGTTGCCGCGCAGCAAGGGCAACGCACCGCCGCGCGCAGCCACCAGGGCCCCCAGAACCAAAGCGCCAGAGGCGACCCTGACCAGGGCAAAACCTGACGGATCGATATGGCCGCCCTCTATCGCCATCCGTGTCAGGATTGAATTCGAGGCAAAGGCGATCATCGTAAGAGCAGTGGCAAGAACAAGACGCATGCCATCGGCTTATCCTGTGCCAAGGCAACAGCCAAGAAAGAAGCAAAGCCGGTCAAATCTGCCGCTGGGTCACATCGCCGGGTTATGTCGCTGGGGTGCGTCAATGAAAGATGAAATCATCCGTATCGCCAAATGAGGCGATCAATGCGTCCATGTCCGCGTCATCAAGCCGGCCGTTCGCGCCCCTGTTCAACGCCCCACCGGCCCCAAGATGCTGGCGGATCAGCGAAATGACATTGCTCTGGACATCACCGTCCTGCATGGCCGCGACCAGACCCAGGCGGATGATTTCCTTTTGATGTTCCGTCTGCTGCAGCAACATTTGGCGTTGTTGTGCGGTCTGCAGGGCATTCAGCATGGCGCTGCGCAGCGCATCAGCATTCATTTCCTCTTTCGTCAGGAAATCATGGCAGCCGTGCCGCATGGCCTGAACCGCGGTTTCGCGCGCGCCATCGCCGGTGATCATTATTTTCCCGGCCTCACGGTTCAGATCGTTCTGCAGCACATGATCCAGGGCATCCAACCCGTTGCCGACCGGCAGTCGGTAGTCGATCATGATCAGATCGTAATTTTCCCGGGCTACAGCCGCGTTCATGGTGGCGATGCTGTCCACCTCGTCCATCTGAATGGAGAGATTGGTTTTGTCAGACATCCGTCGAATGCGCGCGCGGTCAAACTTGCTGTCATCCAAAAGCAGGACACGAATGTCACGGGACATCGGCATCGGCACCGGAAAGGAAGCTGAAAGGGTGTTCGCATTTAACATGGATCTGGTCCTCTGAAGCTGCTTGTGAACACAGCTTCTGTTCAAAGGGTTGTCCAAAACTTAATGCTAAGGATTCAGTTTTGGAGAATTTATGGCATTTCCTGACGGCCCGCCCCGACACCCGTCACTGGCAGGCGAGTTTCAAACAGGCTTCCCTGCCCATAGGGGGAATCAGTGATCGTCACAGCGCCGCCATAAAGGCGGGAAATCTTGCGCACATTGGCAAGGCCCATGCCGCTGCCTTCCACTTCATCGCGCGGACGCAGGGTGGTCATGGCCCCAAAGATGCGTTCACGGAATTCCGGGGCAACCCCCGGGCCGTCGTCGGCAACCCCGATCACGATTTCACGCCCCTCTTGGCGGGCGTGCACAACGATGCGCCCTGCGGGTTTGTGATGGTGTTTGACCGCATTCTGGATCAACGCGTCCAGCATGGTCAGCAAATCGCGATCGCCTAAACGGATCGTGGATACGTCGATATTGCGGATCACGTCAAAACCGCTGGGGATCTGCCCCTCATCCAGCACCTGGTCCAGTGCTTGCCCCAGATCGTTGTCACACAGGTTCTGCATACGGCCGATGCGCGAGAATGTCAGCAAATCCACCAGCATCCGGTCCAACCTGCCCATATGCCGGTTCATCATCTCAATGGAGGTCGCAACAGACCCCTCAATGGGAAATCCCGCCTCTTGCAGATCCTCTGCGATCCATTGGGGCAGTTCCAGCAGCGCCCGGACAGAGCTGCGCACATCATGGCTGATCAAGTAAATGAAATCTTCGATGTCCTGAGAGTTTCCCGCATCAGCCGGTGCTGACGGAAGATCATCAAGAGGGGAGGTTTCTGGGTGCATAAAGTGCCTCGGCGCGGGAATGCCCAAAGCCTAAGGTCCAGAGATTTAAGTAGCCTTAACGCGCCCACGGAATGGGGCAGATAATGACATGCCGTTCCGATCCCTGTTCAGCGGGCCAGAGGCTGAAACGACAAAGGGCCCCGAAGGGCCCTTTGCACATATGCTGTAGCGACAGCGATCAAAAGATCGCTTACATCATGCCGCCCATGCCGCCCATGTCTGGCATGCCGCCGCCCATGCCGGCACCACCATCCTTGGATGGTTTGTCCGCAACCATGGCTTCGGTTGTGATCAGCAGACCAGCGATAGAGGCCGCGTCCTGCAGAGCAGTACGGACAACTTTCGCAGGGTCGATCACGCCGAACTTGAACATGTCGCCATATTCTTCGGTCTGCGCGTTAAAGCCGAACTTCAGGTCGTCGCTTTCGCGGATCTTGCCGGCCACGACGGAACCGTCGACGCCTGCGTTCTCTGCGATTTGGCGCAGCGGTGCTTCCAGTGCCTTGCGGACGATGGAAATACCGACGTTCTGGTCATTGTTGTCACCTGTCAGACCATCAAGCGATTTGCCCGCCTGGATCAGTGCAACACCACCACCGACAACGATACCTTCCTGAACCGCGGCACGTGTCGCGTTCAGGGCATCGTCAACGCGGTCTTTGCGCTCTTTGACTTCAACTTCTGTCATGCCGCCGACGCGGATCACAGCAACACCACCGGCCAGTTTCGCGACGCGCTCTTGCAGCTTCTCACGGTCGTAGTCGGATGTCGTTTCTTCGATCTGGTTGCGGATCTGGGCCACGCGTGCCTCGATCTCTGCTTTCTCGCCAGCGCCGTCCACAACAGTGGTTTCGTCCTTGGTGATAGACACTTTCTTGGCTGAACCCAGCATGTCCATTGTGACGGACTCAAGCTTCATGCCCAGATCTTCGGAGATCACCTGACCGCCTGTGAGGATCGCGAGGTCCTGCAGCATCGCCTTGCGACGATCACCGAAACCAGGTGCCTTGACTGCTGCGATTTTCAGACCGCCGCGCAGTTTGTTGACAACCAGCGTTGCCAGGGCTTCGCCTTCAACATCTTCTGCGATGATCAGCAATGGCTTCTGGGACTGGATGACCTGCTCAAGCAGGGGCACCATTGGCTGCAGCGATGACAGTTTCTTCTCGTGAAGCAGGATGATCACATCTTCCAGCTCAACAGTCATCTTATCAGAGTTGGTGACAAAATATGGGGACAGATAGCCACGGTCGAACTGCATGCCCTCGACCACGTCTGTCTCTGTTTCCAGACCTTTGTTTTCTTCGACGGTGATCACACCCTCGTTGCCGACTTTCTGCATCGCATCTGCGATTTGACGGCCGATTTCTTTTTCGCCGTTTGCAGAGATCGTACCGACCTGAGCAACTTCATCGCTGTCAGATACAGGGCGCGCTGCTGCTTTGATCGCCTCGACAACCTTGATGGTCGCCATGTCGATGCCGCGCTTGAGGTCCATTGGGTTCATGCCAGCGGCGACAGATTTCATGCCTTCCTTGACGATGGCCTGGGCCAGAACAGTTGCGGTTGTTGTACCGTCGCCTGCTTCGTCATTGGTCCGGGAAGCAACTTCCTTGACCATCTGTGCGCCCATGTTCTCGAACTTGTCCTCAAGCTCGATCTCTTTGGCCACGGATACACCGTCTTTGGTGATGCGCGGGGCGCCGAACGATTTGTCCAGAACCACGTTACGGCCTTTGGGGCCCAGAGTTACTTTTACCGCGTTTGCAAGGATGTTCACACCCTTAAGCATCTTGTTGCGGGCATCGGTGTCAAATTTGACGTCCTTAGCTGCCATTTGTCTTCTCCATTAATTTGTGAATAAGCGTCGAACCTTGGGGCGGGATTTCAAGCCGCCATCACCTGAATGATCAGGCGATGATCCCCATGATGTCGCTTTCTTTCATCATCAGCATTTCTTCGCCGTCGACGGTGACTTCTGTTCCGGACCATTTGCCGAACAGGATCTTGTCGCCTGGCTTTACAGCCATTTCGATCAGCTCGCCGCTGTCCTTGCGGGCGCCTTCGCCACAAGCAACAACTTCACCCTCTGAGGGTTTTTCTTTGGCGGAATCAGGAATGATCAATCCGCCGGCTGTTTTCTCTTCGCTTTCTGTGCGCTTTACCAGCACGCGGTCGTGAAGCGGTTTCAACGCCATCTCTGCAGCTCCTTAAGGCTCAAAGTTTGTTCCTGCCTGCTGCCCTTGGTTGGGCGGATCAGGCGTTAGCACTCAAAGGGGTCGAGTGCTAACGATGGATAGCTAAGGGTGCTGCCGCTGTCTGTCAACCGAGGAATTGGAAAAATCTTCGCTTTCGGGTGCCGCTTTCAGATGCGCATGGTTCTGCGGTTTTCAAGGGCCGCGCGGCTTTGTGCCTGCCTCAGTCGGCACCCAGCACGCGCGCAGAGGTTCCGACTGCCTCGGCCCCTGCCGGGGTCAGGCCGTATACGCCCTTATCCACTTTCTCGAACCAGCCATAATGGTTGTCCCGCATCATCCGGGTCGCCACGGCCACTTCGGTTTCGCGCGCCACATCCGCGCCTTTGCTGGCTCCCACCTCGAAAAGATAAAGCGCCAGCTTCAGCGCATCTTGTCGGTAGGCCGTCACCAGCCCTGCCCGTGTCTGCCCGCCGTCATTCGGATCGCCCTGCCGCCGCGCGAATTCCCGCAGCAACTGTTTTTGTCGTTTGGCCGATTTGCGCGGGGCATAGGGTCCTGGGTCGCAATGCACTTCAACCAGCGCATCGCTCAGCCGGACCGTGATCAGCCCAAGGCCAAGTCGGCGCGCCATTGCGGTATTGTCATTGAGCGCCTTGGCAAAGCGTTTTCCCGGGGCGCGGGCCACGGCCAGATAGACGTCATCTGTCACCTTCAGACGGGCAAGGCATTGATGAAACAGCGCCAGCGAAAACCCCAGCTTCAGTTCCACCACCACGGGCGGCTCTGCCCCGCGCAGGGCGACCACATCCGCCGCACCAACCTCGGATTTCACGACATAGCCCTGATCCTCAAGGAAGGCCTTGATCGGCGGATAGAGATCGGTTTCACGCGGCTGGCTCATGCGCCGCAGACTGCCCTATTTGCGAAGCCGCTCCAACCCTCTAGAACGTCATTATGACCCGTGATGATCTGATATCATTCTGCGCCTGTTTGCCCAAGGCCACGCATGTGGTGCAATGGGGCAACGCAGACGTCTACAAGATCGGCGGCAAGGTCTTTGCCGTGGTCGGCATGGGGCAAAGCGGCAATACCGTCACCTTCAAAGCCTCGCAGATGGCGTTTGAAATCCTGTCGGACAGCCCCGGCCTGCGGCCCGCACCCTACATGGCATCACGCGGCCTGAAGTGGATCCAGCACTACAGTGAACCCGGCCTGTCCGACGACAGCCTGCGCGACCACATCCGCGCCTCCTACGATATGGTCGTGGCCGGCCTGACCCGAAAAAAGCGCCGCGAACTGGGCCTCTGACGCAGGGTCGTGACAAGCGCCAAGGTGCCCCCTATAACGCGCGCAACCCGATTTGCCGCATCAAAGGACACCTCCCATGACCACACTCGTTTTCGGCCACAAAAACCCCGACACCGACAGCACCGGCAGCCCGATTGTCTGGGCATGGTACCTCAATCAGATCAAGGGCACGCCCGCCAAGCCGATCCTGTGGGGAGAACCAAACACAGAAGCCCTGTTCATGCTGGACCACTGGAAACTGGACAAGCCCGAGATCATGACAGAGCTGGCCGCCGACACCGATGTGGTCATCGTCGACACCAACAACCCCGGCGAATTGCCCGCCAATATCAATGATGCCAATATCACCGGCATCATTGATCACCACCGTCTGGTGGCCGGTCTGGAAACACGCGGACCGATTGAGATCAACATCCAGCCGCTGGCCTGCACCGCCACCATCATGTGGAAGATGATCGGCAAGGACTGGGCCCAGGCCCCGCGCGAAATCAAGGGGGCCGCCTTGTCCTGCATCCTGTCTGATACGCTGGAATTCCGCAGCCCCACGACCACCCAAGAAGACCGCGCCATCGCCTATTCCATCGCCGAGGAACTGGGCGTGGATATCGCTGAATATGCCGCCGCCATGTTCGCTGCCAAATCTGACGTATCAGCCTTTTCCGAGCCCGAATTGCTGCGCATGGACAGCAAGGAATTTGACCTCAAGGGCACGGGCCTGTTGGTCTCTGTGCTGGAAACGACATCCCCGGCACCGTTGCTGGCGCGCAAGGATGCGCTGATGGCGGCCATGCCCGGCGTCGCCGCTGAGGATGGTGCCGCCGAGGTGCTGCTGTTCATCGTCGATATCCTGCAAGAAGAAGCGACGCTGCTGGTGCCCAATGACACGGTCAAGGCCATCGCCGAGAACAGCTTTGGCGTGACAGTCAGCGGCGACACCGTTGTCTTGCCCGGCATCATGAGCCGTAAAAAGCAGATCATCCCGAACCTGAAGATGTAAGCGCTGGGGTGGGGTAAAACCCCACCCTACGCCTCTTGCATTCCATCTTCCTTCGATTTCGCCTAAGCCTGCGTCAAAACCAGATGGAGCAGGCCCATGACCCGGATCGTTGAAACCCTTGCAGAGATTTCCGCGCAGTATGATGCGCTTTTCGTTGACCTTTGGGGCTGCGTTCACAACGGCGTAGATGCCTTTCCCGAAGCGGTCGCGGCCTTGCATGACTATCGCAAGAGCGGCGGCAAGGTCGTGCTGGTCACCAACTCCCCCCGCC
>Ga0213861_10002708_pt1 | contig 15001 bp, 13 predicted proteins | sample PICome_4_FD_160110 | JGI IMG/M metagenome (GOLD analysis project Ga0213861, IMG submission 160110) | Coastal seawater microbial communities near Pivers Island, North Carolina, United States - PICO131 | ecosystem: Environmental > Aquatic > Marine > Coastal | place: USA: North Carolina... | reverse complement strand
TAAATTATTCCAGGTCATATCTAATTCTTTTAAAAATTGTTGTCCGCTTTCTGATAATACGTAGTATTTTCTTGGTGGACCAGAACTGGATTCTTCCCATCGATAGGATAATAAACCAGAATTTTTCAGCCTTGTAAGTAAAGGGTATATGGTTCCTTCTACAACAATCATTTCTGCACTTTTAAGTGTAGATATGATCTCAGAAGTATAGGCATCTCCATGTTGTAAAATAGACAAAATACAATACTCTAATACTCCTTTACGCATTTGGGCCTTTGTGTTTTCTATATTCATAAATGCAGTATAATTTTTATTATATAAGGTTTATATATACAAATATATGGTAAAAGATAGTATTATGCAAAACATAGTACTATATTAATTTATTGTAATAAGATATCCCCATAAATAAGGAGGAGTATAATTCCCTATTTGTAGGGATTGATTTATTTGTTAAATATTCTCATTTTTATGGTGTAAAATAATATTAATTAATCTAGATCAATATCTATGTTATCGAATGAAGAATGTAAGCAAGCAATCAAAAAATGGGGAAAATCAAGGGGTAATTTTGAGGAGGTAAAAAAACTAATAGACCCCTCCGCTATATTTAAATTTACTGAAGATAATTGTAAATGGATAAAAGAAAATAATGATAATGAAAATTTTCACTGCTATGTAGGTGTTCATAATAACATACTTATTCTCATTGTAATGCCTTTAGATAAGGACGGTAAGGAAAAAATACAGTTAGATCAATACTTAACAACTCCACTAACAGATATTACAGAAGAAATCACATTAATTCAAATTGATGTGGTAACTACTGTATCTAAGGCAAAGCTATCTAGAAACTTAGAAATTATTAAACGAAGTAAAGATGTTTATATTCCTATGTTTAATGAGCCAGATATAACCCTAAAAGAATCTCTTAAAGATTTAGAGAAGTGGAAAAATGAATGTTTAGATTGGTTTGGATACATGACTAGTAAAAAATCTAAAAGAAAAAAAATATTTAGATTTTTTTCAGTTCCAACCGCTGATTTAGAAAGAGAAGATAAAAAAGATGGTGAAATAGTTGCTTTATTTGGTTTTAAAAAATCTTTCATATATAAAACTCAACTACCTATATTGATTTTTGTAACTACTGAAATGGAAACTAGTGATAGAGCAATTATTGCATCTTCAAATAATCAAGAATTATCCTCAACAAATTCCAAAGATTGGTCATATCCAGTACCTCCATATCATAACAAAGGCAATTTTAATTTTTTAGAGTAAAAAAAATGAGCTACTTAGGGATTTCTATTACACTTTCTATTTGTTTACTGTTTATTGCTTTTTTGAGTGGAGTTAGTATTGCAAAAGTTCGTCAAAATAAATTAAGCAGAAGTTTTTTAATATTATTAGGTTTTTTTTTAGGAATTGAAACTGTAAGATTATTATCTGAATTCGTTTTCAATTTTAGAATAAATGGAATTTATCCGTTTTATGTGATTATTGAATTTTTGCTACTACATTATTTTCTTCAAATAAGTATTGGAAATAGCAAAAAATTAAAAATTATTTTTGGTGTTTTTGCTAGTAGTTTTGTATTAGTAACATTTATTTTGTATCATTTTTATGATCCTAGAGTCATCAATTATAGTAAAGTAATTTCTCATATATCCATTACTATAATTACGATAATTATTTTATTGAAAAACTTAAAAGAGGTAGAGGTAAATAATCTATTTCTTCCAATTTATGGAGCTTTACTTTTACATTATGCTACCTCTATATTTTTATTTTTATTAATGAAACAAATTATAGAAATTAATATTGATGTATGGTCTATCAATAACCTATTGACTTGTATTTTATACGCCAGTTCAATATATACTTTTTACCAATTAAAGAAATCGTAATAAATATCAATATGTTCATTGTGATGATTATTATTATATCAATCATCATCATATTCGCCTTTATGGCTTACAGAATATTTATTCAAAAGATTTTAAAAGAGAAATCTTTACAATATCAATTAGAATTAGATCATCAAAAAGAGGTTGCTTTACAATTCACTTTGGTTCAAGAGAATGAGAGAAAACGTATAGCAGAAGCACTTCATGATGATGTGGGAAATAAATTAAATATACTATCTCTTTGGGTAAATAATGAAGACACTTGGAACAATATTAAATCAAAAAAAATAATTACTCAGCAAGTTCCTGAGCTCATTGAAGCTACTAGAACAATTTCTCATTCATTATACCCCGTTAATTTAGAAAAGTTTGGTTTATTACATACGCTGGATGAACTAATGGCAAATATTGCAGATTCTCTTAGCATACAATTAATATTAAAATATGATTACCAACCAAGAGCTATTTCATTTGAACTCCAACTTTATAGAATCATTCAAGAGTTTTTAAGCAATGTTATTAAACATGCAAAGGCAACAAGTATGATGATTTATATTAGAGATACGAAAGATGTTGTAACTCTTATTTTGTCTGATAATGGAATTGGTTTTGATATTGATGAACTCCAAAAAGGCATGGGCTTACAAAATATAGATAGTAGAATTAAATCTATTAATGGAATTTGTAAATGGAAAAGTATTCAAAATAAAGGGACTAGGTTACTAATAAAAATTGAATGAAAAAATGATTGATAAAATTAAAATTGCATTAATAGATGATGAGCCTCTTTTTGTTGAAGGATTAACATTCTTGTTTAAAAATGTAAAAAATATAGTTGTTACCAAAACTGCTACAAATGGATATGAATTACTAGATGATTTAGAAAATACATCGGAGTTCAATTTTCCGGATATTATTTTAGTAGACATACAAATGAAGCCCTTGGATGGTTTTGATCTGGTTGAAATGTTGAAGAAAAAATATTCCAATATCAAAATTATTATCCTTTCATCTCACTACAAAACTAACGTTGTAGGTCATATGATTAAATTAGGTGTTTCTGCTTTTATTCCTAAAAATGCCAATAAAAAATTATTAATTACAGCAATAGAATCAGTCTATGAGCATGGTATTTACTTTTCAAAATCAGATCAAGAAATGCTCATCCAATTTATGGGGAGCAATTCAAAAAGATCTATATTTAACAATAATGAAGAATTATCTAACAGAGAAATAGAAGTTTTAAAGCTAATATGTGATGAATATACTAGCCAAGAGATTGCAGATAAATTATTTATAAGTAAACGAACTGTAGAAGGACATCGGCAAAAAGTAATTGATAAAATTGGTGCAAAAAATACAGTAGGGTTGGTTATCTATGCCATAGCTAATAAACTACACAGTTTGTCAAAATTTTAACAATACTTATATTAATAATTATGAAAAATTCTAAAAAAAATTCCAAGATTTCTGATGCATTTACTACAATGAATGAAGCCGAAGCAGCTTACGGTACAAGAGTTTGGTTTGGGGCCATATTTATTTATCTAATAAAGTTTGGTAAAGTGCCTTTTTCAGTTGTTTATAGCCAAAAAAATCAGAGGCGTAATGTAATTATTGGATATTTACTAGTTATTATTTTAATTCTATTAGGAATTTTATTATTGAGTTATATTAAAATAAAATAATAATTTATGGCAGATTGTTTAAAATGCAAAACAGCATTATCTCTCAAAAAATATTAAAATCTTTATGGTTAGGATATCAAGATATAGAATACTCTCAATGTAAAACTATTTACGAACACAAGTTTAAGAATAGAATTATTACGTCTATATTTATAGTTCCAGGACTATTTATTGCAAATTTAGTGATGAATTATTTTCCTGGAGAACTCCTTTTAAAATCTTTAATTGCTATTAATAATAGCTTTCATATTTTCATTTTTTTTAAGTGTTTTAAGTAGTAGATTTTTAATATTCAAAGAAGTTGATTACTAGTTAAAAAGGTTTTAGGCTGAGCTCAGCCAATACTTTCTTCAACAAAATAAACTGATATTTAATCCTTAGCTTTGGTTTTATTATTTATCAAATAATTAAATGAACCAACTTCAGTATATTTCTTCAATTTTATTAGCACTTTATTTTGTTGGTATTATGGTGGTTGTACTCAGAGCAAAAAAAAGTACTTCTGCAGAAGACTATTTTTTAGCAGGCCGGCAACTACCTTTTTGGGCCTTGTCTATTACCTTTATTGCTTCATGGTGGGGAGGTGGTTCTGCCATAGATTTGGTAGATCATGGTTTTAACCAAGGAATCAGCTCTTTTTGGATTTATGGCATGCCTGTACTTTTTTCTACCTTTTTAATGTACCTTTTTTCTAAAGCCATTAGAAAAATTGGTACTATTACCCAGCCACAACTTATGGAAGCTCGCTACAATAAAAAAGTAGCTTTTTTACTTTCGTTACTCATCTTAATTTTTATGATTTTAGGAGTAGCTACCCAAGCGGTTGTAATTGGTAATTTCTTTCAATCTTTTTTTGATATTGATTATAAAATAGCAGCTCTAATAGGCACTAGTATTGTGTTATTATATTCCTTCTTTGGAGGTTTTAAAGGCGTGGTTATTACAGATATTATTCAGTTTGTATTTTTACTTATAGCTGTTGTAGTTCTTTTTGTAGTTGCTTACCAACATTCTGGCGGTTTTGAAAAAGTACAAGAAATTGCTTTAGAACAAAACAAACCAACATTCTTTTCCTTTTTTCATAACATTTCAAACAACCTGGTATTTATTATAACCTTTGGCTGTTCTTGGATGATACAAGCCAATATTTGGCAAAGAATTTCTGCAACTAAGAAACCCAATGATGCAAAAAAAATGATGTCTTTAGCTTTCTTTGTATTTATTCCATTGTACCTTATTGTTACTTTAACAGGGGTATTAAGTTTGGGTATTTTTGAATCTGTACCACAAGGAGGTATTGTGCCAGCCATGATTGTTAAATTTATGCCTGTTGGTTTGGCTGCCTTTATTTTTGTTGGCCTGTGTTCTGCAATTATGTCTACCATGGATTCTATGATAAATACAGGGGCTTTGGTGCTTAGTGTAGATATTTATAAAAGCAAGATCAATCCATCTGCCACCAATAAGCAAATGGTGCGTATGGGCAAACTAGCCACCGTATTTATTGCTCTTTTGGGCTTACTAATTAGTTTAGAAATACGCTCTATATTGCGCATTGCTTGGATAGGGTCAGACTTTTTAGCCACCGGAGCCTTTGTGCCTTTGGTTTTGGCTTTTGTTTGGAAAGCAGGAAACTCTAAAGGAGCATTTGCCTCCATTATATTTGGTCTTATATTCTCTAGCTACAACATGCTTATAGCCCTGGGTGTAAAACTACCTACAGCCTGGGAAATTGCTTCAGTAGAACAGGCGCTTATTGGTATGGTAACTTCTGCTGTTATCTTTGTTGGTGTTAGTTTACTTACCAAACCAGAAACAGAAAAAGCAGTACAATTTATAGAGAAAGCAGGCATGTTAAAGTCATAAGATTAATAGCGTTTTTTAGCCTTATAAAAAACAACAACAAATACGTTAAATTTTATCAAATAGATAAAAATTGATATTATAGTACTACTTTAACAACGTGTATGTTAACTAATAGACTACAATCATGAAAAAATCTTTTTTACTAGTATCTCTACTATTTTCTTTGTTTGCTCTTGCGCAAGAACAAATTGAAACTATAGATGACATTCAATTAGAACAAATAAAACCCAATCAAATAAAAAAATATTGGTTAAAAATGATAGATAATGGGCTAGCTCAGCCTGTTTATATTCCTATTATTGTTGCTAGAGGTACTGTAGAAAAACCAGTATTAGGTCTTGCCGCTGCAATTCATGGAAATGAAGTAAATGGGGTAGCAGTTATTCAAAGAGTATTGGCAGACATTACTATAGATTCTCTGCAAGGAACCATTATAGCCATTCCAGGATTAAATGGTATTAGCTTGCCTTTACATCAAAGAAGATATATAGACAATGAAGACTTAAACAGAAATTTTCCAGGAAAAGAAAACGGAAATAGAACCCAGCAGTATGTCTGGAATATAAAAACTAAAATACTCTCAAAATTAGATTACCTCATAGACATGCACACCGCCAGTTTTGGTAGAGAAAATAGTTTGTATGTAAGAGCAGCTCTAGAAGATCCAGAAATTAAAAAAATGGCAACACTGCAAGATGCAGATATTATACTAAAAAATAAAGGAGTTCCTAGTGCTACCAAGCAAGCTACTACAACTCGTACAATGAGGGCAGAAGCAATGCTAATGGGAATACCAACCATTACCGTAGAATATGGAAACCCTCAAGTATTTCAGCCAGAAATGATAGAAAGAGGAAAGTTAGGAGTTACAAATATTATGAGTTGGCTACGCATGATTCCTCAAAAACAATCTATAGTTTCAGCCCCTATTTATTGTAAAAAATCATATTGGATTTATTTAGACCAAGGCGGTTATTTAGAACTTACAGTAGCACTCAATCAAATTGTTGAAGCACAAGAATTAATTGCCATTTTAAGAAACCCTTTTGGAGACATCATTAAAAAATATTACGCACCAGAAAAAGGCATTGTTATAGGAAAAACGAGCAATCCAATTAACATGTCTGGAGGAAGAATTATTCACTTAGGAATTATTGAAAACAACAATTAATGATTCCGGCACTTATTATATCTTTTACAGTTATTAGTGTTTTCTTTCTAGATAGATGGGAAAACAAACATATTAAAGCAATATTTAATTGGGTTCCGGCTATCTTATTAGCTTATTTAATACCTGCAGCAATTTCTATGCTTATAGGAGAAGATTTTGCAGCTGCAGACATACATCGGTTTAGCAAAACCTATTTTATACCCTTTGCTATTATTGCTGTTATGAGTAGTTTGTCTATAAATCAATTAAAATCAATTGGTTGGAAACCCATAGCTGTTTTTGTGATAGGCTCTTTTTGGATAGCTGTGTTTCCTATTATGCTAGCATTTGTATTGTTAGACACTTCTTTTGTAGCCAATTTATTAATACACCAAGAGTATTGGAAAGGGCTTCCACCAATTGTTGGAAGTTGGATAGGAGGAAGCACAAGCCAACTAGTGCTAAAAGAGTTGGTAGAATGTCCTGAAAATATTTTTTTAACAGTACTTGTCATAGACAATGTACTTGTAAATATTTGGACTATTTTAATGTTTCAGGGAATTAAAAAGACAGACAGTTTAAACCGCTTTTTTAAGATTTCTAATATAGCGATGCCTGAAAATATAGAAGAACAAAAAGGAGAAAAAATACATCCTGTATTTATATTTTTAGTACTACTTTCTAGTATTTTACTTGTAAATAACTTTATTGAGAGTTTTATTATAAAGGTAATTGCAGTATCTATTATAGGGTTGTTATTTAGCAATCTTATTAAAAAATGGAATATTAATTTTGCCCTTCGCATAGGAAGTATTTTAATCTTGTTAGTAATGGCAATTTTAGGCTTAAAATTAAAATTTAGTGCAATGGAATTTGACATTGCCTTTCTTGGGTTTTTAGTAGTTTGGTTAATTAGTCATGTGGTAATTATGCTCATAGCGGCTAAACTTTTAAATGTAAGTATTGCATGGGTTCCTATAGCTAGTATGGCAAATGTTGGTGGTATTGCAACCGCACCAGCAGTAACAGCTGCCTACGAAAAAAAATGGATGCCACATGCCATACTTTTAGCCATTCTTAGCATGGCCACCGGAACTTTATGGGGCTTATTAACCATATTCTTATTTAAAACATTCTTGCTTTAGCCAGAGGCATTGTATTGGTAAAAGAACGTACCGTAAATTCTTTAAATAGGGTGTTCTCCCTAAAAAAAGGGAGTAAAAAATCTCACCATTTCTGGAGATTGACTTAAATACCTATTTAACTTTATTTTTGACACAAAGGAAAACTGCTGTAATCTCCAAAAGCTTTACAGATAAAGACAACTAAAAACTTGTGTTATCCCGAAATATATAACTGTTAACACAAGCTTTTGTTTGGATATAACCAGTTAGCCACAAGCTGAAAAAACTATGACGATAAAAGATTTAAGAAAAGAAATTAATCAATCTGAACACGTTGACTTTTTTAAAAGTTGTACTATTAACATCAATTATCCTCATTTAGATTTTACAACTGATTTAAAAGGAATAGATGCCATTTATGGATTTATTTTAAGACAAAATAAAGGTTGGAATAACACAGAGCTTCCTTCTTACCTTAACAATTCGAAAGAACACTTTAAAAGATTAAAATCTCAAATACTTGATTTAGTAAATGGAGGTCATTATAATGTTGAAAACAAATGGCAACAAATAAAAACTCAAATACAAAATCCTGATACTAATAATCGAACAAAAGTTTTTACACCTAACTCAAGTATAACAAAGTTTCTCGAAGAGCTTCATAAAGAAAATCCAAATTTTGTTAGAGGAGCATATAACTTTCTGACTGGACAAAACGAAACTATAAATTCAAATGATTTACTTACAGGTTTAATTAGAGCATATGAATTTAAAAACCAAGGCAGAACTGATATTGCTAAGAGACGTTCTAATGAAAGAGCTTCTATATCAACAATAAGAAACTCTTTTGAAAATTATATTTCTGATACACAAGGAGAAATTAATGAAGTTCTTGAAGATTCCAAAGAGAAATTACTTGGTCAAACAACAGAAATAGACGAATTATTAGAATCTAAAAAAACGGAATTTGATGATTGGATGAATATATCCAAAACTGAATTTATTGAATTTGACGATGATTCAAAGAAAAAAATAACTGATTTAGAAGATACCTACAGGAAAAAACTACAATTAGAAGCACCTGCACGATATTGGAGAAGTAAATCAACTAAATACAGAAAGGATGCAATTAAAGCGAGAAATATATTATTAGCAATGGTAATTTTTTCAGCAATATTTTTTTCAGTAATTCTTATAAGTTCACCAGATTGGATTTTTAAAAATGTATTTAAAGGTAATACTACTGCAATTGTAAGATGGTCAATTGTATTTATAGCATTGATTTCACTTTTAGCATTTGCTATTAGAGCAATAACCAAAGTTATGTTCAGCTCATTTCATTTGGCAAGAGATGCTGAAGAAAGACATACACTAACTTTTTTCTATTTAGCATTATTAAAAGACACTGAAATTAACCCAGAAGATAGAAAACTGATTTTACAATCGTTATTTAGTAGAGCCGAAACTGGATTATTGAAAGATGATTCTGGACCAACTATGCCGAATGATATTGTTGGAAAAATATTAAGAAATTAAACAAAGCCAGTGGCTAACAACGTATATAAAAAATAGCGGTTTTGGTGCTTAAACAATAGATAAATAGTAAAATAAAGGTCAGTTATAAACCGAAAAGTTAGTGATTTAAAATCCGCTACTTTTCATATACAAGACCGTTGCAAGTTCAATTGCCACAATAGTAATTTATTTTTTTAATAACTATTCAAAAAATTAAAACATAATAGATTATATGAAAATTAACTTTACAGACTTCATACTTTTCACCTTATAATCAACATAGATTTAGGGATTATATATCATTATTTTTGACTTTGTTCAATTTCTAAGCTCATAAATTATAAGTATCTTTCGTGAAAATTTATACTTCATGAATATTACACCTAAAAGAATTAACAGATTTATGTTATTTAAGCTTCCACTTGCCTATTTAGGTGGGGTGCGAGTGGTTTCTATAGAAAAAGAGACAGCCATAGTAAATATTACTCATAAATGGATGAATCAAAATCCTTTTAAATCTATGTTTTGGGCAGCACAAGGAATGGCTGCGGAAATGGCAACTGGTGTATTGGTGATGAAGGGTATAGAAAATATTGGGAAAAATGTTTCCATGTTGGTTACTAACCAACGTGGTAATTTTACAAAAAAAGCCACTGGTAAAATAAGATTTGAATGTCATCACGGTGGGTTAGTAGCCAATGCTTTAGAGGAATCTGCTAAGACCGGAGAGGGTAGAGTAATTACCATGAAGGCAGAGGGCTTTAATACAGAGGGTGTTTCTGTATGCAATTTTCACTTTGAATGGAGTTTAAAAGTAAAATAAACAAGATCCTGCTTTTATTTTTCTGTTTCCTTGATAGTAGCTATAAATTCTGCTAATTTTTTACCGTATAAAGATTGCTGAACTTTTTTGGTTAATGAATTATTAATACTATCTAGGTATTTTACGTTAGCATTAACTAACTCGGTTAAAGTAATGTAAGCAGCAGCTTCTGTATCTGCGTTATTTAAAGCAAAATTAATGGTGTAGATGTATTTTTTTAAATTTTGTTTTTCAGCTTGTTTTCTTAAAGATTGAGAAGTTTCTATATCACGATCTTTTTGTGCTTGCATATTAGCAGCCAAAAGATCTAGTTGTTTCCCTTGAAACTTTTTTGCTACTTCTTTATAACTTTCAAGAATTTTTTGGTTAATAGATCCCTCAATTACTGGTGAAACCCCAAATTTTTCTACTTGATCGTTGACAGTAATAATTCCTTCTTCACCAAAAAAAGAAAGTGTACTTTGGTTTTGATCTAAACTTAGAAAATACATTTCTGGAGAGGTAATATTATCTGAAAGCGTAAAGGAGTCTTTTCCAAATAAACGAATAGAATCTACAGAAACTATTAGGGTATCTATCATTTTTTTAAGATATAATGTTCCTTTTTTTATTCCTTTAATTTTTCCTTGAACTACCATATTACCCAACTCTTTTTCTTTAGAACAAGCAACTATTAAGAGCAATAAACCAATTACCAATATTTTCTTCATAAGATTATAAAACTTTAGGCTGCAAATATGCAGATTTCTATTTAAAAAGATGCAGCTAATTCTAATAAAATAGTACATCCAATGGCAGCTATAGTACCAATAGCATACCCAAAAACAGCTAATAATACACCTACTGTTGCTAATGAGGGGTGAAATGCTGAAGCTACAATAGGAGCAGAGGCTGCACCTCCAACATTAGCTTGGCTACCAACTGCTAAAAAGAAGTAAGGAGCTTTAATTAGTTTGGCCACTAAAATTAAAAGCCCAGCATGTACAGACATCCAAACAATTCCAATAATAATTAAACCCCAGTTGTCAAAAATCATGGTTAAATCCATTTTCATTCCAATGGTAGCAACCAGTACATAAATAAAAATACTTCCAATTTTACTGGCTCCTGCTCCTTCATAATTTTTTGCTTTGGTATAGGAAAGTAAAACAGCAATAATTGTAGAAATACTAACTAACCAGAAAAATTTAGATCCTAAGAAAGTAAATATATTTCGTGTAATTTCAGATGAAATACCACCAATAAGGCCTTTAAAAAATCCAGCTAGAAAACTAGCTGCAAAGTGTCCAAAGCCAACTGTGCCAAATGCAATGGCTAGAATAATCATATAATCTGTAAGCGTTGGATTCTTTTGTATTTTTTGAGTAAAAGAAATTACTTTTTCTTTTAATTCTTCGATAGCAGAAGTGTCTGCTTTAAGCCATTTATTGATGGCGTCTTTTTTACCAATACCAATTAGTAAAATAGCCATCCAAACATTAGCAACAACAATATCTACAAAGATCATTCCCCCATATTTTGCCGGATTGTATTGGTAAATTTCTAACATAGCAGTTTGGTTAGCACCGCCACCAATCCAACTTCCTGCCAGTGTAGAAAGACCACGCCAAACAGCATCAAAATCTGCACCACCAACAGTTTCTGGAGATACCAAAGAAATAAGCAATATGGCTATAGGGCCTCCAATAATAATCCCAACAGTACCCGTAAAAAACATAATTAAAGCTTTCGAACCCAAATTAAAAATAGCCTTTAAATCTATACTTAAAGTCATTAATACTAGAGCAGCAGGCAGCAAGAATCTACTGGCAACATAGTACAATTGAGAACTTCCTTTTACAACTTCTCCACTAGCATTGGTAGTTTCCCAAGCTGGGGCGATAGCACCTATGGTGGTGAAGATAGCTGGTATAAAATAGGCCATAAATAAGCCAGGTACTACTTTATAAAACTGATGCCAAAAGCCACTTGTTTTAGATTCTGTGTAAAATACAAACCCCAATGAAATCATTAGAATTCCAAATACTATTGCATCATTGGTAAAAAGTGGTTGTTCCATGATTTAGATTTTAGCTAAAATACTAAAATAGTAGTGTAAAAAAAGCGAAGTTAAAAAACTTCGCTTTTGAGATTAAAATTTTTGTATTTCCTTAAAAGGAGAAATACGAATAGTTTCTAATGTTGTTTTGTAGGTTTTCCAATCTGTTTCAAAAAATGAATTAGTTTTTTTAACAGCATCATTAAATGCTTTTTTAAATTGGCTTATCAATCGTTCTTCAGTGGAGGTTAGATGTCCAAATCTGCTTCCAACGTATCTTCGCGCAGAAAAGTAGCGCCTATTAACGGTAACCTCTGGGTTTCTAGTTATACCTTGACGTTTGTCTATTTCCCCTATAAAAGCTGCAATATGTTTATCTATCTTGGTTATAATCTCTTTAGATAACTTTATTTGATCTTTATATTTCTTTTTGTCCTCTTTGGTAAGGTCTTTTTTAAATGTTGTAGCTGTTTGTTTACTCTCTACTAATTGCTTTACAATATCCGCCATCAACTGCTGATCTTTCTCTAAATCTTTGCTCGTATTATAAATCTCTGTAATGGCTTTTGAAGACATTTCTAATCTTGGATCAAATTCAACTTTTAAAGTACTTTCAGATGTTTGATCTCCAAAATGCATTTTTAAATTATAGGTACCAGGTTTTACAGAAACACCTTCAGATTCAAAGCTTCTTTTTCTAATTTTCCTTGACGGTCTATCTGCACCTTTTTCGTTCATAGACCAATAAATTTTATTAATTCCGTTCTCTTTAGGTGCTTTTTGTTTTAGTGTTCTAATTAAACGAGATCCTTCAAAAATTTCTAATTTTATAGAATCAAATTTTACCTCAGAAGCTAGCTCTTTTTTAACAATAGGTGCTTCCATTTTTTTAGTTCCTTTTCGTTTCTTTTTTCTTGGAGTATCCTTTTCTTTCTTCTCTTCTTTAGCGGCGGCCGGTCTGTTTATGTAATATGAAATCATGGCTCCAGAACGTTTGTTTTCGCCATTAAATAAAGCATCCCCTCCAAATCGACTTCCTGTAGGTTGTTGATAAGCTGCTTGGTATGCAGTTGGGGGTGTAAATAACTGAAGTTTCTTATTTAATACATTTCCATTAGCCATAGCACGAAGCGGTCTAATATCATCTAAAACCCATGCTGCTCTACCAAAAGTACCAATTACTAAATCATGTTCTCTAGGTTGTATTACCAAATCTTTTGTAGAAACTGTTGGAAAACCAGCAGTCCATTTCATCCATTGGTTCCCGGCATTTAAAGAGATATACAAGCCATCATCTGTTCCTAAGAACAGTAAGTTAGCATTAATAGGATCTTCAACGATGCTTAGGGTGTAGCTTTTAACATCGTTTTCATCAACAATTCTGGACCAAGTAGTACCGTAATCTTTTGTCCTGTAGGCATAAGGAGTATAGTTAAAACGTCTATAATCGTTGGCAATTAATAAGGCTTCTCCTTTGTTTTTGTTGGAAGCTTTTATTTGTGCTATCCAACTACCTGCAGGTAACCCTGGAATATTAGCACTAACATCTATCCAGGTTCCACCTCCATTTTTAGTTACATGAACTCTACCGTCATCAGACCCAGTCCAAAGTAAATCTTTTTCAACTTCTGAGGGTTCTATCACTAGTATAGTAGTATGGTTTTCTGCACCAGTTGCATCCATAGTTAATCCACCACTTTCTCCTTGTTTTTGTTTTTCTTTATCGTTGGTAGTTAAATCACCAGATATAATAGTCCAGGTAAGTCCTTTGTCTGTAGATTTATGCACAAACTGGCTTCCAAAATACAAGGTGCTAGTATCAAAAGGATCCATATTTATGGCAGAATTCCAGTTAAAACGAAGGGCCACATTAGGGTCTGGGTGTGTAGGTTTTACAGAATAATTATTTCCTGTGATATGGTCATATCTCACCACAGAACCCTGCTGGCTCATAGACCATCCGTAACGAGAATCGTCTTTGTCTGGCACCACATCAAAACCGTCTCCAAAACTAATTTCTTGCCAATATGAATTTCTAATTCCTTGGGCTTTCCATACATATGCTGGACCTCTCCAAGAACCATTATCTTGCATTCCGCCGTAAACGTTGTATGGATATTCATTGTCAACATTAATGTGATAAAATTGAGCTACAGGTAAATTTCCAATAAAACGCCAAGTAGCTCCTTTATCTTTGGTAATATTCATTCCCCCATCATTTCCGTCAATCATAAATGAACCGTCATCAGGATGAATCCACCATGCGTGATGATCTGGGTGAATACCATTAGAAACTCCATAGGCTGGCATTAATTCTTTAAAGTTTTTTCCACCATCATCAGAAACATTCACATAAGTAAATACTGTGTAGATTCTATTTTCATTTTGTGGGTCAACATAAATTTCTGAGTAATAAAAAGGTCTATTTCCAATACCAGGTTTATCATTTATTTTTTTCCACTTAAACCCACCATCTTCACTTTTATATAGTGCGTTCTTTTTTGCCTCTACCAAAGCGTAAACAACATTTGGATTACTTCTTGAAATAGCAACACCAATTCTTCCTAATTCTCCTTTTGGAAAGCCTTCTTTTTCGGTCACTTCTTTCCAAGTATCGCCACCATCGTGGGTAATGAATAAACCACTGCCTTCACCACCTGATTTAAAAAACCAGGGATCGCGTTTGTGTTCCCACATGGCAGCAATTAATTTGTTTGGATTTGAAGGATCCATCACCAAATCTGCAACACCAGTTTTAATATTCTTATATAGAATTTGTTTCCATGTTTTACCACCATCTGTGGTTTTATAAACACCTCTTTCTTTGTGCTCTCCCCATGGAGATCCAATAGCACCCACATACACCGTGTTTGGGTTGGAAGGGTCTATT
>Ga0213861_10002696_pt1 | contig 15056 bp, 9 predicted proteins | sample PICome_4_FD_160110 | JGI IMG/M metagenome (GOLD analysis project Ga0213861, IMG submission 160110) | Coastal seawater microbial communities near Pivers Island, North Carolina, United States - PICO131 | ecosystem: Environmental > Aquatic > Marine > Coastal | place: USA: North Carolina | collected... | reverse complement strand
CACCTATATTTCTCGCTCCGGCGATGAATCGAGTTATGTGGGGAAAACCTGCAACAAAACGAAATGTTTCTCAATTATTAGATGATGGATTCCGTGTATTAGGTCCGGGAGTTGGGCACCAGGCGTGCGGTGAGACAGGCTCAGGAAGAATGCTTGATCCGCTGGATATGATCAAACTACTAGAAGAGCAAATCAACAAACAGCCTGCTGTGAATAAAACACTTGAAGTAATGGTCACAGCCGGGCCTACATGGGAAGCACTAGATCCGGTTCGCGGCATTACCAACGCTAGTTCAGGAAAAATGGGTTATGAAATTGCACGTGCATTTCAGCAACACGGATGCTCAGTTACGTTAATAAGTGGTCCATGTAATTTAGACACCCCGTCCGGTGTAAGACGAATTGATGTTACCTCTGCAGCAGACATGTTTAATGCAGTTCACACCAACGTTTCAAAAATTCAAATATTTATTGGTGTCGCCGCTGTAGCCGACTACAGACCGGTGAATACTGAAAGTCAAAAAATGAAAAAAAATGCGAGTGAGATGACCATCACCTTGGTCCGAAACCCAGATATATTAGCAAGTGTTGCAAGCTTGGCCGAACCACCATTTTGTGTGGGGTTTGCAGCAGAAACAGAAAACTTGCGAAACTATGCTGTGAGCAAGCTCAATAAAAAGAAACTTGATTTAGTTGCAGCAAATATTGTCGGGCAGGAAAACCTCGGATTTAACGCAGAGGATAATGCCCTTCTCTTGATAGGCAAAGATACTGACCAGCAACTGGGTCCTGCCTCAAAAGCAACACTCTCCCGACAACTATGCACTATCGTCTTAAAGAAATATGAAGAAAAAAATTCAACTTAAAGTTCTAAACGAAAAGATAGGTCAATCCATCGAATTGCCGCACTACGCAACAGAAGGCTCTGCTGGTGTTGATCTTCGTGCGTGTATCGATTCGGCCATCACCCTAAGCCCGGGGTCGACTGAGCTGATTCCTACCGGGATTTCTGTCTACATAGAGGATCCGTCTCTTGCCGCGGTGCTCCTGCCACGCTCGGGACTCGGTCACAAACACGGTATTGTTTTAGGCAATCTTACCGGTCTTATTGATTCTGATTATCAGGGCCAGCTTTTTATATCAGCTTGGAATAGAAGTAACAATGATTTTATAATCAAGCCTGGTGACCGCATTGCACAAATGGTCTTTATACCGGTCGCACAAGTCGAGTTTGAATTAGTAGAACAGTTTAAAGAAAGTGAACGCGGTGCTGGTGGTTTCGGGCATACCGGGCAAGGATGAAATGCATAACCATCAAATATGCCCCGATAAATTTGATAATTGTTGATTCATAGCACAACTGTTTCGCCTATCATTATCATTATCAGCGGGATTTCGTTATAGTGAACATGTGGGTTTATCTCATCCGAAGAGAAAAATTTTTTCCTATGCAATTGCATTTAAATTTCCTATTCAGTCAGTCTAAAGAACCACTATGAGCAATGATCACTCATCTACGCCCCTAGCAAACGCTTCCAATTATCTTAGCGCCGATAATCTGGAATACTTGGAACAAATTTACGACCAGTATTTAGCGGATCCTGAATCCGTTGATCCGATCTGGATTGAAGCCTTCGAGTCATTATCGAGTACTGAATATAATCAAGTCACCAACTCTGAACAGCAGGTTTTTGGTTCCGAACAGTGGAATATTGAAACGGCGCGCAAACAATCCGGTGTTCTTCGTCTTATAAATGCGTTAAGAACACGCGGGCACTTGATCGCAAAAACGGATCCTCTTGGAATGGCAGACCAAGAAGATGTGGTCGATGTGGGGCTCGCAGCTAACAACCTATCAGAACAAGATCTCGACACTCTTTTCGATACGGGATCATTTGCAGCCGCCAACCGTTTGCCGTTAAGGCAAATACTAGAATACGGACATGACATTTACTGTGGACCTGTTGCAGTCGAGTTTATGTACATCACCAGCACTCCTGAGAAGCGTTGGATTCAGGCGCGAGTTGAGAACATTCCTGCACGACCATTGCCGGATGCTGAAACTCGGAAAATCATACTAGAACGACTTACCGCAGCAGAAGGGCTTGAGCGTTACCTGCACACGAAGTATGTAGGTCAAAAACGATTTTCTCTAGAAGGTGGCGAGAGTTTGGTACCCATGCTTTCGGAACTCATCCAACGTTCCGGCAAAGATGGTGTTAAAGAAATCATTATCGGCATGGCACACCGTGGACGGTTAAATGTATTGGTAAATATTCTTGGCAAATCTCCGGCCGACTTATTTAGTGAATTTGAGGGAAAGAACGTAACCGCCTCCTCATTAAACGACAGTGGTGATGTTAAGTATCATCAGGGATTCTCATCTGACATTATGACACCCGGTGGCTTGATTCATTTGGCCTTGTCATTTAATCCTTCCCATCTGGAAATCATCAATCCGGTTGTTGAAGGTTCGGTCCGAGCACGTCAAGAACGCCGAAAGGATGCAGAACGCAATAAAGTAATTCCTATTTTAATTCATGGGGATGCGGCTTTCGCTGGACAGGGTGTGGTATTAGAAACACTGAACATGTCTCAGGCGCGCGGTTATTCGACCGGTGGCTCAATACATATTATTATCAACAATCAAATCGGTTTCACTACGAGCAATAAAGCAGACGCTAGGTCTACGATATACTGCTCTGAAGTAGCCAAAATGGTACAGGCACCTATTTTTCACGTAAACGGAGACGATCCGGATGCGGTACATTTTGTAACCCAGATGGCTCTGGATTATAGAATGGAATATAAAAAAGATGTCGTTATTGATATGGTTTGTTATCGACGTCTTGGGCACAACGAAGCTGATGAACCGAGCGTAACCCAGCCGCTTATGTACAAGCGTATCAAGCAATTGTCGACTACTCGTCAGCTTTATGCGGATCGACTCGAAGCCGAAGGTGTTCTGGCTGCGGGAGAAGGCGCAGAAATGGTCAAGCAGAATCGCGATGATCTGGACGCTGGTAGGATAATGGCAGGACAAGTATTTGATCCAAATAAATCAGCTTCTATAGTCGATTGGAAACCGTATCTGAATTCGGTATGGACCGAAGCGGCCGATACAACTATGTCGGTTGAACAAGTTCAGTCACTGTCTCAAAGTCTTAATACTTTTGCCGATGACTTTCCTATCCATCCACGAATAAAGAAAATCACAGATGATCGAATAAAGATGGGACTTGGTGAATTGGCCATGGATTGGGGATTTGCGGAAACCATGGCCTATGCAGGTCTCATTCAGGCTGGTTATACAGTCCGTCTGTCTGGTCAGGATTCGGGGCGCGGAACGTTTTTCCATCGCCATGCAACGGTCCTAAACCAGGATACCGGTGAAACCATGGTTCCCCTTCGGAAAATTGGTGACGACCCAAATAAATTTCTTGTTATCAACTCTCTCCTTTCTGAAGAAGCAGTTCTCGGATTCGAATATGGCTATGCCAGCACGAACCCGAATACTCTGGTTATTTGGGAAGCGCAATTTGGTGATTTTGCCAATGGTGCTCAAGTGGTTGTTGATCAATTTATCTCAAGCGGCGAATCAAAGTGGGGACGTTTGTGTGGACTGGTTATGTTTCTTCCGCACGGTTATGAGGGTCAAGGCCCCGAGCACTCTTCAGCACGACTGGAACGTTATCTACAACTGTGCGCGGAACAAAATATGCAAGTCTGCGTCCCGACTACACCTGCGCAAATGTTCCATATGTTACGACGGCAAATGATTCGACCACTCCGTCGACCGCTTATTGTGTTTACACCGAAAAGTTTGCTTAGACATAAAATGTCCGTTTCCCATCTTGATGATCTGGCAAATGGTACATTTCAAACTGTTATAAAAGATGAAAGTGAACACAAGTCTGAAGACATAAAACGGATAATATTATGCAGTGGTAAGATTTACTTTGACCTGTATCAGGCACGGGAGTCGCGCAAACAAAACGATACCGTCATTATTCGGGTGGAACAGCTTCATCCTTTTCCAAAAGATTTAGTAAGCTCCATGCTTGCGTCGTATGTTAATGCTAAGACGGTTGTCTGGTGCCAGGAAGAACCAAAAAATCAAGGTTCCTGGTATCAAATTCAGCATCACTTGAAAGACTGCCTCAGTGCTAAACAAAACCGATATTATGCAGGTCGTGACACTTCAGCAGCACCAGCTGTTGGTTTCTACAAGTTACACGTTCAGCAACAAGAACAATTCATCGAAGAAGCATTTACCATTCTTTCTAACTAGACAATCGACAAATCGCAATTAAGGTAAATTTAAATGCCCAGTGATATAAAAGTACCGACTCTTCCTGAATCTGTTTCAGAAGCAACTGTTCTGGAATGGCACAAAAAAGAAGGTGATTTCGTTCACAGAGACGAGACATTAGTCGACATAGAAACCGACAAAGTCGTATTGGAAGTACCTGCGCCACAAGATGGGGTCTTACGCAAGATAAGTCACCCTAGTGGAGACACCGTTGGCGAAGGGGACTTTCTTGCCATTATCGAAGATGCTACAGCTGAACAATCCAACGCTGAAACGAAACCTGAATCAGCAAAGGAGAATTCAGACAATTCAACAGAACAAAATTCGGATCGACATGGGCCGGCTGTTCGATCTCTCCTTGCACAGAATAAATTGAGCGAAGGCGAGATAACAGGATCGGGAAAGGACGGTCGCATAACAAAAGAAGATATCGTTAAACATATCGATAAAGTCTCGAACAAGAAGGTAGCGGCTCAATCTGAGCCTGCACCCTCCACACCTAATTCGGTACCACAACCTGCACCATTGATGGGGTTGCGAGAGAGGTCTGAATCGCGTAAGCCCATGTCACGAATACGGCAAACTATTGCTGGAAGACTGGTAAAAGCTCAGCAAACCGCTGCGATGCTTACTACATTCAACGAGGTAGACATGAGCACAATCATCGCTCTGCGCTCGCGTTATAAAAAGGAATTTGAAGAACAACACGGTGCTCGCTTGGGCTTCATGTCCTTTTTTGTAAAGGCTGCCGCCGAGGCACTGCATAAGTTCCCAATGGTCAATGCGTTTATCGATGGCACCGATGTTGTGCAGCATAACTATGCTGACATTAGCATTGCCGTATCCTCTCCCAGAGGTTTACTGGTTCCGGTTCTTCGCGACTGTGAGCTGAAAAGCTTTGCGCGTATTGAATCAGAAACTCGCGATTTTGGTGTACGTGCACAAAATGCAACGATTAAGATGGAAGAATTAAGTGGTGGGACTTTTACCATTACAAATGGTGGGGTGTTTGGTTCCCTCCTTTCCACTCCCATACTAAATCCACCACAAAGCGCTATTCTCGGAATGCATAAAATTCAAGAGCGGCCCATGGCAGAAAATGGGGAAGTAGTAATTCGCCCCATGATGTACCTTGCTTTATCTTATGACCACCGAATTGTTGACGGTAAAGAGGCGGTGCAATTCCTAGTTCATATTAAGGCGTCGTTAGAGGATCCATCACGCATGTTGTTTGATTTATAGAAGTTCATTTAGAAATACTTACCATCATCGTTAGACTATAGACCTAACGAATTCCGATTCCTGTTCAAAGCAAAGTTATTATGACCGAAAAATTTGATGTTGTAGTTATAGGCGGTGGTCCTGGTGGTTATGTTGCCGCCATTCGTTGCGCTCAGCTGGGACTATCCACAGCGTGTATTGACCGTACTGTCAATACAGAGGGAAAACCAAGTCTTGGCGGAACGTGCCTAAATATAGGTTGTATTCCTTCTAAGGCTTTATTGGACTCTTCGGAACGTTACGAACAAGCGATGTCAGGTCTTACCGCACATGGTATCGATATCGAAGGTGTTTCCCTTAACCTAACGAAAATGCAGGCAAGAAAAGAAAAAATAGTCAGTGAGTTAACTAGCGGTGTTGGAATGTTACTCAAAGCTAATAAAATAAAGGTTTTGCATGGACATGGTCGGTTACATAAAAACCGTGATATATCCGTTGAGTGTGTCGATGGAAGCATTGAGTCTATCAGTGGCAATCACATTATTCTTGCTACCGGATCTACGCCAATTACACTGCCTAGCCTGCCTATCGATGAAGACGTTATCGTTGACTCTACAGGGGCTCTCGAATTTAACACAGTACCCGTCAGCCTCGGAATTATTGGTGCCGGTGTTATCGGTCTGGAACTCGGCAGTGTATGGCGACGATTAGGTGCAAAAGTCACCATTTTGGAAGCCGCTGCTGATTTTCTGGCCCTTGCCGACAAAAATGTTCGACGCGAAGCACTCAAGCAACTAAAAAAACAGGGACTAAAAATAAAACTCGGCGCAATGGTTAAACGGGCCGATGTTAATGACGGGAAGTGTGACGTCGAGTACGAACTTAACAATAAAGTAGAATCTGAGGAATTTGATAAATTAATTGTCGCCGTAGGCAGAAAACCAGTTACCGATGGCCTTTTCGATGATGACTGCTTAATTGAAACCGATAGCAAAGGATTTATAGTGGTTGATGATCACTGTAACACCAGCATGGCTGGCGTATACGCTGTTGGTGATGTTGTCCGAGGCCCAATGCTTGCTCATAAAGCATCGGAAGAAGGAGTAGCTGTCGCCGAGCGAATTTCGACTGGACACGGGCACGTTGACTTCAACACCGTGCCTTGGGTTATCTACACCCACCCAGAAATCGCATGGGTCGGTAAAACAGAAGATGAATGTGCGGCCGCAAACATTAAAACGAATTGTGGGACTTTTGCCTTCGCAGCTACAGGACGCGCCAAGGCAATGGGGGAGACTGCAGGATTCGTAAAAATTATTGCAGACGCTAAAACAGATCTAGTTCTCGGTGCACATATCGTTGGGCCTCACGCCTCAGAGTTAATAGCAGAGTTAGTCCTAGCGATGGAGTACAAGGCCAGCGCTGAAGACTTAGCCCGAACCATTCACGCCCACCCGACTCTATCCGAAGCGGTGCACGAAAGCGCCTTAGCTGTCGAAAAACGAGCCATACACAAAGCAAATTAATAACTATGATTCCTATTCCAGCAGAAATTTTTAAAGCATACGATATCCGCGGTATCGTCGGAAAAACCTTAAATGATCAGTGGGTTGAACTAATTGGACAGGCTATTGGCAGCGAAGCGATTAATCAGGGTAATTCCTCCGTTGTCGTTGGTCGGGACGGACGACTATCGGGGCCGGCAATGCGAGATGCACTTGTTCGAGGAATCGTAGCAACAGGTGCCAATGTCATAGATATAGGCATGGTACCAACACCCGTCGTCTACTTCGCAACTCATCATCTAGACAGTGGCGCATCAGTATCCATTACGGGTAGCCATAACCCACCTGACTATAATGGCTTCAAAGTCATGATTGGTGGATCAACCTTATCTGGTGACGCAATACAGGATCTCTATACAAGAATCACTGACCGAAACTTCCTGAAAGGATCGGGAAATTGCGAAAATCAAGATGTTAATGAACTGTATCTTGATCGAATCATATCCGATGTCCACTTGAATAAAAAATTCAAGATCGTTATCGATTGTGGTAATGGTGTTGCAGGTGCTCTAGCGCCTGAGTTATACAATCGTCTCGGATGCGAGACAATTGAACTATTTACGACCGTAGACGGCACTTTTCCAAATCATCATCCCGATCCGATCGATGAAAAGAACTTGGTCGATCTGAAGCAAGCTGTGCGAGATAACGATGCTGACATAGGTCTAGCATTCGATGGTGATGGGGATAGATTGGGAGTAGTTACCAGCACAGGGGAAGTCATTTGGCCTGACCGGCAAATGATTCTTTTTTCCGAAGATATTTTAAACAGACAACCCGGTGCGGAAATAATTTTTGACGTGAAATGTACTGCAGCCCTACGTTCAGCTATTGAGGATATGGGTGGCGTAGCGACTATGTACAAAACCGGTCACTCATTGATTAAGTCCAAGCTTCGCGAGAGTGGTGCAGCCCTCGCGGGGGAAATGAGCGGACATATTTTTTTCCAGGAACGCTGGTATGGTTTCGATGATGGACTCTACACGGGGGCACGTCTATTAGAGCTTTTATCAAATAAGGACGAATCTCCTGATACTGTTTTCTCTAAACTACCCAATCCTATCAACACCCCGGAGTTACGCCTAGAGCTTCAAGAAGGCCAGCAGCACGAACTCATTAAAGAACTGGTAGCTAATGCAAACTTTACAAACGCAACTACACATACGATAGACGGCCTACGTGTGGAGTTTTCTAATGGTTTTGGATTAGTTCGCGCGTCGAATACGACACCCACTGCAATTTTACGCTTCGAAGCGACTTCCGTGGAAGGGATAAGTGAAATACAGGATAAGTTTAGAGCTTTATTTACATTAGTCAGACCCGATCTCGCGTTACCATTTTAAAACTAAGGTTCCAGACAATAAATAACATTGCACTGTCAGTAAACCGCTCTACGTTCCGCAGAGCGGCACCCCCCGCAATACTTGACGCTTACCCCTCTATAGAGCATGCTACAACAGTGAGTGTGTGAACTTATCAACGCACCATGGACCGTTATATGGAAGTAATTAGTGTTTGGAAAATTTTTCAGCTCACAAAGACTAAACAATAAATGAGCACAATAAATCAAAAGTCTATCAACAAGGTATCAGACAAAGACAGCAATTCTGTCTGGACGAAACCTATACCGCTAGCCACTGACGATGCAAAAATATCTGCAGGAAAAGCCGGACTAGGCCGCAATAATTCTGAAATCTCCTTGAAATCAATAGACCAACGTCGACTTCAATTATGGATGACGTCTATCGTAATCGGAATACTAGTCGTATTCACATTAAGCTTATTTTCCAACGAATCATTCACCAGTCTTCCAGATTGGCTACCTCGAGAAATCGTGCAACTATGTATGCTTTTATTAGTCGGATTGTTTAGTTTTTATGTAATCGAAAAGGAATTAAATCTACGTAAATTATCCAAATACCTAATTGAACAGCAATTCGAGACCGATGTTCTAACGCGCCGCCTAAAATCAGTAGAAACCGTTCTGGAAAGCACAAAAGCGATAAACCAATCTGAGTCTCTGGACAGAGCATTAGAAAAAATAATCGATCAGGCAAGACTTCTATTAGACGAAAAGGATATTTGTCTCTATTTGGTTCGTTCAGACGGTGAACTCACGGCCAGCGTCGGAAACATAGACCAAAAGCTTATATCACTAGCTACAAAAGTCATGGAACTAAATCAGTCCCAATTTGGCAAAGATCCCAAACAACCTGGTTTTATACATTTTTCGGTTCCGATCAGTAGCAAATTACAGCAACTCGGGGCTCTTGGAATGAGCAGCCAAAACCTCGGCGTTGATACATTTGAAATATTAATGACCCTGTCTCTATTTGCCGAACAATGTGCGGCAGCTATTGCCCTTGCAAGACTTGACCAGCAGCACAATATCCAAGAACTCCGCGAGGCCCGGGTTGACTCTCACGATAGACAGACTGGTCTATTGAATAGGACCTCATTCTTCTCTGAACTCGAAAGTAGAATAAAAAAATTTGGTGAAGATGCACCCCGTGTCGGAATTGTTTTTATCGAGATTGATGAATTAAAACGATATAACAACAGTCTAGGATTTGATATCGGCGATGCCATAATTCAACGCAATGCTAATATTTTAAGCAACTTCGTTAAGGAACCAAACTTTGTCGGTTATTTTAGTGGCGGAAGCTATATGATTGCGTTGGACGGAATTAGTGGTTATAACGAGTCTCTTGAAATAGCCAAAGATCTACGAAACGAACTATCTCCAGCAATTCTTGTTGGTATTCATAGAGTTAATGTTAAATTTAGCATTGGTATAGCCTTACCGGAAACATTTGAAGTGGTCGCAAACGAACTAATTCGGAATGCACATATTGCCTCCACCGAGGCAAAAGCATCCGGCGGAAACAAAATCGTGCGATTTGAACCGAATATGTTAACCAATGTCGACCGGGCATTAGACCTAGAATCAGAACTTCGTAAGGCAATTATAAATGACGAATTCAACATCCAGCTGCAACCTATCGTGGAAATTTCCACCAATATGCCGGTTGGGGTAGAAGCCCTTTTGTATTGGCAGCATCCTGAAACGGGGTATATGCCAGCATCATCGTTTTTACCTTTTGCAAAGAAGAGCGGACAATTAATGGATATCGACCGCAGAATTTTTCAAAAATCTTGTGCTGCGGTCCGGACACTTCAGGATAGTGGCTTAAATGTGCCCGTTCACGTCAATGTTTTCCCCGTATTTCTTAACTCCACAGAGATTGTTGAATCGATCAAAAGTATTCTAGAAATTACCGGGGTTAAACCCGAATCGTTAGTTATTGAAATAAGCGATAGTGAGGCCTTAATTGAAAACTCGAATGCTATCGACAATATAAGGCAGCTTAAAGATTTTGGGTTTTCGATTGCTATAGATAATTTTGGTACTGGATCATCAGCACTCAGTGTAATTAATCGTCTTCCCATTGATCAAATAAAAATTTCAAAAGCAATCGTTAATGAAATTGGGGCAAGACAAGGTGATACTAGTCTCATCACTAGCATTTTAACTTTGGCCAATAGCATGAAAATTAAAGTTGTTGCCGTAGGTGTTGAAAATGACAAACAAATTGAAACACTTAATGATCTAGGATGTTTTTACGCCCAAGGTTATTACATTGGTAAACCATTAAATCTGAAACCGTTTTTGGAATCCTACAACAAATCAGTAGAAACCTAATATTCCACATACACCCTCTAACATGATTTGAGTAACTTATGAGCTGGTATTGCGATTATGCAATTGGAGATGACGTACATGGGTACTATCATGACAATGAATACGGTTTTCCAGAGCATGACGATGGACGGCTTTTTGAACGATTAGTTCTTGAAATTAATCAAGCCGGTTTAAATTGGGGTCTTATACTTAAAAAACGATCAGCTTTTAGAGAGGCATTTGATCACTACGACATACAGAAAATTTCAGAATATAACGATACTGATATTGAAAGACTTTTAAATAATGCCGAGATCATTCGAAATAAACTAAAAATCTCATCGGTCATTCATAATGCAAATGTTGTGCTTAAGCTGATTGACGAGTTTTCAAGTTTCGCCATGTGGATTGAGGCCCATCATCCCTTAAAAAAACATGAATGGGTTAAGCTATTTAAAAAAACATTTAAATTTACAGGCGGCGAAATTACCGGTGAGTTCTTAATGTCTATAGGCTATCTACCCGGTACACATCGAACTGATTGCCCTGCGTATCAGCGGATAAGTAAACATAAACCCAAGTGGGCCGAGATTGGACACTCTTTCTATGAAGAATAGAAACGATTAGACAAATTCTGTAGACGATACATTCTGTAAACATCTAATCGATCTATCAGTATTACAATTATTCACCAAGCTCTACGATTTGGAGTGAATTGCTGAAGAAACTTAAAACCTAACCTATTACTTGAATATCATCAACTTTCTGAAAACCCCGCGGTAGAGTTTTCCCCCGTTGCGCGCGCTCACCAATATAAGTTTCCAATTCCGATGATTTAAGATTTAAAAACCTTTTACCAGAATTCACTTTAAGTCCCTCACCTTTTTGCAGCACGATGACATTACTCATTTTTTCTTCGCCAGCAGCATACTTTTTCGTGGGTATGTTCAGCATTTTCACCCCTTTTCCACGACCGAGTTTTGGTAGATCGGCCACACTAAATACCAATAGTCGGCCACTATCGCTAACACAAGCAACTACGTCAGTTTCCATATCAAAAACAGGAATCGGTGTTATCACATTGGAACTTCCTGCATTTAGAGTCGTTTTACCCGCCTTATTGCGAGTAACCAAATCACTGAGAGCCGCAACGAAACCATAGCCAGCATCGGTCGCTAATAGATAATGCGAACTTTCGCTTTCCGACATAACACCATGGAAGGTGGCTCCAGCAACTGGATTAAGTTGACTGCTAAGCGGTTCGCCCATTCCTCTGGCAGAAGGCAAAGTATGAGCGGATAACGCATAGGTACGACCTGTTGAATCTATAGTAACGATCTGCTCATTAGATTTTGCTTTCACAGCATGAAGAAATTCATCACCTGAACGATACGCTAGTTTTTCAGAATCAACTTCATGTCCCTTGGCGGCACGAATCCAACCCTTTTGAGATAACACAATCGTTATCGCTTCCGATGGAATTAATTCAGTTTGATCTAATGCTCTTGCCGCATTCCTTTGAATAAGTGGCGAACGTCTATCATCTCCATGCTCTTCAGCCACAGCCAGAAGCTCATCACGCATCAAGCGCTTAAGACGGGCTGATGATGATAATAGTTTTTGTATCTTTTGTTCTTCGATGGAAAGTTCATCTTGCTCGCTACGAATATTCATTTCCTCAAGCCGAGCTAGATGTCGTAACTTTAAGTCAAGAATCGATTCAGCTTGTTTGTCACTTAAATTAAATCTCTCAATCAATACAGGCTTTGGCTTATCTTCTACTCGTATAATTCGAATCACTTCGTCGATATTCAAATAAGCGATTAATAAACCTTCTAGAATATGCAGACGCTTTAAAATCTTATCGAGATGATATTCGAGGCGACGGGTCACTGTTTGCTTTCTAAATTCCAACCAGTCAACAAGCAAAGTCTTTAAGTCATAAACACGGGGTTTACCATCCAGACCAATCATGTTCATATTGACACGATGGCTCTTTTCTAAATCTGTTGTTGCGAACAAATGGGTCATCATTTGCTCTAGATCAACTCGATTTGATCTAGGCTCAATGACCAACCGTATCGGATTCTCATGATCGGATTCATCACGAACATCAGCAACCATGGGAAGTTTTTTCGCTAACATTTGCGCCGCAATCTGCTCAAGCACCCGGTTTCCAGAAACTTGATAAGGAAGCGCCCTAACGATTACATTACTGTTTTCCTGATCCCAAGCCGCACGTTGGCGAACTGAGCCATTACCGGTTTCATAGATCTTTAATAAGTCTTCGCTTGAAGATGTGATTTCAGCATCACTTGGATAATCAGGCGCCTTAACATGCAGCATAAGATCAACTACTGTGGCTTTTTTATTTTCTAGTAAATGGATACAGGCACTTACGATTTCGCGCATATTGTGAGGAGGAATATCCGTTGCCATTCCCACCGCTATGCCACTCCCGCCATTTAACAATACTGACGGGACTCGTGCGGGCAAGACTAACGGCTCTAGCAACGTTCCATCAAAGTTTTGACCCCAATCAACAGTCCCTTGCCCAAGTTCGGACAGCATCAATTGGCTAAATTTTGTAAGACGCGACTCGGTATAACGCATTGCCGCAAATGATTTAGGCTCGTCCTGTGAACCCCAATTACCTTGTCCATCAACCAATGGATAACGGAAGCTAAAATTCTGCGCCATTAACACCATGGCCTCATAGCACGCGCTATCGCCGTGGGGATGAAATTTACCTAGTACATCACCAACTGTTCGCGCTGACTTCTTAAACTTTGCATTCGCACTGAGTCCTAGCTCAGACATGGCATATACGATTCGTCGTTGAACCGGTTTTAAGCCATCCGCAATATTCGGTAGTGCGCGATCAAGAATGACGTACATTGAATAATTTAAATATGAACGTTCTGCAAAGTCCGATATTGAAACGGGCTCTAACTCACGATCAAAAATACTCATGCTTTGTCCACTATAACCGGATATCGGGGTTTCATCATTCGATGTCGTCATTACGTTTTAAATCTCGAGTAAAAAATTCTGGCTGGTATTATATCAGGGCAGTTGCCAGGGAAAACCTAACTATATGTGAGAAGCAAAGAAAAACACCTATCGACGCCGCTTTTATGTCAAGTTAGTATTGGCAAGAATACTCTAGCTAAAAATTCGAAGATAAATAGCATCCAAAACCATGAACGAAACTCCACCGCTTTGGTCTTCTGACAAGCTTCTCAACTGGCTAACAGAAAACGATATAAATAATTCAACTATCACCCACACTGCAATGCGCACAGTGGATGACTCCCGCGCCCATCGAACGTCCGCTGAAGGTGCTTACACGAAGAATCTATTTGTACGCAACAAGAAAGGCAAAATGTGGCTCATAACACTCTTAGAGAATCGACAAGTCAATTTGAAGCAACTTGCAAAATATTTTAATGCGGGAAATTTTTCTTTTGCCTCAGAGCAGAGACTCATGGAAAACCTGGGGGTTATTCCGGGTGCTGTGTCACCTTTGGCTTTAGTAAATGCCCCAGTTAATTCAGTAAAGTTTTTAATGGATAGCAAAATTTTATCTTTTAAAAATGTTCACTTTCATCCTCTAGACAATCGAATGACAACGACACTAAGCCGGGAAGATTTTTTGAAAGTGCTTACACTTATAGATCATGAACCTGTATTATTCAATCCAGATATTTTTGCCACACAATAAGAGCCGCCTATATTCAGTTGAAATATAGCTCTGTACATCATTCTATGCCCCAAATAACCCAATCCAAATTGCCTTATCGTGCGGAAATTGACGGTCTACGAGCTATCGCAGTAGTCAGTGTAATCTTTTACCACGCCCAAATTGTTTTATTTGGTAAACATTGGTTCAAAGGCGGCTACATCGGCGTTGATATTTTCTTTGTAATAAGCGGTTATCTGATCACACGAATTATTCTTGCAGAGCTTTATGATAAAAACTCGTTCAGTTTTCTAAATTTCTATGAACGTCGAGCGCGAAGAATTCTTCCCGTGCTTTTCGCCGTCATACTTGTTTCTGTACCCTTTGCATATTTTACGATGTTGCCTACTGAGATAGTCGAGTACGCACAAAGTATACTTTCTGCCATTTTTTTCGGCTCTAATTTCTTCTTCTACTCAATTACAACCGAATACGGAGCAGAAAGCGCTCTATTGAAGCCATTTCTTCATACGTGGTCATTAGGTGTTGAAGAACAATTTTATCTCGTCTTTCCTGTTCTTGCGCTTATTATCA
>Ga0213861_10002693_pt1 | contig 15061 bp, 11 predicted proteins | sample PICome_4_FD_160110 | JGI IMG/M metagenome (GOLD analysis project Ga0213861, IMG submission 160110) | Coastal seawater microbial communities near Pivers Island, North Carolina, United States - PICO131 | ecosystem: Environmental > Aquatic > Marine > Coastal | place: USA: North Carolina... | reverse complement strand
TCCGCGGAGTTTCCGCCCCCAAGCGCCGACGTTGCACCGGTCGATCACGCATGCATGTCTATTTGTGTCACTATAAGTAAAGTTCTGATTGGTGGATGCCTGTCTGCCGTCGCAGCGACAGACTGTAGTAGGTATGGGCTCTATTCCACCTACACACGCAGTCGCATTTCCGCAGGTCACGGCTATACTGGGGTCTGTGCCCGGGCAGTAACAAGCCAGGGGGTCGATTGTACTTGCGGGGTTCCATACGCGAGACTCTAGTGGACCTTTACCAAGATTTCCACATGCTTCAGTCGTCGGACAGTTAACGTACAAATTTTGCATTGTGCTTGAGTTGCTTGGATCTTCCGCCCCTGGTGTTTGCCCGACCTGCGCCCCAGAAGTTTCCTCGTTACTGCACGCTACCAATGTGTTGCAAGCAGGACCCGCCATTATGGTCGGCCACAAACAGTCACAAGACCACCCTTGGTCGGTCCAAACTGCGCGGCCGGCTTGCATGTTACAGGCTTTGCGCTCAGGAAGGCAGTACCAGCCTCCTGGGACGTTGTCCACGTCGCTTCCCTGTAAATTGATGTTGGAACCCTCAGAAACATACTCGCAAGCCATGGCAGCACCGTTTAAATCTGTGGGAGTCTCCGAGCATACTCCACAGTCCTGCGACGTGTTGCACTTGACCAATGCATTGGGGTTTAAACAAGACTTTTTATTTGGAAGGCAGGCATACCCGTTTGGTCCGTAAGCCTTGTTAGCTTGCGCCTGCTGCTCAGGATCGTTGAAGTATGTGGAGACACTTTGACAAGTGATTTCGACACCCGGTTGGTTGGAAGAGCACAAGTCGCACGTGTCATTAGTGCTATTATTACACTTTTGGAGCTGCGCGGCGCAAGGCTCAAACGTACCTCCGGAAAAAGCGCACCATTTAAAGCACATATCCGTGACCGGGTCAACAGGAGGTGGGGATACAATTGGTGCAACGTCCGGAAACGGGCTAGCGGATCCATAGTTTTTGGTAATTGTAGGTGTAGTGTCATACAATTTAGACAACCACACCGTTAGAGCACAAACACCGACGAGTATTACCAAAAATACAGAAATAGTAATAGACCAGTAAACACCAGAGTTAAGTGATAAATCACGTACTTTAAGTTTTTTAACCATACGTGCTTTTGTTTATTACAAAACATGAAAATAAAAAAATCGCAATGTTGAAAGTCTAAAATTCATCTACGTCGAAGTCAGGTAGATCAGTTTCGAAAGGTAAAAGAGATTTCTCATCATTTTCTTCTTCACTTTTTTCTTCGCTTTCTTCATGTCCAATATACTCATTTACATCAAACTCTTTAAACCCATCTTGCACAAGACGAATGTCTTTACTCACCGGAAGGTTTTCCATGCATTCTAAAAATAGTTTTGTGTATTTTTTCCTTTCACTTTCTGATTCAGCCAGTTTTTGTTTCATTGTTTGTGCTTCTTTTTGAGTCTGATCAAGCGCTATTGTTTTTTCCTTTACCAAATGTTCAAGCGTTCTTATTTTTCCTTCATATTCTCTACTTGGGGGGTTTGGTGGGGTACATGTATTGTTGCATTTTTCCAATTTATCAAGTAAAGTTTTTTCTTTCGCACGTGAGTTTTCGAGATCAGTTGTAAGCTTTCTTATTTCTTCTTCCGATTCAATTTTTGCTTTTATTTCGGATTGTTTTTCTTGTTCCAGTCGCTCTAGTTCTTCTTTCAGTTGCTTTAGTTCTTCTTTCAGTTGCTTTAGTTCTCCTTCCAGCAGGTTGCGAACATTGGTAAATTTCTTAAGTGATTTTCTTTCTTTCTCACGTGATTTTCTTTCCACTTCTTGTTGGTGATTTGTGAAATATTTGTATTTAAATTCAAGTTCTTTAATTTTAATTTGCAATTCATCTTTTTCTTTTTTCAATTGCGCTTGTGCTTTCATTTCGGATATTTTTTCTTCTTTCAGTTTCTCTACATTTACTGCCAGCTGCTTGGGTTCAATGCTTACTTCCGCTTTGTTTGATGCAAGTTCTTCCACTTTCTCACGTTCTGTTTCCTGTAAAGTTTGCTTTTGGTAATCAGTATCTCCAACCGCGTCCTTTGTATAATTTGCTACCATCTCCACGTTATCGCGTAGTGTTTCCTTTAAAATATGCTTTTGGCAATCAGTACCTCCAACCGCGTTCGTTTTATTCTTCACGTGCAACAGATCAATTTCCTTGCGCAATTCTTCTTTTTCTCTTTCCAACCGGTTTATGCGTTTTGTATAATTTATGCGTTCGTTTTGGCAGTCCGTTAACTTGGCAATAATTTCGCGCGTTTTTTCAGAAAGAGTGTTAAAATGTTGCCTAACCTGCTCTATTTCAGACTTAAGCAATTGGGGAATACTGTGTAGTTGATTCTGCAAGTCGTTAAATGCTTGAAATAAACGCGTGTTATTATTTTCCGCATTTTCTGAATACGTTTTTAATCTGTCGACATCTTTTGTTAAGTTTTGGAGAATCGTCAAGGCAGAGTTCATATCGTGAGTCTGCTTAGAAGAACAATCAAGAAAGTGTTTCCTCAGCTCTGTCGTGTCCGAATCAGCTCCTTGAAATGCAGCTGCCGTTGTGTGCTTAGCTAGCGCGGTCAGAGTTTGATTTTGTTGTTGTAACGTAGCCTGTAAATTGGAGGTTATATCTTTAAGGGATGAAAACTCATACGTATCGATTAAACTCTTAATTTCTTGTAAGTTCTGTTGTAAGTTCTGTTGTAAGTTCTGTTGTAAGTTCTGTTGTAAGTTCTGTTGTAATGGTTGAATTGCTTCTAAACATATCTTGCTCATTTCATTAGCGGTAGATGTGGGGTCGGATTTTATCTCCTGTTCAGATTCTTTATCCTGGGGAAGAAGCGTACTTGGTATTCCGGAAACTGCTATTTTACACGCTTTTGTGATCTGAACTAGCTCGTTTAGTTTTTGATTTTGTTCAAGTAACGTAGCCTGTATAGATGGAAACTCAGACGTATTGATTAAACTCTTAATTTCTTGTAAGTTCTGTTGTAATTGTTGAATTGCTTCTATATATATCTTGCTCATTTCATTAGCGGTAGATGTGGGGTCGGATTTTATCTCCTGTTCAGATTCTTTATCCTGGGGAAGCGTACTTGGTATTCCGGAAACTGCCATTTTGCACGCTTTTGTGATCTGAACTAGCTCGTTTAGTTTTTGATTTTGTTCTAGTAACGTAGTATGTATAGATGAAAACTCAAACGTATCCATTAAACCCTTAATGTCTTGTAACTTATTTTGTAATGGTTGAATTGCTTCTATACATATCTTGCTCATTTCATTAGCTGTAGATGTTACGTCGGATTGTATCTCCTCGGACGGCTTGGGGACAAGAGAAGGACTAATATTGGTTGCTTGTAATTGTACTTCAACAGATTTCTCCACGGAAGTGGACAGTTTTTGTAATGCTTCCCAAATTTCATCAACTTGCTGCCCAATATGGGGGTAATCCGTACTCCTTGTGATGAGTTCGGCTGTTTGTATAAAATCAAAAGTCTGTTTCTCCCAGTCCTCCTCCCATTCCTCCTCCCATTCCTTCATCTCAAAAGCAATGTCACTTGTAAGGGTACGCATGCCCCCTTTTCCGCGAACGGATATCAGGGAAACTAAAGCATACGTACTCTCGGAAAGTGCCTTAAGTATTGAACTTCGTTCTGCTGTTGCGTCCAGCGCGCTGGATAGGAGGCTCAACTCTTTTCGGATGTCTTCATTTACATTAAATTCTGTTTCGGACGCAATCTGGTCCAAGTTTTCTCTAATTTGCAACAGATAAAGTTCCAGTGATGGCTGAAGCAGAGCGTTTACTGCGGCGTCGAAATGACGAGTACGGAATAGGACTACTTTCAGTGATTCTGGGAGGTCTAGAGTGCGAATATCTTGCCTAACTTTTGTGTATTCAAGCCACCACGAGCGTAACTGCGTCAACGCGTTGTCCTTATCCTCGTCCGTGCCACACCAATATTTTTCGCGGATTGATTTCAACTTTGAAAAGGCATCAACGATACTCATCGGTTTTAATTATAAAAAGTAAAATAATTTATGTATGCAAATAGTTTTTATTTTTTTTTTAACTAATTATTCGTTGTCCCCAAAGACAGACGACTGAGATACTTCAAAAGGCCTTCCACGATGCAACACCAACTTTTCCTCCACCTTCTCTTCGCGCTCTTCCAGGCGACCAAGTACGTGCTCTAAAACAGTTTTTTTGAACATCTCTAATTGAGCGTAAACGGTGTCCTCACTGTCCCCAACAGTGTCAAACAGTGAATCCAGCGCCTCAGAAACATAACCCGTCAGCTCCTTTACAGACATCTGTGCCTTACTCTTGTTCAAACGCCTTCGGATAAAGTAGGGCACACGCTGGCCATCAACCTGTACATTCAGTCTAAAGTCTTGCTTGTCGTGCTTGAGCATAAACGCGTCCACATGTTGCTGAGAAATTTCCTTACGCTGCAAAGCGCTATCTAGTTCGTTTTGGAAATCTTCTTTCACCTCTTTGATATTTTGCTTCGCAGAGACCACATGTTTTACAAGTGTTAAAAACTCTTCAGATGCCTCAGGTACAAAGTCAAGGTTGACTCCGCGCGGAGGCGCTTTTGTGAAATCAACAACCATCTTTGGCGTTGAGCGTTCCTTACGAATACAATCCATCACCGCACGTTGAAACATTTCTCGTATTACAGAGTCATCATTTCGCTTGCGTTTACGCTTTTTACTTTTCTCAAACTCCTCGCGGACACACTCCTCGCTCATTGTGGTGAGTGCGCTTGTCAGGATATCTGCGGTAATGCTGCGCAGACTGTTACTACTTTTTAAACGAACAAATGTTGGCATCTCGGAGTCAGCATCTTCGGCATCGACTGGAATCTGATAAATAGTGCTATCCCCTTTCTCAAGCAAGTCCTGTAGTTGTTGTATGTGCGCCTTCTTGTTACATGTGATTTCTTTACGCTTATCCTTAATATCGTTTTTAATATCCTCAATTTCACGATGGGACTTACAAAAAGAAGCTAACGCATCCTTCTCGGAAGATGTGAATGATTCAGACATGACTAAACACCTAAGCTCTTTGATTATAACCACGTTTTTTTGGTGTAATAATTTTCGAAATACTAAAAAAAAATAAACGTATATGGAACTATTTTAAAACACAGCTTTCAGCGACTGGATTGACATTTATTAACCTTGAGTCTTGATTTTTGGAGCGTTTCTCAGTTGGTATAAACCCTGCTTTTTAAACTGGTGGTCGTGCTTTACAATACCTCCAAGACTTACGGGTTAAATTCTCACTAAACTCCCCCACAAAAAAGACTTTACCTTATCAGAAGTGGAGTGGTCCAACGGTGCCTCTTATAAGTACGGTAAATGAAACTAACTTATACTTAATTGTTTTTTCAGTTTTTGTGGCTTAGCACTTTGGGGCTATGCAACGTTTGTGCCTAACATACCCGTCGTTGACTACTCTTGACCGACTCTCGACGACTTTTAAGGCAGGTATTTGTCAACGCCGTTGAGAGTAATATTTCTCGCGTCCGGTGTTGCGAAATTTTAGAAAAAAAAAACTATTTTATAACAAAGTATTGTTAATTCTCGTTCATAAAGCATGGCAAACGCATCAAGTTTAATGATGGCTAGTCTCGATGATGTCTATGGAAAGCCTTCCGCTCCGCAACAGAGACCGGTCGAAAATGCTATGCGTCTCCATAACTCAAACACTCCACATATGCCACATACATTGATACAGGGGCAAAACACAAGTAGAGAGATGGAAACAGAACCAATGGGTAGTCATGAACAAGTACAACAAGCGATTGCACGTGAAAAAGAGATGTCCAAAATGCAACAGATGCAGCAAATGGGAGTTCCTCACGGAGCAGCACAAAATGGTCAACCCTTAAACTTTCCTTTTCAACCACATGGGCCTCCAAGAAGACCGCCACATGTATCTCCTCACGGATCTCAGCATGGGCCTTTGGGAGGACCTCAACCTGGGACTTCTCAAGGACCTCCGCACAATAGTATTTTAAAGACAGCAGGCGAAACTCGCTTGCCACCTTATCCAAATCGCGTACACTTTTCTGACGAGATGCCTAAATATACTTACAATGATAATGATGACACAGGCACTGCTAAAGGACGGGAAAAAAATAAGGCTATGTCTCGATTAGCACAGAAGACAGGTCCCAAAGTGTTGATGAAAGGTGACAGTAAAAGTAAAAATATCATCATTTTCGCTGTTGTAATATTTTTCTGCTTAATTTTAGGCGTTGCGATTGCACTGTTTTTTAGAAGGAAGAATGGTGGAATGGTTGGTGGATCTTTATCTATTCCCCAACTACAATCTGCAGGACTTCCTTCGATGCGGGGCGGTGGAGGTTTTGAAGGTGGCCACGGCGCACCGAAAATGTCAATGAGCAACTTCTTTGCTCCTTCCACTTTTTAGGTATTATAATAAATAATAAATAATCATTGTTAAAAGTAAATGTTTAATAATCAAGACTTTGTTTTGAATCCAAATACATGTTCACGTACCATTTGCCCTGCATATCCTCCGACATCACCTGTAAGGGCGCAGTATACACCCTATGTGATTCCGCAGCCGTGTTATACATCAGTGTGTAGTCCCGTAACCGACACATGTTCGTTACAGGGGGCAAGTCTGCAGAATTCTCAGCTGCATGGCTCGTTGTCCGGCTCGTTGAACTCGCTGCCACAGATTTACAACCGCGGAGTAAATGGTCCTTGGCAAAAAGTTGGATACGTGGTATCCTCAGTGGAACCTGTGAAGGATCGAACGATGCAATTGTACGCACGAGTTGTCGATAGGCGGCGAGACCGTTACGACTACCGAGTAACTGACACAAATGGTGTTGCGATTGATGTAGATAGTGTGTGTAAGTGGAAATCAAATGGTGATGTTGTTAAAATTGATGGGAGGACAGATCCTTACACCATCAAGTTATACAAAGAGTTTGCGTAACTTATCATATTACATGGTTAGTTTATTTTGTCGAAAGTTTTCGAAGTAAGCGAACCATTTTATTCACCTCGGAATTTGGGTAACTTTTGAGTTGTTCATGTTTTCCACCGCTAGTACTTGTGGGTTTTGGATCCCGACTCCGACTCCGGCTCCGGCTCCGGCTCCCTCTCCGGCTCCCTCTCCGGCTCTTTTTGCATTTTTTATGTCTACTATGTTTTCCACCACTGATACCGCTCATGTGTGTCTGAACGAATGAGTGCAGTTTGGATACTGTTCGATCGACTTCACTATTTGCGTTTAATGGCGTTTCTTTTCCATGGGAATCGTACAGTACCACATACGGGACACCGGGGATATCTTTTTTCATTTTTTGGAGTTTTTCAGCAGACTTATGAATGTCCACAGCTAATAACTGGAGGTGGGGATATTTATTGGATGCTTCTCTAACAAAACGCATGTACGTTGGTGTGAACTTTACGCAGTACGGGCAACTCAGCCAATAATAAAACACCAACGAGTTTTTGAATTTCTTTGGCTCAACGGTTATGTCTGATAGTTTTGACATTGCTTGTTCTTTTTTATATACATATATATTAAAAGAATATCATGGCTGATGAGCAGTTAAAAGAATTAGATAAGGAGGTCCAAGTCAGAACTGCCAAAAATATTGGAAATGTATTGATGAATGCTGAAGGAATGATTGCACCTATGATCGACTTCATACAACATAATCCCCAACTGAAACACAATATCAAGGTAGCGAAGAACATCCAAAGTATTCTTCGGCTTAATAAATCGTTGGGGAATCGTTTAAATGCTGCAGTTAACAAAATGCAGGAAATGATAAACATTAATCCTGAGTTTGTAGAACGACTGGGGAACATATGCTCATTTATAAACCCGGAGGTCACTGCGGCAACAATTACCAATCTTCAGGCTATGTCTGTTATACTTGGAGACATCGTTGGATCCGAAGCCGAGACATTGCTCTATCTCGATATTACACTAGTTGAGAGAGTTATGGAGTCAGGCGTAGAGACGGCCAAAAATATGACGAATATTTTATCAGAAGTATCACAATTGAGCCAATACGACGACAAGGTTATAAAGAGAAAAGTCAAGAAATTGTGCAGAAATGCAGCTTCAAGCATGGCGGAGTTTAGTCAAAACGTACGTTATGCGGAAGAGGGACTACACAATGCCCAAAAACATAGGGAACCGAATAGGGAACCGATCAACATTTTCCAAGATATGTCATGTATTCTATCTTCTTGGATAAAACGGTTACTAAAAAGGGCCATAGTTTTACTGGTAAATATTGCCTTAACATTAACACTATCTGGAGCTCTCTATATTGCGATTGATGCGGCTGTCTTAAAAACTGCACATGAAACTGTAGATTCTCCGCTCGCAAGTATGTTGAATGTTATCCGCCAGTCGTACGAAAGCGGAAAAATGGAGGCTCCTTTGGTGCTCGACTACATTCAAACGCCAATACGCATCGAAGAGTCTTTGCGTATTCCATCAGTATGGGACAGATACAAACGAATGCTGACTGTAGATGCGAGGATCACAAACGAATACGAATTATCCAGTTACGTAACAAAATTTAATGATGCAGTCAAAAAAGAAAATCATTCCAAAATTGACATGTTAAAGGCCATGATGCCAACTTACTATGTTGGAGGTCCAGTCTACGCAGCGATAGCTGCCCCTACAGGTAAAATTATTGAATTTCTACAGGCATTATATAAGTTTCTAGACACTGCTGTGCAGGGATGGGTCTCCCAAAGAGTTAAACAACTTAAGCTTGCCAATGATTTATCAAACGTACTTATGTTAGGTGCTATCGGTAGTATCACAGACAAAGCCTTTACAACCGCAGTTTCTTATTTTTCGAATGAAAATGATTTTGCAATTAATACATTAAGTACAATGGGTGCAAATCGAATCGCGTTTGTACTCATGCTTTCTATGTGGATTACTAGCAAAATCCTGAGCTTCCCGGCGGGATTGTACCTTTTTTTAATCAAATTCGCGGAATGGTGGGAGCGCTTGGGGACGATGCGAGCTCTGGAGTCAGACCGTAATCCAATTATTGGTTACACCTGTATGTACGGTCGAAGTGCTGACGAGTCTCGCCCACCAGATCACGTGTGTCGACCTCGGTTATCAGGTGAGTATGTAAGTAGCAAAGTAAGTGCTTCTGCACAAGAATGTGAAGTGGAATGTAACAATACAAAACTTATGAATTGGCTCGTGGATGTAAATAACAAGTTTTATTTGGAACCGGAAAAGTTTTATGGAATTATGGAAAGAACCTTGGAATACGTCGAAAAAGGAGTCACCAAAACAGAGTGCAAAATGATGTCGTTTGGTTCAGGGGCCTGTCTGTGGCTGAAAATATGCAATTTGTACGTAAACGCTGTGATTAATGATGTGAAAAAAGATATTCAACTATTAAAACCAACGATTATGTCACTTAGAAAATATATTATCGAATCACAAGCATGCTGGAAAAACACTTCAGAGTTACAAAAAGTTATATTTCTGCAAAAGCATGGCTGAAAAAAAACAAATATAAATAAAATATATATTATAAATAAACAAATACAACACAATCGAGATGGGAACCCGTCAATCAACACCAACCCCTACAAAACCTATAAAACCAGTTACACTTGACGATAATGAGCTACAGAAAGTAAATAAAGCAATGACAAAATTCTTTAACCAATTTCAATCCGGAGGGTTTGTTACATATGCGAAAAAACTGCCAGAATCTGTTCAGATTCTTCTTAATAAACAATGTGAAAGAGCAATAAAACATCAAAACGTTTTTCCTTGCCTTCTGAAACAACTTGAGTCATACAGATCAGATTCTACGAAAAATGTTAATCGTAGAATTATTTCAAAATCCTCATTAGCAACATTTCAATATAAGGTACCTTCTTTTGAAATGATCCAATATATGTATGTTACTATTTACTCCTACATTTCGCACTTATCCGTCAAGGAGTTTGTATTGCGGCCATGTAATATGGAATTCTTGAAATATATTCAAAATCAAGACAACAGTCTAGACTTGCTGTTTCAGACTACTAATGAGTTAGCTGCCTTAATTAATGAATTTGAAGAAGAACAAACAAAAACAACTGAAGAAAAAACACAAATAAGAAAACAAATTTCGTACAAATTGGTTTTTTTAAATGAAAACATTGAAAAATCTTTACCTCTAGTTCGAAAAATACAGAGCGTTCTTGATAAGTTTGACTCAGAATTACCAAGTCCTAGACAACAATCGTACCAATTAACATTCTTGAGTCGTTTGCGCACATTTTTCACAAATGGGACTTTACTTAGGCTATTGTTTACGCTAGTTGTATTTACAACCGTTACATTGCCTATAGTCGGAGATGTTACACATGAAGTTTCAAGCGCAAACACAGACACTTTCATTTCCGCTGTAAAGGATTTGACCGCATACGCCGTAACTACATTAAGAGGGATGTCTAGTTCATTTATGCCGGCAATTGGCTTGTTGGCAAACAAAACAGTACATGAAGTCACAGACATTGCATGTGGGGGGGTGCCTTACACAGAGGATATGGTATCAATAATAAAAACTCGATTCCCAGGTCAAAGTTTAAAAATGTTGTCGCCTGAGTATACAAGAATCATGTTTTGTAAATTTTCGTCTGAACCTATCACTAACATTCAACATTTTCTGAGAAATGTAAAAAATTACGTGCTTAAAGGGGAACCTTATGACAGGGAAGAGACAGCCGCCGGAGGTGTGGGATGGGAACCTGTTACTAGGCGGGGTGCATCCGCAGAAGAAGTATATTCCAATGTTGTAAATGGATTTCTGACTTCTTATGAACATTACGTAGGTTCAATGAACCCTACAATCAAAGCCTTAGTACATGGGGCATCTGTCGCTGGATTGATTTGGTGTTTATCTGAATTATTTAGTCCTGTCACTGTTGCATATATAAGTTGGTATCTAGCAAGTAAATTTGTCGATATCGTTATTTCGGTAGCAAAAGTACCAGGAATTGTTGCATACTTAGTTCGTAAAATATATAACTCATATATTTGCACATCAGTGGATTCAACAGATCCAATCGATGAGTGTAGTTCAGCCCCAAACCCAGTTACTGCAGCTATTAATAACCCACAACAAGACATAATCACTGGTTATAAATGCGTTTACATACTACAAGGTGAACACGATCCTGAAAATCCAACTGTTGGTATTTGCCAACGGGCACCGGATTTGAGGGCAAGTACCTTGAGACCAATAAAAGGGATCATTGTGGGGTTTAGAACAGAACCTGAGTGCATATCTCAATGTGATATAAATGCAAAACGTCACTGGCTGAAATGGGTAGAGCAGATTGAGTTAAATAAGGAGATGGTAAATGGAGCATACTGCAAAAGTATGAGCACCGCGCTCGAAGTGCTTCCTAAAAAATTGGATGACGCATCCAGAAGTAAAGATGAAGGGACAGTCACGGGATCAAGAAAAAGACAGTTTGTTAACGCAAGGAGTGAACGTCCCGATATTCTTGCTTCAGCCTCTATTGCTACAAGTTTTACTGATACCACAGTCGCTACCACATCAAGAAAACGTAAGCGTGATTCTGGTTCTGTCTTAGTTTCCATATTTCAAAATAAGTGGCTTATTTTAAAGCGTGCGAAATATTATTTGGATCAATTTTCTTCAAAAAAGTATCAAGATATATCGAAATTCTTTGATAAATACCCATTTGTTGCAGATGCATTAACTCCAGACATGCGGAACTGGAGCGAGGAAGCAATACAATCAATGAATGTAATATTAAAACAACAATTGTTTCAAAACACCAGATTTATGGGTAAAATTCAAAATTATTATAAGTGTTAAAGAGTTTTAAAATTATACTTTTTACGAAAAAAATTGTTCAAATTGACACATTAATCATGAACTAAATATCTATACTGACGTTTAAATTATGTAATAAATTAACTGTATCATAAAATAAATGTCTTTTGCAAAAAAACAGAAAAAACTCGGGACTGTGAGTTTCACAAACAAATACACAAAACATATGCATGTTGCTGAAATACAATTGGACACATCATTGTGTGATGTCGAAACACTGAAAAACTTCGACTCGGTGTTTACATGGATAGCCTACTTTGAAAGCATACACAACAACTCAGGTAAATTTATACCACCTAAGCGATACAGCCCAGAAATATTTAAAATAGACGATATACTCTAGTAGATCGATAATGTAGACTTTATTTTCTTAGTAACTAAGTTCTTTTACTCAACATTGTTAAACATCGACCACACAGCAGGGCTGGCATCACATTTTTTGATCACAATACGCATGCTTGTCTCCGACGCTTCACCAGATTTTTTTTGATCTTGGGGAGAACTTACAGGTGGAGTTAGTGGCATTTTCTGCTTTTCATTTTTCTTTTTCCTCGTCTTGGATTTCTTGCTTCTTTTATCCTCCGTCGAACTGATGCTAGGTTTCCCTGCAGCTTCAATCTCGGTAACCAGAAAGTTGAGTGGTACAAGATTTTGAACGACATCGAGTTTTGAATCCAATATCCGTATCGGATCTATCATACAACTCGCCATTGTTTTGCGGAACGCAGTGATTTCACCATTTAGTTGATTAATTAGCAACGTCAAATCTGAGTTCGTTTTCTCAGCAAGCGCCATCTTTCCATTGAATTCACATTGCTGCTCCATGCACTTACGATTGCTTCTTGACAACTGCTCCACCATGAAATCCAACTTCTTCTTCAATACCTTTTTTTGCTCCGTAGATGCGCTCATCTCCTCCTTGAGTTCCGACAGAATCAGAGCAGCGGTGCTCAAACTCTCCACCTCCTTATTAACCGTACAAAGCTCCTCGCGAACCGAATGCAGCTCCGCGTAGTTCTTCATTTCGGAGCACTCCAACTCTTTTTGCAAAGCTTCAACCGTTTCATGCGCTTGTTCACGAACCACCGACAGTTCATGCTTATTTTCCAACAGCTTTTTCTGCAATTCGTTTCGCTCATTTACCGACTGAGATAGAACATTTCGAGTTACACCAATAGTAACAAGTGCAGTTGAATACCGACGCTCCGTAATTCTTTTTGCAGACGAAATAACTCCGTTCATAACTCGCTGCCATTGAATGTGATTGACTAGGTGCTTGTTTCGACTATCCTTCTCATGCAACTCTTTAAAAAAAAATGCAGAATTGAGTTCAATCTTTGCTTCCAATTCTACGATTCGCTTCGATGCACATTGTAAGGAGTTGTTCGCTTCGGACAATTGATAACACAACGTTTTTTTCTCTGACCGAAGCTTTTTATTCTTGTTCAACGCCAAATTGAATTGCACGCTCTTCATGTCCAATGTACGTTCAAGATCACTCAAACGATTTGAAAGCATATGTTCGCGTGAGCTAGAATTATTCAGTTGCATGTTCAGACTTGACATGATTTCTTCACTAAGGCAAAAAAAATATAATGTCAGTCAATATTTTTGTTTCAATGTGTATGGTTTTCAACAATGTTTCATGTTTTAGGTGTATGGTTTTCAACAATGTTTCATGTTTTAGGTGTATGGTTTTCAACAATGTTTTATGTTTTAGGTGTATGGTTTTAGATTCTATGAATCAACATTTCAAAAAATGTTTGAGACTTAAAATTCTCCAGAAATCCCATTTTGAAGGTACATCAAAAACGGTTTGTAAAGAGGGACATTCTTAAATTGAACAAATTAAAAGCTATGTTTATTTATACTTACACTTTACCCTAAAATAAGTTATTAGTACAACGATTGTGATGAGTATTGATAAACCCAATACCCCCACCAAAATTATCTCCTTCAAAAATTCTGGAACATTTATCCACGAATTATCATGGTGATGTTTAGCAACAGTACCAGTGAAAAATTTGTCTGTTGATAATTTAATTACGGATTTAGTGTATTCCATTTTGTTTAACGACGCTCGCACAAAAGCCTTGTCAATTGTGCACGGACCAGTCATTTGAACAGTAAATACTGTATGTGCCAACTTTTTCGTAAACGGACTAGAAAATAATCTTAAAAAATTACATCCTTTCCAGCCCTGTTTGAAACAATCCTGGGGATTTTTGACGTAATAAGATGCATCCTTTATAACCTTTAACACGTCCATCCAAAACGGGTGCTTTGGAACGGAAACCATTAATGAATTTTGAAAAATCTCGTACAGTGTAATCGGACTTCCGATAATTAACACATTATGTTCAGGATTTATTGGTAGTGTACGATCTAGGCTATCAAAGCATTCGTAGTCCAAGTCTGCATACAACCCACCGTAGTGATGTAATAGCATCACGCGAAGCAAATCTGCGCGCTGTACGGGCAATAAGAACCAATCGTATAACTGTTTCATGTCCGGATAATATTGTTGGACAAACTCATTGGCTTCGCCACTTGTCCATAGAACTTGGTGCCATGATGGATTGTGTTGAGACCATGATTCGTAATATGTATTATATTTACCCGGAAAGTACTGATCGTTTTTTGGGCTAACCCATATTTGATGAATAATTTTTGGGAATTGCCCTAGATGCGTTATCTCCAAATCTCCAGATAATAAATGCTTTCCTCGTTTTACAATGTTTTGCTTTTTGCGAAGCTTTTTGCGAAGTGACCGCGATTGTAATCTCATCATTTTTTTGTTATTTGTTTACTGTATACAATTTTATATTTTACTGACTAACCAATCTTTGAAACATTAGGGTTAACCCTAAACATAATTTTTCTAAACAAGACAAGTTAAACACATTATAAATAATGGCTGCAAGTGTAACAAAATTATGTTTTATATTTATTTTTAACATTTAAAAATCATTTTTATCAAAAACTAATTTGTTATGAAGTGTTTTACTAATCATTTCATTTTCTAAAGTATAAAACATATAGTAACAAAATATTGTTTCCTCATCTTTCCAGTCAGATTCATTCTTGTTACAAAGATATAATATTA